>Ga0209697_10004903_pt1 | contig 17030 bp, 17 predicted proteins | sample AliMusrvi5mmetaG_FD_184115 | JGI IMG/M metagenome (GOLD analysis project Ga0209697, IMG submission 184115) | Freshwater lake bacterial and archeal communities from Alinen Mustajarvi, Finland, to study Microbial Dark Matter (Phase II) - Alinen... | ecosystem: Environmental > Aquatic > Freshwater...
TTTCAAGAACTCCACATCGGGCTGAAGAGCGAGTGTCGGTGGTAATGATGCTGAATTTCATAGTGTCAAGGTAGCCAATGACCTGCACAAAAAAAAACTATGGAACACGCTTATCCGCTCTTGCTGAAACGATACTGTATGGATGAAAATTTTTTAAAGAGGAGTGTGAATTATCAGAAAAAAATAAAATAATTTTACGTAAGCGATGTAATTACCATTTTTAATAATGGTACATTGAGAGCGTTGCAACATTAATTTAACTGTTGTTAGCAGCCGATACACAGCACCTATACTGATATTCAGCATGTCACTCATTTTGGACTAGAGCTGCAAGGTACCTTGATTGTATTCTTTTGTTTCAAGGATTTGGACTTTTAGAATTTAACCCAATACCTATGCGGAAACCCAGGTGCAGCAAAAAACCCCCCGTTTTTTCCCGCAATCAGAAACATTTCGGAGAACATGAACTGGCATCTGGCAATGCCGGTTCAGAGGTTTTTCTACACTCCTTCTTTGTTATTGACAGCAAAGGGTATTTTGTTGGTTGGAATGACTCTTTCCAGCAAGAGGAAGCAGTCAGACCCGGGCGTCGGAAAGGCAGCATTAATGTTATTGACAAGCTTATCTATCCTGCTGATCAACCTCTTATCAAAGAAAAGCTGCTGAATGTCCTGAAAAAGGGTTTTCAGGAAACTGCGGAAGCCAGGGTTATTTTCCAGGGCGAGCAGGAGTTGCGCTGGTTCATGATGACTGGCAGAAAGATAACGATCAAGGAGAGGCCTTTCGTCATCTGTATGATCCTCGACATCACGGCCCGCAAACTGGAGGAAGACAGACTGGCTCATACCGCAAAAAAGTTTCGTTTCATTACCGAACACATCAATGGAGTTGTTTTTTCAGCCGGCACAAACGCCGTGTTGGCCTATGTTTCGCCGGCAGCTCAAAACGTATTCGGGTTTAATCCTGATGAAATGAAAGGGAAGTCGTTAGTGGCATTTCTTGAAGAAGATATTCAACGCACCGACACACTTGCAGCTATAAATAAGAGCTGCATGAACCGCCTTCCAAGTCAGATTCTTGAACTGCAGTTTCGTAGAAAAAATGGCTCCCGCTTTTGGGGCGAGCTGCATATACAATATTCTGCAGATGATGGAAATCCCGGCATAGTAGGACTCCTCCATGATGTCACCCTGCGTAAGAGATTGCAGTCCCAAGCTCTCTTCAGTGCAAACTTATTTGAGGCAGCCGATACACTCTCGATTGAAGAACTGCTTCAGGCTGCGATGGATGAACTCAAACGCCTTACAGAGAGCAGCATAGGGTTTTGCTACTTCCTGAGGAATGACATGAGGGATACTGTTCTTCAGGTACTTTCAGCCGATTCCGGCAAATTATCTCCGTTGACCCATACAGGGCTTTTTGTTGAGGCAATAAAGGCTCAGAAGACCTTGATTAATAATGAATGCGATCCTGTTTCCGGGATGCCTCGAAACCAGCAGGATAGCCATTCGGAAAACAGGCGGACATTGGTCGTGCCCCTTATAAAAGACGAGGTTGTAACGGCGATTGTCGGGGTTGGTGGAAAATCTTCTTTTTACGATGAAGATGATGAACAGGTAGTAAAGTTTTTTGCTGATCTTGCCGGTGATCTTGTTCTCCGAAAACGTGCTGAAGAGATTCAAAAGAACGATCATGCATCATTGATTCAAGCCCAGAAAATGGCATTTTTGGGCAGTGTTATCAATAGAATGGGTAGTGACTACAGTAACATGCTTACGAGAATGGTTGGGCTTCTCAATCTGATTTTAGCACAGGAAACCATAAATCCATTGACCGGAAAACACGTCATGGATAGTCTGGAATTCGTTGGCAGTTCCAGGGATATGATGTCTCAACTCATAATGTTTGCAGGCAGCAGTGGTGTTATGCCGATTGTTCTCGAGTTGAATATTCTGGTGGAAGAAAAAGAGAGTGAACTGAGAGAGCTTATCGGTGAAAATATATCTCTGGTCTTGATCCCCGACAGGCAGAAAACACTGGTAAAGATAGATCCCTCGCAATTTGATAATCTTCTTGTGGCCCTCTGTCTCAATGCACGTGACGCCATCGCTGGTAAAGGCTGTATCACAATCGAAACCAGCCGGATAACAATTGATCCGGAGGATTGCGCAGCTGGTCATCCATGCAAGGTTCCTGGAAATTACGCAGTGCTTTCGGTGGCCGATAATGGCATCGGGATCGAAAACAAGCATCTGCCTTACATTTTTGAGCCGTTGTTTTCCACCAGAGATGATGGTCAAGGAATGGGGCTTGGCTTGTCTATAGCCTATGGCATAGTAAAACAGAACAATGGAGCTATCGATTGCCAGACAGAGCTGGGCAAGGGAAGCACCTTTACCGTCTTCTTGCCCCGCTTTATGGGTAAAAACTATTTTACTCAAGATGATGATTCTTCTCTAAACGATGGTTTGAAAGAAACCGTATTACTGGTTGAAGATGAACCGGATATCTTGAATTTTTATAAGCGGATGCTCGAAAAATCCGGATATGAAGTATTTGCCGTTGCTACCCCCGGTGACGCAATTATTCTCGCGACTGAGCACCAGGGCGAAATTGATCTGCTTCTTACAAATGTTGTTTTACGTGATGTGAATGGATGCGATCTTAGCCAAAAGCTGCTTTCGATATGTCCTAAGCTGAAAACCCTGTTTATTTCAGATGATCATAACGATATGACAGCCCGATACTGCTCGGTGGACGAGGGAGTGGGCGTTATAAAGAAGCCTTTTTCAATGAATGATTTGACAGTAAAAATCAAGAAGCTTATAAACCCGATTCTTGTTGTTCCCTAAGCATTGGCCTTCTCTTTTCCCCGACAGACAAGATAGCTGTATGTCGGGGAAAATGGGATTTAGCGAAGTTGCACGTTCACTCCATGGAGCTTACTTTGACCGATACACTGAGCTTTTCCTGCCCATCGCCTTTATAGGTTCCTCGTACCGGTGGGACGTCATCATAGTCTCTTCCTGAACCGATTTTAATATACCTCTCATCAACAAAAAGTGTGCTGTGTGTCGGATCCATACCGATCCAGCCTTTTTCCTTGCCGCAATATACTTCACACCATGCGTGGGACGCTTCATCCCGTCCATCCGGAGTGCTGCCACCATAAAGGTATCCGCTGACATATCGCGCAGGAACGCCAAGGTAGCGGCAAGTGGCAAGCATGATATGGGCAAAATCCTGACAAACGCCACGTCCGAGCGCCATGACGACAGCGCTGGTACTATGAACGTCAGTCACTCCCGGTTCGTAGATAAATGACTCGTTGATATGCTGGCATATTGACTCGGAAAGCTGAAAACTGTCGGTATCGGTAGCAAAACGGGATGTGAAATCACGTATCGCCTGATCAAAATGCACATAGCGACTCTGGCATGAATAATCGATGAGAAAAATAGCATCATTTTCGGTGGCTGCACTACGGCCGATACCGGTTTCAACGACGGAGGTCGCAACAATCTTCACCTTTTTATGACTCTGAAGCAGGTTGAAGTGATTGACAATGTTCCCGTAAAAATCGGTGTATTCAAAAATGGTTACAGGAGGGTCGACTTGAAGATTGAAGCTTGCGCATCGCTGAAGAGCCGCCTTATTGTTGTCAGGGTGAAGCCTTACCTCAGTAGCTGTTTCATAGATTGGATTATCATATTCAAACAGTGTAGAGTGTTCAACTTTTAAAATCATGGTCTTAAGTATTATATGTCCGGTTATTGCTGCTGCTGATGCTGCTGTGCCTGGCTCCAATTGGCACGTCCTCCGCCGATTCCTGTAAATGGAAGGGCTTCAGCAATGTCCGGCGATTCGATTTCCGGGGTGTGATAAGCAAAATAGGTCAGGTGCACCTGCTCTCCTACTTTTACTAACCGCTGCTCCAGGTCTTCAAGGTAATGATGCAATCCTCTGGAAAAAATATCTTCAATTGCAGTATAGCTTAACTCAGCCTCCAGCTTCCCGATCAGCCGATCAGCGTTATTGACATAACGATGACGCGAACTGCCCGATATACGCCATAAGGCGTCTTCAGCTGCGCATACAGAAAAGTTGATGCTGCGAGGAAATGTTCGATCTAAAATGAGAAAACGAAGGATGTTGTCAGGATCAATTTTTGAAAGGTAAACTTTTCGGAATGCCTCCAAAGCGCTGCAGCTTTTCAGTACCGCCATCCATTGAATGATATCCTCCGAGCCTTCAACGATTTCAGGCTGGCTCTGTGCTTCAGAAAGCAGCATGTGGTACTTCACATCAATCAGTCGGGCAATATTGTCGGTACGTTCAAGGTACTTTGCAATTTGAATGAAATCCCACCCCTCATTATGAGAGAAGGTGTTGTCCGTTATTCCCTGAAAAAGATGTGAAGCGTTTTTGATCTCTTTATAAAACCCGTAGGGGTTGTTATGGACGAACTGCGGATTGATACTCTGCAGATAGTGATAGAGGTTATTGACCTGCTCCCACATTTCGCTTGATATGCTCTCAATAATGCTTCGCGCATTTTCCCTGGCCAGGCTTATACATGACGTTATCGAGTTCGGGTTATCTTTATTGAATACAAGATAATCAGTAACCGAATGAGCAGAGTATTCGTTATAGAGGGAGTTAAAGCGCTCCTTGTCGCTGGTTACAAGAATAAGTGCCACCCAGTAGCTTGGATTCTCTACATGGGTAATTCTATTAAGGTCGAGCAGCAGGTTGAAATTGACGTCGAGGAACCTTGCTGTGTTTTCAGCCCGTTCAAAATAACGACTCATCCAGAACAGGGATTCGGCAACACGGCTTAACATGATAATCAGAAATTAGTGTTTATTCATCGACAACCCAGGTATCCTTGCTGCCTCCACCTTGAGAGGAATTGACCACCAGAGAGCCACGCTTGAGAGCAACTCTTGTCAGTCCTCCTGGGACTATAGTAACTGTTTTACCATACAAAACATAGGGGCGAAGGTCGATGTGACAGCCATAAAGATCACTGTCATTGGAAAAGCTTGGATGACGCGACAGCGAAATGGTCGGCTGGGCAATATAGTTACGCGGATTGGCAACGATCATCTCGGCAAATTTCTCCTGCTGCTCAATTGTTGACTCCGGTCCGACCAGCATGCCGTATCCTCCCGATTCATTGGCAGCCTTTACAACCAGCGAGCCAAGGTTTTCAAGAATATATTTAAGGTCAGAAGGGTTGCTCGCCAGCCAGGTTGGCACATTTTTCAGAATCGGATCCTCGCCGAGGTAGTATTTGATGATTGCAGGAACAAAGCTGTAGATGACCTTGTCATCCGCCACTCCCGTACCTATCGCATTGGCAAGCGTAACATTTCCTTTCCGGTAGGCATTCACAAGACCTGCCACACCGAGTTTCGATTCAGGACGGAACACAAGCGGATCAATAAAGGCATCATCAACTCTTCTGTAGATCACATCAACCCGTTCGAGGCCTCTGGTCGTTCTTGTGTAGACCTTATTGTTGTTCACAACCAGATCTTTTCCTTCTGTCAGCTCAATGCCCATCTGCCTGGCAAGGAAACTGTGCTCGAAGTATGCCGAGTTGTATATGCCTGGAGTAAGAACCACAACGTTCGGTTCGCGGCGCGTATTCGGGCTGATTTCCTGCAGGGTGCGGAGAAGTTCCTGCGGATAGTTATCGATAGGCCGGATCTTGTATTTGTCAAAAAGTACTGGAAATGCCCGCTTCATCGCCTGCCGGTTTTGCAGCATGTAGGAGACGCCGCTTGGAGTGCGCAGGTTGTCTTCAAGCACCATATAGTCACCCTCTTTATCGCGAATGATATCACTTCCGGTGACATGAATATAAATTCCGAGAGGAGGGTTAACCCCGACAAATTCCCTTATGAAATGCTGACTGCCGAGAATCAGTTCAGGAGGAATGATTTTGTCTTTAAGGATTTTCTGGGTGTGATAGATATCGTGCAGGAACGCATTAAGTGCTGTAATTCTTTGAATCAGACCTTTTTCGATGCTCTGCCATTCATGTGCAGGCACAACTCTTGGTATCAGATCAAACGGAAAAATTCGCTCGACACCTTCATCCTCACCATACACTGTAAAGGTGATACCCTGATTACGAAAAAAAATGTTAACAATTTCGCGGCGGGCTTTTATATCGTCAATCGAAAACTGGCCGAAGCGATGAAGCAGTTTATCGTAGTGAGCCCGGGGCGTTCCGTCTTTTGAGATAACCTCATCAAAAAAACGGCTGGCTTCTGCTTCATATCGCTCAAAAAAGCGACTCATACAGGTAATCCTTCTTGTTTATGTAGAACGGCTTTCATTACTCTTAACAGCTCCTATATACTTAAATAATTTCGGATTTTAGTAATAAAGTCCTAAAAAAGTTACTCACGCAGCCATATTTTTTCCCTTGTCAGGGTGATGAAATGTGTTTATCATACAGTGTTCAGAACTAACATGGAGCAACAGTAACGTTTTAACGATAAAAAGCGATGCATATACTGGTGACCGGCGCTGCCGGCTTTATAGGGTTTCATGTCTGCCGACAGCTGCTTGAGCGTGGTGACAGGGTAACCGGCATCGATAACATGAATGACTACTACGATGTTTCACTTAAAGAGGCTCGGCTTGCCATGCTGTTGCCCTACGAGGGCTTCACGTTTCTAAAAGCCGATATTGCCGACCGCGACACTGTCGAAGAACTTTTTCGCACAGCTGCTTTTGATCGGGTGGTCAATCTTGCCGCACAGGCAGGGGTGCGATACTCCCTCATCAACCCCCATGCCTATATCAACAGCAATATTCTCGGTTTTCTCAATATTCTCGAAGGGTGCCGCCATAACGGGGTGAAGCATCTGGTTTACGCCTCATCAAGTTCGGTCTACGGAGCAAACGAGACCATGCCCTTTTCAGTGCATGACAATGTCGATCATCCACTCTCTCTTTACGCCGCCAGCAAAAAGGCCAACGAGCTTATGGCGCATACCTACAGTCACCTCTATAATCTGCCTACCACCGGTCTTCGCTTTTTTACCGTCTACGGCCCCTGGGGCAGGCCTGACATGGCCCTCTTTCTTTTTACAGATGCCATTGTAAACAACAAGCCGATCCAGGTTTTCAATTACGGCAACCACCGGCGCGACTTTACCTTCGTCGATGATATTTCTGAAGGAGTAATAAGGACGCTTGATCATGTTGCAGAACCCAATCCTGACTGGACAGGCCTTAACCCCGATCCAGGCTCAAGCCGTGCCCCCTGGCGGGTATACAACATCGGCAACAGCAGTCCCGTTAATCTCATGGACTACATCGGGGCTATCGAGCACGAACTTGGCCGAACCGCCGAAAAAGAGTTCCTTCCAATGCAGCCCGGCGACGTCCCCGACACCTACGCCGACGTAGATCAGCTCATGCAGGACGTCAACTACAAACCCGAAACCACAGTCCAGCAGGGCATCAAGCGGTTTATAACCTGGTACCGCGACTACTACAAACTCTAAAATTATTTCATAGGGCCTATAAGTCCTATAGGTCCCATAGGTCGTATAGGCCCCGCTAATAGTCCTTCGTAGATGAAATTCCATCGATCTCCACAGTTGCCCCGGGCATAATGACAAATTCACTTAATCCAATGTGAGACTGGTTTATTCCCCAGTCATAGGTATAACCAAGCCTGGTCCATGGATATCCGTTTGCTCCGTATGACAGCTTCTTCAAGTCATTGTACCATTTTATATACTCGTCGCTCACCTTCACAAATTTATTCGATATCCGGAACTCTACTTCAGCCTCACTGTCGCTGATCTCAGGGTCTGCACTTGGTCTGAACAGGTCGCCGGGCTTAACCCACATCTCAACAAACCTGGTTTTCCCTGCTTTCGGAGGAAGTCCCAACAGCTGTTCAAGTCGTAATGTCCTTTCTCCCTTCAGCGATTTGCAGAAGTTCTTCAGCTCCGGTGCTGTGGTGACCCAGACCTCTCTTGTAAGGTCGACCGACTGACCGATTTTGTCATCATAACCTTTAAAGTCTGTCCACGTTACAACAAGTATGCGCGCATTCTGTGCGTCACCCTTGTTTTTCCAGACCAGCTCAGGGTTTGAGGGAACAATCGCAACAAGATTTTTCGATATTTTGGATGGTATAGCCATTTCTGCATCGACAACAGCGCTGTGATACATTTTCTGCAGATCCCCCTGATAAAGAACCGGACTCTCTGCAGCGCAACCTGTAAAGAGATACGATACAAGCAGAAAAAGAGCATACCGTTTTGCCTGAAAAAAGCCTGTTTTCATCTTAATCTCAATCTTATTTCAGCTCCGTTTAACTCTTTGATGCGAAGAGTGGGGAAGTCAAAGCAATAAACATCCGGAAAAAGAGTAAATTATACACCAAAAGCGAAGCGGCAATTCCTGATAACAGCTACGTACTGCATAAAATAGCCATCAGGAAAAACTGCAATAATAATGTACTAAACACTATGGATATGTCGGAAGAAAGTATAGCGGGATGCTGCTGCTCGGGTGATGAATGTCATAGCAGTTCAGAGCCGGAAAAGCGCCTGGGCTGGCATGAATACTTCATGAGTGTCGCTCAGCTTATTTCCCGCAGGGCCACCTGTACCCGTGGTCATATAGGCGCGGTTATTGTAAGGGATCACAGTATTCTTTCAACCGGATACAACGGGGCCCCTTCCGGACTTCCTCACTGTAACGACAGCAACTGCCGTATTTACCGCAGCACCCATCCTGATGGAACTGTCGAAGAGAATTGCGTTAACACTATTCATGCGGAAATCAACGCTATTGCGCAGGCCGCCAAGCATGGGGTCTCCATACAGAATTCCGATATCTATATTACCGCCAGCCCCTGTATTCACTGTCTTAAAGTGCTGATTAATGTGGGTATAAAAACTATCTATTATCTTAAACCCTATAAGATAGAGCATATCGACGAACTTCTCCGGCTATCCGGCATCAAGCTGGTTCAGGTCACTGTGGCTGAAACTCCGCAAGGTTGACCGATGTCAAAGAGCGATCATCTTCTCTATATGCGCCGTTGTCTGCAACTTGCTTCCGAGGGTGCCGGCAGTGTGAGCCCGAATCCTATGGTGGGCTCGGTTATTGTCTGCAACGGCGAAATTATCGGAGAAGGCTTCCACCAGAAGTTTGGCGGCCCTCACGCTGAAGTTAACGCCATTGCCTCTGTATCCAATCAGGCATTGCTTCATTGCTCCACCTTATATGTCAATCTTGAACCATGTTCCCATTTTGGAAAAACCCCTCCCTGCAGCGATCTTATTATTGAGAAGGGGATACCCCGGGTTGTCATTGGATGCCGTGATCCTCATGTTGCTGTAGCAGGAAAAGGTGCAGCTAAGCTGATTGCCGCAGGTATAGAGGTCACAGAAGGGGTTCTTGAAGCCGAAAGCAAAAAACTCAACGAGGCATTTATTACAAGTCATACCACCGGAATGCCTTTCGTTGCCCTTAAACTGGCCGAGACACTTGACGGCAAAATTGCAACATCTCAAGGCGCTTCCCAATGGATTACAGGTGAACATGCAAGAAAAGAGGTACACCACCTTCGGAGCATCTACGACGCAGTCATTATAGGTGAGGCTACTGTTTGTGCTGACGATGCTCTGCTTACCGTCAGGCACTCTTCCGGGCGCAATCCTCTTCGTGTAGTTCTCGATCGTCAGTTACAAGTGCCGCCAACTGCAAAAATTTTTGGTTCCGAGGCCGAAACGATTCTCTTTGCTTCATCGTTGTGTTCCGGATTGCCGAAAGTGGAGCAGTTAAGGCAAATCGGCGTGACGGTTTTGTTCGTCAATGAGCGTTCCGAAAAACTCGATCTTCGCCAGGTTCTTCATGAACTGCATAGCCGCAATATTCTTTCAGTGATGGTTGAAGGCGGGAGCCGCCTGTCGGCGGCATTTATTGTCGAAAAGCTTGTTGATAAAATCTATATGTTTATTGCTCCAAAGCTTTTCGGTGGTGACGGCTTGAGTTCTTTTGCACAGCTCGGTATCACTGTGCCCGACGAGGCAGTCAATCTGCAATTTGAGGCACCGCGATTTTTCGGAAGTGATCTGCTGCTTGAAGCTTATCTTCTCAAGTGACTATGAAAAAGCGCGGACTCATTCAATCGAATGAATAAAAGCATTACAAAAACCTGAGGTATAATGATAAAAAAATACACCAAAAGGAGATTCCCAATGCTTGAGCGTATGGTCAATAACAGTGATTTTGGAAAGTTGATCCTGCGGGTTACTGTCGGCTCCCTCATGCTTTTTCATGGACTTAATAAGCTCCAGCACGGATACGCTTTTGTCACGCAGTTGCTTGTTCAGGCAAAGCTTCCGGGCTATCTCTCCCATGGCATTCTTATCGGCGAGCTTATTGCGCCTCTCTTTATGGTGTTGGGTATCTATACAAGGCCGGCCGCTCTTCTGCAGGTTTTTGTCATGGCTATGGCTGTTTATCTTGTTCATACCAAAGAGCTCTTTTCAGTAACTGAACATGGCGGTTATGCCCTTGAACTCCAGGCACTCTACCTCTTTGGAGCACTTGCTGTCTTCTTTTTCGGTGCTGGACGCTATAGCGCCTCACATGGCGGCGGTCTCTGGAAATAATGACTCAACAAAGGAAAGAGAATAGCATAGATATTCACAGGGTAACAGCCTACTCTGGAACAACCTGTGTTTTCAAGGACTTTTCGCTGACAATCGAAGCAGGATACAGTACAGCAATTCTCGGCCGGATTGTGGGCGATGGCAGCAAAACCGATATTTTATCATCCAGCACACTCTCCTCCTTGTTTGACTATCCTCTCCAGGTGGTCACGGTAGGCGGTTATTATCAGGTTTTACCCGGGTAAGCCGTTATAAATACTATATCTTTTGGTGAACTTCTTTATTGCCTCCGATGTTGTTAGGCTATTGGCTGTCAGTAGAAACGTTTTTTTAATACATGATCATCATAAACCTTTAATAACTGCTTGTTATGGCAAATATCACGCTCAAAGGAAATCCTTTTGAAACTGTAGGTACACTCCCTGCAAAAGGAACAGAGGCACCGTTTTTCTGTCTGGTAAAAACCGATCTTTCCGAAGCAGGTCCGGCCGATTTTGCAGGTAAACGGCTTGTTCTTAACATTTTCCCAAGTCTTGACACTCCGGTCTGTGCGTCATCAGTCAGGCGCTTTAACCAGGATGCATCTTCACTCGATAACACGGTTGTACTCTGTATTTCCGCTGACCTCCCCTTTGCCCATAAACGTTTCTGCGAAACCGAAGGCTTGAAAAATGTTGTATCGCTTTCAGTGTTCCGTTCACCTGAATTCGGTCATGAGTACGGCGTCACCATTGCTAACGGACCATTGAAAGGACTTCTTTCCCGCGCTATTGTGATTATTGATGCCGATGGTATAGTGCGTTATACCCAGCAGGTCAGTGAAATTGTTGAAGAGCCCGACTACAGTGCGGCCCTCAAGGTTTTAGGATAAATAGTCCTCTTCCCGGCAGAAAATTTACTGTCAGGAAGGAACTCTTGCTGGCAACCGGTAAGCGTTATATATTAAAAAGTCAACGCGGGATCTGATGCCTCACGGGATTCCGTTCATTTCTTTAAGTGAAACTATCTGAAATGTTTACCGGAATTATCAAGGATGTCGGGAAGATTGCCGGAGTTGCAAAGCGAAATGGCGGTTTGCGGCTCCGCGTACACTATGGTAATTCCAGTGAGTTCAGTACACTCTCCATTGACGAAAGCGTCAGCCTGAGCGGTGCCTGCCAGACAGTTGTAGCTGTTGGCGAGGGGTGGTTTGAGGTCGACACTGTCGAAGAAACGCTCGCCAAAACAACACTTGGCTCTTTACGTAACGGCTCTCAGGTTAATCTGGAACGGGCAGTTCGCCCAGTTGACCGTCTTGGCGGTCATTTTGTGCTCGGCCATGTTGACTGTGCGGCAGTTGTGCACGAAATCAGGGAGCTGGGCTCAAGCCGTGAACTCTGGGTGGCATTTCCTGAAGCATTCTCTCCCTTCATTGTCTCTGCAGGCTCAATAACCATTGACGGCATAAGTTTAACCGTAGCCAGGCTCGATGCACTCCTTTTTGCTGTAGCCATTATACCCTATACCTTTGCACACACCACCCTTCACTCCCTGCATACGGGAAGCCGGGTAAATCTCGAGTTTGACATTCTTGGCAAATATGTCGCCCGGCAGCTTGCAGCGCCCTCCTCTTCAGCTCTTCCTCCGTCACGCATTGATGACCTATGGCTTCGGGAACACGGATTTTAAATAGTATGGATACCCTGAACATGGACTCTGATCTTTTCGGCTTTTCCGAAACACAGGGCGAAAAAGATTACTTTCAACCCCTTGCCGAACGTGTTCGTCCCCGAACTCTCGACGATATGGCAGGGCAGGAACATCTGGTCGGCCCAAATGGACCCCTTCGCAAATTCCTTGCAGGCGGTACAATGCCGTCAATGATTTTCTGGGGTCCTCCGGGATCGGGTAAAACCACCCTCGCCGAAATCTGCGCCTCTTCGCTCAGCTATCGATTCGAACAGTTATCCGCGATTGATTCAGGGGTCAAGGATGTCCGCAAGGCGCTTGAAAATGCCGAAAAATCAAGACACACAGGCAAGAGGACGCTTCTCTTTATCGATGAAATTCACCGGTTTAACAAAACCCAGCAGGATACACTGCTTCATGCTATAGAGCAGGGGCTTATAGTGCTCATAGGAGCAACAACCGAAAACCCCTCCTTTGAGGTTAATGCCGCACTCTTGAGCCGGATGCAGGTCTATATTCTCAACCCCCTGGGTCCAGAAGAGATAGACGCAGTCATTCACCGGGCACTCAAGGAAGACAAACTCTTTAGAGACCTCTCTGTTGAAATTGCCGACCTTGATTTTCTTCTGCAGTTTTCAGGAGGAGATGCACGCAAAGCACTGAACGCTGTTGAAGCCGCGGTCTCCCTCATGCCCAAAGGTCTTCCAAAAATGGTTTTGAACAGGGAAGTGCTTCAGGTTGCGCTCCAGCACAGTGCACCGGTCTATGATAAAGGAGGCGACAACCACTACGATATCATTTCCGCCTTTATCAAATCGATGCGGGGTTCAGATCCCGATGCGGCACTCTTCTGGCTTGCCCGCATGCTTGAAGGAGGTGAAGACCCGAAATTTATAGCACGGCGCATGGTTATTTTTGCGAGTGAAGATATCGGCAATGCCGACCCTTATGCCATCACTCTTGCGGTATCAGTCTTCCAGGCAGTGGCAATGATCGGCTTACCGGAGGCACGAATTAATCTGGCGCATGGCGTTACCTACCTTGCTTCAGCCCCGAAATCAAATGCAAGCTATAAGGGCATCAATGAAGCAATGAGTGAAGCCCGATCAATGCAGCAGCTGAGGGTTCCGCTTCACCTGCGCAACGCTCCGACCAAACTCATGAAAGCCGAAGGATATGGTGAAGGCTATCAGTACCCCCATGGCTATCCCGGGCATTTTGTCGAGCAGCAATACTTCCCTGATGGTCTTGATCCGAAGGCATATTACCGTCCCGGAGATGAAGGTCGGGAAAAATATATAAGGGAACGTCTCGGACTCCTATGGAGCGAACGTTACCGTTCATGATTCTTACAAAACCGATCACTTTTTTATATTCAGGCTGTTCCTTATCCCAGTCGGTATCGTCAGTTATTCTTTCATCAAGACAGACTCTTTTATGAACAGGTTCCGCCAGATACTTTTTTTTGTAGTGCCGATTCTCTTTCTGACTGCATTTTCTCCAATCCATGCTGCCGCTCTTCCTGCAAATAGCTCGCTGACCCTTGACGACGCCGTTCATATCGGGCTCGAAAGAAGCAGAACCCTTGAAATAGCAAGGCTGGAGCGCGATATGACCTCCCAGAAAATCCGCGAAACATGGGCAAAGGTGCTGCCGCAGCTAACATCTGACTTTACCTACACCCGCTCACTGAAACCCTCAGTCTTGTTTTTTCCTGATATTTTGAGCGGAGGGACTGGAAATTCATTTATTCCTCTAGTCATCAGTGCCGATAATGCGGCGACTGCCACTCTTACCCTTCGTCAGGCACTCTTTAACGGATCCGCGTTTGCTGGAATCAAGGCCGCAGGCATTCTCCGAAAAATGAGTAACGAGGCCTATCGCAACAGCGAAGCAACTGTCATTGCCGACATCAAAATGTCCTATTACGATGCCCTCATCTCAAGAGATCAGCTGAAGCTCATTGAGCAAAGCATAGCACGCTGGGAACAATCAAGAAAAGATACCAGGGCAAAGTTCCGCCAGGGTGTAGCTGCAGATATCGATACCCTCAAAGCCTATCTTTCCGTCGAAAATCTCCGCCCCGATCTCATTCAGGCAGAAAATCGTGTGGCAACAACCGCGACAAAGCTTAAAAACGCTATTGGTATTCCTCTCGACAGCACGATTGTTCTTTCAGGAAAGCTTGATCTCTCCTCAGCCACCTACCCCAAAGATATCGCAGCAGCATACCAGGAAGCAATTGACGCAAGGCCAGATCTGCGCCAGATATCTCTTCAGGTACAGGCGGAAGGCGAAAAAGTCAGCGCTGCCCGGGCCGAGCATTACCCTGTTATCACCGCCTTCGGACAGCTTGAAACCCAGACAGCATTTAACGATAATGTCAAGACTATCCAGTCCCGCTGGCCGGTCTCTTCAGCCGTAGGACTTCAGGTTACACTGCCTATATTTACAGGATTCAGGGCAAGTTCCCAGGTTGAACAGGCCAAAATATCCCAGCTGCAGACACGGACAAGGGTAGAAGATCTCAAAGCCAATATCCGAGCCGAAGTAGAGGTTCGGCTCCTGAACTTCCGCGAATCACAAAAAAGAATTGAAGTTCAATCCAAAACCATCAGTGTAGCAGAACGCGGATACAACATATCCCTCCTCCGCTTCAAAGAAGGCATCGGCTCCCGCCTCGAACTAACCGACGCCGAACTCCAGCTCAACAAAGCCAAAACCAACCACCTCCAGGCACTATACGACTACCTCGTAGCCTCCATCCAGCTCGACAAAGCCCTGGGAAGGCCGGCAGTCACCAGTCACCAGTAGGCAGTTGGCAGAAAGAAAGTACTGAGGGCTGAGTGCTGAGTGACAAGCTAGGGGACGCTCATGACTAAGTGTACTTGCTGCATCAGCAGGCTCTCGCACGACCTCAATATTAGGGGAGTTTATAATCCATTTACTATGATTAGACCTGAAATGAAACGATTAAATTTCTTGTGATGAGTGGCCTCATAAAAATCGAGAACTTAAAAGAACTTATCATTGAGATAAGAGAACAGTCGGTTTTGCTTGACAGTACAGTCGCTGAAATTTATGAGGTTGAAGCTGTATAAGCCCTATCGGGCCCATTAGTCCTATGTTTTTCTCTTTCCACTCACCACTTTCTTTCAGCATAATAAACAACGCTCGAACTCCTCGCTCCACCCTTAAAAGCATAAAGAGCTGCTCTTCCGAGAAGGGTTAAAATCCTGAGAGCATTAACTCTTTTTTTCCCCCTCTTGGAGCGCAGCGCTTCGCTATGCAAAATATTATACACCGAGTCCGGAAAATAAGGCTGCCGCTTAAAAACCCTCAATCCATGCAATCCCAGCAGTTTTTCAAGCGTTTCCGGCAAAAAGTGATAGAGATGTCGTGGCGCATCCCAGGCGACCCAGTTTTCCTTAAAATATTCTGCATCCAAACTGGCCGGATTCGGTAGCGAAATAACAACCACACCGTCCGGCTTCAGTTGAGCAACCACTTCATGGAGAGTTTCATTGATGGTGTGAATATGCTCAAGCGTATGCCAGAGCACAATGCGGTCAAATGTTTTCTTCTCAGCGATCTCCTCTGCAATTGAAGAAAAAATGTTCAGTCCGAAACACTCCCGGGCATGCCGTGCGGCATCATCATCAGGCTCAACCCCGGTAAGGTTTTTGATCGGCACACCATGGCGGTGAAAATAATTGAGAAGGTTACCCGTGGAACACCCGATTTCAAGAACCGACAGCTCTTCTCTCGGTTTGACCCATCCTTTCAAAATGATTTCTGCTCGATAGCCGAGAAGGAGAGTTTGTGCAGCAAGGTAGGCCCTCTCTTTGAAGGACGAACTGTTCAGGTTGTGGCGATAGGGGTCATACTCCGGGCTGCGGTAATGCCGGGCTATTTCAGCGCTCTCCGGACGTGGATTGAGCATAATGAGCCCTGAAGCACTTGAACGAACAAGATTCCAATCCGCTTTTCCGGAACTGTCAAAACGGTCGGGAACCTGAAGATAAGGGGTAAACTCTTTCGAGCCAGTGATAGGGCAGGGAACTGTTTCCATTCCACCGTAAAGAGCGTTACTCTTCTCCCTGTGTGAGGTCAGCGAAAGCCTTTTTCAGGTTTGTATAGGTGGAGTTCATATCATTGCTGAGCACTTTGGCATCTGCAAGAACAGGCATAAAGTTGGTGTCACCTTCCCAGCGTGGAACGATATGAAAATGGATATGCGTGTCAACGCTGCCACCGGCAACCTTGCCCATATTGGCGCCAACATTGAACCCTTGAGGTCTGAGAGTACGTTTCAGTGCCTTGATGGAAAGGTCGGTAAGCTCCATCACCTCCAGTTTCGTCTCCCGGTCGAGATCTGACAGGTCAGGAGTCTGAAGATAGGGAATCACCATAAGGTGTCCGCAGTTATAGGGGTAGAGGTTCATGATGATGAAGCACGTTTTTCCCCTGTAAAGGACAAACCGTTTTTCATCCTCTTCTGGAGGTAGATCGGCAAATACAGATTTCCCTGCCTCACCAGGTTGCTTTTCATCCTTGAATGACTGCATATACACTTCACGCCACGGTGAATACATTCTATGCATGGTGGGTATGTCCAGATTGGTTGTTGATGTGGTACCAAAGATGGGAATCGAACCCACACGAGTTATTCACTCACTGGATTTTGAGTCCAGCGCG
>Ga0209697_10004908_pt1 | contig 17025 bp, 11 predicted proteins | sample AliMusrvi5mmetaG_FD_184115 | JGI IMG/M metagenome (GOLD analysis project Ga0209697, IMG submission 184115) | Freshwater lake bacterial and archeal communities from Alinen Mustajarvi, Finland, to study Microbial Dark Matter (Phase II) - Alinen... | ecosystem: Environmental > Aquatic > Freshwater...
CCTGCGCACCCTCAAACAGGATGCTGCTGCCGGCGCGGTCGGCGGCGTGGACGATCTCGATCGTGTCAGCGATGTACGGCGCGAGAACCTGCGCCGCCTCGGCGTAGGTCTTCTGCAATCCGGCAGCGTCCAGCGGCACGGCGCCCAGGGCTGTCAGCGCCCGGTTGGCGTCAACAACATTGGCGGCCAGCCGTTCGGGAAAGTCGCGCTCGAGCAGATCGCCCATGCGTAGGCCGCAGCGGCAGACCTTGTCGCGGTAGGCCGGGCCGATGCCGCGGCCGGTGGTGCCGATGCGCTTGCTGTCGCCACGTGCAGCTTCATCGGCTGTGTCGAGCGCATTGTGGTAACGAAGCACCAAATGGGCGCGATCGCTGACCGTGAGGCGTCCGCGAACCGTGACGCCCTCCTGCTCCAGCATGCGGATTTCCGCGATCAGCGCGAGCGGATCCACGACCACGCCATTGCCGATCACGCAGGTCTTGCCGGGGTGCAGGATGCCGGAAGGGACGAGGTGCAGGACGAACTTGCGGCCGGCGACGACCACAGTATGGCCCGCGTTGCTGCCGCCCTGATAGCGCACGACCATGTCGGCCTGCGCGGTCAGCACGTCGATGATCTTCCCCTTGCCCTCGTCGCCCCACTGGGCGCCGATCAGAACGGTGTTCGGCATGATGGTCTCGCTGCGCACACGCACCGGATCGGCCGGCGCCACCGCCCGGAAGCCCTCCGGGGAGGTATTACTATAGGCGAAAGGCGACCGCATGGCCAGCGCGCCATTTGAGCCCGCCGGACCTGACCCGCCGGAGGTGGCTGACGCGCGTGCGGCGCGAATCGGGGCGCGGAGATCAGGCGTGATAGCGGCCCATCCGCGGCGTTACGCCGGGCGGCCGGGATACGTATCCACGTCCGCCCGTCAAGCCTTGCGGCTGGGCCACTCTGACGCCTTCCCCCGCGCCGGGGACGCCGATCCGCGCCACGCGGGGCCCCTTCTGCGTTGGAAAACAGAAGGTTTCCGAGGGCGATGAGTCGTGGAATTGAGAAGGGAATCGCAGGTGCGCGGGCGGCGAAATGCGCACCGCGGGGTCCCTTCTGCGCTGGGAATGAAGATGGTTTGGGCTCGGCGCAAGGCCGCGGGGTCGCGGCCACAACAGTAGGGCGCGGCGTCCTCGCCGCAGCCCCAACTTCCACCGTTCGTTTCTTCCTTCTCTCGGGCTCGACGCTTTCTACAAGCGCCGCTGGCCCAAGCGATCAAGGGCCGCCTTGAGATCCGCCAGATCGCGGCGTTCGGAAATGGAGAGTGTCGTCTTCGAGTCGATAGCCCCCAGCGCTTTCCTGGCTGCGCCGAGGTCGCCGCGCTGCACGGCCAACTGGGCATCCACCAGGAAAAGCCGGGAGTCGGCATTGTTCATCTGGTGCGCCTTAGCCAGCGCCTCCTCGGCGGCTTCGAAGTTTCCGGCCAGGATCAGCACAGATGCCAGCGTGGACCAGCTCTCGTAGCGCCCGGGGGCGATTTCCGTGGCCCGCCGCGCCACGAGCGTGGCCTCGTCGAGCTTGCGGTTGTGGCACAGGACCTGCGCAAAGTTGTTCAACGCATCTACCGTGGGCGCCGGCGCACCGGCGCTGCAGCGCAGATACGGCTCGGCATCCTCGTACCGCGCCTGTTCCAGGCGGATGGAGCCGACGATGAAGTTGGCCAGCGCATGTCCCGGCTGCTGCCGGAGAAGCAGCAGCGCGTGGGCCTCGGCGGCCGTCTGATTCTCCATGGCAGCATCAAGCATCAGGATCACCTCCTGCAGCGCCTGCACGTCCGGCCGGATGGCGGCGGCGCGCTGAAAATAGATGAGCGCGTTCTTGAATCCGGACTTGCCTTTGCTCTGCCAGATGCGCCCCTGGATCACGAGCGGAAAATAGCGGTCGTCCTTGGAATCGTTGGTCTTCTGGAGCAGCTTGGGCAGGACCGTCGACTCCACGATGCTGCCCTCGTTCTGTTCGATCATGACCATGGCCAGCATGGCCAGGCACATGGGGGTGACGGCGGGGTCATCCGCCAGGTCCTGCAGGACGATACGCGCCCGCGGCAGGTCGCCCGACACAAGATAGAGCGCGGCCCAGTCCTGCCGGAGCAGGCGCTTGGAGGCGCCTGCGCCTTCGCCGGTCTCCAGGATCCGGCGGGCTTCGTCCACGACATTCCGCCGGAGCGTCAGGCGGACCAGTCCGGAGATCGCCGTCGCGTTCCGGGGATCGGCCTGCAAGACCTTCTGGTATTCGTCGGCACTCTGGGCGAGATCTCCGCGCATCTCGTGCAGCGCCGCCAGCATGGCCATCACGCCCATGCGGTGCGACTCGTCCGGTTGCATGGCATAGACGCTGCGCAGGCCGGCCAGCACGGAGCCGGGATTGCTCGACAGAGCCCACGACCATCCCATCTGCACGAACATCTCGCTGTTCCGGACATATCCGTAATAGCGGCTCAAAGACCAGAGGGAATAACGCCGCGTGGGGTCATCGACCCGGCTGCGCAGCTCGGAGTTGATCTGGTTTTTTGCCTCCGGGTGCATGCCGCGGGAGACCATCTCGAAGAGGTTCAGCAGCGCGCTGATGTTTTCGGGGTTGATGCTGTGCGCCTTCTGATAGGCAAGATAGGCCTCCTCGTGCCTGCCGAGATCATCCAGGATCACACCGAGATTGTTGGCCATGAAAGCCAGGTGGCGCAGCATGGTCTGCCGGCAGCGATACGAAACCTGCTGCGGGGAGCCTGGGCCGTCCTTCAGGAACGACGACCACTGTTTCCAGAATGTCTGAAACGCGGCCAGCAGGTTGCGGTCCTGCAGTTCCGAAAGATCGCGGACGCCGCCGCAGAACAGGACCTCGGGAACAGGGATCCAGCGCGACCCATACCACATATCGGGGAGTCCCATCGCGATGGCCTTTGCGCCCACACGGGAATCCGTCGCAAACATGTCATCGAGGAACACGAGGAAGTTGTAGGCCATCAGACTTTCCGCACGCAACCTGGCATTGGCAGAGAGCGTGGGGTCGGCGCGCACGGCGCGCAGGATGGAGGCCACGTAGTGCCGTTCATTGGCCTGCAGGGGCGCCAGCAGGTGGATGGTCAGGCCGCGTTCGTGCGCCCGGATCAGCAGGTTGTTGTCGATGATGCCGTTGCCGACCACCCAGGTGCGGCCGTGCAGGCCGTCCAGCACCGCATCCGCCATGCGGTCGGCGAACCGGCCATTATCCTTGAGGTGCTCAATGGCGTTCACGACCCCACAGACGCCGATGGCGAGCGCCAGCACCGGCGCCAGCAGAAAGCCTGCCATGCGCGTGGCGGCATAATGCCTCGGCGCTCTGGCACCCTTTTCGTGAAGCGCCTGGTTCTCCTCCACCGGGTCGCCCATAAGCGCCAGCGCGCGCCATGACGTGGCCAGCAGGCTGATGCCCAGACCCGCCAGCACGTAGGTGGCGACCGGCAGCACGTCACGCGCCACCTGGATGCTCCACGGTGCAAACGGCGCATTGCCCAGCAGCAGCACAGCGGAGACGGATAGGCCGACGTTCAGCAGGAGCAGGCTCCACGAACGACGGTTGTCCAACGCATAACTTGCCGCCAGAAACGACAGCGCCGTGGCCACCAGCCCCATCAGCACAACCGGCAGCCACAATTGGGCGGGCAGCATCTGCGAGATGGCGCTGAACTGCACACGCAGCATCTGGGGGAACATGCCGAAGATCATCTGCGCGTTTGTGGCCCGGTCGTACATCTTGGCAAAAGCCCAGGCGCTCAGGTAATACGTCCCGGCGAACGCCAGCAGCGCCAGTTCCGCAGAGGCGATCAAACGCTTCATCTGGCACCAGGTCAGCCGCCATTCCACGAGCACCGCAACCGCCGCCATCAGCGGGATCATCGCCATGAACAGCGGCGATTCCGCAATCCCCATGCCGTACAGCACGCCAAACAGCAGCAGCCAGACCACGCGTTCCGTGCGGGCATAGACGATCAGCAGGTGCGCGCATCCCATCAGCAGGGCCACATCGAAGATCTCCGGCCGGAAGTTGGTGGCGGCGTGCCAGAACGGCCGGCTGAGGCCAACCGTGAGAACCGCCAGAAAGCCGGCGAAGCGTGCCAGGCGTGAAGCCTTGGTGATGGCAGACTGTTCGCGCATGGTGTCGAAGACGAAGAACCAAGCCAGCCGGTAGATCCAGCCAAGGGTCATGGCGCCTGCCAGTGCGGCCAGTGCATTGAGACGGAAGGCCAGCGAGAAGACCGGCAGCGAGGCGACAACCCGACCCAGTGCGGACAGAAGCGGATGGGAAACCAGTTCGCGCGTATTGATGCCGGTGACCCAGACGGTCCATCGGGCGGATTCGCCGGGAAAAACCGAGGCGTCCAGTGTCAACAGGTAGAAGACCAGCGCAACGGCAAAGACCCCGAACGATGTCTGGCGGGCTCGACGAAGGCGACCCAGCGTAATAGGACGGAACGGAAGCAAGTGGAGCACGCGACATCTCCTTCCAATAAAAAAGCGGCACCCCAAGGCGCCGCCGTTTCATTGCAATGAGGTTTGCAGCTATTACGACTTCGGTTTCTTTTGGCGGCGCCGAATAGCCAGAACCACAGCGCCGACGCCCAGCAGCGACAGGGAACCGGGCTCCGGGATCGGCGTGAAGCTGGAGGGATCCCACACGCCCGTGATCGGGGCCATCTCGTTCGGCGTGATGTAGGTCGTATCGTTGTAGGCAAGACCACCCGTGGAATACGCGAACAACGTGCGGTTGTTATTCAGTACGCTGTTGTAGGTGAACAGAACCACAAAATAAGCGCCCCCGCTGCGGGTCACGCTGTCCACCGTATCCTGCTCGCCAATGCCTGCCGGCGTGATCGCAAGGCCAGACACCTGGGAGCCGACCACCGTTGCGTTGGCCAGAGTCGTCCACCCCGCCGAGCCGGAGGCATCTATCGGCACGCCCGACGAAACATACACCAGCTCGGCTGCGGTGGTCCCGGACATCACCGAACTGACAGCCCAGCTGACGATGACCGCCTGGGACGCAGAGACGACCCCGATGGCGGCAAAAAGCGATACCAGCGCCTTTTTCATGACATGACCTTTCGTCCTCTTACAGACCCGGCTGGAAAGTGAAGCTGCTGCTCCCACGACGCACATACCAGAACCCATGCCCGGCGGAGATGCTGACGTTTGTGGCGACCACATAACCCTGATTGATCCATTTGCCGTCCAACGCTGCATACGCGGACCACGTGACGCCGGTCGGGCACGTGAAGTAGAAATAGGGGGCAAGCAATCCATTGGTTCCGACAATCATGATCTTGTCGGACGTCGTGGTCAGCCCGTTGGTGCTGTAGGCGCCAACCCAGGAAACTCCGGAGTCATTCAAGGTCACATTCGTGGGCGAGGCAAAGCCGACCAGATTCAGGCCCGGCATGATCACCGTAGACTGCGCAATATCCGAGACCTGCCCCTTGAGCATCACGGTGGAATCAGAAGCGGACGCATAACGCTTCAGCCAGAAGCCCAGCCCGCGCGAAATCTGGAAGGTGTCGGCAGCTGGCGGCGTGACGATGGCGTTGGTGCCGCCCGGCATCAGCACGGTCGTGTCGATTGCAGTCCACCCGGTTCCGGCATGCAGCCAGTAATAGTAGTAGATCAGGCCCGTGGCGTTGGTTGTCAACACCACCAACTGGTCCGCGTGCGCGGCATCACCGGCAGCAACCAACCCGTTCGTGGAAACCAAGTCCGCCACCACGCCTGCGGCGCCATTGCTCAGGCAGGCTTCAAACGGCACGGTGATGATGGAATTGGCCTGGTTGGCGATGTTGGTGACCAGGACAAAACCAACCGTGTTGGAGCTGTTCAGCGGCGCAATCTGCGCCTGCGCCAGCATCGCTGCCACAACGAACGCGAGAAGAATCAACGTTTTCTTCATGGTTTAGCCCCTTGCGAGAATTGCGTTGCGATCGATCGTCCCTACGGGAGCGGCGTCACGATCCGGAAGAAGCGGGTGGTCTGCCCCGGAACAGCCGGGACCTCAACCGAGATCGCGGCGGCTGAATCAAAGCATGGAATGGGGTTCACAATTGCCGTGGCCGTCCAGCTGTTGCCGACAGTGGTGACCTCCTGCAGGTAGTAATTGTTGCCGTTGGCCAGGTTGTTGAAGCTCACGGTGGTGGCGCCGTCCTTCTGGGTAATGGACGTGATGATTGGCGCCGGCGTGCCCGGCAGCGGCGGCGCGATCACGGTGGAGGCGAGTGTGGCGCCGGCACCCGTCATGGTCGCCGCATAATCTGTGATTGACGGCGCTGTGGCCGAGGGACTGGACGCAGGCTGGCTCGCGCCATTGCCCACCACGAGTCCGCCAACCGTGCCGTCTGCCGTGCGGGTATCGAGCAGATCGATCACCCACTTACCCGTGGACGGATAGAGATTGGTCGAAAACTGAATTGGCTGGAAAGCGCAGGCGCCGTTCTTCGCCTGGCCGACAGCCGCGATGACGTTGTTCGCAGGGTCCACCAGTGTGCGGTTCATCAGCACACCGCGGAACAGCGCGTTGGTCTTGAGATAAACCAGCAGGTAGGTCTCGCCATCCTGCACCTTGGTGCCGTCCTTGTAATAGTCCGGGCCCGGCGTGGAAATCGTCATCGTGAGATGCGCAAGACCGTCATCACCGAACGCCAGACCGGCCGCAATTGCGAGGCCGAGAACCATGGAGAACAGTTTTTTCATTGCCCTAATCCTTTCCGCCGTCCCAGCGGTCCAAACCAGTCCTCTTGCTTCGCGTTACGGATACGTGACCTGCGCCCGGTAGAAGTTGGCAGCCGGCACGGTGAACGCCAGCACACACTTGCCGTTGACATCAAATTGCGCGTTCAGCAACGCAGCCGCACCGACCTCAGTATAGGTGCCGTTCGGCGCATCCGACGCGTAGACGCGCAGCGTGCCGTTGATCTTCACGTCGGCCGGCGCGCCGTTGTTCTGCAGCAGCACCGTGACGTTCAGCGTTGAGCCGGTCATGTCGAGGCTGGCGATGCCCAGCGTCGGCGACAGCGTCGCCGGATTCAGGTTCAGCATGTACCCCTCTTGCACAAGGGTCGGATGTGCCGTGGCATAAGCCACTGTCAGGCCCATGGTCAGCGCCCAGCTGCTGGGCACCGAATCCACCACCGCGCCAGTGTAGTTCGTGATGAACGTGACGTTATTGCTGATATCCAGACTGATGCCGGTCAGTGTCTGGGTATAGATCGTGGCACCCGCGGCAGCAGCCACGGTCACGCCATTGGAGGTCAGCGCGGAGATTTGATACCAACCGTTCGCGGTGTAAACAATGGTGGTGCTGCTGGCGGAGGCGACGGTGATCTGCGTAAGCGGGTCTGTGTTGTTCGACTTGGTGAAGTCTGTTTTGCCGTTGCCGTTGTTCGCCACGATCAGCAGGAAGGTCGAGCCGCCTGATTGATAGGTGGGGGGTGTGTTTGCGACAACCAGATCATCAACATAGCCGCTCCCCTGAAAGGCCACGGCGTTGAGGTTCGTGGCATAGAGAGCGGGCCCTGCGGCAGAGCGGAACCAAATGCCTGCTGGCGAGGTAGTGGGCGGCCAGCTCGTCTGCCAGCCGTCAGCGTAGGCGTGTGAACTCTGCACAGCCACGCCGTTGGTCAGAACCTTGAACATCTGCGTTTGACTGGTTGCGCTATAGGCAATCGTGAGACGATACCAATTTGTCGGGGTGACCAGAGCGGAAAGGATCTCGTTGGTGTTCTGCCCCGCGAGATAATTCCCGCCGGCATCCATGGTGCCGTGGTACACAACCAGATTCGAGGAGGCACTGTCGACATACACCGCACCCTTGACCCCTGTGTCATTGGTTGTGCAAGTCACGAAAGCGCCCTGCGAATTCGTCATGAATTGGACCATCATGTCGATGTACAGAGGCACGTTCTGCATGTTGTATCCGGTAGCCGGGCTGCCGGGCGTAGCATCAAAATTGTTGGTCAAGATCGCCAAGTTGTTGAGTTTGACCCGCAACACATTATTGGAAGTGGCGCTTGAGAGCGGATAGGTGCAGTTCGTGAATGAATAGCTGAGGTTGGTAATAACGGAAAAATCATCCGGAGTCGAATACCAGCCGTTCGTAGTGCTGACCGCCAATGGAGTGGAGGATCCCCATCCCGTCAGAGTCTCAAACGACTCCGAGTAGTTCGGCAGACGGCTATAGTTGTTGTCCGTCCGCTGGGCAAGGGCAGGTGTGACCAAAAGGATGGCCAACACCATCAGCCACGCGCAATGCGCCTGGACAACAGAAAAATGCTGCGGCCGGGTGGTGGTAGACATGGCGGTGTTTTCCATCACTTTCTTTACGAAATCGTGACGCAAGACGAAACCGTGACGCAAGGACATACCCCCTCCATTCGTTTATCAAAATACCAAGATTTCACTGATTGCTGCAACCTTTTTTTTGACCGGCTTTCGTCTAGCTTTGGGAAGATATCCGCTATTCGCAGCAGGATGGATTGGTCGATCCGGTCCCTATGTGGGACAGAGTCGTTTATCGACCACCTAGATAGAGACAGATTGACTCTTTGTTGCATGGATAACGTCTTCTTTCCCAAAAGGACTAAAAATGTGCAATATGTTATAATACAGAGTGTTACAATACATCAGATTGGTTTTCTAATTCACATGGCATAATCGTTGCTTATAGTCTGGTGCCCGCTTTGTTTGGTTGTGGTCTTTCGCGGGCGAGGAGAGCCGACATGGCAAAGGTACTGGGAATTGATCTGGGCACGACGAATTCGTGCATGGCATTGATGGAGGGTGGCGAACCGACCGTGATTTCCAACGCGGAAGGGATGCGCACAACCCCCTCGATCGTGGCATTTACCAAGACCGGCGAGCGTCTAGTCGGTCAGGCGGCCAAGCGCCAGGCTGTGACCAACGCCAAGAATACGGTCTATTCGATCAAGCGTTTCATGGGGCGCAAGTACGAGGAAGTCGCCCATGAAATTGCGTTAGTTCCGTATGAGGTTGTCCGCGCGGCCAATGGCGATGCCCACGTGAAGATCGGCGACAAGCTCTACTCGCCCCCTGAAATCTCCGCCATGATCCTCCAGAAGCTGAAGGCGGACGCCGAAGCCTTTCTGGGCGAGCCGATCACCCAGGCGGTCATCACAGTCCCCGCCTACTTCAATGACAGCCAGCGGCAAGCCACCAAGGACGCCGGCCGCATCGCCGGGCTGGAGGTACTGCGCATCATCAACGAACCCACGGCTGCGTCGCTGGCCTACGGCTTGGACAAGAAGCGGGACGAGAAGATCGCGGTGTTCGATTACGGCGGAGGCACGTTCGACATCTCGGTGCTGGACATCGGCGACGGCGTTTTCGAGGTCAAGGCCACCAACGGCGACACCCACCTGGGTGGCGACGACCTGGATCAGGCCATCATGCAGTGGCTGATTGCCGACTTCAAGAAAGAGCACGGCATCGACCTCTCCAAGGACATCAGCTCTGTGCAGCGCCTCAAGGAAGCATCTGAAAAGGCCAAGTGCGAGCTCTCCTCCGCACAGACCTCGGAGATCAACCTGCCGTTCATCACGGCGGACGCCTCAGGCCCGAAGCACCTGACCGTCTCGCTCTCGCGCGCCAAGCTCGAGCAGCTTGTGGACCCCCTGATCGAGCGCACCGTGGCCCCCTGCCGCAACTGCATGCGCGACGCCGGACTCAAGGCCATTGACGAAGTCGTGCTCGTGGGCGGCCAGACCCGCATGCCCAAGCTGCAGCAGAAGGCCAAGGAACTCTTCGGCAAGGAACCCCACAAGGGCGTCAACCCGGACGAGGTCGTGGCTGTAGGCGCCGCCATTCAGGGCGGCATCCTCAAGGGCGAGGTCAAGGACGTGCTGCTGCTGGACGTGACCCCACTCACGCTCGGCATCGAGACGCTCGGCGGGATCATGACCCCCTTGATCGAGCGCAACACCACGATCCCCACCAAGAAGAGCGAGATCTTCTCCACGGCCGCGGAAAATCAGCCGTCGGTTGAGATCAAGGTGTTGCAGGGCGAGCGCAAGATGGCCGGCGACAACAAGCGCATCGGCGTGTTTCATCTCGACGGCATCCCGGCAGCCCCACGCGGCGTGCCCCAGATCGAGGTCACCTTTGATCTCGACGCCAACGGCATCCTGCACGTCACTGCCAAGGATCTCGGCACGGGCAAGGAGCAGAAGATCGTCATTACCGCCTCCAGCGGCCTCTCCAAAGATGAGATCGAGAAGATGCGACGCGACGCCGAGGAACATGCCTCCGAAGATGCCAAGCGGCGCGAGGAGGTCGAAACGCATAATCAGGCAGAAAATCTGGTCTACCAGACCGAGAAACTGCTGAAGGAAAGCGGCGACAAGATCCCCGCAACCCACAAGGCCCCGGTCGAGAAGGGCATCCAGGATCTCAAAGAGGCTCTCAAGGGGACGGACAACGAGCGCATCCAGACCTGCCAGAAGGCCCTGCTCGACCTGGTGCAGGCCGCCTCGCAGGAGATGTATGCACATGCCGGCAAGAACGCGGCGCCGCAGCCGGAAGCCCCGACCGACAACGCCCCGCAACCCGACCCCGCGGCCGGCAAGAGCGCAGACGGCGTGATCGATGCCGATTTCACGATGGTCGACGACGAGAAGAAGGGAAAGAAGTAATCCGCTTCGGGGTCAACGCCCCATGAAACGAGGCGAGAGCCTGTACTGCAACAAAGCAACCAAGGAGGAAGAACACACCATGGCCAAGATGATCAAACCGTTGGGAGCACGCGTGCTGGTCGAGCCCAAGGATGGAAGCAAGGAAGAGAAAAAGGGCGGGATCATCATTCCCGACTCTGCCAAGGAAAAGCCCATGGAGGGCACGATTCGCGCCATCGGCAAGAAGCGCGACGAGGACGGCAAAGAGATCCCCTTCGACGTCAAGGTCGGCGACAAGGTCCTGCTGCCCAAGTACGGCGGCACGGAAGTGAAGATCGACGAGAAGGAGTTCCAGCTCGTCCGCGAAGAGGATCTGCTGGGCGTGATCGTGGAATAATGATGGCGGCCCGCATCTGCGGAGCCTGCAATGCAAACTGAATCCGAAGGAGGAGAGAGACCATGGCAGCGAAGCAACTGAAGTATGATTCCGAGGCGCGCCAGGCCGTGTTGGCTGGCGTGCAGAAACTGAGCCGCGCAGTGGTGACCACCCTGGGTCCCTGCGGCCGCAACGTGATTCTCGACAAGAAATTCGGCTCGCCGACCATCACCAAGGATGGCGTGACGGTCGCCAAGGAGATTGAGCTCCAGGACCCGTTCGAGAACATGGGCGCCCAGATGGTCCGTGAGGTGGCCAGCAAGACCAGCGACGTCGCGGGCGACGGCACCACCACGGCCACGCTGCTGGCGGAGTCGATCTATCGCGAAGGCCTGAAGAACGTCACGGCCGGCGCCAACCCGATGAGCCTGAAGCGCGGCATCGACAAGGCCACTGCGGCCGTGTGCGAGGCGATCGCCAAGCAGGCCAAGAAGGTCAAGGAGCACACCGAGATCGCTCAGGTCGCGACCATCTCCGCTAACGGGGAAGTCGAGATCGGCACGATCATTGCCGAAGCCATGGACAAGGTCGGCAAGGACGGCACCATCACGGTTGAGGAAGCCAAGACCATCGAGACCACGCTGGATGTCGTCGAAGGCATGCAGTTTGACAAGGGGTACCTCTCCCCGTACTTCGTCACGAATGCGGAAGAGATGCTGGCCGTGCTGGACGACCCGTACATCCTGATCTATGAGAAGAAGGTTTCCAGCCTGAACGACCTGCTGCCGCTGCTGCAGAACGTCGCCAAGGCCGGCAAGCCGCTGCTGATCATTGCCGAGGATGTCGAGGGCGAGGCCCTGGCCACACTTGTCGTGAACAAGCTGCGCGGCACGCTGCAGATTGCGGTCCTGACCGGCGGCAAGATGCTGAGCGAGGACCTCGGCATCAAGCTCGAGAACGTCAAGATCGAGGACCTGGGCAAGGCCAAGCGCGTCACGGTGGACAAGGAGAACACCACCATCGTCGAGGGCGCCGGCAAGACCAGCGACATTCAGGGTCGCGTCTCCCAGATCAAGCGTCAGATCGAGGACACCACCTCCGACTACGATCGCGAAAAACTCCAGGAGCGTCTCGCGAAGCTGGCCGGCGGCGTGGCGGTGATCAAGGTCGGCGCGGCGACCGAGGCTGAGATGAAGGAGAAGAAGGCCCGCGTCGAGGATGCCCTGCACGCCACGCGTGCGGCAGTCGAAGAGGGCGTGGTGGCCGGTGGCGGCGTCGCGCTGCTGCGCTGCCAGAAGTGCCTGGACGATCTGAAGCTCGAGGGCGATGAGAAGATCGGCGCAGACATTGTGCGCCGCTCGCTCGAAGCCCCGCTGCGCCAGCTCGTGCTCAACGCCGGCATCGAAGCGGCGATGATAGTCGACCAGGTCAAGAATGGCAAGGGGGCCTACGGGTACAACGTCGCCACGCGCGAATACACCGACCTGATCAAGGCCGGCGTGCTCGATCCGGCGAAGGTGACCCGCTCCGCGCTGCAGAACGCGGCCTCCATCTCCGGCCTGCTGCTCACCACCGAGTGCATGGTCACGGAGATTCCGGAGAAGAAGGAATCCCCGATGCCCGGCGGCCATGGCGGCGGCATGGGCGACATGGGCATGTAATCGGATTGCTTCGCAATTCGATCCGGCCGGCGCGCTCCTCACGGGGCGCGCCGGTTTTTGTTTAAGCCTAGAAAGAGCCGTTGAGCATGCAGTTTGTGAATCTGGAACTCCGGAAATCAGGAAAAATAGAATTTCATCACCAACGGCCGCGCCTACAGCATCGGGAAGCGGCTCGCGAGGACGCTCGCCCTCCCGTTCGATTGCGAACGGGTTGCTCAAAACAGCCGCTTTCTTTTCGTAATGAATACACTGCCCACTGCTGCCCCTTGTGCCCAATCGTGTTATCCTGCCTGCATGTCCCTACCCCTCCACCTTGTGCTGCTGCGCCCCGAGATCCCGCACAACACCGGCGCCATTGGCCGGCTCTGCGTGGACCTCGACTGCCCGCTGCATCTGGTCCGGCCGCTCGGCTTTGCCCTGACCTCTGCCTGGGTCCGGCGCGCCGGCCTGGATTACTGGACGCACCTCGACCTTCGCCTGCACGACAACTGGGACGACTTCCTCGTTGCCACGCGCCCCGGCCGCCTCTTTTTTGCCAGCACGCGCGGCCAGCGCTCGCTCTACGACTGTCAATTCGTTGCCAACGACGCCCTGGTCTTCGGCAACGAAAGCGCCGGCCTGCCGGACGAGTTCTACGCGCGGTATGGCGACGAGCTCTTCCGCATCCCCATGCCCGGTCCGCACGCCCGCAGCCTCAACCTCGCCAATGCCGCAGCTGTCGCAGCCTATGAAGCGCTGCGGCAGCTCTCCATTGCCAAAGAGCAATAGGAGTCTTGCGAATCGGAGGTTGGGACGACTCTTCGAGGGGCCGTGGACAGTTCGGAGAACTGTCCCTGCCCCAACAACCGGCTACCCACTTGTACAAGCTGCTTTAGAAACCGGAAGCCGCGCAAAAGAAGCTCGACGATCCCTCTCGATTTTGCTAGAAATATGTTCGTTTTACGCCCCGAGTGGACCTGCTTGTTGGGCGGATTCGCCGAGAGGGACCGCTATCATGGATACCCGATTTACCGCCCCTGTTCGCGTGGGGATCGTCGGCCTGGGGCGGGCCGGCTGGGGCATGCATTGTCCGGAACTCGAGAAAATCCCTGCACTGTTCAAGATCGTGGCGGTCTGCGACCCCATCAAGGAGCGCCGCGACCTGGCTGTGGCCAAATACAACTGCAGCGCCTACCGCCGCTACGAGGACCTGCTCGCTGATCACGAGGTCGAACTCGTCGACATCGCCACCCCCTCGGATCTGCACGTCGAGCATGCGCTCGCGGCCCTGGCCACCGGGCGCTGGACGCACCTCGAAAAGCCGATGTGCCGCACATCCGACGAGGCGCTGGTGCTGCGCGCCGCCGCCATCAAGGCGCGCAACCGGCTGACCATCCGCCACAACTGCCGTTTCGATCCCGCCTTTCTGCAGGTGCGCGAGATCATCGCCTCCGGCCTGCTGGGCGAAGTCTACGACATCAAGCTCCGCCGCGGCGGCTTCGCGCGGCGCGACGACTGGCAGACCGTCAAGCGCTGCGGCGGCGGCCAGCTCCTCAACACCGGACCCCACATCATTGACCACGCCCTGCAGTTCCTGGGCGCGCCGCCGGTCAAGATCTGGTCTGACCTCAAGCGCGTGGCTGCCGTGGGCGACGCCGAGGACTACGTGCACATCCTCCTGCGCAACGCCGAGGGGCTCACGGTCGACCTCGAGATCTCCGGTGGCCGCATCCTCCACGAACCCCAGTACACCGTCACCGGCTCACGCGGCGCCCTGACCCTCTCTGCCGGCGAGGAAGTCCGGCTGCGCTATCTCGACCCGAAGCAGAAGCTGCCGCGCCGTCGATCCAGCGTGCGCACGCCACCGCTGGGCTCGTTCGGCACGCCCGAAACCCTGAAATGGATCGAGGAGTCCCGACCTGTCAACCCGAAGGCCTTGTCCGGTCTGGACCGCACCTGGGAATGCCTCTTTGCCGCCATCCGGCAGAACCGCCCCTTTCCCGTGACGCTCGATCAGGCCATCGAGGTGATACGCGTCATCACCGCCGCCCGCAAGGAAACGGCGTTCAACTGATCGCGCCGCCTGGCGGGCGAGGGACGGGATGCAGGATGCAGGATGCAAGATAGCACTTCCATTTTTTCCCTGTTACTGGCCCTTCCGCTCCCTGCCAAAAATCTGTAATCCTGCACTCCGCATCCTGAATCCTGAATCTCGCATCCTGCATCCTGAACCCTGAATCCTTCCCCCATGTTCCTCCTCCCCAAAGCCCATCCGCTGCGCGAACTCGAACGACGCCTCGGTTACCGCTTCCGCGACCGCGCGCTGCTGCAGGCGGCCCTGACTCATCCGTCGTATTGCTTCGAGCATGCCGACAAGACGGCCGATAACCAGCGTCTGGAATACCTGGGCGATGCTGTGCTGGGCCTCCTGGCCGCGCAGTACGCCTTCGAGCGACACGCCGACGCCGACGAAGGGCGTCTCACCATTCTGCGCAGCCAGGTAGCCAGCGGCAAGTCGCTCGCCGAACTGGCGCGCGCCATCGACCTCGGCCCCCACCTGCGCATGGGCAAGGGCGAGGAGCGCAGCGGCGGCCGTGGCCGCGCCGGCATGCTGGCCGACAGCATGGAAGCGATCTTCGGTGCCGCCTGGATCGACGGCGGTCTGCGCGCCGGTAATAAACTCTTCCTGCGCCTGATCGCCCCGCGCCTGAACGCCATCCCCGTTGCCGGCGAAAGCGGCAACCCCAAGGGCGACCTCCAGGAACTGGCCCAGCGGGAGTTCCGGTGCGCGCCCGCCTACGAACGCCTCGCCGTGCGCGGCCCTGCCCACGCCCCCAGCTACCGGGTGCGCGTCTGCGTCGTTGACCACGAGGCAACTGGCGAAGGCGCCACCCGACGCACCGCCGAAGCCGACGCCGCCACACAACTCCTCCGCCACCTCCGCGCGTGACGCCCTTGGGAACGCGGTCGTCTCGCCCGCAGATTGACCGATCTTGCGTGCTTCCGAACGCCTGCGACGTTGAAATTCCCCGCGCGCTCCGCTACGATGATGGCATTGCGTTGAACCTTTGACTTGGGGAGAACCACCATGGCCGGCATCTTCAAGGCGTACGACATCCGCGGCATCTACGGCACAGAGCTGACCGAAGACGTCGCCTACCGCATCGGCCGGGCGTTTGTCACGTTCCTCGGCGGCTGCGGCAAGGTGGTGGTGGGCCGCGACATGCGGCCGCACTCCATCCCGCTGTTTCAGGCGCTCGCCCGCGGCCTCACAGAGCAGGGCGCGAACGTCATCGACCTCGGCCTCTGCTCCACGCCCATGTGCTATCACGCCAACGGCTGGCTGCGCGCAGATGCCGGCATCATGATCACCGCCTCGCACAACCCCGGCGAATGGAACGGCTTCAAGCTCTGCCGCAGCCAGGCTGTCCCGATCAGCGGCGCCAACGGCATCGCCGAGATCGAGAAGATTGCCGCCTCCGGTGCCTTCGCCCGCCCCACCGGCCGCATTGGGGAGATCTCCTCCTACGACATCCTGCGCGAGTACACGGCCCACGTGCGCCGATTCAGCCACCTGCAGGGTCCGGTGCGCATCGCGGTCGACTACGCCAACGCCATGGGAATCCTCGAAGCCAAGGCGCTCCCCTCGCAGATCGAGATCGAACCGCTGTTCGACACGCTCGACGGCTCCTTCCCCAACCACGAGGCCAATCCGCTGAAGATCGAGACCTTCGCGGCCCTCCAGGCCCGCGTGCGCCAGGGCGGCTACGCCTTTGGCGTGGCGTTCGACGGCGACGCCGACCGCGCCGGCTTTGTCGATGAGACCGGCGAGATCATCCCCATGGACCTGATCACCGCGCTGATCGCGCAGGACATCCTCTCGCAGCGCAAGGGCGTGATCTACTACGACCTGCGCAGCAGCTGGGTCGTCAAGGAGATCATCGAGGCCATGGGCGGCACGCCCATGATGTCGCGCGTCGGCCACGCCTTCATCAAGCAGCAGATGCGTGAACACGACGCGATCTTTGCCGGCGAGCTCAGCGGACACTACTACTTTCGCGACAACTACACCACCGAGAGCTCGGCCATGGCGGTTCTCAGCATTGCCAACATCGTCAGCCAGGCTGGCCGGCCGCTCTCCACGCTGATCGCCCCGCTGCGCAAGTACCACGCCAGTGGCGAAATCAACACCCACGTGAAGGGCGACCCCAAGAAGATCCTCAAGAAGATCAAGGTTGCCTACAAAGACGGCAAAGTACTGGAGCTCGACGGCGTCAGCGTCGAATACAAGGACTGGTGGTTCAACGTCCGCTGCTCCAACACCGAGCCGCTCG
>Ga0209697_10004909_pt1 | contig 17024 bp, 21 predicted proteins | sample AliMusrvi5mmetaG_FD_184115 | JGI IMG/M metagenome (GOLD analysis project Ga0209697, IMG submission 184115) | Freshwater lake bacterial and archeal communities from Alinen Mustajarvi, Finland, to study Microbial Dark Matter (Phase II) - Alinen... | ecosystem: Environmental > Aquatic > Freshwater...
ATCGCCAAGTGCGCCAATAACCCAACCGACTGCTTCGACAACCGCTTTCATCACATCCACCACAATGTCGCGGAAAGTCTTGATGTGGTTCCAAGCCACAACAATCGCGGCAATTAACGCGCCAATGGCGAGAACGATTAGGCTAATAGGGTTGGCATTTAACACAACATCTAGGGCTGCTTGAACTACTGACCATGCTTTAGTGGCAAGAACTACTGCTCCAACTATGCCAACCAAAATTGTAAGTTCGGGCAAAATAGGCTTGATGACATTTAAGACATCGCCAAAGATTTTCATAAGACCAGCAAGAACTGGAAGTAACGCCCCGCCAATAGTTTCTTTAGCGGCTTCCATCTTTGTTTTGATTAACTCCATCTGACCCGCGTAAGTCTGGAGATACGCCTGTGCCTGACCGCCAATTTTCTGATTTAACTCATCCATTGCTTCGGCGATTGCTTGGTTTTTAGGCAGGGTTGTATCTAGGGTAATACCAAATTCCTTGAAGGCTTTGGCTGAACCAGTTGTAGCCCTAGAAAGAGCAGTTGCTGCTTCGCCAAGTGTTTCATGTTTAGCGCGAGCGAGGTCAGCTGCTAACCCCATTAACTTTTGCGATTCAGTTACCGATCCAGTTGCCGTTACAAGGGTGGTCATTGCGGCGCGTGTATCGTTGCCGGTAAAGGCAAGGTTCTCCATCGCTGTAACTGACTTTTCAACTGCCGCGCGATTAGCCTCGGTATTGACTTTGGCGTTGTTCATTGCTGTTGCTAATTGAACAATTGAAACCTGAGCATCTTCGGCGGCTTTTACGGAACCTTCAAGGAGTCCTGTTAATTTTTGAACACCTTCCATCATTAAGTTTCCAGCAAATACGCCACCCATTACAGTTTTGAGCGAACTAAACTTACCTTCTTGATCCTTAGCGGCGTTGCCAACTTTTCCAAGTTCGGAGGTTGCTTTATCTACTGCGCTTGTAAGATTGCCGAGAGCAACCTGGATGTCAATATTTAATGGAGGAATATCACCTGCCACTCTAAACCCCCATCGCTGCTCTTAGAAATCCTGCTGCAATCGTCTGCGCTTTACCCGTTGCAATGAGATTTTCACGCGCAGGAGTCATATATGGGTATTTTACCCCATTCCAATTAGATGAGCCTTGCTCTACTGCTCTAGCGTATTCAGCTCCAGATTCAACGCTTGCGACATAAACGCCAAATCCCCTATGGCTAACTGGCTTGGCAATAATTTTTCCAAAGAGAGTGCCCGTTGCGATGTTTGGGCCTTCTCCATCTCTAGGGCCGATGTGAGGGTTGTGCCGAAGTTTGCTGTTTTTCTGAATAGGTGGATTAGGGGTTTCGCTGGCAATCTTGCGGGCATCAGTCCAGAGAGCAATAGAGATTTCCCTAGCGGCTAAACCACTAGCCTTATCCATGCGATTTTGCCATGCCTTCAAAGCTGCTAAGACTTCAGGCAGGTTGTCGCTCACTAGCTCTCCATCTTTTCAATTTTCACTTGCTCAATGGTATCGGCAATCGCTAACAACCATTCAGCCCGAACTGCTGGCAAATTATCTACTTGGTCGGGAGTCCAACCAAACTTGTCCGCAAATCTAAAGTAAAACCATTCCTCATCTGGATAATCAAAGTCTGCATTTCTTTGGAACCCTTGAAATAAACTTTTGAGTCTTTCTAACTTTCTAAAGGGCTATCAGGATTTAGGCGGTTGAGGTCTGTGTCTTGAAGTTCAGGGAATATCGCCTTGATGTAGTTTTCAGTTTCTTTAACGAGCAGAGAATAATCGGGAATTGGTAACTCCTCGATTGAATCCTCTTTAACTGAAGGGATTAGAAGATCGTATGACCAATCCTCGATGATTGCGGCAATGAGCGCGTTGCTGATAGCAATTCCGCGTTCTGCTGCTGACCCACCATCACCGGCTTTCATAATCCGATTGCGGTCTTTAACTTTCAATGTGCTTGGGTCTTTGAGGGTAACTGTTGCGCCCGATGGGAGTGTTAATTTTGCCATAATGCCTCCTAGTAAGTGTGCCTTCTGATTATCTTAGCAAAGATAGGCAATGGGGGGATTCACGAAGGCGGGCAAATCAACCCCCATTGCGGTCTATGGGTTAAGCGACTGAAGTGGTTACTGCGTTCTTGATAACCCACTTAATAGGGGAGTATCCGACAGTTCCAGCATCGGTCAGGTTTCCTTGTGCGTTGAAATCAACAAGGACTTCGACAAAATCCTTAGAGCGTTCAATGACGGCGAGTGTGTATGCGCCCTTTGTCATTGTTGCTTGGATTGAGGTTTGAGTCGCACCTGTTCCCGTAGTCCAGTTAAAGACGAGAGCAGGTTGGGTGTTTGATAGGTAGTTGGTAAGTTGTGTGTCATTTTCCATGAGGAAAGTAGCCTTACCGGTAACCTCTAGCGCACCGAGGAACACTTGATACGGAGTCTGCACATTTGAGATTCCATAAACGGGGGTTACTGGTCGCTTTAGATCAATGTTTCCGTCTGTATTAACGGAGATTGTCGTTCCAGCAACGCTAACTGTTCCAGTCCATACAACGCTTGGGAGAACTGTTGAGAAAGATGGGGTTGGAGTTGAAGCTGTGGCTGACTGCCAGCCTGTTGATTTCGCGTCATATTCGAGGAGTCCATCTGCGTTCCATTTGAGAGAGAAATCGCTGAACTGATGTCCTGTCCATGAACGAACGCCCGCGCCATAGAAATCAAGCAAGGTATAGGCAGAAGGCTGTGCATCTGCGCCAGAAGTCGCTGAGTTCTTTAGAGAGAGGGTGTGAACATAAGGGGCTGATCCTGAAACCACATCTTCACCGAGAACTCCGGCAAGAGGATAGATAACGGTATCGGCAAATACAGCTCCACCGAAATCAAAGGTTGAGTGAACGCGACCTTGTAGGTATGCGTAGTTCTTTACGAGCGATCCACGCAAGCCCTCGTCATAGAGAGGTGTAAATACATCTTGAGGCTTGAGGCTAGAGGCTGTAACGGGAATGTACGCGGTAGGTGTTGTGACCGCTGTTCCTTTTGTTGTTTCTTTAGCAATGCCTACATACGAACGGTGGGTATTTTGTAGTGCCACTTACTCACGCTCCTTGCGTTGTGTCAGGCGCGGCTGACGGGGTTGGTGTTTTCTTTGGTGCAGAAGCGAGAGTTACATCGGCAGAAATAATTTCGTCTTGCGAGTCGAAAGTGTCGCCTGGCTTAATGGTTAGACCGAGCGTAGGAAACTCCTTCACTTCATCGCCATTGTATTGATAGGTTGCCATTGCTCTCCTAAGCCTGAATCATTTGGGTTACATCGAATCGAATCTCTGCAAAGGTTTCAGTTGCTCCGTTGTCAGAAGTAACTGGCTCCCCATATAGACAATCAATCGCCGGTTCTGCGCCTTGCCAGACATTAACTTGCGATGAATCACCGAAATTGTGACTAGCCCTGAGCGTTCCCTTGATGTTATCCACTAGTGTATCAAAATCCGACATAGCATCTTCGGCGTTGTTTTGTAAAGAATGATGAAAGACTTGTAAGACAACGGTGTAATCAACGCGCTTCCATCCACCAGTTGCACCACCGATTGCTAAACGGGTTTCGCGCTCGCTCTGAATAAAGATTACGCAAGCAGAACGGCTCATCTGTCCCGCCGTTGCGTTTACTTGAAAATTGATGCGTTTTGGAAAGGATGTGAATATTTGATTGAGGGTGGGGATAGCCGCGCCGGTGAGGTAGGAATAAAGCGTGGAACGGAGATTGGCGCGACCTGCTGCCATTAACGCATCCTTCGGAATGGGGCAAGAAGTTCTTTGGCAAGGGCTAAATCTGATCCAATAATAGATTGAACACTTGGGCCACTAGAGGCGCGTGTGGTTACTGCCATTGTCAGAGAGTTATCTCCGCGCACCTTGAGGAAGTCAGTTGTAGCCAAGATTGCCGCCTCTTTAACCGCCTGTGGCATATTTCCAACGGCGACTCCTGTAGCGTGAGTGTATTTCAGCGCGGATGTGATGGCAACGGTGCTTGATCCATAAATATAAGAAGGTGAAACGACAACCTGCTCGGTATTTGCGCCGTCATAAATGGTGACAACAGTTCCGGCGGTAAGTCCAATGGGGTCAATCATGGTGAATAAAGATTGCCCTGCCGTAGCGGTTGAAATCAGTCCGTTACAGTATCCGGCGCAGTAGTTATAAGCAGCGTAAATCTTAGAACGCGTAGATGGTGGAAAGCCAAAAGAAAGTGGGCCTTGCGAGCTATAACTGAGTCCGATTTGGCTCATTGGGTAGATGATCTGCGACTTCTCAAACCAGCAAGACTGAAGTGCGCCATCGCTAACTGTAGTCATGTTGGTTGGAACTACGCCATAAGAAAGGGAGTTGAGTGCCACGACATTGTTATAGTCTGGCGAGATAACCATAAAGCCCTCTTGCGTAATGCGTGTGCGCGATTGCTCTTGAAAGTTTTGAGCGATAAGAGGTTGGTTTACATAAATGTCAATCCATGAGGAAGCGCGTTGGATTACGGAAGCCAGTTCCGCATCTTGTTGAGCAGAAGTACCGCCAACCACCAAATTGTTGTAATCAATCGCTGTCGGAGCGTTCTTGTATTCAGCGATTGTCAGATAAGAACCTGATTGAAATTGAGTGATTGGCGATACCGCTGAAACCATTTTTAATCTCCGTCTGTTTTAGGACTTGCTTGATCGTGTCCACACCGCGAACACAACTTAAACCAGCTACCAAATCCGCACTCGGTACAAGTGTACCCTCGCTCATTATCGCCTGTTGTATGTAATGCGAGATTGCTTTCTGTGAAACCTTCAGCCTTCAATGCTTTTATGTCTTGAGGATTTTCTGCGCGGTATAAACCTGATTTGTCTGCGCGTAAAACCTTAGAACCCGATTGCCTTTTGATTTCAACTTCTCTAGCGAAACCATCTCTCGGTACTAATCTACCCATCATTTGCCCCTCTATTAAAGAGGGAGAGAGCCTCGAAAGACCCTCTCCCCGTTATTACTGAACCGACTAAGCGGCGGTGATTCCTGAAACTACGCCATTCCAAGCAGGAGCGGAGCAGAAGAATGTTCCACGGAAGTAGGTGCTGAACTCATACGCGAACTGAGTTACTGGCCATTGGATGCCCATGTAATCCTGTACGAGATAGTTAGACCAAACATCAGAAACCTCTGTGTCAGGGATTGGAAGCGTGTAAGAAAGAACTGGAGCAACGCCCTGTGGCAACCAAGGATGAACTGTAAGTGCCAAAGACTTTCCTGTTGTTTCGTTTACGATTCCGTTTACAACTGAACCATAGGTAACGCCTGAGGTTTCATCTTGTGAAATCTGCAAGCGGTAGTTAGCGTTTGCGCCACCCTTGATTGCATCTGAAAGTTGCTTGCGGTCTGAACCGTTAAGCAGAATCTCATCTGGATCAGCCTTTACTGAGTTGTAGAGGTTAGCGAATACTGTCTGGAACTCTGTGCCAGGGTTTGTATTGCTGAAGGTAGAGCCGATGTAGTTGTTGTATCCGGTGTTTGCGCCGAGAACAGTTGTCAAGATTCCATCGTAACCTGTTGCATAAGCAGAGGTATCAGCAGCAGCGCGGGTAGCAACTGCACCTGTTGTTGTCAATGGGGCTTGGTTTCCTGTTACTGGAGTTCCTGAACCACCGAGGTTAAATGTCAAGGAAGTTGTGCGACCTTGATACTTAGCGTTAGCAGCACCAGTTGTTGTGCCGACATAGATGTTGTAGCCAAGCGCACCTGTGATAGCAGATGGGATTGTAACTGTAAGCATCTGACCTGATGTGGTAGTTGCTGAACCGACTGCGGAGATGATTGACTCACCGAAACCAGTTGAAGAGATACCAGCGTCAGCGGTGTAGTAGACATAGTAAGTTGTTGCTGTAATAGCGGTGACCGAACCAGCGGCAGTTGCGCCAGCAACGGTTGGAAGTGTTGGTGCTGCACCAGCGTTAAGTGCGCCAGCGTAACCTGAAGCAGTTCCGCGAGCCATAAGCATCATGCGCTCTTCCATCAACATTGTTGCGTAGAGAGTAGATGTGCTTGAGAGCTGACGGAGATCCTGATACCCAAGACCTGAGAAGTTAGCATCGAAAGAAACGCTATCTGAGAGGCTGTATGAGTTGTAAGGCAAGATGATGTCATCTGAGGTGTAGCTGATCTTTGAACCGCGCTCGTAGTTGATTGAACCAAAAGCGGTGGTTGTTGTTTCGGTGATACCAGGCCAAATCTGTCCTTGTCCACCTGTACCTGTACCTGTGTATCCGGTGATGCGCTTGATACGGTGAGAAGTACCAACGCCCTTCTTGCGAGGGATACGGTTACGAAGTGGTGTTGGGCGAGGTGTCAAGAGCTTTGCAGGTGCTTCGAGGTCGAAGGCTGCGAAAGAAGTTGAGAGTGGGGATGTGAGAGTGATGTCCTTTTGAACATCCTGCATTGCGAGGCGTTGAGCCGCAATAGCGTTGTTCAGTCCAGCAAGAGCATCTGGAGCAAGTGACTTAGTTGCTGCGAGTTGTTCAAGAGCAGCAGTTGTATCAGTTGCAGGTGTCAATCCGCTTGAATTTGGGAGAGCAAAGGACTTATTTAGTTCGCCCTGAAACTCATCCATGAGCTTGGCGGCCTTCTTAGGTGAAACATCATCACCAAAGAGGTCACTAGCTTTAGGTGCTTGAAGTGCCAATTTATTTCCTTTCGGGTTATTCCTCTGAAGGTGTACCAGACTTAGAGAGATATTCCTTCTCTAATGCCTTGTAACCTTTTGCGAGGATAGGGTCTGTGGTCGCTGCTGCCTTGAGGCGATATTCAGCGGCTTTGATTAGGAGTTCGTTTGTGTCAGTTACGGCAACACGACCAGTCCGCTTAGGGCCTGTTGGTGCTACTGCTGACTTCGCAATTACGAGTTCCGATTCAAGAGCCACCGCCTTCTCCTCAGCAGCCTTAGTTGCTGCTTGAAGTTCTGCGATCTCAGCCTTGACACTATCGGTAGCACTCTTTACTGCTTTCTCGATGATAGCCGTTACCGACTTCTCATCAAGAATCTCTGGGGTTTCAGTAGCTTCAACTACCTCATCTGCCTTGATTTCTTCGGCAGGTACTTCATCTGTCTTAGGGGCTTCTTCACCTTCGGCAGACTTAACCGAGCCAGCGTTCTGCTCTGGGGTCATAATCACGGCAGTTGAAACATTACTCGCGACCCCATTAACGGCGATGCGAGTTTTCCCATGATCGTCCCCTACTTGACCGCATCCACATTCTAGGCACTTGCCCACGAACTTAGCAGACATCTTCGTGCATCCCTTACAGATTTCCTTGTCGCATCCGCCATCTTTTTGACACGCGGCACATCCATCGCAGTCGCAATCTTTAGAAGTTCCATCCGCGGCAAGGTTAATCATCCCCGTTGCTAATCCCGCTTCGGCATCTTCATCTACTTCTCCATCGCGGAAATTAAAAAGGTGCTTGAGAGCAGAGAGGAGCGTGTCAATATCGTCGCGCTCATCCGAGTCGGTATCGGCAACTTCTTGCGCTTCTGAAATAATCAGTTGAGCGATTCCCTTACGAGCCGCATCATAAGAAGCCTGATCGAACTTAGCCGAGTCAGCGTGTAATTCTTTAATAACCTCTGCGAGCATAGACTTATCCTTTTCTGTGTATTCCTCGACTTTGACGAGAGATGTTTCTCCCTCGACTGACTTAGCGAGCATGAGTTTGGCGTTCGGGTTAGCAGGGCGATCTACGAGGGAAACCTCGACAATTTGACCATCAATTATTCTGCCGTTAGCGGCTTTCTGGTCGCGTACAACTCTTGGGGCTTTGATACCGATTGAGAAACCTTTGAGGACTCCAGACTCAACCTTCTTGACCGAGATTGGATCAACAACGAGAACTGAGATGTAATGTCCATCGCTCTTTGCTTCGTATTCCTTAGCTACACCAGCAGCGATTGAAGAGTGTTGCTCACGGATGTTTCCACCGGACTTAAACCACTCAGGCATTGCCGATGAGAGCCAAGTGTCATCGCAGATTTGCTGGTCAATATCTAGTGAATCATCTGTCGCTTTGCCGTAAACGAGAAGTGAGCCATCCTCTTGCTTTTCTTGTTTTACAATTGCGGCATAGGAATTAGCGAAATCCATTATTGCTCCTTATGCTGAATAGATAACTGAGACGGCTCCGGTAGAAGTTCCGGCGGCGGATACTGCATAAATAGTTTCGTTACCGTGCATCCAAATTTGGAGTGAACCTGTTGTAGCAGCAACTGTGTGACCACCATTTGCGCCTGATGCTGCTGTGACGGCAGAATCGCCAACATAGATTGCAACGCTATCGCGGTTTTGAATTTGAACCGCTACATAACCAACACCATTAGGTAGTGTGACTAGCGGAGTCGGATTTGTACCAACCGTGATATTTGAGTGGATAAGAGCCATTGATTTCCTTCTTTCGGATTATCGTTAAATTGTATCGGTTTTGCTAATCTGTTGCGTTTAGAGCATTGTCAAGTGCGGCTGAGTAGTCAAAGTTTTCGTAATCAACTGGAGCCGGCATTGTTCCGCATCGACAGTTTGGGTGAACGGGTAACTCGTCAGCTGAGTAACCATTAGAGAACTCCGCATCCACATCAACTACTTCCCCGTCAATGTCGCACTCATCGCAAGGATCAACGGCTACCCACTCGATTTGCTCAACACCTAACGCGGCATAAGAGTCTGCGCTTGCCTGATTAGCGGCTCTTGAACCTTCGGTAAGAGCAATCATTAAAGAACGCTCAGGGGTGGAAAGCGAGTCCTCAATCATTGAAGCCAACCTTGTAGGGCTTGCGCCTACGGCAAAGCCATCTGCTAACTGATTGCCGAGTAAGTCGTAACTGCTTTTCTTCATGTCTAGGGACTTAATCTTTATGTCGCCAAGCAATTTCTCTAATCCACCAGGAGGTCTGAGTAATGCTTCAGCGGCAGAGTTGCCAGGCTTCCATGTGTCCCAATTAAAAGCGTGTTCAAGTGCCTGTAATGCGAAGTCGCCAGGGTTCCAGTTATGCGGTGGGGCTTTTGTTGCCTTTTTGGATCGCTGTGCTTTACCGAACGCTTCATAAGTAGAAACAATCCCCGTCACATACATCTCGGCGTAATGCTGGCGCAGGGCTGACTCCAAAGCGGTGAAGTCTAGGCTGACATTGTGCATCGCCCACGCCCTAGCCCTTGCGCGGTCTTGCGAGATGAACTCTGAAACAGTTGGGTGGGTCAGTAGGTAATCTTTGACAACCTGACCGCCATCAATACTTCGTTTCAGCGCGGCTCTTATCTTTACTGCCGACCTTGAGGCTATTTGTCCATCGACTTGATGAACTCCTAGAGTCATGTCAGATAAGCCTTAGCCAAAGATTTCATGGTGTCGGTATCGCCATCAAAGTAACAACGATTTAGCGCATCTCCCACGATTGGGTCTAGGGCTTTGAACTCAAATTGGCGAGCGCGTTTTCCCTTACTAGCCCATTTCATAAAGGCTTTGACCTCTAGGCTTGATTCTTTTGCCATGTCGGGTGTTCCTAGCCAGACCGGAACTTGATCCATGCCAAGTAACCACATTGCCAAGAGCCTGTGATGCCCGTCAATGATTGTTTGCTTTTCTCCATCGTCATAAACGAGAGGGAAATTGCGATAAGGCTTGAGTGATTGCCCCATTGTCTTGATTCTGTCGGCTACCTTTTCACGGCTTAGGACTGCATCTGTCCCCTGAAGGGTGGCGACATCGACTAACTTCAACTCGGCCTTCTGCCAAACAGCGGGGTCAATAACTAACTGAGGAACGGCTGTCCAAGGCGACTCAACAAAATCCTCTAGGTCAATATCGCCTTCAACAGCATCTCCAGCGGGGTTAGGTAAAACATTTAAGCGACTGAGAGCAATATCGGCTTCAGCAATAGATGGAACTCCAGCCTTCTCAAAGTCGGGCTTCTCTACTGGGTTAGTCTTTTCATCTGGCTTGGTTCCATCGTCAGGATTTGGCTTTGTCGGTGCCATTGGATCAACTTCATCTTGAACATTTTCAACGCCAGGAGTAGGCGCGGCAGCGTTTACGATTCCCTCTGGGCTAAAGAGGAACACGCCATTACCAGCGACAAGGATTGGCTGGTCTGCGGCTGGAGTATCTAAAAGGGGAAGTCCTAGCTCTGAACGGCGTTCGTTAATTGTCTTAGTGCCACCGCGTAATTCTAGGTCTGACTTTTTAGCGGCATCTTCGTTGTCGCGGATTTCAGAAATCATGAACTTAAACTCTAACTCGCGTGGCATACCTAAATAGGTATAAGAGATGTTAGTGAGCATCTTAGAAATCCAGCTTGCAAGAGGCGCGACACCGATGTTTTGCGCGGCTTCGGCTTCTCCCGCTTGATGACCGGAAGCACCCAGTCCACCTTTAGCGGAAAATCCGATCTCCGTAGGCAATACGCCAAAGTGACCCGTGATTGAGGTGATGAGGTATTCATCTAGGGCTGACTTAAACTTCTCTCCATAGCCTTCGTAGAACTGAGGCTTTAGACCCGATGGCAAGATAAGAGCGCGTTTGCGTTGTTCGGTCTGTCCAGCGAGGTTGTCGTTAATAATGTTTTCGTACTGCTTCATTACAAGTGGGTCATTACCAAAATCGGCATCTGAGGTAAGCATCATCTCAGGGGTTACGCCATCGGTGTATTCAGCGCGTAACCATTGCTGGCGGCGCAAATACAAATCAGCTAGAGGTAGGCAACGCTCTACTGGCGATGAGCCATAAACGGAGTTAGCTCTGCGGTTGCGGATGAAGTAAGAAAGGTCATCTGAGGTGAACTCGCCATCGGCATTTGGATCGTCAGAGTTTGCTGAAAACTCAGAGCGAGGGAAGCCGTAGAGAATCTGTTGGAAGGCAACCTGCGGGGACATTGGGCGCATACCGCGATCATCTAAGAGAGGCTTGATAGTTGAGCCATCTAAGATTTGAAAGCCGTATAAATCGTTGCCAACTGTTCTCTGAGGCCAAATAGCCCAAGCATCTAGGACAAGGATTTCCTCTAGGGACATCATCATCCAGTCCACAAAGGTTAATCCGTTTTGGCGGTCTGGGTTCTCCCAAAAGGTACGCAAGCGGTAAATCTCATCTGAGAATTGAGAGCGAGCTTTAGACATGGCGCGAACATGGTCGCCACCTATCTCAGAGATAATCTTTTCTGAAGCATCTTGAGCGATAACGATGTCCCAATCAAGCCCTGAAATCTTTGCCTTCAATACTTCGATACAACGGCGAACAATGTCAATCTGTTCTGCGGCTCCACGAAGGGTTTTGAACTGAACAAGTTTCTGCTCTGTTCCGATGTTAATGTTTTGCGCGACTTGGTATTCATAACGGCGAGGATCAGGGCGACCATCTGGGCGAAGTGGATTGATTGCGCCAGGCTGAATCGGAAGTCCAGGGCCAAAGGGAACGCCAGCCATAAGTGGATTACGAGTAAGTGGGGTTTGCTGCCCGTAGGTGTTTTGCTGGTTAGCATCTCTCATCTGTTGTTCAGACATTACGACTGCACCGGCAGGGAGATTACTCGGAGCCTTCTCTATCTGTGCTTCTACGATTGCTTTTGCTAAGCGGTCAAAGATTCCCAAGTGATGCTCCTTAAATGCCCCTTGTATTACAGGCTAGGTGTAATGATAGCCGATTTAGACTGATATACCCCAGCCCACGAAACCGACTGCATAGACACTAGCTGCACCTGTACCGACAAGAGCAATAGAGCCACTAGCTGTCGAGCTGTATTTCAAGACAGGAGTAGCTGAGCCATTGAGGTTAAGTCCACCGCTAGCTGTTGCAGAATAAGTAGGCTTTCCTATCACTCCAGTAGCAATAAGCCCCAGGAGTGCTGTAGCTGTTACTGCGTATTGAAGGTTTTGAGTACCGCTTGCCGATAAAGTAACCGAGCCAGATCCTGTAGTACTGAGGTTGCGTAACGCAATCGCAGATAAAGTGAGAGAAGCTGACGCCGTTACAGGGTAATCAACCTCGTCTGCATTATTAGACGCAGCCAGGGTAATTGAGCCAGATCCTGTAGTGGCGAACTTGAGCACTACCGAGGCTGATCCTGTAAGAGTTATCTGCCCTGTTGAAGTTGTAATGAAGGAGAGCGATTCGCTTGCTGATCCCGAAATACTGATAGCGCCAGTTGCAGATACTGGATAAGAAAGCGAGTCTGATCCTGCGCCTGTGATTGAAATTAAGCCTGTAGCTGTTACGGCATACGAAAGTGACGCTGTTGCCGACCCAGTAATCGAGATTGACCCTGAACCAGTAGCAACATAAGCACCCTGGTTGTATTGAATCCCTGCTGCGTTGTAGGCAATGCTCTCGTTGTAGATTGCCATTGTTTATCTACTCCGATACCTCATCTGGAATGTCGATTTCTTCCACGATGTTGTTATTAGGCTTAGTTGGGTCATAACCGCCGATGCCGTATGTGATTTGCTTTCCCATTTATACCACCCTTACATAAGTAAAGAAACTGTTAGGAGCGGGTGTCGGAGAACTTGCATTAGCAAATCCAGAAGTAGCCGTATAGGTTTGAACATAACCCGCCAGCCCGCTTGTAGTTGGAATTGCGCCTAATGCTCCACCAAATAGATTTATATTGTTCGTGTTGGCGTTAGCAATTCCATAATAATTGTTTGTTGTTGCGGCAGTAATGGTATTCATTGCTACCCAATAAATTCCAGCTGATAAAACTTGACTTATTGTGATGGCATAAGATGAAGCAGAGGCGACAGGTGCTACAGTTCCCGCATCTAGAATTAGGTTTCCTGGCTTGCCGTTGGAATTGGCAAAAATACCAAGACGGACTGAGGCTGTCCCAACAAATCCAGTAAATGATGTCACGATTGCAATTCTGTCTAAAGTTACCGCTTGCGAAAATTGAATTGCCGTGTAGTAGGTTGTATTTACTAAGGCAGTCAAACCTGTAGCAACTAAAGCATTGCTAGCTGTTTTGTAGTAAGAACCTGAAATTGGGGGAAGCAAACCGTGGTTAGTAATTGCCAAATCATAAGTAGTCTTTACCGCATTAGGTGTGGCCGCAGTAGTTGTGCTTGTACTCGATGTTGAGTCTGTAAGCTGAAGAACGCCAGCAGTAGAAGTAGAACCAGCCGATACTGCCAAAGTTCTGTTAGCCGATAAATCGCCACCGCCTGTGAGTGGAGCAGTCGTTGAAATAGATCGTGCTGGAAGAACAACATTTGCAAGGCTTGCCCCAAGAGCTGTCTCGATTGCTGTGACTGCATCATTGATGTTGTCGTGTTGAGTAGCGTGAGGAACTGTTGCCGAGTTTAAAGTGTCGGTTGCTGCTGGATTCGTGAACGAATCAAGGCTCGATGGATAGTTGGTTGCCATTGCGACCCCTTAGATTACGAAGCTGAGACGGTAATTGCGCTCGCTGCGATTGTTACGACACCAGCCGAGCTACCAGTTGTAACGCTAGGTGAAAGCGCTCCACCAATATAGTAAGAGCCAGAAGTGCTTGCTGACCATACGCCAAAGTATGAAGCAGTAGTAGAGGCAGGAAGGTTGATTGAAAGAGCTGAAGAGTTAGTTACTGAGCCACCAGAAGCTGCGTTCCAGGTAACGGCAACACGAGCGTAAGTACCGCCTGTGACTTCGTTAGCACCTGTAGTTGAAGGATCGGCAGTGTGAAGGCTGACATAGCCCCAGCCGGTAGTCGCTAAAGCCTGGTTAGCTTCTGTAGTCGAGATTCTTGCCACTACTGCGCTCCTTAGTTAATCGTGAGGGTGACTGTTAGGTCTCCACCTGAGTAAGTCGATCCCACGCTCAGTATGGAAATTGTAGCGTAATCACCCGAATTGACGGTTTGAGAAATAGTCGTTGTTGCAGTATTAGATCCAGCCGGAATTGATACCGTTCCAATACTTGACCCATTGACATAGACACCAATCTGAGCCGCAGATCCAGTAGCAGGTGTTCCGAGGCTTGCTCTCAACTGAGAAATAATGCGCGTAGAGTCAAAATAGAAACGAGCTTTACCTGTGATTACGCTTATATCGTTTTGTCGAGTAAATACAGGTACGAGCCCTGCTGGTCCAGTCGGTCCTTGCGATCCAACGGATGAGACAGTAATCGAAGGTTGCTGATTAGTGACAGTTACATTTTGTACGGTGGTGGTAACCGTGATGTTGTCTACGGTCATACGCGAGCCGTAGCAATCGTAATCGTTCCATCCGCCCAGTCGTAATTAATACCGCCGGATGAAGTTGCCTTGATTCCGTAGTAATAAGTTCCCACCGGAATTGAAGCGGTTTGCGTTCCGGTGATCTGATAAGTAGCGAGCCCAGTAGTCGGACTAGTGAGGGTGATTCCTGATCCATTAGTTAGAGTCAGTACGACTGCTCCGGTGACTTGATTACTGATAGCCATGCGAATCGTGTAGCCCGTAATATTGATGGCGGCTCCATTGGCATCGGTATTGGTGGTCGTAAAGATTAAATCGATTCCCTGATTTACCGATGGATTATATGCGCCCATGTCGTCCCCTTAGTAATGCCCCTTGTAAATCAGGCTGGTGTAATGATAGCGGTATTATATTTTAAAATTAGAAAATCAGAATATGGCTTAGCCAACCACATTCTTTTAAGAATTTGGGAGTCAATCAAGACTCAACCTCGCCATGTGACAACCTCCGTTTTTTCTTCAATACTCAGGAGATTCGTGTTGAGTATGCGGTACAGTCGCTCTGTTAATTTTCGATATTTAACTCGTTTGCTAGATAAGCAAAGAAAATATAAGCCCTCTAACGGCTGTTTGAGCGAGGCTATCAACCCGCCAGAGATTTTAATGTTTCTCTCAACATCTAAACACTATCACGAATCTTCGAGCGTATCCTTTACATTACGAACCGTTACTGGCCCATTCTTGCTTCGCCATAGTTTTTCTTCTTCTCGCCTACGCTTAGCGATTCTTTTAGCTTTGCTGGGCGATGTAATTATTGTGCCAGTCGATGCCCCCGTTTTTTTTGCCATTTCATAATCTTAGCGATTATTGCGCCGTTTTACATCTAGGGCACATCTTTGTCCCCTTAACTAACGGCAAACGGCATGAAGGGCAGAAGTCAGCCATAGCCGCCAACGCTCTCAACGAATTAGAGCCATTCATTAAATCACTCACCGCCCACACCATCGCATCCATTCGGTCGGGTGAAGAATCCGAGTCTGGTTCCCATGTAACAAGTTGATCTTCCAATAGCGAGAAATTAGACCCAACCATATGAAGGCGTAACTGTTCAGAGAGCGCAGATATAGGTTCAGCGCGGACTCTCTTACCCCGAGAAGCATTAACTTTTCTGTAAGGTATTGAAGCATCGACCTGCCTTAACAACGCCTCGATCATATCTCCGCCGTTATTAGCCTCACCGATTACGCGATCACATTTCCACTTCCGATACATCTCAACTGCTCTTTGCGCCCATTTCTCAGGCGTTCCTCTCATTGAGGCATCTTCAAGGATGTAGTAATGCCCGTCGGGGGTGGCACCGGCGACAACGATTCCCGTTTCATCACTTGATTCACCGCTAGTTACGGCAGGGTCAATCGCTACAACGACTCTGAAATACGGCGGGGCATCTTCTGGCTTGATACGGGCTTGCTCAATTAAGGCGCGAGTCCATAGGGCTGAATCTGATTCTGTTAATAACTCCCCGTATAGCTCTTGTCTGCCCATGCGGGTTCCGGCGTATCGTGCCTGTAATTCTAAGAGTGCTTGAGGGGCTAGGTTTTGCGCGTTATCAAAAGTCGAGCCTCGGACAACTTTCACGCTTCCATCTGTGCGGTTCACTAGGTTTCTAATAAGTGATACGGGTCTAGGGGTTGTGGTAATAACAGTTCGAGGATGGCTTCCTAAGCGCATACCAAACTGAAGTTGATCCCAAGTGTCAGGGTATCTCCACGCGGCTAATTCGTCACACCAAGCACCGTGATGCTGTGGGCCACGAAGTCGGTCAGGCTCATCGGCTGAAAAGAGTTTTATTTTTGAGCCGTTAGTTAGAGTGATGGCTCCCTGCGACCTGTTGTAATCTGCCAACGATCCGTAATCTCTAAGGATGTTGATAATTCCAGACTCACCCTCAGCGCATACATCGCGGACATCCCCGAAGGTAGGAGCCACGATTGCCCAACGCGTGTTGTTTTGAGTTGTCGCTTCCCACGCCAGCCATTCAGCCGCCGTTCTAGTTTTGCCAGCACCACGCCCCGCCAAATAAAGATAAATAGACCAGTTCTCATCGCTATTCGGTAACTGCTCCGGCCTCGCCAAATCGTTCTCCCACGCTATCCGGCGATTCTCTAATTTCTCGTATAGCCTCGACAATTTCGCGTGTTCTCTGTCGTAGAAGGTTGCCGTCATAAGTAGTCACCTCCATCTCGGTTTTTACTGGCGCATCTATGCCATAGAGTTTTGCATCGCGCTCTAGTATCTTGAGCATAACCTTAATGGCTTCGAGGTCGCCCTTGACTACATCAGGCCAGATAGCAGTTAGAGCTACTTCAAGTCTTTGTCTATGCAACTCACGCATCTCGGCGTTAAGAGCATCATCTCGCATACGCTCCATCGCTCGCTTGAACGCGACTCTAGCACCCGATTCATCTGCATATCCAAGTTTTTTGGCGATAGCATCAAAAGTAGCTCCACCCTGTCGGTATTGAACTACCTGTCGTTCTTTTTCAAACAACTCAGGATCAATAGAGATTACATTCGGAGAGTTTTCATTCATTGTCGGATTACGGTATCAGTTCGGCTTTAAGCCCTGTAAGGTTTTCCCAACGGGTGACGATAACATCGCAGTATTTAGGGTCTAGTTCAATAGCATAACAAATGCGTTTGGTTTGTTCGCAAGCAATTAAAGTAGAACCTGAGCCAGCAAATAAATCAAAAATTACAGAATCTTTTAAACTTGAATTATTAATGGCTCTT
>Ga0209697_10004912_pt1 | contig 17017 bp, 10 predicted proteins | sample AliMusrvi5mmetaG_FD_184115 | JGI IMG/M metagenome (GOLD analysis project Ga0209697, IMG submission 184115) | Freshwater lake bacterial and archeal communities from Alinen Mustajarvi, Finland, to study Microbial Dark Matter (Phase II) - Alinen... | ecosystem: Environmental > Aquatic > Freshwater...
GGCTTGTTCCTCCGTTCCGCTGCGCTCCACGGAGGAACAAGCCTAGATTGATGCTCCCCAAATCCAGTTTACACAATCTACTTTATGCTACCGATTCTCTCAAAGAATCGTCTCATTCTCTTGAAGAATGAAGAGTAACTCTTTAAATTATGAACAATTCCGAAAGAATTGCCTAAATAACTGCAGGTTACAAGAGTGAAATTTTAATGGTTATATTCTTTTCTAAAAAACCTGAGGTTGAAAATGGAATTTTTTAATTAGAAATTGAACATTCAATTAAACTCAGAAAGAATTTTTAAACTTTTTGGGAGGATCAAAACCTGAAACTTTGAACCCGAAACTAAAAACTATTCCTGATAATACACCCTCTTCACCCTTCTCGAAACGCCTGTAAGCACTTCATAAGGGATGGTTTCCATGGTTGCAGCAAAGGTTGAGATGGGTATTTCGGGACCGAAGACTACCACATCATCGCCTTCGCTGGCGGGGATATCGGTAATGTCAATCATGCACATATCCATGCAGATGTTGCCAACAATTTCGGCATAATAACCGTTCAGGAAAAGTTTTCCGCGACCGTTGCCCATGATCCTGTTCAACCCGTCGGCATAGCCAATGGGAACGGTGGCAACGAGCATATCTTTTTTGGCTATCCATTTTCGTCCGTAGCCAATACTTTCGCCTTTGGGGATTTGTTTGATCTGCGAGATCACGGTTTTCAGGGTGCTTACATTGTGCAATAAAGACTGTTCGATGTCATTGCAGGCCACACCATAAAGCCCTATGCCAAGCCGCACCATATCGAACTGCGCATGACGGAAACGGGTGATGCCGGCAGAGTTCAGGATGTGGCGGTAAACGGAATAATTCAAATGAGACTGGATGATATCGCTCATTTGGGTGAATTCATCAATTTGTTTTTTGGTAAAGTCGTCCTGCGCCGGATCTTCGCTGGCGGCAAGATGCGAAAACAATGATCTGACAATAAGATTGGGATTATTTTTCAGTCGTTCGGCAAGTTCGCTGAGGTTGTTTTTCTCAAATCCCAGCCGGTGCATTCCGGTATCTAATTTAATATGGACATAGCCTTTTTTGTCGGTGTCTTTGAAGTTTCTTGTCAGGGCTTCTTCATACAATCCAAGTATGCGGAAGCTGTAAATTTCGGCTTCGAGGTCATATTTGAGCATAACATCAAAGCTCTGCTCTTCGGGATTCATGACCATGATGGGCATGGTGATGCCTGCTTTGCGAAGCTCCACACCTTCGTCAGTATAGGCCACGGAAAGGTAGTCCACCTGGTGATATTGCAACACATTTGCTATCTCGTAACTTCCGCTGCCATACGAAAAGGCTTTAACCATTGCCATCACCCTGGTATCGGATTTCAGAAGACTGCGGTAATAGTTGAGATTATGCACAAGGCTGTTCAGGTTGATCTCAAGAACGGTTTCATGCGCTTTTTGCTGCAAAGCTTTCCCTATCTTTTCGAACCTGAAAATACGTGCGCCCTTGAGCAGGATTGTTTCATCATGGAAGTCGGAAAAAGGAAAATCTTTTACAAAATCGGCAGTGGTATTGTAGAAAGTTTTTTCGATGGTGAATTTGTCTTTCTGCCTGAGGATTGCTTTGCCTATGCCTATGAGCCTGTCAATTTTTTTGCTTGCCAGCAAACCGGCGACTTCGCCATACAACTCATCTTCATCACGTCCACTTTGCAGAATATCGGAGAGAATAATTGTCTTTTTCCTGTGTTGCTTCTGTTGATTCAGGAAATCTATTGCAATGCTCAAAGAGTTGATGTCGGAATTATAGCTGTCGTTGATGATCGAACAATTGTTGATGCCCTCTTTCAGTTCAAGACGTAAAGCCACTGAAGAAAGGTTGGTCATCCGCTGCGCTATTACCTCGTTGCTGTATTCAAATAACAGCATGGTCGCCCAGCAATGAATGGCATTTTCAACAGAGGCTTCATCGGTGAAAGGAATGGTGATCTGCAGTTTTTGATTGTTGTAAACACCCTCGATAAGCGTGTTGTGATTTTGGCGGTTTACTTTTTTGATGATCAGGTCGGCATTGGCCTTGTAACTCCAGGTGAAAGTCCTGATGTTTTTAAGGTTTTCTGTTTGAACAAGTCGTTCTTTGATGTCGAGATGATCAGTGCAATAAATAAGGGTTTTTACTTTTGTAAACAGTTTTAATTTCTCGGCAACTTTTTGGTTGATATGAAAAAAATTCTCGGCATGCGCCTGCCCGATATTTGTAAATATTCCGATAGTAGGTTGAATGATGGCCTGCAGTTTATCCATTTCATCGGTTTCGGAAATACCGGCTTCAAAAATGGCAAGTTCATGTTCAGGTTCCATCTGCCAAACTGAAAGAGGTACGCCAAGCTGAGAGTTGAAACTTTTGGGACTGCGGACAATTTTTTTATCCTCGCACATCAGTTGGAAAAGCCATTCCTTGATGATGGTTTTACCGTTGCTGCCCGTTATTCCGATTACAGGAATATTGAATTTCTTTCTGTGGAAAGCGGCTAGAAGCTGCAGGGCGGCGAGGGTGTTCTTGACTTTGATAAAATTTGCATCTGCGAAAATGCTGATATCTTCAGGGGCTTCAGAAACGATGAATGTTCTTACACCTTTTTCGTAAAGTTCATCAATATACTTATGACCATCATTTCTTTTTGTAACCAATGCAAAGAAAACCGAAAATTCAGGCGAAATAAGTTTGCGGCTGTCAATGAGCAGGTGCCTGACAGGAATTTCAGTCAAAGGAGAATTGAGCAATTCGCCTTTGACGATCTTCGCTATTTCATTAATATTATATCCGGTGTCGGTTGTCATTGGTCAAAAGTCATTGGTCAAAAGTCATTAGTCAATAGTCATTAGTCAAAAGTCATTAGTCAAAAGTCAAAAGTCATTGGTCATTGTGTCATTTACTGTATATCATTTTCAAATCTTAAATCTTAAATCTTAAATAATTAATGACTTTAGTATTTTACATGATTATTTTAGGTTCGCTGCCTGGTCTTTCTTCATCATGAACCGTCATTTTAAGAGGGTTTGATGAGGTTTCTTTATAATTTTTTCTGTTACGGTAAATGTCGAGAGCCATGTAAATAGCTTCGCGGAAAGATTCTGGCGAAGCTTCATTTTTGCCTGCAATTGCATAGGCTGTACCATGTGCAGGTGATGTTCTGATGATGGATAATCCTGCAGTAAAATTTACTCCTGAATCAAAGGCCAGGCATTTGAACGGGATCAACCCCTGATCATGATACATCGCGAGGATTGCATCAAAATGAGTGAAAGAAGATGAACCGAAAAATCCATCAGCTGAATAAGGGCCGAAAGCAAGAATTCCCTTTTCCTTTGCCTTGTTGATGGCCGGGATGATAATTTCATTGTCTTCGGTTCCGGTGACGCCTTTATCGCCGCAATGCGGATTGAGTCCCAGGATTGCGATGCGGGGCCTGTTAATGCCGAAATCCCTGGTGAGTGATGTGTTCAGAACATTCAATTTACTTAAAATAATTTTTTCAGTGATGAGTGACGAAACATCTTTCAAAGGAACATGACCTGTGATCACTCCTACACGGATATTATTACTTACCATCAGCATGAGGTGATCGGGTGCATCAAAAGCTTTGGCCAGATATTCAGTGTGCCCGGGAAAACTAAAATTCTGCGACTGTATGTTCTTTTTATTGATAGGCGCGGTCACCAGGACCTGAATATGTTTGTTTTTGAGATCTTCCACAGCAGCCTGCAGCGCCTGCAATGCAAGTTGTCCTGCCACTTCGGTTGATTGCCCAAGATCAATCTTCACTTCTTTATCCGTAACATTGATAATATTGGTTCTTTTGTGAATTGCCAATTCGGCATTTTTTACCAGATTAAGATTAAAATCCTGTATGTCCAGTGTTTTTTTATGATAAGAAGCTACCTTCGAAGAGCCATAAATGATGGGTGTGCATATTTCAAGAATACGCGGGTTCGAAAGTGTTTTGATAATTACTTCATAACTGATCCCATTGATATCGCCGTGTGTAATTCCTAATTTAATCCGTTCTTCTATTTCGGGTTTGGCCATTTTTTTAAATTTGAGGTGCAAAGATAGAAAATAGCTGGCAGAAATTTCAATCCTCTGCTATTATAGTTTGTGAGGAAAGGATTGCTCCCGGGGTTTGAAGGGTTCAAAGAGTTTAGGGGAATAAGGATTATAAGTGAAGGGGCTACTTGTACCTTTTACTCTGCACAGAAATTTATCTGCTTAGAGGTTTAGTTTATTATACCCGTATTTGACAATTTTAGTAATTTTAGCCGGTGAAATTTTTAGCAATTATTCTATACCCGCTTTCATTGATCTATGGTTCGGTTACAGCCATAAGAAATATGCTTTTCAATATTTCTGTTTTCAAACAATGCAAAGCTTCAAAACCCGTGATATGCGTTGGTAACTTAAGTATGGGAGGTACCGGCAAAACACCGCATGTTGAATACCTCGTAAGATTACTTTCAGGTAAGTTCGATACTGCAACTTTGAGCCGTGGCTATAAAAGAAAAACCAGGGGATTTGTCCTTGCCGGCAGTTCATCTTCGAGCAGGGATATTGGTGATGAACCACGTCAGTATAAATTTAAATTCCCGAACCTGACTGTGGCTGTATGCGAGGAAAGGTGCAAAGGTGCGCAAAAGATCATTGAATTAAAGCCGGCCACCGAAGTTATTATTCTTGATGATGCCTTCCAGCACCGTTCGCTGAAAGCAGGACTTTATGTTATGCTCACAGATTATAATAACCTGTTCACAAGAGATCATGTGGTCCCTTCAGGAACACTGCGTGAATTCAGGTGTGGCGCACGAAGAGCGGATGTTATTGTTGTGACCAAATGCCCGGAAACTTTATCAGGATCTGAAAGAAAAAAGATCACAGAAGAAATTAATCCTGCAGATAATCAGCAGGTGTTTTTCAGTTATATCACCTATGGTTCGCTTGTACCGCTGAACAATGCCGAGGTTGAAGAAAATATTCATAACTTCGATACGGCCTTGTTATTTTCAGGAATTGCCAACACACGGCCTCTCAATCAATATTTAATTAACAATAAATATTCGGTGCACACTCTGCATTTTAGCGATCATCATCAATTCAGCAGCCAGGATTTGATAAATATTAGAACAACTTTTAATAATATTGCAAAAAAAAATTCAGTGATCATCACCACTGAAAAAGATGCAATGAGGATTGACACACCGGAACAACAGGCAATACTGAAAAACCTCCCTGTTTACTACCTTCCGATTTATGTGGAGTTTTTCCCCTCAGATAAAGAAATGTTTAACAAAATAATTTTGAACTATGTTGCAAATGCTGGAAAAAATTAAGGAAACAACTGAATTTATTCAGAAGAATATCTCATTCAAACCTGAAATAGGAATTATTCTGGGAACAGGTCTCGGAGGTCTTGTCAATGAAATAGACATCAAACACACGATGAGCTATGAAACAATACCAAACTTTCCTATATCAACTGTTGAAGGACATTCAGGAAAACTTATCTTCGGAATTCTGGGTGGGAAAAAAGTGATAGCCATGCAGGGCAGGTTTCATTTCTATGAAGGATATACCATGCAGGAGCTGACTTTTCCGGTAAGGGTTATGAAGTTTCTCGGCATTGAACGTTTGTTTGTAAGCAATGCCAGCGGTGGTGTTAATCCCGGTTTTGAAATTGGCGACCTGATGATCATTACTGATCATATAAACCTGTTACCCGACAACCCGCTGATGGGAAAAAATTATCCCGAGCTTGGTCCGCGTTTCCCCGATATGAGCGAGGCTTATGACAAAGCCATGATTCAAAAAGGAATTGAAATTGCTGAAAAATTAAACATCAAATATCAGACGGGGGTTTATGCTGCTGTTACCGGTCCATGTTTTGAAACCCCTGCAGAATACTTAAGAATGCGCAACACCGGAGGCGATGCTGTGGGCATGTCAACAGTTCCCGAGGTGATCGTTGCTCGACACATGTCGGTACCTTGTTTTGCAATTTCAATTATCACAGATCTTGGGGTTCCGGGAAAAATTGTTGAAGTGTCGCATGAAGAAGTGATCAAAGTGGCCAACGAAGCAGAAAAGAAAATGACACTACTCATGAAGGAACTGATCTCTTCACTTTAGCCTACATAATTCTTCAATTTCTGAAAAACAATCCTGAAAGGATTGAATATGAATAGCACAAATTTCAATAAGCTCAGCAACCACGAAGTGGTTGAATATTGTTTAAATGCAATCACAGTAATCTATTCTGTGATTTTAAATAAAGTTTATTAATTAATCAGGCCAGGGAGTAATGAAAAAAACAATTCCATTCTTTACCGGAAATATTTATTTCCAATCCGCTGAATTTTGAAAAACATTAAAAAGTATTTGGAAAAGACTCTGCCGGATACTTTTTCTACTGATCAAACAAATTTCATTTTATGAAAAAGTTTTTGGCATTACGTAAACAGCCGGAAGAAACATTGGACAAGCTATCTCAAAAAGCCGGATTGCCCCCGGGAACCATTGTTTATGTAGGCAAAAATTATACTGAAGATGTTACGATATCCTTGGTTTATTATAATTCCGACACGGTCGAATTGAAAGAGATCAGAGACATTGCAGAGTGCGCAGACTTTTTAAAACGGGACGGCATTACCTGGATAAATGTTGTTGGCATTCACAATACAAAAGTCATCGAAGCCATAGGCAAGCAATTTTGTCTGCATCCGCTGGTGATGGAAGATATTCCAAACACTCAACAGAGACCGAAATTTGAAGAGTTTGATGACTACATTTTCTTTACGCTCAAAAACCTCGAATACAATAATGAACTGAAAGAAGTGGCCTATGAACAGATCAGCATTGTTCTCAGCAAAAACTATGTGATCTCATTCCAGGAAAAAGAAAGCAAACTGTTTAAAACAATAAGGGAAAGAATTGTGAGCGGCATCAGCAGGGCAAGAACAAAAGGTGCCGATTTCCTGGTGTATCTCCTGATTGATTCCACTGTTGACAGCTACTATGATGTTACTGAAAATATCGAGGACAACATTGAAGCGGTGGAGGACGATGTACTGACAGTGGTTACAAAAAACTCTCTCATTGAAATACAAAAAGTAAAAAGAGACCTCGTGCTATTATTGAAATCAGTGTTCCCGCTTCGTGAAGCCATCAACAAATTGCAGAGGAGTGAGAACAAACTGATCAGCGATCCCACCCACATTTTCTTCAACAGCATTTACGACCACGCTGTGCATGTCATTGAATCGGTCGAATCGCAAAGAGATATTCTTTCAGGGCTGATGGACATTTATCTCACAAATATCAGCAACCGCATGAACAGTGTGATGAAAGTGCTGACCGTTATTGCAACCATTTTTATGCCGGTAAGTTTCTTTGCAGCCGTTTACGGAATGAATTTTAAAAACATTCCTGAATTGGAGTGGGAGCATGGCTACATTTATTTCTGGGCGGTTTGTCTTTTCAGCATCGCACTCATGCTTTTATTTTTCAGAAAAAAGAAGTGGCTCTGACAATAGTATTTTGAAGTAATTTTGCAAAAATTTTTAATACCCAACATGAAAAAGATATTTTATTATTTCCTTCCTGTTCTTGCTATGGCCGTGATTTATGGATGTGGAGGCAATAAAGCTGATGAAACTAGTTTTGTCGTTCACGGCAAACTTTCGAATGCAAAAAAAGATTCTATATATCTTGAAGAGCTGACAGTACGAAGCGCCATTGGCATTGATTCCGCTGTGCTTTCCGAAGAAGGTGAATTTTATTTCAAAGTAAAACCAAAGGAAATTGGTTTTTATGTTTTAAAACTCAAATCGAATAATTTTATCACCCTGCTGCTCGATAAAAACGAAAATGTTGAAATTACCGGCGATGTCAGGCAACTACAGCGAACCTATAACGTAACCGGTTCCGCCGGTTCCACACTTATCAGAGAGCTGGACACACACCGGCAAATGAACCTCGAAAGAGTGGATTCTTTGGGCATCGTTTACCAGGCCAACAAAGGAAAGCCCGATCTTATAAAGGTTAAAACTGCCCTTGATTCAATTTACAAACTGATCATCCTCGATGAAAAATCTTATTTGAAAAATTACATCAATAAAAACACCCATTCACTGTCTTGCCTTCTCGCCATATACCAGCAATTCGGAAGAGAGCTGATGTTCGACAACAGCAAACCCGAAGATTTTGCTTACTTCCTCAAACTGGATAATGCTTTGTATGCTGAATATCCCGACAACCTCCACACAAAAGACCTCCACGAAAGAGTGTCGGAACAAAAAAAGGTCAATGCCGAAAAAGAACTGGCCGAATCCAAACTGGGCATTGGTGCCATTGCGCCCGATTTCACCCTCCAAACCGCCGAAGGAACCGATGTTTCCCTTTCATCCTTCAGAGGAAAAAATGTACTTATAGATTTCTGGGCTTCCTGGTGCAACCCCTGCCGCAAATCCAACATCAACCTGGTAAAACTGTACAACCAGTTTAAAGGAAAAAATTTTACGATTCTTAGTGTTTCTTTGGATAAGGATAAAGATCCATGGAACAAAGCAATTAAACTTGATAAACTTGCCTGGACACAAGTTAGCGACTTCAAAGTATGGTCTTCTCCTGTTGTAAAGCTTTACAATGTTAATGAAATCCCCTATACCGTACTCATTGACGAGGACGGGAAGATTATAGCCAAAGGATTGCATGGCGACACACTCACTGCAAAAGTTGCAGAAATCGTGAAATAGTTCAAATTTAATAATTCTGGTGCCAATGAAAAATACAATTTTGTACAAAGCAGTCATTGCAATTTGTGCTCTCTTATTCACAGGTCATTTCGGATTCAGTCAAAACCCATACACCATCGTCGGAACAGGAGTTACCCAATGCTATGGAAACACAACTCCCATCGCCTGCCCTACAAATTCCACTGATGCTTTTTACGGGCAATACCAAGGTATAGCTCCTTCCTATCAAAACAATGGCGACGGAACTATCAGCGATTTGAATACAGGACTCATGTGGATTCAGGCAAGGGGCGTAAAGATCACATGGGACAGCGCTTTTATTATAGCTTCTCAATGCACTACCGGCGGCCACAACGACTGGCGCGTACCTACCATTAAGGAACTTTATTCACTGATGAATTTTAATGGAAGATCAGGCACCACACATCCCACCTGTATTGCTTACATTGACACAACTTACTTCGGCTGGACAACCGGCAATCTTGCCCTCGGTGAACGCATTATTGATGGGCAGGACTGGTCAGCCAATCAATATACTGGTCTTACGATGATGGCCGACACCACCATTTTCGGATTGAATACCATTGACGGAAGAATCAAAGGCTATCCGAAATATGTGCCACCAACCACAACAACAAAACAGAAAATGTATGTCCGCTTTGTTCGTGGCAATACAAATTATGGCATCAACAATTTTTTTGACAACGGCGACAGCACAATTTCCGACAATGCTACGGGTTTGATGTGGACAAAAAATGACAGCAAAACCGGTATGAACTGGAAGGATGCCCTTGCTTATGCTCAGGCAAAGAATGTTGCAAACTATTGCGGCCACAACGACTGGCGTCTGCCTCATGCCAAGGAAATGCAGAGCATTGTTGATTATTCCCGCTCCCTTGACTTTACAAATTCAGCAGCCATCAATCCCATTTTTAACTGCACTGCCATTACCGACGAAGGCGGAAGTACGAATTACCCCTGGTTTTGGACATCAACCACCCACCTTGATAACATGGGAGCTGTTTACGTAACCTTTGGCGAAGCGCTTGGCTGGATGAAGATGCCACCCACTGCCACTTACTACACACTTAAAGATGTTCACGGAGCCGGAGCTCAACGCAGCGATCCCAAATATGGAATTCCTGACACTTCTATTTATTATCTTGGCGTTAACCAGGCAGGCGATTCCATTTATGGTCGTGGTCCGCAGGGCGACGTGCAAAGGATCAATAATTTTGTGCGCCTTGTCCGCACCTTCACTCCTTCCGGAATTCATGAAATCCAAAAAGATCATTCATTAAACATCTATCCCGATCCTGCATTCGATCATCTTACAATTGACCTCAGCGCAAGTGCCACCGGAAAAGCAGACCTGAAAATTTATAACAGCATCGGGCAAGTGGTCTATAATGAAAAAATCAATTTGCCAAATATTCTCAACATTGAACTGAACCTGTTGCCAGTCGGAATTTATCATGTAAGTGTTGAAACTGCTGCCGAATCTTTCAGTAATAAGTTCATCAAACTTTAATAATAGTTCCATTTACTACATTGCATAATTTCGCAGTGGACTAAAGGAAGCTGATTCACCAAGGGTTCTCATTCCTGTGCAATGTTTAACTTTGATTAGGTCCGGGTTCATTTGCACTGATAATAATCTGGAATATCTCTTTTCATCCAAAAATTGTCCGGCACAAAGAAAACCTGTCCCATTTTGATAAAAAAATGACTATCTTTGTCTATTGGTATGATAACGTATTGTGCTGATATGGTGTGTTTGCATCATTTATTGTCAACTCTGGCACAACTGTTGGCTATTCATGTTTATTATAAACCATAAAAAAACAAAACAATGAAAAAATCAATTATCCTTTTAGCAGTAATGCTTGTTGCAGCGCTGGGCACTCAGGCACAAGACCTGATTGAATATGCTTTGATGCAACAGCACAATGCATCAACGGCCAGTGCATCCGCCACCGGGTCCGCGACTGCAAACATTGTAATTCCTCTGGAAATTACAAAAAATGTTGATCTTGCTTTTGGCAACATAGCAGCCGGACCAAGCGCAGGTGTAGTAACAATTGCAACCGATGGCACAAGAAGTGGCGTAGGTGGTGTTACCCTTATTTCAGCAGGAAACGTTAGCAATTCTGCACAATTTTCAATCACCGGTTACCCTTCGGCAACCTTTGCCATTGCATTGCCTGGTTCAATTACCATCGCAAACGGTGGATACCAGATGACGGTAGATAGTTTTGTATCAAGTTTGGGTACAACTTCTACTTTAGATTTTAATGGCCAATCTGCTCTCAATATCGGAGCAAACCTGAACGTTAACGCCGGCCAGGAACCAGGTTTATACACAGGTTCTTTTGACGTTACAGTGGCCTACAATTAATAGTGTTGTTTGGCTGAGAAAGGGAGCTGCAGGAAACTGCAGCTTTTTTTGTTTTTACAACGGAAAGGTTTTCAATAATCATTAATAATGATCAATAATTTTCGCAGTGAATAACCCAAACAGAATTTCATTTTAACAGTCACCAATTCCCTCATTGCCTCATTCTCCCACCGTTTAGAAAATTTACAATAAATAGGTGTTTTCGCTGATTGCGGAACGATATTTAATTAATACTTTTGAAAAAATTATTATTGGAATAATTCTGCGAAGTAAGTAATAGCTTAAATAATATGGGTGCCCAAAATTTAATTAAGAATTATGTTGTTGAATTCAAGCCGAATTTTTGCTGTCGCCACTTTCTGAAAAGTCTCAATATTGTAGAAAAACCAAGGAAGTTTTTCCTGTAATTTTAGGCTAAATTAATTTATTAAATTCATCATTCTGAAATGTTATTATGAAAATCCAGCATAAAGTCACAGTTCTGCTTGCGAGTATTTTTGCTGTTTTTCTTTTGTTGTTTTTGGGTTACCTGTACATAAGCAATATACAGGGATCATTATACAGGAATTCCAAAAGATCAAGCGATGAACAAATCATTTCTAAAGTACTTGACTTTAAAGGTGAGTCATTCACTGAGTCCACCAAGGATAACGGCATGTGGGATCAGATGGTGGAATTCACCAGGACCAAAGATACCAACGTCGAAAGAAAACTGGCCATCTATCATTACTACTTTTGGCATGACAAATTTTGCAGCCTATTCAACCGATGGAACACTATTATACAACCAAAGCGACTCAACACATGATCCGATTATTCTTAAGCCTTCCGAAATTAAACAGTTATTCTTATCAAAAACAGTTGTTCATAGTTTTGTCAAAACCCGAAAAAAACTTTATGAAATTTTCGGAGCCACAATTGTACCTGTCAGTGATCCCAAAAGAGAAACCAAAGCCCATGGCTATCTGATCTCCTCCAAAATATGGAATGAGAAATACATTTCAGAACTTCATGTAGCTACTGGCTTCAATGTATCCATTAATTTTAACCTCGACTCAGCAAGGTTAGAAAAAATAAACAGCGATTTAATTGTTCACACCCTGAATGGTATTTACAACACACCTATTGCTGAAGTTGCTTTTGACAAAAATGATACATTGAAAGACCAATTGAAAAACCTGCAATACTTCGCATTGGCGGGGCTTTTTATTTTGATAATCATCATCTTTTTTATCATTTTCTTTACAAGGAAATGGCTTACAATTCCAATTAAAAGTATTCTTTCAAGTCTTTCAGGAAATCAAACACAAAACCCCGAAAAACTGACAAAGGCAAAAGGTGAGTTTGGAAAAATAGCGCAATTGGTAAATCAATATAATGAACAAAAAGCAGCGCTGGTTGAGGAAATTAATGAAAAGAAAGCAGCCGAACAAGCTCTCAAAGACAGCGAAGAACGATGGCGCCTGCTGGTTTCTACCACACCGGATATCATTTCACTTCTCGACAATCAGGGAAACTATCTCTACATAAATCAATACGGAAAAGGATTCTCTGAAAAGGAAATGATTGGCAAATGTGTACTGGATTTTGTAAAAGATGAATTCAAAACAGGTTACCGGCAGAAGTGCGAAGAGTGTTTGTCAACAGGTATTGCACAAAAATTTGAATCGGCTTCAGTAAACTATGATGATGTCACAAAATGGTTCGAAAATTATTTTGTCCCCATCAATGCAAACAGCGATAATCCCAATATTATGGTTGTTGCAAGAGATATCACCGAAAGGAAAGAACAGGAAAAAGCATTGCAGGAGCGTGAAGAACAATTACGCATAATTATTGATCTTTTGCCAATAGGCGTTGCCATTATTGATGAAAACCGTATCATGCGTATGGTAAATCCCGGTATGGCAAAAGCATTACACATGAAACAGGAAGATCTTTTAATGGGAATGCATAAAAACCGTAATTATATCAATGGCGCCGGTGTGCCGCTGAAACGGGAAATGTTCCCTGCTGTCCGTGCAATCATCGAACAGCAGATCATCCAGGAAGCCGACCTTGGGATATTTATTGAAGCCGGTACTTTAATATGGACAAGTGTAAGCGCTGCCCCACTCACCTCTACTTCTTCAGTAATGGTTGCAACTGATATTACAGAAAGAAAAAGAATTGCAAAGGAGTTGCACGACAGTGAACAGAGGTATTCTTCACTGGTCAGCAAAATGCCTGATATAATTTTAATTCAACGCAACGGCATTATACAATTTGTGAACGATGCCTCTAAAACAGTTCTTGATTATTCTCCTTCTGAAATTGTTGGCACAAATGTTCTGAAATACCTGACAGAGGATGGACAAAAAATTGTTATGGATGTCATGAAAATCCGATCCGAAGGAGCAGATGATATTAAGGATTACGAAGCCGATGTTATTTCGAAATCAGGAAAACTGATCAACATGCTCATAAAAACGGAACGTATAATTTACGACAATGAGCCTGCAATCCTGACCATTCTGATTAATATTTCAGAAAGAAAACAATTTGAAAAACTTTTAAAGGAAAGAGAACTAAAATTAGATACGATCACAAGCTCCGCCAACGATGCAATTATTATGATTGATAATGACGGGCTGATCTCATTCTGGAACAATGCTGCATTTAAGGTTTTTGGCTACACCGAATATGAAGCTATTGGTAAGAATATGCACAAATTGCTTGCCCCTGAGAAATACTATGAATCGCAACTCAGGGCTTTCGCTGACTTCAAAACAACCGGATCAGGATCATTTGTTGGTAAAACCTTTGAAGTGTCAGGCATCCGGAAAGACGGCAAAGAAATAGATATTGAAATTTCATTGTCAAGAATAATATCCAACGACAAGTGGGGCGCTGTGGGTGTTGTGCGCGATATCTCTGAAAGAAAAGCAACAGAAAAAGCACTGGCAGAAAGCGAAAGTTTATACAGGACGATCATTGAAACGACCATTGATGGATTTTACATTGTTGACAAAGAAGGAAGAATAATTGATACCAATACTGCCAATTGTCTGGCTTCGGGCTATTCGAGGGACGAACTGCTGAATATGTATCTTTCCGATCTTGATGTTATGGAATCAAGCCATGAACTTAAAAAACGCATCACTAAAATTTCGGAACACGGGTATAGTCGCTATGAAGTTGAACAAAGGAAAAAGGACGGATCATCCATGACACTCGAAGAAAGTGTTACTTTCTATGAACCGCGTGAAGTATTTTACTGTTTCCACCGTGATATAACCGAGCGTAAGAAAAGCACCATGCTTCTGAAAGCTGCAAAGGATGAGGCGGAACGTGCTAACAAAGCCAAATCGGAATTCCTTGCTTTGATGAGTCACGAAATTCGAACACCGATCAACGGAGTGATAGGTATGACCGAACTTACACTAACCACTCAGCTGTCAAAAACACAAAGGGAATATCTGGAAGCAGTGCAAACATCAGCCTACACGCTTCTCGATACCATCAATGATATTCTTGACTTTTCAAAGATCGAAGCCGGAAAACTCGACATAGAAAATTCCGAATTCAATTTGCGCGAAATGATCGAACACAGCGTGGAGATTCTAAATGTTAAAGCTTTTGTGAAAGAGATAGAGTTACTTTTTGAGGTTGATCCGTCGTTCCCGCATTTCTTTATGGGCGATTCGGTAAGAATACGGCAGATATTGACCAACTTCATCAGCAATGCAATCAAGTTTACTGAAAAAGGTGAGATCTGCGTAAGCGTGAAAATGGATGATTTAAATCCTGATGAAAATGGAAAGACAAATATTCTGTTCAGTGTGCGCGACACAGGGATAGGAATTGCACAGGATAAATTATTGAAAATATTCAGCAGCTTTGAACAGGCCGATAGTTCCACAACCAGAAAATATGGTGGCACAGGCCTTGGTTTGTCAATTTCAAAAAGTCTTGCTGAATTAATGGATGGAAAGATCTGGGTTGAAAGTAAGGTGAACGTAGGAAGTACCTTCTATTTTGAAATTCCACTGGCAATTTCAAACAACCAAAAGAATCGTCATAACGGCTCCATAAATGATATCAGAAAAGTTCTGATCGTTGATGACAATTCAACCAACCTGAAGATCATGCACGACATGCTCGAATACTGGGGAATTGAATCCACTACCATTTCCGATGGTGCGAACGCTCTTAATATTTTGAAAAAATCAAACAAAGATAAAAACGTTTATGATCTTGTAATTCTCGATATGCACATGCCCGATATGGATGGTATCACTGTTGCCAGCAAGATCAGGCAGGAACTGCACCTCGACACTGAACCTATGATTTTGATGTTTTCTTCAGTTGAAAAAGATGATCTCAAAGAAATAGGTAAGAATGCAGGCATAAATAAGTATCTCACCAAACCTGTGAAAATGTCGGATCTTTATGAATTACTTGCCGGTTTATACAAATCAGCAGAAGAAATAGTGCCCAAAGGAGAAATTGAGATAAGAGACCACTTCGATCAGTATGTCGGAAAGACTATTCTTATCGTAGAGGACAACAGCATGAACATGAAACTCATGAATGCTTTGTTGTCGAAAACCGGAGCCAAAATACTCAACGCTCAGAATGGCTCTGAAGCAGTACATTTGTTCAGGACTGCACCCATTGATATTATCATTATGGATGTCCACATGCCGGTTGTTGACGGTTTTGAAGCTACTCGTATCATCCGCTCGCTTGAAGATGGCAAGAGTCACATCACCATCGTGGCTTTGACTGCTATCGCCATGCAGGGCGATAAAGAACGCTGCCTTGAATGTGGAATGGACGACTACCTTTCAAAACCATTCAGGAATGTTGATCTATTCGGCATCCTTAAGAAATATTTGTCAAACGGTGAAAGTCAATCCGGCAATGGCTCTGATCAGGAATCTTCACAGGCCAATGATGAAGCGATCTTCAATAAGTCAGAATTCCTGAATCTCATCGGTAACGACACCACCTTATTCACTGAATTGATTGACCATTTCAATGAATTGTTCCCCGGCTTATTGAAAAATCTTGCAAAAGCCATTTCCAATATTGACTTTGACCAGATGGTTTACAATGCACATACTATAAAAGGTATGAGCGCAAACATACATGCATCAAAACTCAGGGCACTCAGTGAAAAGATTGAAATACTGGCCGTCCGGCATGGGAATATCAAAGAACTTGAAGTCCTTGTCAAACAATTGGCGAAAGATTATGCAGTCTTTGTGAATTTCCTTACGGGGAAAAAATAAAATAAGAACCAATTTTAAGCAATAAGGGCAAGGCATCAAGTCTTGCCCTTACTTGTTTATTACAACTGTTATCACAGGCCTTATTATTATTTTCTGATTTACATAATTGACCCTTATCCACCTCTTCTTCCCAATACCGTCCAAATCAAAGAATATTTGTCCCATATTGGCAAATTTTCGAGGATGTTGTGTTTTGGCACGATCGCACATTAGATTGATTTACTGTGTTTGGCACGAATATTCTTTCCTTTGGCATAACTCTTGGCTATCCATTGGCATTATAAACCATAAAAAAAACAAAACAATGAAAAAATCAATTATCCTTTTAACAGGAATGTTCGCAATGATGCTCAGCATCTCTGTAAACGCACAGACAGCAAGTTCAACTGCAACCGCTTCAGCAAGCGCCCGCATAGTAACACCGCTGGAAATTACAAAAAATGTAGATCTCGCTTTCGGTAACATAGCTGCCGGTCCAAGCGCAGGTGTAGTAACAATCGCAACTGATGGAACAAGAAGCGGAGTAGGTGGAGTTA
>Ga0209697_10004913_pt1 | contig 17016 bp, 5 predicted proteins | sample AliMusrvi5mmetaG_FD_184115 | JGI IMG/M metagenome (GOLD analysis project Ga0209697, IMG submission 184115) | Freshwater lake bacterial and archeal communities from Alinen Mustajarvi, Finland, to study Microbial Dark Matter (Phase II) - Alinen... | ecosystem: Environmental > Aquatic > Freshwater...
GGTCGGTGTACCGGGCACCAACGTCGAGAAGTCCTACGGAAATCCGGCAAAGGGATGGAGCAACGGTGCCTTTAACAAGAAATACGAATGAACAAAAACAGGAGATTATTTGCAGTCATTTCATGGATCGCTTGCGCCGGGCAACCCGCAGCTGCCGGTGACGCGCCGTCCGAGGCGGCAATGCTCGCCCACTGGACGTTTGACGAGAGTGCCGGGGCGGACTGCGCGGACGCCAGCGGACACGGCAACCGCGCGTCCTGCACGAACCCCGCAGGCGTGACCAGGATCGCGGGCGTCTCCGGCAATGCGCTGGATCTATCAGGAACCCACAGCCTGAGTGTTCCCGGCGGCCCTGACTTTTCGGGCATCAGCCAGTTGAGCCTCAGCGCGTGGGTGAAACCGACGGCTTTCGAGCAGTACAACGAGATCTTCCGCAAGGAGGACGGTGACCACCGTGTGTTGTTTTCATTCCAAGAGCGCGGCACAGTCATTTCCCTCGGCCTGAACATCGGCGGCTATGTGGAATGCGATGCGCCGATCAAACCCGCGCAAGTGCTCGACGGACAGTGGCACCATTGCGCCGCCACCTACGACGGCGACTCGATGCGGGTCTATCTCGACGGCAAGGAAATTGGATCGCTCAAGCGACCGGGCACCCTTTCCGCCGGCGGCGCGGCACCCGGATGCATTGGTTCGAGGAGTAACGACGAGTGCTTCCAGGGCGCGCTGGACGATTTGCGGATCTATCGGGAAGCACTGCCGCCTGCCATCATCACCGCGCTCGCCACCCGCGATCTCGCGGCCGAAAACCGCTACCGCGAGCAACAGGCGCAACGGGTGCAGGCCGTCACCGCACAACTCGGCCGCTTCATCGTATCGGGACGCCCGTTCGCCGCAACCCTCGCCACGGCAAAACAGGCCATGACCGAACCACCATCTAACAACAAGCCGCTGCCCGTCGGCGCGATGGAGGTCGCGGTGCATGACCTGCTCGCCAAGACCTTTCCCGAGGAAACCAAGGAGTTCAGCCGCTTGACCGGCGGCGGGATCGCGGCGTATCTAACGGGTGCCGACAACTCGGTCTGTGTCTCCGCGATCAAGCAACTGCTCGGGCCAATGAGCGAATCCATGCCGCTGACCGAGGACCAGTGGCGGCAACTGACCGCCGGGGACCGGGCGAAATGGGCACCAGTGAGCACGCTCAACAGCGCCTTCGATGCCCTGCTGAACCAAGGTGCCGTCGCCCGTTGCTCGCCGGAATGGATCGAGCTGCTGCTGCGGACCGCCAAGGCCTTCGGCCCCACCGTCGAGCAGCGGCCGGGCGCAGAACCCCCGGCACCGTGGCTGGAACCGTCCACCCCGGAAACCCGCACGCTCACCACCGCAGAGGCCCGCAACGTGTTGGAGCACGATTGGCTCTATCAGGCCGGCGGGACTGCGGCCCCGGCGCGGATCAAGGCGGAAATCGGCTGGGCCCGCCAGATCGCCGCCAGAATCAAGGCGGACTGCGCCGTCGAACTCCTAGAACTCACCGAACTCGAACCCCAGGTGGCAAAACTCCAACAGCCGGACGAGGCGCTGTATTTCCGGGTCAGGGAAATCAAGCGCCGCATCATGCTGAAGAATCCCGCGGTGGATTTCGATTCGCTGCTGTTTGTGGACATGCCTTTTCCGCAGGGCTCCGAATGGACGCACGAAACCCGCCACCGCTTGGGTTATATGGCCGTGCCGGGGGCGAGGCTGTTAGTATTGCGCGGCCTTTCACCGGCTGGCGAGCTGAAGCAGTTGATGCCACAACTGCCATTGCACGGTGCGTTCTGGCGTCCCGATGTTTCATTCGACGGCAAAAAAATTCTCTTCTGCTTCCATCCGCACAACGAGAAATCATTCCATATCTACGAAATCGGCGTGGATGGCAAAGGCCTGCGCCAACTCACCTCCGGCCCGTATGACGACCTCGACCCGGTCTATCTGCCGGACGGCAAACACATCCTCTTCAGCAGCACCCGCGGCAACACCTACGTGCGCTGCATGCCGCCCACCAACGCCTTCGTGCTCACCCGTTGCGACAACGACGGCAAGAACATCTACCTCATCTCGTCTAACAATGAACCCGATTACCTGCCCTCCGTGATGAACGACGGCAGGGTCATCTATACGCGCTGGGAATACACCGACAAACCGCTGTGGCGGGCGCAGAAGCTATGGACAGTTAATCCGGACGGCACCCAAAACAGCATGTTCTGGGGCAACCAGAGCGTGTGGCCCGATGTGATGAAGGACGCGCGAAGCATTCCCGGCAGCCAGCGCGTCATGTTCACCGGCAGCGCCCATCACAACTGGTTCGCGGGCTCGGTGGGCATCATTGATCCGCTCAAAGGTTCCAATTTCCCCGATGGCCTCACCAAGGTCACCGCCGATGTCGAATGGCCCGAGGTGGGCAACGGACCCCTGGATCCCATCGAGTCGCCGCAATACCATCCCAGCGGCGCATACAGCGCGTATGATTCGCCCTACCCGCTCAGCGAAAAGGATTTCCTCGTCTCGGCAAACCGGGGCGGGAAATTCATGCTCTATCTGATGGATTTCGATGGCAACCGCGAGTTGATCTACGAAGGGAATAGTAACATCTTCCACGCCATCCCGGTGAAAGCGCGGCCGATGCCGCCGTTGATTCCCGATGTGGTCAAGTGGCCCGCACCTGCGGAGCGCCTCACCCCGCAGGAGGGCGTGTTGTTCAGCTACAGCGTCTATCAGGGCGTGCTCGGCGAACTGGTCGGCAAGGCCAGGTTCCTGCGGATTCTAACCGTCGATCCCAAGACCTACACGTATTGGGATCACCGGCCCTACCTGTCCACTGGCCCGGTCGTCTCCGGTGTCCAGTCGGATGGTGTCAAACGCGTGCTCGGCACCGTGCCCATCCTTGCGGACGGCTCGGTGTCGTTCAAGGCACCGGCGGGTGTGCCACTGCATTTCCAATTGTTGGACGGGGAATACCGCGCCTTGCAGACGATGCGCAGCTTCACCAGCGTGATGCCGGGCGAGCGCCGCGGTTGCATCGGCTGCCACGAGGTGAGCGGCAGCGCGCCCCCAATGAAAGGTCCGCCACCCATGGCGCTGACCCGTGAGCCGGTCGCCATCACCCCGCCGCCATGGGGCAAGGACACGGTGAGCTATGCCAGGTATGTGAGGCCATTGCTCGACCGCTACTGCGTCGATTGCCATCAGAAGGACGCCAAGGCAAAAGCCAAGGTTGATCTAACATTCAAGCCGGGCAACCTGGGTTGGGACCAGACGTATTGGCTCTTTACCGGCAATCCGACGTGGAACGCTCCCTATCATCTACCCGTCAATCCGCCGCCGGGTTTCGGCATTGCCGACATGCTGATGGTGGAAGGATACGATCAACGCGATCCGCAAGCCTATCGCACGCCGCCGCCGATGACCAAGCTCTCCTACAAGAGCCGCCTCGTCGAACTGGTTTCAAGCGGCAAGCATTTCGACGTCAAAGTGGACGAAATCAGCCGCCAGAAGCTGCTCGCCTGGGTGGATGCGATGTGCCCGTACATGGGCGATGAGGAGGTCCGGCAGATCGACGACCCGGTCTTCCCGGGAATCGATTGGCTGTCCGTCCGTCCGCGCATCAAGACCGCTCCCCATATCATCCGCCCCGGACCTGTGGATTGACAGAACAGGCTATTCGAAGCGGCCCGCATGTTTGCCGGAGGGCAGTGGCAAAAGGATTCGGCCGTTTTGCACGGTCACGCCGGCTATCGCAGGGGTCCCTTGGCGGAGCACCTCGACATTATCGAGGGTCAACGAAGCCTCCTTGGCGGGCAGGCGCAGCGTGAGCAGTGCCGGCACCGTGGTGGCGTTGAGGATGTCGAAACTCAGCGTCTGTTTGGCGTCCCGCTGCCAACGAACGGTGACCGGGCCGAACTCTGTGAGCGTGGTTCCTTCGGCGAGTTCGAGGTCGCCCAAGCGGGGATCGATCAGGAGCCGCCGGGCCTCGCGCGGTCCATCGGTGCGCACACCGAGGACGTAGCTGCTGAGGAAGTAGGCCGGATGCCCGCCTGACTCGTGGATAAACGAGCCACCGTGCCAGCCTTCGCTGGTGGTTCCGGTTTCGTAGCGGGTCATGTGGGTCCAACGCTCGCCGATGGCTTTCAAGGCGGCCCGATCCATTTCGGCGGTGTCCTGCTGATAGAGGGTTTCCAGATAGAACGCGCAGGTGTAGGGATCTGGATTTTCGGCGGCAAGCTGCTTTTGGACGAACGCAAAAACGCGCGCCTGGCGATCCGCAGGAACCAGCCCGTAGCGGAGGGTCAGCAGGGCGGCGTGCCCGGTCGGCGGCGTGAGGCCATTCGCAGCGGTGGATGCCGGGTTTGGCTTGGCAAAACTAGGAGGAGTGTCGGCGGGGACTGGAGGCGCGGAACGCACGAGTGCTCCGTGATAGGAACCTGCCTGCTCGTCCCAAAGTTCGCGGTTGCAGGCGTCGCGCAGTTGGTCGGCGGCGGCGGCAAAGCGCGTCGCGTTCGGCGGGTCCCCGACCATGCGGCCGACTTCTGCCGCGTCCCGCAGCGAGCCGTAGATATAGGAGTTGATCGTCGCGCCCTCGCAGCTCACATAGGCAAGTGGGTTGGCGAAATAGACGAATTCATTGGCATAGATCAGGCCGCAGTCGGTCCGGCGCTTCAGGAAATAGTCGAGTGTCTTGACCATCACCGGCCAGACCTCGCGGGCGAACGCCGGGTCGCCGTCGTGGCGATAGAGATCGGCCACGGCCTGCACCCAAAGGCAGGAGTAGTCGTCGATGACTCCATGCGTGCCCGACACCGGATATTCCGATGGCCGCATCGGCTGGAGGCGGCCGTCAGGCAACTGGCTGAAGGCGACGTGCCGCAGCATGTTTCTGAGCAAGCGGCCATCCGCGTAATAGGGTCGGCCGTTTTCGCCCGGCCCGGCCAGCGTGACGCGCGAAACCGGGTAACCCATCCGGTAGCCGTCGGCCATCCATTGGGCACGCTCGCGGTCGGCGCAGTCAACGTGCGCATCTTCGCTGCAAACTTCCACGGTCCGCACGCCGGTCTGCCAGATGCGGTCGAGCACCTCGTCACTGCTGGTGAAGCGCCCGAGACGATCGAACGGATACAAGCGGTCCACTGCCCGGAGTCCATGCAGGGTGATGTTCCCTGCGGTGACCTTGAGCACGATGAATCTACAGCCAAAGGTGTCGGTGCTCATGTAAGTTTGGCGGCCCGCGCGGGCGGTGTAGCGGTTCGGCCCACCTCCAAAGGATTGCTTGGCCGGGCCCTTGGTATCGAAGAACTGGGCCGTATGATCCACCTCCAAGCAACTGCCATCGCTGGCGTCAATGTCCAGCACCGTGTAGGCTTGCACGGCGCGTCCGCAATCAATGACCACTTGCGCGCCGAGCGCCAACGCCAGCGGCAAGCGCTCCGTCAACGGTCCCGGCTCGACGACGACGGGCTGCGCCTCGACGAGCCGCAGGTTGGCCACCTCCACTTCACGCAGCAGCGGGATACTGCGCGCATGCAGCGGTGCCCAAGCGTTGGCCGCGAGTGGCACGGCCGCCGGCCAGCTCGAATCATCAAAATCAACCCCGCTCCAGTCTCCCGAATCGCGGCGGGCGTCAACCTGGTCAACCACCGAGGTGTAGCTTCCCGGGCCAGGCAGGTAGCGGGTTTGGGTCGTGCAGCGCCATGAGGCATCGGTTTTCAGGTGGGTCATTGATCCGTCGGACTTTGAGAACTCGAGTTCCGCGGTCAGTCCCGGGCGATGTTCCATCATCCGTGCGCACTGTTCGTTCCAGGCGTGAAACGAGCCAACCGCAGCGTAATGTCCTAACACCACAATGGCGTTGCGGCCCCGGCGCAGATGCTTCGCCACATCTAACACATCATACTCCGGCCGCTTGGGATCAAACCGGCACGGACCCCGCGAGACGTATTGGCCGTTCAACCAAAGCACATACCGGGTGTCAGCAAAGATCCGCAAGGTGGCGCTCAATGGCACTTCGCCCAATTCAAACGTCTTGCGGAATGCGGCATAGGTTTGCCCTGGCGGCGGCTCAGCCTGCGTCCAGATCAACGACGACTGAAGACGCAGGGCGGCTGGGGACTCGTTTGCCAAGGGTTCTGTTGCCGCGGCAACATAGGCCGGGACCATCAGCCCGCCGACTAGCAGCTGGCAGGCGACACGGGCGATTATTGATTGTTTCATGAGGGATTGTTTCACAAGGTTTGAAGCCAAGGGGTCATTGGGAATGTAGTTCTCTAACAATTATGATCCAGGGGCGTTTCCGCTGGCCACCATGTGTGCTGACAAGGCCGCGGCAAGGATGACATAGCCGGCGGCGTTGGGGTGAATGCCGTCGCTAAAGAGGCTTTCGTTGAGCGTGCCGTCCGCATTGCGGAACTTGTTGCCGGGATCCAGCACGTCGATGTAGGGGCGTGGATGGAGCCGGGTTTGCAGCAGATAGTTCACCTTGTCGAGGTCCGCTTTCAGCTCTGCTTGATCTTTCCGCGGCAGGATCCCAAGCAGAAGAACATGTGTGTTCGGCAGTTTGTTGTGGATTCTTCGGCAGATGGCGTCGATTCCTGCTAGAACCAGCGCTGGCGTATCGAGTTCCAGATTGTTAGTGCCAACCAGCACGACCACTTGTTTGGGGGCAATGCCATCGAGTTCGCCGTGGTCGATGCGCCACAGCACATTTTCGGTGCGGTCCCAACCGAAGCCGAGATTGGCCACGGCGTGGTCACCGAAGGCCTGCTTCCAGGCATCAGGACCCCGCACATGGGGCGCGACCGGCGGTCCCGCCCAAAAGTGCGTGATGGAGTCGCCAATCATCACGATCTCCGGTGGATTCGCCTTGATAGAATCAAGGACCTGCTGGTGGCGTTTTGCCCAGTCGTAGGTGGTATGATCGCGATCCCGGGTCGCAGGCGTGGTGGCGCGGATCGCGGGCAAGGGCTGCTCGGCCGCATAGAGGCGCACGGTCGAGGCCTGGCTCATGGCAACGGCACTTTCGACTTCCTTCCAATAGTTGACGCCAAGGGCGACGAGGCGAGGGAGATGGCCGGCGAGGCGATGCTGGAACCCGCTGAAATCCATCGGCACCGGTTGGCACCATGCGATCTCGGCCAGCGCGCATAGCCGTGGGAACGCGAACAGCTCCAGGCGCTCGGTGGTCTCGGTGGCGGCGGACCAGAGATTCGCTTGCACGCCGAGGATATGTTTGGCTTCTTCCGCCGTGAGTTCTTTGGGCACGGGGTCGTATTGATAGACCTCCTGCAACGTCTCCACATTGCCGTTGGCGAACCCCGGTGGATGCTGCGGGGATGAGGATTGCCGGTGATCAAAATAGAGTGGCTTTTCCGGAGACATCACCGCATCGTGGCCCGCCTTGGCCGCCTTGATGCCACCCGCCGTGCCACGCCAACTCATGACCGTGGCCGCAGGCGTCAGGCCCCCCTCGAGGATCTCATCCCAGCCGATCATCTTCCGCCCGTGGGCTGTGAGAAACGTTTCCATCCGTCCCATGAAATACGCTTGGAGTTGGTGACCGTTGGCGAGGTTTTTGGCCTTCATCGCCGCTTGGCAGTCCTTGCATCCATTCCATGCCTCCATGCTCACCTCATCGCCGCCGCAGTGAATATACTTGCCCGGAAAAATGCCCATCACTTCCGTTAGTATATCCTCGAGCATCCGGAAGGCGTCCTCCTTGCCCGCGCAGAGAACATTGCTTCCAGGCACACTTGGGAACTTTTGCTCATTCATCGGGAAATCGAAGAAATGGTCCACCTCGGTTTTGGTTCCGCCGCAGGCGAGATTCGGATAGGCCGCCAGCAAGGCGCGCGAGTGCCCCGGCATTTCGATTTCAGGCACCACCGTGATGTGGAGCTTGGCGGCGTAGGCCACCACGTCGCGCATTTCCTGTTGCGTGTAGAAGCCGCCGTAGCGGCCGACCGGTGGTTGCTCGCGCCACGCGCCGACCTGGGTGAGCAGCGGATATTTTTTGCTCTCAAAGCGCCAGCCGTGGTCATCCACCAAATGCCAGTGAAACACGTTGAGCTTGTGCATGGCTAACAGATCAAGCCAGCGCTTGATATCATCGGTCGTTTGGAAATGACGCGATGAATCGAGCATGAATCCGCGCCAGGCAAACCGTGGCGCGTCGCGGATGGCGACGCATGGCAGCGAGCCATCCGCCGCCCGCAATTGTTGCAACGTCTGCTGCGCATAGAACGCTCCGGCATCCGCTGATGATCGGAGCACCGCGCCGGTGGGCGCGACCTCGATTTCATAACCTTCCGTCGGCAGTCCCGCGACGCGATCCATACGGACCAATCCGTCCTTGTGCAAGACTCCCTCCCGACAGACTCCCTCCCGCCACTCGATTTTCGCGGGTGCGGGGATTAGCGCGGGATGGGGGCTGGCCACCACGGGTTCGGCAGCGAAGGAGGTGGTCAGCGGCATGGCAATCGCCAGCAATGCAATGTGTTTTTTCATAAACGAATGGGTGTTAGAGACTGAAATCTGGCGAACTGCAATGACTTGCGGCAAGGGACGCCATCCAAAGGAACAGCGCCGGAAGGATTGGGAGTCAGGGTTGCGGCAGGAGTTTGACCTGGCGCAGGTTCATCTGAGCCTGATAGAAGAAGAACATTGCGAGTGATGGTTGTCATTGATGGGATTCCTTAACTGAGTTGATAGATTGGTTTGGAGACGGTTCCGCGATCCTTTCCTCGGCGTCTATTTCGCGGGGTTCTCACAAAGGATTCTGTGTTCGCCGGGCGGGGTGAGAAAAACCGCCTTGCCATGGTCCATGTGGTCAGGCACGGCCGGATTGCCGTCGATCTGATAGGTTTTGGCGGGCGGCAGCAGGACGTCGGCACCCGCGCATTGCGCCGGGATCGAATACTCCAGCACCAATCCGCCATCTTGTTTTTGCCACCCGCATTTCACCGCGCCAAAGGGTGAAGCTGCCGCGCCGCGGGCCCATTGCAGATCCACCGTGTGCGGCTCGATCCGGACCCGGCGGAAGCCCGGTTCGGCCGGGGCAATGCCGACGATTTCCTCGATGAGCCAGCGTGCGGGACCCGCGCCGGCGGGTTGACACAAACTCAGCCCGGACCAGGTGCCAGGCGGCCCGAACTGCGGCGGCATCGCATTGACGGGCAGCCGCGAGGCAGGGTTCCACTCCTCCCAGGTGGTGGTCGCACCCGCCTGAATCATGGTTCCCCAGTAATCCCGCAGCATCTGCACGGCACTGTCGTGACGACCGATCCGCGCCAACGCCTGCACCACGTATATGCCGAAATACGGCGTGCCGGTGCAGCGCCGGAGACGATCCGCATAGACTTTGTGATAGGCCGGCTGATAGTCGCCCTCGCCCAGCAGCCCGCCTAACAGGAGATTGGTGATCGGATGGATGTCGCAGTTCTTTTCCCAGTCGGGATTTTCCTGGCGCCATTGGTTGGTGAGTTTGTCGGCCTTGGCGGCAAACTTCGCGGCGGCGTCGGTCTTGCCCACCTGGCGGGCCGCCCACGCGGCTTCACGGCACATCTGGACATACTTGCCCCAGTAGGCACCCTTGGTTTGCTCGGAAATTTCCTGGCCGATGCGCCGGTCCCAGTCGAAGAAATTCGCTCCCGGCTTCATGGTTGGTGTCGGATCAAAAGTCTCCATCACCGCCAGCAGGTCGTCCAAGCGCTTCTGCATGTGATCCGCGTCGCCGCCGACCCGGTAGTGATCCACCACGGCGAGCGCCCAGTCCAGGGTGTAGGGCGGGATGCCCGACATGGCGGGAATCGGTCGCGCCCCGACGGGGATGAATCCCTCGTTGTTGCTGCGCAGCAGGTCATACTCACCGAACACATACTCGACCGCGCTCTGAATCACCCGCGAATCGCCCGCCCACGTGTTCCGGTCCACCCGGTCCATGAGCAGCGTCTGCAACACCGGTTTGGGGGTCGGGTCGTCGAGCAAGGTCTGTCCCATCACGGTGTGGGCCGACCAGGCACACATCTCCCAAATGCGCACCAGCATCTCGTCGTCGCACTCGAAATTGCCGATATAGTTGGACGGGCGAATCCGGCAGATGCCTTTCATGGCGTGGATGGTGAATGGCTTTGTCACCTTGTCGAAGTGGACCCAGACGTAGCGCATTCCGGCCCAACCGGCGCGGGTAATGAGTGGACCGAACTTCTTCCGGGTGCCGTCCGGCAGGCTGTTGACTTGATACTTCTGCTTGCGCAACAATGCCTCGCCGGTCTCGAAACTCACTTCCACGCCAGACGGCGGGTCCGCATCGATCTCGACCGTGCCCGGCAACACCCGCCCCAGATCAAGGAACAGCGTCACCCGTTGGCCGCTTGGGACCGGATTGACGCGGATCGTCCCGTCCGCCTCGTACCGCGGCTCATAGTGTTGATAGGCGTTAGGGTCGGAGCGGTCGCCTTCGATGATGTAGTCGATATACGCCGGGTCCACCGGCACGTCTTCCAGCTTGTTCTCGCCAGGCTTGAGCTGGGGCCATGTGCGGGAGCGCACCGGGTCCAGGGTCCCAATCGTCCAATACGGATTGTAGATCTGGCTTGGCTCGAGATTTTTTGTTAGATTGGATGGAAACAACGACAAATTTTTCCCATCGGGGGTCATTTGCATGACATAGTTGCCGCGCCAGCGGACGGTGGATTCGCGCCCGCCCATCCGTTCGGTTGTAGTGCGCTCCTTCAAGGGGAACGTGATGTCAATGGTGGCACCGCCCGGGCATTGCTTCAGCACCGCGAAACGCCCCGTGGCGTCCATCTGCGCGGTCGCGGGAATCAGGCGGCCATCGAGTTTGAAAAGCATCTCCCCGGGTTGCAGCCACCCCGGCACGCGTACCGTCACGGTGGCCGGTTCCCGCAGGTGGATTTGCGCCTCGCCGCGGGCGGGCAGCGCGGTGGTCATCTCCGCCTGGGGGATCGAGCGATTGAGAAAATAATTCACGTGCAGTTCCTGATTCGACCACTGCAAGGCATTGCGCCAACCGGCATGAAGGGTGGTCACCCCGGAATACTGACAACAGCCGGTTAGGAACAACCCATCGTCCCGGCCCATATCATTGGCGTAGAACGAGGATGACCATGTGCCATCGAACTTGCGGGCGATTGCCAATTGTTGCGCGGCGTCTCCACCATAGCTGGCTTTGAGAAATGCCTCGAATTCGGGCGTGAGGCGGATTTGGGTCATGGCCGGCACATTGACCGCCATACACTCAAGGTCATCGTAGAGCTTGGACCAATCGGCATACTCCGCCGACAGGCTGGCGCAGCTGGCCAGCACTTCAGCCAGTTCCATGACATCCGCCGCAGTGCAGGTTTCACTGATCCCCGTCCCCGCAGTCTCCGGAAGCCAACCCATGCGGTTGGCCCCACAGGCCGGGCTGAAGAGCCAGTCGTAAGTTTTCCGGGCCGCACGCAGATAGCGGCCACCGGTTTCCGCGTCCCCGTGATTGAGGTAATAGCGGCCTAACCGGGCCACCCCGAGCATCGTGGAGGTCCGGGTATGTGCATGCCCGGTGAACGAGCCATCGGTGCCAAATCGTGCATAACTCTTCAGCGGCTCGGGGGTTGTGCCGTGGTCCCCCAACTCGCAATTGGCGAAGCGTCGCGCCAGGTCGAGCGCGCGGGGATCCTTGGCCATCTCGGCCCACTGCACCAGCGGCTCCACACAAATACCCCCTCCTGAGTAAGTCGCTGTAATCCGTTGATTATCAATGCTTGAAATTTGAGGCTTTTCACAATTTTTCAGATGAGTCATGCGGCGACTTACTCTCCAACTCTATCCGCCCACCCGGCGGTTGCTGCTCGCATGTAAACAAAGCCGGGGGCGTTGACCGGCTGGTCATTATGAAATGCGTCGCTAACAAATCCCGCATACTCACCCCACAGCGGGTCGGTGCCGCGGTTTTTGGCAAACCGGTCCAAGCCCGCAATCATGCGCTCGATGAGCGGCTTGAGTTTGGCCCGATCGGCAGGCTTGGTGTTATACCAGCGCACCAAGGCGCGCAAAGTGCGGCTCTGATCCCAGAGATGGTAATCGGATTGGCCCTTGGAAATATCCGTGCTGTCCGGCAAGAAAACCAACCCGGTCTCAGGATGCAACATGGATAGAAGAAACTGTTCATGCCCTGTTTCCACCTCGCGACCGGTTTGCTGGTCGCCGGTGATTTCACGCAAGTCGGCCCACGCCAGCAGGGCCCGGGCGGTGCAGTCGCCGCAGTCCCATTGTCCGTGATCGCAGGTGGCTTTCGGCAACATCATCGACGCAAAATTCGGCCGGTAATACCCCCCGGGGCCGAGCACGCGAGAGGAGGAGTTTTGCATGAACCCACTCATGGCCAAGCGCGCGGCTACCCGTGGCTCGTAGGGCTCCTGACGAGCACTGTGCCACGACTGCCGGAGCTCGGCTCGGCACTTGTCGAGTGCCACCTTTGGTTGGGCCGGCCCGACCGCGCCGCCGGTCAAATTGACCTTGGCCCACGCGTCCAGTTCGATGGTATCGAGCGCCGTGACGGCAGCCCCCGCCGCCACGTTGGTTTCACCCCGCAGGACCTGCAACTTAGACAGGGCGAACGCAAAGTCAGCAACCCCCCGCTGGCTGAGTTTGGTGACCGTCAGGCGCACAAAGCGCGCGGTCAACGATGGGAAGCGATAGACCGGCGCGATGGCGCCGGGATTCGGCTCATCGGCGGCCGTGCGGTCGACGAGCACCCGGGCATCGGAGAAATCGGCGTTCGCGGCGGCTTCGATCTTGAAGCGCACGGGAAACAGAAAACCCGGCCGCGTGGGGTTCCAGCCGTATGCCTGCGCCGGGACCAGGCGCACGGCCTCGAAGGCCTGCGGCTGCCACAGATCCACCGCGACCCACTTGGTGGTGTCGGCGGACTTGGCGAGAGCGCTGTGATAGCCGTTGAGCGGCTCCTCGGCTGTTAGAGTATTCGCCAGGGCGAACAAACCTGATAGAAGAAGCGCCGTCCGCCCAAGGGTCCGGCACCGGAACAGGCTGAGGTAAAGATTGTTAGATATCATTGTTAGAGTTTTATTCACTTGACGGCATCCGACTCTGCGGGACTGACGGTGGTCAGCACGCCATCGGTCAGGTTGATTTTGCTCCAGGCGCCGGTTTCGATCGAGTCGAGGGCGAGGACTTTGGCACCCTTCGCCAGATTCTTGTCACCGCGCAAGACCTGAAGTTCTGCCAAGGCGAAGGCGAAGATGTTGCCTTTCTGTTGGCCTAGCCGGGTGACGGTCAAGCGGACGAAGCGAGCCGTGGTCAATGGGAAATGATAGATTGGCGCGTCGGTGCCCGGATTCGGCTCGTCGGCTGTTGTGTGATCTAGCAACAAGCGCGCGTCGGAGAAGTCGGCCTGCGAGGCGGCTTCGAGTTTGAAGCGCACTGGAAATTGGAAGCCCGGGGTGTCGGGCTGATAGTCGTAGGGTCTAGCGGGAAACAGGCGAACGGCATCGAAGTCGAGCGTTTGGCCCAGATCGACTACGACCCACTTGGCCGTGTCCTGAGACCCGGCGACCATGCTGTGATAGCCGTTGTGAGGAGACCTGGTGACGGGATCGGCCACGCTGATGGAGGGGAATGGCGCGGCGAATGTGTAGTGGCCGGATCCGACTTGATAGATCGCCGCGTCTTTTTCCACGCGCAGGAGCTTTACTCCCGCGGCTTTTCCCGCAGGAGTGCCTGATTCGGTGACCGCGTCAGGTTGCAGGGTCGGCACGCGGATCGTGGCGGTGGTATTCGCAGGAACTGTTACTTTGAGAGTGATCCGTTCGGCTTCCACGCGCCAGTCGGTGGCGATGGTGCCGCGCACGGATTGGTAGCTGGCTTTGGCCCGAGAGAAACCGGGACCGGGGCGCGGCGCGATGACGATTCGCTTGAATCCGGCGGCCGTTTCATCGGGCGCGATGCCGGCGATATGTTGCCAAATCCATTCGCATACGGAGCCGAGCGCAAAATGATTCTGCGAGGTGGTGCCCTGCCAGTTTTCCCAGATCGTGGTGGCTCCCTGATCCATCATGTATCCCCAGGACGGGGCGACGTGGAGGCCCATGATGCGACAAGCCGCGTCATGATACCCGTTGCGGGTCAGTTCGAGCATGACGCAGTGCGACGTCTGGATCCCGGTCGGCAGCGGTTTGCCCGCGATGGCGCTCACCAATTGTTGCGCGGCCTGGGCGCGTTGCGTTTCGGGGTAAAGGTCGAAATTCAGAGCCAGGGCTATTCCGGCGATCGGGTTGACACTCTTGATCGAGGCATCCGCGTTGATGAACGTCTGTTGGAATGCCAGGCGGATCTTTTCTAACAACACTGAATAGCGTCGCGCGTCCTCGGTCCGGCCGAGCGCCTGCGCCATCATGGCCACGCATTCCGTCGAGCGGGCGAAGAACGCGGTGGCGAAGAGGTCGCTTTCAAGCTTGGGACCGGCCGGCAGCCAATCGCCATATTCCTCGCCGCGGCCGTTGTGGAAAATCAAAGGATCGGCGTTGCAGTGATGGATATAGTCCACCCAGCGGCGGGCGGAGTTAAAATTCTCTTCGAGCACGCGGCGGTCGCCATGATAGATCCAATTCCAATACGGGATGATGGCCCCCGCATCGGACCACCCCGGTGCGGCGGCGAATGGACCGTAATATGAATTGACCACGGTGATAGGATCGTTCCAGGAACCGAGGAAATGGTAGGGACTGATGGCGGTGAAGGCCCCGTTGGTGAATTGGGCACCGCGGATGTCCGCCAGCCATTTGGCAAAGAAGGCGGACATGTCCATGTGATACATCGCCGTCGGCGCAAAGGCCTGGATGTCGCCCATCCAACCCAGCCGTTCGATGCGTTGCGGACAGTCGGTGGGAACCGATACCATGTTGCCCATCTGCGTCCACAGCGCCGCGTGCATCAACTTGTTAGCCAACTCGTGGTTCGACTCAAACCCGCCAGTCAGCGGCGCGTCGCTGCGCACGAGCCGGCCGACCAAGTCGCCCACCGCCGGTTCGTAGCCCAATCCCGAAACCTCGATATAGCGGAAGCCGTGATAGGTGAACTGCGGCTCGCAGACCTCACCTTGCAGCTCGCCGCAACAGATATAGTGCTCGGCGGCGCGAGCGCCGAAAAGTGTCGCGGGATTGTCGCGCCCTTGGGCATCCAGCGACTCAAAATGGCTCAGAATGATTTCCTGTCCCGGCTTGCCCCGCAAGCGCAGCCGACACCAACCGGCGATGTTCTGGCCAAGGTCGAATTGATAGACATCGGCCTCGACCCGGCGCATTGCCACCGGTGTGAGGGTTCGGGTGACCCGCATCGGTTCGAGGTTTTCGGCTTGGAGAGTGACCTTGTCCAGCGCCTGGCCCACCGCCTTCTGCCAGGCGCTGTCATCAAACCCGGGAGCGTCCCAACCGGGCATCTCCCGCCGGGCGTCATAGTCCTCACCGGCGTAGATTTCCGACATGCGGACCGGACCGTTCTGTGTCGCGCGCCAGGTGCCATCACTCGTGATTGTCTGGCGTGATCCATCTGTTAGCTCCAGCTCCAATTGCAGGAGCAATTGCGGCGCGGGGCCATAGAGCCGGCGGCCGAGCATGTGGAGTGGCCCGAGTTCCCCGGCATACCAGCCGACCCCGAGCATCGCGGCAAGGGCGTTGCGGCCGGGATGGAGGAGACCGGTCACGTCGAATGTCTGATAGAGAAGGCGCAGGTTATAATCCGTCCAGCCCGGAGCCAATTGCTGGTCACCGACCGGCTGGCCGTTGATGCGCAATTGGTAAAGCCCGCGGGCGGTCACATAAATGGTCGCGTGGCGAATGTCGCCCGTGACCTTGAACTCCTTGCGCAGCATAGGGGAAGGCTGGGATGGAATGGTGGCTTTGGTGACCGGATCGCGGGTGGGATAGTAGATGCCCTCCTTGTAGCGCTCAGCGGGAAGGTTGCGTGCGCTCGCCGCATCGGTGATCCACTGCGCCTGCCAGTCCGCCTTTTGCAGCAGCCCCATCGACCACTTCGCAGGCTTGCTCCAGTCCGAGGGCTGTCCGTTTTCATCCCAAACACGGATTTTCCACCAGCATTCCTGCCGTGAATCGAGCGGGCGGCCGCAGTATTCAATGCCAAGCGTTTCATCGGATGCGACCCGGCCCGAATCCCAAAGGCCACCCGTGCCGGACGCCAGTTCTTGCTGGCTGCCAGCCACCAGCACGCGGTAGGACGACTGACGTGCGCCGCGACGCTCCGATTCGACGATCCATGACAGGCGCGGTTGGAGCACATCAATGGCCGGTGGATCAACCAGGTTTTCGCAGCGCAGCCGGGCCGGTTCCAGAGTGGCTGCGCCCGCCAGCAGTGAGCCGAGAACCAGCACGAGGCCCGTGCCCAGAATCCGGCAGACCATGCCATCCGGCATCAGTGCGGAATTTTTTCTGCTAGCGAGGCTGCGCCTCAGACCCAAGACGCAAGTCTTCAAGACCCAAGACGAAGAATTTGACCTAACGACAACATCTTTCACTTTTCGAGCACCAGAACCCGCGCTGCGCTGGAGTGTGGAATCGGGAGTAACTTTTGTTTGGAGGCTCCGGGCAGGATACCCGGACCACGTGGCGCGGGCATCCTGCAGCTCGGCTGAGCTCGCCGAACGCCCGCCGCCTGTAACAGCCAAGTTTGTCGGGATGACTCTGGTTGGGTTCACGTAGGGTTGCTGTTTTCGGAAAATCTCACTTGCGGATCCACACCGCGGCGGTGTTTGACGGCATGGAGAGCAGGAAGCCATCGCCGGACGGCTCGATCTTCACGTTGGCGTCGGAACTCATCACAAGCGACCAGAGGCCCTTGGCGTCGGGCACTTTGACCCACTGTTGCTCCGGCCCTTCCATGCGGAAGGCATAAAGCACTTGCGCCTCGCCCGTGCCGTCGCCGAAACAGACGGCGTCCCAATCGCGCGGATTGCGGGGT
>Ga0209697_10004916_pt1 | contig 17009 bp, 13 predicted proteins | sample AliMusrvi5mmetaG_FD_184115 | JGI IMG/M metagenome (GOLD analysis project Ga0209697, IMG submission 184115) | Freshwater lake bacterial and archeal communities from Alinen Mustajarvi, Finland, to study Microbial Dark Matter (Phase II) - Alinen... | ecosystem: Environmental > Aquatic > Freshwater...
CCAAACGTTTAAACAAACGTGAGGGCGGATTCTATCAACAGCAAAATGGCCGCAGTATAATTGATTAAAATCAAATTAATTTGCGGCTTTTGTTTCCCTCTTGACAGGAGGAATATAGGATGTCCCCCAATTGGTTCTTGTCGCCACAAATTGTACTTTCTTTTAGTTCCGTTTCAACGCCCGCTCAATCTCCGCCAGCACAACGGGCGAGGCGTCGCTACGGTTTTGTTCAAGGCACTGCAGGGCCTCTGGCGTGCCGATGCGGCCAAGTGCCCAGGCGGCATGGCTGCGCACAATCTCTTCGGGGTCAGAACGCAGCACGTCGGCAAGAAGAGGCACATACTGCGGATCGCCGTAATTGCCCAGCGCCACAACGGCATTGCGCTGAATAAATTTCTTATCCATGAACATAAAATCAAAAAATGTTCCGCTGAAAAGCTCTTCATAGCGCTGCTGCGTTATGTTTACCATGCTTGCAATTTCCGGATACACAAGATCCTCGGGATTATCAATTTCAGTCTGCATGGCAAGCTTTCTGTTTTTAGGGCAGACGTCAAGGCAGACATTGCACTGGGCGATGCAGGTACCGGACTGTTCGCGTATGTGCAGAGGCAGATCGCCTTTATTTTCAACCATATGCAGGGTAATGCATTTCTCGATATCGCAGACATAGGGCGTATCCAGCGCGCCGGTGGGGCAGGCAGCGCGGCACAGGGTGCAGTCGCCGCAGGGATCGGCCATGGGCGTATCGGGTTCAAGGGGTGCATCGGTCACAAGCAGCAAAAGGCCGATCCAACTGCCCAGCTTTTTGGTCTGAATTATGCCGTTTTTGCCATAGGCGCCGATGCCCGACCGGGCAGCCACTGTCTTGACCGATATGCCGGCAACGGCTTGCGCCGAGGCATAGCCGCGCTGTGAAAGAAAACTTGTTACCAGCTCAGTTTTATCGGCGATATAGGCAAGGCAGCCCGGATTGACGTAGAAATTCATAATCTCGCCCCGTGGCGGTTTGCCGGGCAATTCGGGCCTGCCGAAGTAAAAATTAATTGCAAGGACGATCACGGCGCGGGCATTGTCGAGAAAATCGCGGGGCTGAATGATCGGGCTATCTTCATAATGCATGGCGCTGTAATTAGACATGACAGCATGCATTTTCCGCATTGCCGCCATCTCTGACTCGGTGAAATCATCGGCTGGTGCAATGCCCACCAGCATGCCGGGACACTTCTCATGCAGATATTGTTTTAATTCTTCCGTAAGCATGACTGTATATCCTCCGCGGGGCGTTTAGTAATTATTAAAAATTTTTGCCATGGCCGAAAACGCAAACAGCCTCAGTATTTCAAAGAGGTCAGGTCTGCACATTTGACAAACCCAGCCCCTGTTTCATACCATCAATCCAATGTGGGGTGCGCCATGCACACCGATAATCAAATTTATAATTACATCGGCCATTGGTGCGCGCGGCGCACCCTGCGGACTTCCCTATTTGAGGGCGATAACCTTATTACCCCTTTTATTACCCTCTTTTAAGGGTAGTTCGTAGGGTGGGTGCAGCGAAGCGGAACCCACCGATTATTTTCAATCATTGAAGGTGGGTTTCACCCACCCTACGGACTGTTAAAAAAAAGAAAACGACTAAAACACTAACCCATCCTGTATCAATAATTCTTTAAATGGTCAACAGACTTGACTACGCATTTTACCCATAAGACTAATTTAAGCTTAGGCAGCAGAAACAAAAAAAGCCCCTTCCGAGGAAGGGGCTTTTTTTATATCAGATGAAAAAAACTACTCGGCCATGAGCTTTTTGACTTCCGCGGTCAGGGCGGGCAGGACCTTGAACAGGTCATCGATGACGCCGTAATCGCACTTGCTGAAAATAGGGGCTTCCGAGTCTTTGTTGATCGCTACGATCATCTTCGAGGTGCCCATGCCGGCATAGTGCTGAATGGCGCCGGAAATGCCGCAGGCAATGTACAGGTTCGGGGAAACGACCTTGCCGGTCTGGCCGACCTGGTCTGACAGGGGGCGCCAGCCGGCGTCGACTGCCGCGCGGGATGCCCCGACGGTAGCGCCGATGAGGCCTGCCAGCTCTTCGATCAATACATAATTTTCCGGGCCCTTCATGCCGCGGCCGCCGGAGACGATGCGCTCGGCTTCGGTAAGGTCAACCTTGCCGGCTGCGGTTTTCACTACTTCAAGGACCTTCACGCGGATATCGCCCGCTGCAAGTTCGGGGGCCACATTGACGACTTCAGCCGTGCGGCCCGCATCGGGCGCTGTAGCCACGAGCACATTGGGCCGGAAAGACGCCATGCTGATTTCGGTGTTCTGAAAAATGACTTCGGCGTATACTTTGCCGGAATACATGGGGCGGCGCACGACAACCTTGTCGCCGTCAAGCTTAATATCAACGCAGTCGGCTGCAAGGCCGGCATTCACGCGGGCGGCAACTTTCGGGGCAAGGTCCTTGCCCATCACGGTTGCGCCGAAAAAAACCATCGAGGGCTGCTCTTTCACGATCAGATCGGCAAGCGCCTTGGCATAACCGTCGGTGGTGTACTGGCCCAGAAGATCATGGCTCACCATATAGGCCTTGTCAGCCCCATACGGCGCAAACTTGTCTGCAAGAGCCGCGATGTCTTTGCCGAGGCAAACAGCGGCAAGCTGCTCGCCCTTGGCATCCGCGATTTTACGGATATTACTCAATATTTCAAAGGTAACCTTTCGTACCTTACCGTCTTCCTGCTCGGCAAAAACCCAAATTCCTTTTCCCATTGTATGTTTCTCCTTGTATTTAAAAAGTTAAATGTCGGCGGATTAGATAGCCTTGGCTTCTTCGCGCAGCGCTTTTGCAAGTTTTGCGGCCTTTTCTTCAGCGCTTTCGCCCTGAATGATCTTGGCTGCCGTGCGTGCCGGAGGAAGGGTGAAATTAATGCCCTTGGTCTTTGCGCCCGCGGCGCCCGCGGCTGCTGCATCAATACCGATATCAGCTGCCTTAACCGGGGTAAGGGGCTTCTTTTTGGCTTTCATAATGCCGGGAAGAGAGGCATAGCGGGGCTCGTTCAAGCCCTTGGGTGCGGTCAGCACCGCGGGCAGGGGCACTTCGATAATTTCTTCGCCACCCACGATCTGGCGATTCACCTTGGCGCTCTTCTTGTCGGCCGCGACTTCAACTTTGATCACGAGTGAAACATGGGGTATCCCGAGATTTTCGGCAAGGGCGACGCCGACCTGGCTCTGGTCGTCATCAATGGCCTGCTTGCCGCAGAAAATCACATCATAGTCGCCGATTTTTTTGATCTGCGCGGCAAGGGCCTTTGCCGTTGCCTGGGGATCGCTGCCTTCAAAGGCCGCATCGTCAAGATGGTACGCATCATCGGCGCCCATGGCAAGACCGGTTCTGATAGACTCGACGCAGCGCGCCGGACCCAGGCACACAAGCGTTACCTTGCCGGCGCCCATCTTTTCCTTCAGCCGCAGAGCTTCCTCAATCCCGAATTCATCATAGGGGCTGATGATAAACTTTACGCCGTCCAGCACGACATCGGTACCATCCGATTTTACACGGATCTGAGCTTCTGTGTCAGGCACTTGTTTCATGCATACAATACTGTTCACGTTATGTCCTCCCTAATGCAAGATTGTTAAAAAGGTAAACCTAAAGCTTAAACTGATTTTTTAAGGAATCTATGGGTAACATAGTCGATTTTAGCGGTCAAGGGAATTTTCCGTTTCGCCAAGGTTCAAGAATAAAGTGTTTGCGAGTATCAAAAAAAAGGGGGGATTTGGCAGCCGGCCTCGCTCAATTACTAAGGGTAACAATGAGGGGGATATTTGAGGTTGTTTTTTTTGGGGGCGATTGAGTCCGGCTGCCAAAATTGTATTCACGACTATGGGTTTATTACCTGATACTGCTTTCAAAAAATTCAATGTATGTACACTATGAAGATTTGCAATACTTGTGCCATACAGCAGCAAAACTCGTCAAAACATAAGTAGCTAAAAAAGCTTCTTATTTTATGTGTTCATTCCCTGTGGTCGTGTTGGCGGGTTTAAGGCTTTGCCAAAATGGCAAAAAGGGCTGGATTTACTGAAAGCGCTGCAAAGTTTGACAAAAAAAACTGCGCGCAAGCCGGCTCACAGGCCATGATAGTTCAATAAACCATTTATTGCTGGCGACATTTTTTGTAATAAAATCAATGACGGGTTTCACCCACCTTGTCAGCTGCCGGCTTCTGACTTTTAAGCCCTGAATCCTGACTTCTGAACCCTGCCTCCTGATCCCCGCCCCACCGGCAGCAAGGCGTATACCCTGCTGTCAGGCTGGCGGCGCATCAGGCCCCGGCTCTTCTTCGCCTTCCGGCGGCTCCTCGCTGTCCATCTTGCGATACAGGGTGCGGGTTGAAATACCCAGTATTTTGGAGGCGATATTTTTATTTCCCTTTGACTGCTTCAGCGTTTCCTCCATCACGATTTTCTCGATATCCTTGAGGGGAATTCTCCCGATGGGAATATTGAGAACGCGCATGCCCGGGTTTGCATCTTCGGTGCTTTTCGCAATACTGAGTATTTCTTCAGGCAGATCCCCCGGCGTGATAAGGGGCTCGCGGGTCAAAACGACGGCCCGCTCAAGGGTATTCTCAAGCTCCCGGACATTCCCAGGCCAGGGATATTTCATCAGTATGTCCATGGTCGGTTTTGCAATGCCGTCTATCTTTCTCGAGTTTTTCGCGCAGTACATTCGCAGAAAAAAGTTGGCCAAAAGCGGTATATCATCCTTGCGCTCCCGCAGCGCGGGCAGCTGAATATTGATGACATTGAGCCGGTAATAGAGGTCCTCGCGGAACAGCTTTTTCTCGACAAGCTTCCGCAGGTTGGCGTTGGTCGCTGCAATCACCCGCACATCGGCTACAAATGTTTTACCGCCGCCGAGCCGCTCAAACTCGCCGCTCTGCAGGACCCGCAGTAGCTTCACCTGCACGGAGGGGTTTATATCGCCCACCTCGTCAAGAAAAAGAGTTCCGCCATGGGCAAGCTCAAAGCGGCCTTCGCGCCTGCTGATGGCGCCGGTAAAAGCGCCCTTTTCATAGCCGAAGAGCTCGGCTTCCAGAAGTGTTTCGGGCAGGGCCGCGCAGCTCACCTTTATGAAATTTTTCTCGCTCCGGGGGGAGAGCTGGTGAATGGCATTGGCTATGACCTCCTTCCCGACGCCGCTTTCACCGGTTATCAGCACGGTTGCCGTGCTGGGAGCAACCTGTGCGGCAAGCTCCATGACCTTGCGCATGGGAAGGCTTTTTCCGACCACTTTATCCGTGCCCTGAATGTTTTTAATGCGGTCGTGCAAAACCTTATTTTCAAGAACCAGAGCGCGCTTGCCAAAAGCGTTCTTGACGATTTTCACCACCGTCACTTTATTAAACGGCTTCTGAATAAAATCAAAGGCCCCGTCTTTCATGACATCAACGGCCACATCGACCGTGCCATGGCCCGTGATAAGGATCACCTCTACGGTCGGAGAAATAGTCTTGGCGATTTTTAAAAGCTCAGCCCCGTCAACCCGCGGCATTTTAAGATCCGTGACGACCACGCCCACTTCATGCTTCTGCAGCACGCGAACCGCATCTTCGCCGTCAATGGCGGTGAGCACTGAAAAACCCTCTCTGACCAGAATTTTTGAAAGCGCATCCCGTATGCCTGGCGTATCATCGACTACCAGAACAACATTATCACCTGAAAACTCCACCTGCACCTCCGCTTGAACTGTTTGAACCGTTTTAATGTCAGAACGAAAACCCTTCATCATGGATTTGCTGGGTTCTCCCTCATGCATGTGCCTTTTCGCAAACATTTGTTTTGGGTTGGTTGGGTTGAGGAACGAAACCCAACAATATTTACGGGCGTAACCCAACGCTTCAGAAAAAGACCTTTCTTTCAGGCACTAGTGGGTCATGACATTTCATTTTGGCACCCCTCACCCCGACCCTCTCCCACAAGGGGAGAGGGAGGCTCTATTTGTTCTCCCCTCCCTTGATGGGAGGGAATTAAGGGGAGGGTGATCTCAAGAGATAATTTCAAATGTCATAAACCACTAGTTACATGCTTTCCGCCACGGGCCCGTCTTCTTCATCATGCCATACCGGCAGCCTCACGGTAAACCGGGCGCCCTGGCCGGGAATGCTGTCGCAGATGATCTCGCCCTTATGTTCCGTTATGATATGCTGGGTTATTGAAAGGCCAAGCCCCGTGCCGCCGCTTTTGGTCGTATAAAAAGGCGTAAATATGCGCTCGATCTGATCGGCCTGCATGCCGGCGCCGGTGTCGGCAAACACAACCTCTACCCAGGGTTGCGAGAGCCGTGTCATGACCTCAATGGTTCCCCCGCCGGGCATGGCTTCGATAGCGTTGCGCGCAAGGTTGAGAAAGGCTCGCCGGATCTGGTCCCGATCCAGTGAGGCCGGCGGCAGATTGTATTCAAAGGTGCTTTTGAAAAGAATTTTGCGGCGCCGGAATTCCTCCTCTAAAAATGAAAACAGGTCTTCTATGACCATATTTACATCCTGCATTGCGGGCTGAATTTTCGGGAAGCGGGTGCATTCCAGATACTCGCGCAGCACCTTGTGCAAGCTTTCGATCTCGTTTTTGATGATCGTGATCAGCTCTTTTGCCTCAGCTGCTTCCGCGCCCTCATAGCCGCTGATGGCGTCATCAAGCAGGTCGATATTGAGCGTCAGGGACCCCAGGGGATTTCTGATCTCATGGGCGACCTGGGCCGACATTTTGACGATCATCGACTTGCGCTCATGCTGCAGAAGCTCGCTCCGGAGCGCCATTTCACTGGTGACATCCTTGACATACTCCACAACGCGGATCACACTGCCCTGATCATCCTTCAAGGGGAACGCCGTCAGATGAAAATAGAACTTCTTTCCCCCGAGCGTCGTGCTGACGCGCTCGCGGAATGCCGGCCTGCCGGTTTCAAAGGCATCATGGGCCGGGCAACCCTGGCAAAGCTCTCCCTGCTGCTGAAACACTTCATAGCAGGGCCGTCCCCTGAACAGCGCCATGGGCTTGCTGTGCCACAGGGAAATGGCTTTATTGACCATGAGCACATGGTAAGCCCGATCGATAATTGAGATGCCGTCGGTAATGCCGTCGATGACTTCATGGCTCCAGGCGATTTCCTGGGCAGCTATGCGCTTGCGCTTTTCCTGGGCAGAGAGGAAAAAAGCGCCGATCACGAGCACCCCTAAAAAGCCACAGATAAAAACCAGCGGGCCGATAAGGCTCTCCATAAGCGGGTCCATCGCTTCCCGGTATGGAGCTGAAACGCCGATAGACCAGAGCAGCCCGTTGAATTTGATGGGGGCGTAGGCTATGAGTTTTTTTGTCAGCTGCTTCTCGCCGATATGCCAGCCCGTGTACTCTCCCTTGCCTTCAACGCCATTGACCATTTCCCGGTCAATCAACTTCTCGAGATTAAAGCTGGTATTTTCCGGCCAGAGCTCCTTGAGCACGTCGACAACTTTTTTCCCCTCCATTGCCTTGTTGGGGTGGGCTAGCAGCACGCCGCTGCTGTCGATCATCCAGGCATAGCCGGTTTGCCCTGATTTGATGGGATAAATAAATTCATCTTTCATTCCGGCAAAATTCACCAGGCAGCACATCCACAGGTTTGTCCCCTTTACGGGTACTCCCATAATAAAGGACCGGCTGCCGGTTCCTGCCTGCTCATCAATAAAATCGGTAATGCAGACCTGCTTTTTTTCAGCCGCGGCCTGGGCCAGCATTTTCCGTAGATTTGCCTGTTCAAAATCAGGGGCGCATTGCGGCGGATGCACATGCTGTACCGTTCCGTCTTCGGCAGTCAGAAACAGCGCGCGCATGAGCTTTGGCTGGCGCAGGAAAAACGGGGTGAGGGTTTTCGGGTCGGGGTACAGCGCGTAGGTATCCGCTGCCGTGTTCAGGCTTATCTGTATGCCTTGTATGAAATTTTCAATACCGCGGGCTGATTCGCGCACCAGAAACAGTTGCTGGCGGTTAAAGGCTTCCGCGGTATTGCTGACGATTACCTGCCGACTGACGACAGTAACAGCAAGAACGCCCGTAATGACCACGGCGGCAATAATCCATATTCTTGCCACTGACGGCACGAATCCCTTCATCAACACCTCTCATAGGTTACCCGCTTTAATAGTAGTGAAAAAAGATGCAAAAAGCAAGGAACCAAAAAGGGTCCGTCAATTGCGGATTGCGGAATTTAGAGCATTTTTCTTTTTCTCGTAGCCGTTTTCACAGGTGAGCTTTTGCTGCGTTAGCCCGTGCTATATTCTCGCAAGAAAAGCTGTCAGCGGTGGCGCCGTGAATGGCTCGAACCGCACGGGCTGCCTTCACCAAAAGCTCACCTGTGCCCGCATGGCTACAGTATTTTGAAAAATGCTCTAAAACAGGAGTCAGACTGCAGGGTGCGCACCGCGCACCGATAATATACTGCCTTTGAAATGGTGCGGTTGCCCACCCTGACTACGCACTGAATCCTGACTCCTGAATTCTGATCCCCAAAAAAAAGCGTCTGGCCGGTTGCCCGGCCAGACGCCTGTAGTGATCAGGAATGCTAAAAAATTACTGCTTGTTCTTCTTCAGATCTTCCACAACAGCGGGATCCGCCAGCGTTGAGGTATCGCCCATATCGTCAAACAGACCAGCGGCGATCTTCTTCAGGATGCGGCGCATGATCTTGCCGGAGCGGGTCTTCGGCAGGCCATCCGCCCACTGGATCTTGTCGGGCGTAGCGATGGGTCCGATTTCCTTGCGCACATGGGCAACGAGTTCCTTCTTCAGGGCATCGGTCTTCTCAACACCCACGTTCAAGGTGACATATGCATAAATGCCTTCGCCCTTGATCTCATGGGGGAAACCGACAACCGCGGCTTCGGCAACTTTCGGGTGAGCAACCAGCGCGCTTTCGACCTCGGCGGTGCCCATGCGGTGGCCGGACACATTGATAACGTCGTCCAGACGGCCCATGAGAAAGTAGTCGCCGTCGGCATCCTTGCGGGCGCCATCGCCGGTGTAATACTTACCCGGGAACTGGGTAAAATAGGTATCTTTAAACCGCTGATGATCGCCGTACACGGTGCGCATCATGCCGGGCCATGCCTTCTCAACGCAGAGATAGCCGCCTTCATTCACATCGGCTTCGCTCTTGCCGTCTTCACGCAGAATGACGGGCTTGATGCCGAAAAAGGGACGGTTTGCTGAGCCGGGTTTGATCTTCATCGCGCCGGGCAGCGGGGTGATAAGGAAACCGCCGGTCTCGGTCTGCCAGTAGGTGTCAACGATGGGGCAGCGGCCCCCGCCGATTTTGTTGTAGTACCACATCCATGCTTCGGGATTGATGGGCTCGCCCACGGTGCCGAGAATTTTCAGGCTTGAAAGGTCGATGCCTTCAACCCACTGGTCGCCCTGTGCTGCGATGGCGCGGATGGCGGTGGGGGCGGTGTAGAACTGGTTGACCTTGTACTTCTCGACGATTTTCCAGAACCGAGAGTAATCCGGATAGCTCGGAACGCCTTCAAACATAACGCTGGCGGCGCCGTTTGCCAGAGGACCATACACGATATAGCTGTGGCCGGTAACCCAGCCAATGTCGGCCGTGCACCAGAAGGTGTCTTCTTCCTTCAGGTCGAAAACATACTTCAGCGTGGTGGCGGCATACAGCAGATAGCCTGCCGTGGTGTGGCAGGCGCCCTTGGGCTGGCCGGTTGAGCCGGAGGTGTAGAGAATAAAGAGCGGATCTTCAGCGTCCATCCACTCGGGCTCGCAGTATGCCTTGATGTCCTTGGCATTCATTTCATCATTCCACCATATATCGCGGCCTTCCTTCATGGTGACGGCTGCGCCGGTGCGCTTTACGATGATCGAGGTCTTCACGGAGGGGCAGGATTCCAGGGCCTTGTCAGCATTGCCTTTCAGGTCAACGGACTTGCCGGAGCGGTAGGAAGCGTCGCTCGTGATCAGAATTTTTGCTTCGCAGCCCTGAATTCTGTCACGCAAAGCGTCTGCGCTGAAGCCGCCGAATACGATGGCATGGATAGCGCCGATGCGGGCGCAGGCAAGCATGGCAATCGGAAGTTCGGGAATCATGGGCAGATAGATAACAACGCGGTCACCCTTCTTCACGCCCTGCTTCTTGAGCACGTTGGCGAACTTGTTTACTTCATAGTACAGTTCGATATAGGTATAGGTGCGAGCCTCATCAACAGGCTCTCCCTGCCACATGAGAGCGGCCTTGTTCTTGCGGGCCGTTTTGATGTGCCGGTCAAGGCAGTTATAGGAAACATTGAGCTTGCCGCCCTTGAACCAGGCGATATTTCCTTCAACGAGATCGGCCTCGACAACCTTGTCCCACTTCTTGAAGAACTCGATGTTCTCGTCCGCCATTTTGGCCCAGAATGTATCGGGGCTTTCAATGGACTCCTTGTACATTGCCTCGTACTGCGCCATGCTCTTTACATGGGCCTTCTCGGCCAGTTCCTTGGGAACGTCGAACACCTTTCCCAGCTGTGCCAGTGACTGCATCTTCTGTTCTGCCATTACTTCCTCCTTCTAACATTATTGCTTGAGAGTGATTAATAAAAGCTTGATGCTACAACTTACCCGTATAAAACATCAAAGTCTCACCACTGTGATGTTGTTTGCTAGTGTATCAAGGAATATGCCAATTTTAAAAAAGCTTTGCGGACGGGTCTAAATAAATATTAATGTTATTTCATGCAGTTCCGTTTGTCAACTGAAAACCGTCAACCACTATAATTTGTCATTTTGTCACAACATCACCGTGCCCCGAGAATATTTTTCTGTAAAAAACTCCCCAAACGGGCACAACACCCTGCCCAGTGACTGGGTACAACCAAACTGACATTTTGACAATGAAAAACACCGGTACCCTGCCTGAAAATGAGCAAACCGCGGCTGCAACTAACTACCCGTAAAGACAGGCAAACAGGCAGACTGCTTGTCACTATTTACTCCAACCATCTAATTTCACGCTAAATTATTGCTTCTCACGCTGGCCAGACAGGCAGTCTGCTGCGTGCTGAGCACGGGCAAACGAAACTACTTGCAATCAAAAACTTTTATGGCTTTATTTTTGCATAATAATAAGCTAAACACTAGACACCATACAAACTTTACCGGCAAACCTCTGCACGGCAGTATGAATACGGCGAACCTGAAACCCGCTTCCGGGGCCTCTTGTTCGCCACACCAATGGAGAGACGTTCATGGAACAAGGCGATTCCGGCAGTTTTAAAAAATACATGCATCCTCTTGAAGAATCCGTTCTGTCCCTGGCAACGGGCAGAATTGAAAAACCCGTCCAGGAACAGCCCCCCACCAGGGATAATGTTGTCCAGCTCGCGCCGCGCATCGAGGAGGTGGGCTCAACTCCCGAGTCGGCGCCCGTAGTGCCCGTTGATAAGCTGCAATCCATCTCCAATTTGATAAATGAATCCATGATCTACATTAACAAGCAGGTTCTGGGCAGAAAAGATATTGTGCGACAGTCATTTCTCGCCCTCATGACCGGCGAGCATCAGCTCATCATCAGCCGCACGGGTATGGCGAAATCGCTGCTGGCCCGGCAGATTTTTGCCTGCTTCGACGGCGCGACGATTTTTGAAAAACAGCTCACCAAAGACACGATGCCGGAAAATCTTTTCGGCGCCTATGACATTGAGGCCATGAAAAAAGGTAAGATGATCCACAATGTCGAAGGGTCGCTGGTGCTGTCGCATTTTGCCTTTCTTGATGAAATTTTTGACGCCAATGACATGCTGTTGCGGGCGCTTCTTTCGGTGCTCAATGAAAAGCAACTGGTTAACGGCGAGCAGATGGTCTCCTCGACCCTGCACAGCGCCATCGGGGCGGCAAACTACATCCGCATTACCGAAGTGCTCGAGGCGGTGCTTGACCGCTTCCTGTATAAAAGCTTTATCCCGGAAAACAAGGACCTGTACTTTCAATTCTCCATCGACCAGATTTACATGGAGCATTTCGGCAAGGTAGCCGCGCCCGAGCGGCGCCTGACCCTTGGCGAGCTGTCATTCGTGAAACAAATCGTACAAAGCAAGCAGATGGAAATTCCGGGATATGTCCTGTTTCTTAAAAACTATATCCTCAAAAAGTATATCGAAGAAACACGCGCCGTGGTCTCCGACCGCAAGGATTATACCATCAGCGACCGAAAAAGCGCCAAAACCCAGGACACGATGCGTGCGTGGGCCATTCTTGAGGGCAGGACCGAAGTCACCGAAAAAGACCTCGACAGCCTGTATTATGTGGTCTGCACCCTCGGGCGCGAGGAGGAAAAAACAAGATTTGACAAAATACTGAACGCCACCAAAAACTATTTCCGGCAGGATAAAACGATTCTTGAAAACATGTTTAATGCGATCGCCATTTTCAATATCATTAAAAGCAGCCGGGACACCGAATCGCTGAAAACCGACCGGGCGTTCAAGGAAGTGCACAATAAACTTGAGCGGGTGGCGAAATCCGAGGGCTCGGCCCTCATGGAATATTTCACCAGGCTGCGCCAAAAATTCGTGTCCCTCACCCGCGACACCTTTCTTCCCGAAACTTTCACGCTGTTTGAAAATTTAAGCGAAATGTCCCTTAAAGACGCAAAATCACGGGAAACCCGCGAGCTGATATCGGGATTCCGGGAAGACGTCTTTAGCGAAAAAAAGATCGCGCTCAAGTAAGCGTGTTATATGGACGGAGCAGAGTTTCAAAACCAGCTTGAGTTCTACATGCCGCCCTGCGGCGTGTGCAACATGGAAACGCTGCGCTTCACGCCCGAAATGCTGAAAATCTTCTATATCGCCCGCGTGCTGCTCAGCGAGACCAGCACCCACCGGATCAAAACCCAGGCCGCGCCCCTTCTGAACCGGGATGAAATTTTTGAAAGCCGCACCGTCATAACGCAGACCGACTCCGAGGCGAAGAAGCCATCGCTGATGGACAATTTCATCAATCTCACGAGAATCACCTCGCTTCGGGACATGGCGCACCTCCTGCCGCGCGAGCATTTCATTTACTCGGACTTGATCTTCTATAAAAAGCTTGCCAACCGGGAGCTCATAAAAATCGATTATGAAAGCCCCTCGGGCGGCATTACATCGGTTGACAGCTTTCTCAAGCACCATGAAACCGAGCTCAAGCGCAGCCAGAAAGTATATCTCCTGTTTGATAATTCAACGTCCATGAACGGCGAGAAGTTTAAAAAGCTGTTTGTCGCCAAGGCAATCGCCATTGAATATCTGCGCCGCGCCTGCCGGGAGCATCCGCAGATTTATTTCCGCTCATTTCACACTGATGTGGGTGGGCTCGTCAAGGCGGCGACCGAAGAAAGCATTTACAAGCTCATCAACCACATAGCCCATCTCCAGACCGGCGGCGGCCGCATCACCAATATCGGCGACGCGGTCGTTCAGGCAATCGAGGACATCACCGCCGACCCCGAGCTCGAGCAGGCCGAGATCATGGTGCTGACCGACGGCTTCGGCCCCATTCCGAAAGATTTGCAGGAGCAGTTGGGCTCGATCAAGCTCCATATCGTTCTGATACCCGATCTTGATATTGAAAAAATACTCACCCTGTACCCCAACCGCCAGGAATGGGAGCGCGGCGGCCCGAGCGGCACCCGGCCCATGCCCGAATTCTGGCAGTATTACAGCAAAACCCCGCCCCCCATGTTTCTCGAGGGCGAGGAGATGTATAAGGACACCATGCGCTCCTACCAGCTCGCTAGCAAGTCAGTATCGGAGCAGAAGGCCCTTGAAATACTGCAGGGCCTCAACCAGGTGTACAAGCTTCAGGAAGTCTGCCGGGAGTTTATTTTTATTCTTATCACCTCGATTCTGAATGAATCATTCATGTTTTCTTTAAGCGATCTCGAAAGCATGGAAGCCCATATCCGCGAGATGAATGAGCGGGATATGAGCACGATGAACAATGACCAGAAGCTCCAGTTTCTGCAGGCCGTCAATTTTCTGCTGCAGTTTTTGATGGTTGCCCGGTCCAATGCCAAGGACAAGGCGACAAAGCAGAAAATAAATGAGCTTAAGATTTTTCTGGAGGCGATTCAGGCCAAAATCATGCAGGACCCCTGGATACGCACCATGCTGCAGGCCGACGACATAAAAATCAACTTCAAATTCGACCTGGGCGCGGCGCGCAAGGAAGACCAGATGCCCATGCTGGAGGCCTTCGGCTGGCTCGTGAAATTTTTCTGGCAAACCATCGCCGATGCGTTCCGCCGCATCTGGCATGAGTATAAGATGTAAGCAGCAGGGGCTGCATTCAGTGCGTTGAACACGCAGCATACGGCAGAACTATCTTGTTGATCCTGTCCGAAATTTTCAGCTGCGCTGTTTCAAGGTCATAATGAGCCTGAAGGTTCATCCAGCTCTGCGCATCGGTTCCGAAAAACCGAGCCAGGCGCAAAGCCGTATCAGCGGTTATTGCCCTCTGCCCAGCAACGATCTGACCGATGCGGCGCTGCGATACGCCGATGGATTTTGCAAGCCGGTACTGCGTGACGCCCATGGGCTTCAAAAAATCCTCCAGCAGTATTTCTCCCGGATGCACCGGCGCCATGTCTCTTTTTATCATAGCCACATCTCCCGTTAATGATAGTCGACTATTTCAACATTATGGGCATTGCCGTCCCGCCAGCCAAAGCAAATCCGCCACTGGTCATTAATCCGGATGCTCCACTGCCCTGCCCTGTCGCCGCTGAGCTTTTCAAGCATGTTGCCCGGCGGCACGCGCAAAAAGTCAAGCGTGGCTGCACCATTAAGCTGCGTAAGTTTGCGCAGCGCCACGCGCTGAATATCACGAGGCAGGCGTTTGGAATACCTGCCACTGAAAATCTTTTCTGTTTCGGCGCATTTAAAATGCTTGATCATGATTTAATAGTAACACTAGGCGCTAGTAGCGTCAAGCGTTATCAAGGACACCCCTGTCAATGCTGGGGTCTTTTTTTATAAACCACCCCGCCGCAAGCGGACGGGGTATTTCTCTGGGAATACTATAATTTCATCGCCGTAAACGGCGGGGAATTAACCCCGAGCGATTAAAAGGGGGCGTTTCCCTTTTCTCGTGATTTTACAGGCGAATTCGCCCAAAGGAAAAAGCAGTTGATCGCGGCTCGCAAAAATCGCATAGATTACTGGCGGGCACAACCTTTAACCGATGGCGGCTTGTAGTGTTTTAAAGCCGGTTTTGGCGTCATTATCTAAAAATCGCGGCGATTTGTAAGGCTTGAAAGGAGATAAACTGCAGGCTGCTGGAGGCAATAATAAAACCTCCGCGGAGATTCGGAGGTTTTCTGATTTCTACTCCAAGGGGATAAAAAGTAACAGCGCGCTATATGGCCTCAAATGTATGAACAACTTTATATGCCATGATATTCTTTTTTCGACCTGCGGCAACTTTTTTTAACGGCATATCCTTGTCTATAAAATCTAATTCCGCGCCGTCTCGAATTTTAGCAACGATAGCAGGATGATCAATCGTTTGCTTTATAAAATCGAACGTCATGCCTATATTTTTGTCTGCAACTTCTTTCTTTGTCATTTACTTTATCCTTTTCTTGAAACGGTCTTTATACCATTCCCAACGGTCTTTTATATCCTGTTCGGCATATGTCAAAGCATCAGGAAGATTTTGAATGGGTATAAGCTGTTTGTCTTTTTCTCCTTTCGGGTTCATAACATCGCGGTGAAAGAACCCGTGGGAGCAGTCATAGCGTACAACAGCATGCCATTTATCCTTTATCTTTGTTTCATATTGTACCACAATATCAGAGACTTTGCCTCTTTCAACGATGATTTTTACCCGCAAGCGGTCTTCACCATCGGCAGTAATTGCTTTTGTAAATTCCTTTGAACCCAAATCCATCCTCGAATTAGTAATGCTTTATTTTTTTATTAAAAACAACCCGATCTGTCAATAAGAAGGAGCAGTCATAATGGTGCGCAATGCGCACCCTGCAAAACCCAAAAACCAACATGACCCCTGTACCCCGAACCCTGAATCCTACTTCATCTCCCGCCGGCCTTCGAGGGCGTTTCTGAGCGTGACCTGGTCGGCATAGCCGATATCGCTGCCTGAGGGGACCCCCTGCGCGATGCGGTACACCGAAGCGCCGCTGTCTTTCAGCCTGCCGGCTATATAGATGGCGGTTGCATTGCCGTTCATGGTGGGATTGGTGGCAAGAATGACTTCGCGAACCTGCTGCTCGCGGGTGCGCTTTACAAGCTCTTCTATGCGCAGCTGATCAGGCCCTATGCCGTCAAGCGGGGAAATGACCCCATGCAGCACGTGATAGCGGCCCCGGTATGATGCGGTGCGCTCGATGGACAGGAGATCTCCGGGGGTTTCAACAACGCACACGACCCGGGCGTCGCGGTCGGGATGCGCGCAAATCGAGCACAGCTCCTGCTCCGTGTAATTGAAGCACTGCGTGCAGAAGCAAATCTTCTCCCGCGCGTCAATAATCCCGCGGGCAAGCTCGCGCGCATGATCTTCCGGGCAGTTCACCAAAAACAGGGCAAGCCGGGTTGCGGTTTTCTCGCCGATGCCCGGCAGCCGGGAAAGGCTTGCCACCAGGCTCTGAATGGGGTTCTGCTGGGTCATAACGGCAGATTCAGCCCCGGGATGCGCAGCCCGCCGGTGAGCTTCCCGAGCTCCTGCTGCATCATGTCCTTTGACTGGCGCAGGGCCTCATTGACCGCGGAGGCGACCAGGTCTTCAAGCATAGCCACATCAGCGGGATCCACCAGCGCGGGCGCTATTTTTATCGATACTATATCCTGCCTGCCGTTGGCGGTTACCGTCACCATGCCGCCGCCGACGCTTGCCTCGACCGTCCGGTCCTCAAGCTCACTGTTCAGCTTCGTCATCTGCTCCTGAAGCTGCTGGGCCTGCTTCATTAT
>Ga0209697_10004922_pt1 | contig 16998 bp, 19 predicted proteins | sample AliMusrvi5mmetaG_FD_184115 | JGI IMG/M metagenome (GOLD analysis project Ga0209697, IMG submission 184115) | Freshwater lake bacterial and archeal communities from Alinen Mustajarvi, Finland, to study Microbial Dark Matter (Phase II) - Alinen... | ecosystem: Environmental > Aquatic > Freshwater...
CCGGCTCCATCCTCCACGCCGCCGCGGAAGCCCTTTTCACCGACCCTACCGGCGCGGGAGGCGCAGTGCATCGACTCGATCCACATTTCGAAGATGCTTTTTGGCAAGACCCGGGGTATCGGACATTCGCTGGACCATGTGAAGATGCGTCTCGGCCTGCGCGACACGTCCCTGCGCCGGCACGACGCCCGGGCGACGTCGATCTCTTGGGCCGGGCGGTAGAGGAGATGTCGCGGAGGCTCGACCTTGACACGTCATTCAACGGCGTGCCCCGTCACGCCACCCTGCTACCGCACGCGTGATCCGCCAATCATCCTGTCCCATGACCCCGCAGCATTACACCATTGAGGAAGGAAAGCTCTACGGCGGCGAGTATCCCGGCGCGAAGCAGAGTGGAGTTGTATATGGCTCCTTCTCGGTGCCGGCATGGTGCACATGATTTCGATCCTGGCGGCGCGGCGGTTCCTCGCGAGGCATGCCCAGTGCATGCAGGTCCCAGCCAAGACCATCGCGTGCATGAGTGGTTCTGCGAGACTTTCTGACTTGTTACTTTATCCTGTGATGCTTTTTGGAACGAGCCTCGGTCCAATAGCATACTACGTGTTTCTTACCAGAAAGTGGGTGACCGGGAATGCAATACCGAGGGTGAAGACGGAGAGGTAATTTCTTTGCGCCATCTGCCAAGCGCATAAAAGCTGCGGGAAGGCCCACCAAGGTCCTAGCGTGGCTGGTTGGCTGGACAGGGAAATGTTCTAGGCTAGCTCCTCTGCTCGGCGGTTTGGGGTGACTTCGGGAAGATGGTGACCTTCGGCATCTGGCTGGAATAGAGGTGCTGGACGCGGGCCAGGGCGGAATCCGGGTCCAAGCCGCGTTCACGGAACCAGCAACCGACCACGGTGCCCGTGCGTCCGATCCCGCCCCAGCAGTGGACATAGACCGCCGGAGCTTCCTCGATGGATTGCCTGATGGCGCTCATGATCTCACGCATGGTGATCTCCGTCGGAATACCCATGTCGGGAACCGGCAGGCTGATTCGCCGCAGCGGCGCGCCGGTTTCGTTTGCCAGTTCCTCCAGCAATTCCTCGTAGGAGGCCATCCTGTCCTCGGGAGCGGTGAGGTCGATGAAGGTGCGCACGCCGATGTCGACCAAGGCGCGGAGCTTGGCTTCGGCGGCGGCGGGCTCCCCAGGCAACACCAAGGGCCAGGCCAATACAGTAGGTCAAGGGGCCAAACGCCCAGATGTAGTTCTCAAGGAGACGCTTCAGGACCAACGAAAGATGCCACCCGCGAATGCGGACTCCATCCTTTAGCGAATCTCGAAGATCACGAAAAATCAGCGCTCCGCCTTGGTGCCATACGATGCCCTGCCAGAACAGTGTCCTGACCTTCCGTGGCGTCTCGGCAGTATCAAATGTACGCAGGGGAGCGATCTGAAACCCTTGAAGGGAGAGCCTCGTGCCAAGCGATGTGTCCGCACTCGGTTCCGGGAATGGATTGGGCCCTGCAAGGAATGATGCCCTGATAAACTCTCCATGTCCGAGAAAATGGTTTGGTGAGGCAGCGAGAAGTCGGACTACACGATTCCTCCCGATCCACCTGCTCCTGAAATAAGCCGGCAATTCCCGGAAAAGGCAGAAGCGAAGGTTATACAAGGGCCGACTCCGCAGGTAGGCACCCCAGATCCCCCCCGGCAACTCGCTCAGATTGTTGAAATACGCCGCTGGTTGCTGGAACGCAACCGCTTCCGGATGCACGTTCCGCTCGCGATCGACTTCACGTAGTACGCCCTTGTCCGGCCTCGAATCAGCATCGTAAACTCCGATCAGACTATTCTCCAAGCCGATGAAATGCAACTCATCACGTAGCAACTCGAGCGCACGATTCAGTTGTGTAGCCTTGTTCTTCCCGCCTACGTGAAGATGCAGCATCCGCCCGCCTAAGTCGTTCTTGAAGAGACGCTCGACCATTTCAGCCGTCGTTTCGCCAGTATCGCAGGTCTCCTGAGCGGTCGTCACTAGACATATCCGGAAGAGATCCCTCGGGTAGTCCAAATCTAAAAACCACTCAATGGAATCCCTTACCACTGCCTGTTCGTGTAGCATTGGAATCATGATCCAAAAGAACGTGTCCGGGCATTCACGCGGCGGCTCAGATCTACTCAACCAGCGGACGCTCCAGAGGCAGTTACCAAGCGCCCACAGATTGTGGACGAAGCAAAACCATGCATATGCGAGCAAAACCACCATTTGATAGAATTAGCAGCTTGAAGACCTTATCGCCTTTTTGACCCTGGTTTCTTCAGGACGCTGTATGGAAACAATCTCGCCCCAATCGTTAATTCCTGCTTCTTCCAGCGCTTTATTGATCTTGCGAACGGAGTTTGCTATCCCGAATTCCTCATAGTAGCTACTCCTGACATCCTTCCTGTCGAGGGCCGAAGCTTTGGCTATTGCATCCAGCATTTCTTGGGGATCAGGATCGGCAATTACCCCCTGACTCTCATCGACTGCCTGCTTTCCGGCAATCAAATCGGATGAGCACACCACTGGAGTTCCACATGCCATTGCTTCCATAATACATCTGGGCCATTGGTCGAGCGACGCGAGGGAGAGGGAGACCCTTGACCTGCTGAGAATGTCAACAACATCTCTTCGGGGAAGGTTCATGTAGAACTGAATGTTGAGCCCGGCCGTCTTGGCACGAGTGATCTGCTCGTTGAGGTATACATCTTTCTCGATCTCGTTCCTGAATACGCCACCTCCGTGATACCAGCACTTGAATGATTCTTCCTCCGTCCAGAGGGCCTCCCAGTCGGCGGGCGCGTCTACGCTATCATGGAAATGAGAATTGAAGGAATTTTCCATCTTCCAGCGTTCATATGGATGGTAGCCACCTATCCAAGCAACCCTCAGTTTGGGTTCCAGAGCGAGGATTTCGTAGAGTAGGTCAGCCCGTTTTCGGGAATGATGTTCTGGCGTCATCAATGAACTGAAAATAATATCAAAGTCTTTCGCCACATCATGATCCTGATAGACATCGGGATCTTGGAACGCCGTCAGAGGTAGAATGATTGCGGGCTTCCTGTATCTTTCCCATATCCATTCAGCATGAGACCTGTTGGAAACAAGGTGCAGATCTGCCAGGTTTTTCTCGTCAAAGTACGCCGTCTCAAGCTCGTCTAATGGCCGGTCAATGCCCCGGATCACGGCACGCCACGAATGAAAGCAGAAGAGTCTCCTCTGATTTACGGAGCACCTACTCTTCCGGATGACGGTCTTGAGGATTTCACTCGATGCATTGAAGCACTCCATTCCGTCACCGACTTGGGTAAAATATTGTTGTTTGGACATAATAGCATCTATGTTGTTCGAAAAATAAGAGGCCCAACTACTCCGATTGCCTTCTCTAGAACCGCCGCTTGATCGAGTCCGCTCGTTTCGATGATCCTTGTTCTAGGGTCGTCGTAGAACCAGTTCCTCGCCAATGGCTCATACTTCTCCAGCCATCTCCTCAAGGTCGGCCTCACCCGAGAGTCATTCGTGGCCCTGGACAGTAGCTGTTCAAGATCAGCCTCAAGGTAGAGGATAACATTCGCCCTGATTGCACGGAGAGCTAATAGCTCCTCCCTGAGGACCTGTTCGACGTTCCACGAACAACCAAGAACATGTGGCGTGGCGAAGCAGAAGAACTCGGTCGAGTCCGGGCCTCGGTCAAGAAACACCAGTTCCCCCGGCCGGAATTCTTGGTGCCTAGTGGTTTCCCATGTGACAAACCTTCGTTGATTGGCCACGAAATCATCCAATCGGGACAGGTCTAATCTCTCCTCTACTTTGAGTTTCTCCAGTGCCGCAACGGTCTCCAGCCTGAACTCCGCCTCAAAATGTGAAGCGAGTGCGCGCACCAGGGTGGACTTCCCCACTGCGTGAGGTCCCTGCACGGATATAACGAACGGGCGCGTGGACGGGAGGTTCATGGTTTAGGGTTTAACAGAGTATTGATGTCTCTTTCCATCTCGATCATTTCTGACGCGGTCATGCCTGGGAAAACAGACAGACCTGCTTCCGGAGTCAGCCATTCCACATGATTGTCCTGAATAAATGTGGGATAGAGTGTGTTTCCAGGAAGTAAACCAAGCAGCTGGAAATAGCGCCACTTCAGCGGAAGAGATAGAGCGAAGTCCACATCTCGGGCCACGTCGTCAAGGTGCTGGTTTGGGAAGCCAAACATGAAAAGAGCTCCGGTCGCGATTCCCCGCTGTTCGCAGGCATTGAAGAATGGCCTTATCTTTTCGACATTCAAAGCCTTGCCTAGGAATTCCTGCCACCGCTTCTGGGAAGTCTCGATTCCACACCAGATCCCCCTGCATCCAGCCTCAACCATCTGATCAAGGACGCTCAGGTCCAGGTCTGCCCTGCTCTCGCATTCCCAGGGCAGCGAGTCTCCAAACCGCTCCTTGATCGCCGCAGTCAATTCTAGCAGCCGCATCTTGTCGGCGGTGAAATTGTCCTCCCGGAAGCAAATAGACCTTGCTCCATAGTCTTCGACTAAGCTCGCCATCTCATCAACAACTAATTGGATATTTCTCACTCGGTAGATCTTGTGATAGTGAGGCTTCGCGCAGAACCTGCAAACCCACGGACACCCACGGCTCTGGATCATGGAGTGGCATGGCATTCCCTCAATCAATGCGCCTGAGTTTTCGTATTCATCCACGCGCAAGGTTTTCCGCGAGGGCCAAACCATGTCGAGGTCGTCGAGCACCGCCATTTCACTGCCGACTGGCTCTATTTGGTTGGCGAACACCAGTCCCCGACAGCCCGCTCCAGGATTGCCGTCTTTGCCTTCGAGGGCTTCCACCAGCGATAAGATGGGCACCTCGCCCTCTCCGCGTATCACCGCATCGAAGACTCGGGTGGCGAGTGTCTCACTGGGCTTGAGCGTAGGATGAATTCCACCTGCTACGATGAAGGCATCACTCAATTCAGCCCTAAGGGAACGAGCTAAATCTACCGAACGCGAAAAGTTGATCGTAGTGCAGGAAAAGCCAACTAGCTCAGGTCGAGACTCCATGACCCTCCTGACGGTTGCTGAATCATCCTCCAGCGACAGCTGCTGATCGATGATCGTAACACTGTGCCCCCGCGCTTCAAGGAGTGCTGCAAGGTAGCCCAAGCCTAGCGGAGGCCTAGCCTCGTGGATTCGAAAGACTCCCGCAGGGTGCCTCTCAAACACTTCGCTGATTCGCGCAAGGATAAAAGTGACGGACAAGCTCATGATTTACTCTCGATGTGGATTCCATGGACGCTCCAGCGCCAATCATCACTCAGGTGGATCACTGACTCGACAGCTCGATTCTCAAAATCCACGACAACCAAGGAAGCAGGACACTGACCGACGATAACCCGTCTCTGGTCCACCGGGGCCAGTCCACGGAGCCAGCCATGCTTCATAGCCGTAGCTGAGCATTCATTAGCTGGACGATTCTCCGAGATCCCGAACATTGAAAGGTCTAGACTAAAGCACTCCTTACCCGAGATCCGGTAAAGCTGCCCACTGCCGGTATCGTTGATGTAGTTGCAACCATTTAAGAAAACGTGATTGTGTGTCAACGAGGCACCAATAGGCCTAGCATCATGATGGATTTTCCCCGCCTCGACATTCCACAAGACCGCCTGTCGATGTAGCCCCACAAGGTGCCCCCCACTCGGGTTGATGCTAATTGAGTTGAGATGGGTTGGGTCACTCTCAAAGTACACCATCCTCCAATCCTCGGCGTCCTCTGTTCGCCCATTCGGAATGTCGGGAAAGCTGTCACGGATGGAGAGATCCTCCAGCGGAGACCATACCCGGTTGATGCCTCCGTCATGAGTCGCCCAGACCACGGCATTCGCGGTCGCGCAGGTGACCACGATCTCCTTATCGTTTACCAAAAACTCGTGCAGGTCATTGAAGCGGCGACACGAGACCCGGCCGATCAACCGCGTAAGTTTCCTGTCGTAGCGGTAGATGGAGTCATGTGCCGCGACAAACACTTCATCTCTAAACAATGTGACACCCCTCGCTCCCCGCTGGCGACCACCTCGCAGCTTCAGATCAGTGTGTGAGAGGTCGAACAAGGGCGGCGGGAGGGTGACACGTGCCACGATCCTCTCGTCTTCCAGTGAGACCTTCACTAGCTCTGCTGAGCGGTCGAGCGGAGCATATCTCTTGGTTATACCGACATATGCAAACATTTTTCGCCCTCCATAGTACGAATCCAATCAGCGTAGCGAAGGGAGTGAACATCATTCTCCCAGCAATAGAGGGTCAAGGCGTTCTCCTCCGTGCCTGCCTTACGTTCGCCCACAAGCCTTCTCCACCGGCTTCGGAATCCACGCAGGAAGTGAGCTCTCTTTGACTTGTCAACGAGCCAGAACATCCCTTGGTAAAGGAACCTCTCCCGTTGCTCTAGCCGCCCGTCGGTTTGACGAAACGATTCATAGAGCCACTCGATGGGCATGTGAAACCTCGTTCTCCCTGGCTCGCTCCTCGTCCCAACAATGCCATAGTTTCTGGAAAGCGCCTCCAACGACTGAACGAACAGTTCGGGTTTTATGTTCTTCATAAGGTCTGCGGAGTAGTGATTCAGATCGTGCCTGCACTGGTGGGAAACCCAGTGCCCGGCATCGAACCAAAGGACCCAGTCGACGCCCTCTTCAAAGCTCGCATCAATCAAGGCGATCTTCGCCAGGTAGACCCCTATGAGGGACTTGAAGCGAGCCTGATAGCTATTGTGATGAGTGGGGTTCTCCGTACTGCGCAATCAGGGAAGTAACCAGCTCCGAAATGCGATCGGAGCCATGGTAGTTGTTGACGTCGAGCATATCCAAGCCCGCATCGAACAGCTTCTCCGCCACCTCATGCGTGAGTCGGATTCCGTTGGTCATCACACGGGCCACACTCTCCTGACAGGCATCCTTGAGTTCCCGTATCCTCACAGAAAGACTGGGGTCAAGAAGAGGCTCATTGTTCACATGAAAGGAGATGCGTCCCTTGTATTCGGCGAGCGCCAACTGTGAGACAAGCCGCTCAAACATGTTCTTTGGCATCGTCCGCCGATAATCAGTGGCACCCTTTGCGATTCTCGTCCCCGAGTAGCAGAACTCGCAGTCGGCATTGCAACCCCTCACGGTTTCCACGTTGATTTGTGGTGGGAGTGGCATCGACAGTTGGTAGTGCCTTTCACGGGCGAACTGGGAGAAACCCGCCGAAGTGTCGATCACTGGGGCGTGTGCCTTCGCTTGAGCGTACATAGGTGCTTGGGTGACTTCATTTGGTGGTTCGTGGCTTATTGTAGGAATATTCGAATAAAATAGCTAGTCAATCATCTCAAGAGAGGGGAGTTCTCCCTCACGAAGGCTAGGCGGAAACCCTCGGCCCTGTCAACATCGAGATTTTCAGAAATGATTTTCGCCAACGGATTGCCTTTGCGGGAGCCTGCGATAAAATCCGGCAGGTATTCGCGCAGGGCCATGGCCACGACCTGCTCGGACGGAGCCCCTCCCGGGCGGATCGTGCGCAGCCACGATTCCAAACGCCGCCAAACCGTGTCCGGATAGAGAATGGCAAGCATCTGCAGCAGACCTTGCGCGATGACGCTCATCTGAAAAAAACAGTGATACGCCCCGAGCTTTCGCCGCACGGCCTGCCGGTAACGCTCGGATTCCATGTGCATATACTGATTGCCCGAGCGGCGCTTGTGCGGCTTCATTTCGGCCATCCAGAAATGATGACTAGTCATTGGATGTGTGGCTCGGGATATGATCAACAATCTGCGTCGCAATTTCGGAAGGCCATCCGTTGCTACGCAGCGTTCCGTCGCGAAAGATTCGCAATTCAAAACCGTGAGAGTAGGCTGGATCGAATTCAATTCCTGATATATATCGGTCTGTAAGGAAGTGAAAGCGCTGGTTCGTTGAACCTACCCAGTTGCGGTCAGACTCAGGCATTGACGCGACAAATGGTCCAGCTACAAGCACGTCAGTAAATCCCAGCAAATCACTCACTCCCGGCAACTTCTGACGTTGGAGCTGTTCGATGGTAAATCCTGTAAAGACCATTACGGAAAGCCCTCGGCTTCGAGCACCCGCGGCGACTTCTGCCAAGCCACGTGCTTGAAGCATTGGCTCGCCTCCAAGGAATGTGATTCCGTCGATGCTGTGCAAATGGTGGGAACGAATAATCCATTCGAGAACTTCGTTAGCGTCGACAATCTCTTTGGGAACGAGATCAAACATGTGTGGATTGCAGCATTGCGGACACTGAATGGTGCAGCCCTGGACCCAAAGCGCAAATCGCTTTCCAGGCCCCTCAACTTCGGTGCAATCGGTCCAGCAAGCCAGGTTAACTCGTCCCATATTCTGTTACTTTAGTTCGAACGCAAAGTTGCATGTGTCACCGGCCTGATGGACCGCTACAGTGCGGCCGGTAAAGGACGCTGGATCCTCCATTTCATCAAACAGGAATTCCGCGAGGGGATCAATAATGCGCTTCACGATCTCGTTGAGGACTCCTCTGCCGCCCATTTGACGGTCAACTACTACCGCAAGTGCCTTCATTGCCTTTTCTTCATCATCAAAGACAATGTCTTTGATTCGATATTTCTCGTTGAGCCGGTCCCTGAGTGGCTTCAATTTCGCACGGGCGATTTCTACCAGGAATTCATCACCAGTGATGAAGTTGAATGGCACAATGTTGTCGCCGATCCGGTTCAGTAATTCGGGGCGCTTTGCAACAACCATGAAATGCTTTCTCACCTCGGCCATGAATTGTTCTTTGACTGCATTCGGATCTGACTGCAAGGCGACCTCTGCCGCACCGATGTTAGAAGTGAAGATTATGACCGTTTCAGAAAAATAGACCGTTTCACCCTTTCCGTCGGTCAGGCGACCGTCCTCGAGAATCTGTAGGAATTTGTCAAGGATGCGCACATGCGCCTTTTCAATTTCGTCGAACAATATGACAGAAAATGGGCGCCTTTTCACGGCATTCGTCAACTGTCCGCCCTCTTCATAACCGACATAGCCTGGAGGTGCGCCAACAAGTCGCTGGTCACTATGTTCGTGATTGAACTCAGACATGTCGAATCGCACGCAGGCATCCTCATCGCCAAAAAGAAAATGTGCCAGCGCTTTGGCGAGTTCGGTCTTGCCGACACCCGTTGGCCCAACAAAGAACAGAACGCCCTTGGGCATTCTCTGTTTCTTCGAGTGCTGCAATCCAGACAGTCCGGTATATGCACGCTTTATGACGCCCTCTACCTTTTCGACCGCACCGTCTTGTCCTTTGACGCGCATCCTTAGCGTGTCTCGAATGGTACTCAGCTTCGTTCGGTTAAGCTCTTCCCACGGGCTCTTTTGCTCTCCGTATCTGTATAGATTGACCAATCGCTCGAATGTGAGTGGGTCGCCCGGTACTCTCGATGTCCCTGTTCCCTTGCTGCTTGACGTTCTAGATATTCTCGGTGTCCCTGCTCTCTTGCTGCTTGGCGCGTCAGGTATTCCTGGTGTCTCTGATCTCTTGCTGCCTGTCTTGCGAGATACTCTTGATGGCGCTGCTCTCTCGCCGCTTGGCGCTGCAAATAGGCCTGATGGCTCTGAATACCCCAGGTGTATTGAATTGATTCGCTCATAGTGCTATTTCCCTCTGCGTGGTGGACGAATGATTGTATTGTGGGGTTGTGTAGTCATCTCTTCTGATTGGACGTGGTTGCGCGGTGCGCGGTGTAAGAATTCGTTCACAGACATTGCGGCTATGTCTTCTGCCTTTGCTTTCAAAGCCAAATTGTTATCGTTTGTAAGCAACACGGGCCCGTGCTTCCGGTAGCGAATGGCAACTGACAATATGAGGTTGTCGCCTTTCAAACGGTAGTCTGGCGGAAGAAGAGACATGTCTCCATCGCAAAACTGAATCTGATGCTTAGGGAAGGAACGCAGCGCTCGGGTCGCATCAGCGACTCTGGGGCGAAGAGACTCTTCGCTTTTCTTGTCATCGAGTTCCTCGATAACTCGCTTGGAAACGACAACATAGTCGCCCGGCCTGAAAGCCTCCATAATCGACGGGCCTCCCAAGAGTGCCGACGTATCGATCACAAACACTGATCTGAAGCGTGGGTCCAATCCGCCAATGAGTTTGCGTGACAGCGTCAGGATTTGCTGAATTCGTAGATTAGTGTCAGCTAGTGGGGTGCCGCCAAGATGTGCTTGGATTTCTGGATATGTTTTGACAAACGTGATGTAGTGACTATTCCATGCCTCGGATTCCTCGGCTATTCTGGTAATGTTTCTCTGTTTCAACAAATTACGATAGCTGTCATCGTCCGAAAGTGAAGAAATCCCTCTTCCTCCGATATGTCTATTTAGTGTTTTGTTAATCTGAAGCAGTTGGCAGACCACCTGATCAAATGCGTTTCCATCTGAAAAGCATTCCAAAAGGAGAGCGCTGGGAAAGACCTTGGTAAGCGCGGAAAGTATTTCTGGAGTGTAGAAGCATGATGGATATGGCATCTTCCACGGGGCGCCTCCGACATTCAGAGCTGCGCGAATCTTCGCAAATTCAGCTAGCGTTCTTGGCTTTTCTAGCTTAGCGCCCAATACGGACACGATCAAGGACATGAATTCAGAAGTAGTTAGTCCGCATTGCCCGACTGAAACTATGACGCTCTTGAGGTATTCAACTGTGATGGGGAGGTCTGTCGACTGCATAAGACCGCAAACAGTGTCGGACACTGCCTTATCCCATGTCGCGGGCTGCATTTTACCTGCAAGTTCTATAAACCTAATTTTCGTAAGTTGAAGTTCGTCAATAGCCTCTGGAATTGTAAGTTGGCGAGACTTCAAAGTAGTCGCATAGTCACGCCAAAAGTCTGTTTCTGATTCCCAAAGCGCTGGAACAATCGCATGACTCTCTGTTTTATGACCCCGTAGGGCCTTGCCAACGCTTACAAGAGCGGCTTCTACTCCCGGGTCATTTTGGGTGCAGTCACACTGAAGTACAAGCGGCAACTCGAAGCTATCTCGTCCAAGGTTCACACGAATTCTCCGACCTCGGAGAAGAAATTGGTCGCTCGCAATCAATGCATCTTCTATAGGATATGCAGTATTCACTAAAACAATACAACCGTCCTTCGATTCATTCCAAGTGAGCTGAATACCCTCAGACGCCTGAGAACCATTAAAATGGATAATGGCCTGATGTGGCGCAGCCACCGCTGGTTCTTGGCGAGTGCTTGGTTGTTGAAACGATTGATCAACCAGCCAAAACCTGGATTTTCCTGGAAACTCGCCTAAAGCACTAGCAATGGGCATCCATCTGGCGTCGGTTCCTGTAATGTTCTCAACGTCGCACGGGGTAAAGCCTGCGAGGACTTCGTCGGATAATGAGCGACTTTCGAATGCCGACTTTAAAAAACGAGCGTAAATCTCCTCTGCGGTCAGCGAGTTGATGTAGGCGGTCTGGTCAGTATCCTTCAAGGCGATCCTCAATGCATTGTTCTCTATGACCACTGATGCCGGGGTGTCCCGCCATAGAACAGATACGGTGTTACGCTCAATTCGTTCAATTCTGCTTGACTTGTTCCACCAGGGAAATTCACATTCCAGAATATGCGCCCGTATCAACTCCTCAGGGAAGATTTCTTCAAATACGTGTGGATCCAATGCAGTCGCAGGCGATTGTGGACGACAGGCCTTGGATTCAGAGCTGGAAAGTAACCGCTTCCGTACTGGGTCATAGTCGAAGATCTCCGTGTTTTCCTGCGCCATCGCAGGCAGCATATCTTCCGCAAGCATGAGCCGGCCACGCTCGGTAATTTCAATGGCACGAAGAGCCAGAGTATCCAAGGCGTCCACGTTGCCCTGACACCGAATAACGTCGAGCGAAATCAGTTCCCTGAGCGTCGGCAACAGAACTGATGCTGGAGCGGCTACCCCCAGAATGTCTGCGAAAATGCTTTCAAGAGAAATGGTGTTGTATGTCGAATTCCGGCCGAAGCGATTACAAAGCCCGATTAAGACGCGTTCAAATGCAGTGGGTGAACGTGGCGTCGCATGAAAGACGCACGTTTCAATCCTAAGTACGGGAAATCCAATTCGAAGTTGTGTCAATTCCATGATTTATCTCCTTCTACGGCGCTGACTGGTGTTTGTGCGGGCAGTTTGTTGCTTCGGCAGTAGCTGCGTGTATTCCTGAGAATTAATAATATTTTCGGACCTCCAAAACGCCCCCCCCGCGCTGAATCTCATCGATGATGTAGCGGTACACCTCAACTTTGCGACGTCCAGGTCGATCAAGATAGGGAAGATCAACTGGATAGTTACAAAATACGTCTTTGGCGCCGGTAATTATCAAGAGTTCCTGGGCTCGTGAATACGCCACGTTGATTCGCTCGAATTGAGCAGTATTGGCGCGTGCCGACAGTTTCCACGTAGGGTTCCGAACCATGCTGACAATAACGATGGAGCGTTCCTGACCTTGGTAGCGATCCACGGTATTAATGTCGTAGCGTATTGCGGAAAACTTGATGTTGCGTTGCTGCTGCAGACGTTTCACCGCCTCGCGAATCGCCCGCACTTGCCTCCCGTAGAAGGTTATTACGCCAACTTCTTTAGGTGCCTTGTCTTCGCGGCCAAAGCCCTGCGCACGACACGCTTCTTCAATATCCAACAAGCATTTCGCGACGAGCACTGCCTCCAAATCATTGGCCTTGCCGGTTGCACCGTCATTGCGCTCGAAGTGCTTATCCCTTTTGGGGTCTGTGGTTGAATCAATCCACACCACATGCTGATCTGGTGTAACGCTCCGCTTGATTCCGGTCACCGTCGAATGGGATGGTGCTGATTTCTTCGCACTCATCCGCCCAGAACAGGATTCCCTCGGTTGGGTGCTTACGCAGCCGCGAATGGTCCGGCAGCATTGGAGCCTCACATTTCCCGTCAGTCCAGAAAACGGCGCCAAATGTGTTGCCGGAAGCGAGGGTGCTGACTTTGACCGGACTCTGGCAGCCGGGTGCTTTGACGATGAGGGTGGGGCCTGGGCGCATGGGTGTAGTGGTTGGCTGCCCTCGATTCTATCGGCGAGGGTGGGACAAATACGGAGGCAGGGTGACGGAAATTAGATTTATTACCGATATTGTTTCCATGGCTACCGCCGCCGCGGAAAGAACCGGGAAATTCGCGCGGTCGAATCAACCGCGACGCATTCTGTCGCGGGTGGCTGTCATGGTGGTTTCCTCAACCCGATGAACCCCATGACGAACAACCTGCAACTTTCCGGATTCGTGCTCTTTGGCACGTCCCAGATGATGGTGGGACTGGGGAATTCCCAATGGCTGAGGATTACCATCGACGCGTTCCCAGCGCTGCAAAACCTCTCCGAGGACGAGTGGTGCGATTACCGGCTTGGGGACAATCGGACCCAGTTGTGGTGGCCCGGCCACGACATCTGCCTGAGCGTGAGCGACCTCGCCGACAAGGCTATCTCAATCGACGACGGCGACCGAGGGCCGGACTGACAGTCTACCCCGCTTGCGCAAACCCACTGCCGAATATGCCCCCAATCCGTGATCAACCCTTGTCCTTGTCGGGTAGCGGACCGACTGCTAGAAGCTTGCCGATGTCAGGTGCTTCCTTCCGATCCCGGTGGCTTGGGAAATTCGACCTTCCGGAACTACAGTGGGATGATGGCCTTGATGGACGCTTGGCCGAACGACCGTTCTGCGATCCCAAAGAGGCCAAGACGCTGCTTAGCTTCCTGTTCGAGAAACTGCCGGACATTCTTGATAAGGACCCAAGCCCCGACACCCGACTGCTGGCGGACGCATTTGCCTGGGCCTGCTTTGCCTTCTGGCAGTGCGGATCCGCCTTTCCGTCCTTCCCGGAAAACTACGCCGCCTGCCTTCACGAGGCGCTGCGGCAATCTGCCAAGAAACGAAACCCTGCGGCGATGGTCCTCGCCCGTCTCCTCGTCCCTGCCAGCGAAGCGGGGGAGGGCCGCTGCGGATTCAACCAGCTCACGCTCAGCAATCCGGAACTCATCCGTGAATCCGAACGCCTCATCCATGCCGGTCGATACGAGGATTATCTCAAGGCACAGGAGAAGTATGACGAATATGAAGACTACCTGAGCCGTTCCACGGAGTTCCAAGCCGACTGGCAACAGATCAAGGACAACTTTCCCGGGCATGTCCAAGAAAGGAAGGAGATCCACCGCACGCTGATCCTGGAACGGAACTGGGAACACGACGGCGCGCAGTTCGGAGATGCCCCCCAGAGTTTCCAGGCCGTGTTCGATCTCTTCTGTTGGAAATACTACCTCTGGGCCATGGATGGGGATCAGCCACAGCTCCTCAAAGCCTCCGTCGTATTCACTCCCCTCGGCACCCAGATCTTCATCCCCGGCTACCTCAGTTTTGACCCCAAACGTGACTTCGACTTTGGCAAGGTTGCCAAACTCCACCGCGCCCGCGGCGTCTCGCGCCAAGGCAAGGGATTCTCGGAAGGCCGCAAGGTGACGGCGAAGATGAAGGTCCTAGCGAAACAGGCTGATCAGGAAGCCCGGGAAAAAAGATTGAAGGGCGACAAGCGATATGCGTTCATCAGCCAACGCTTGGGATTGGTGGATCATGGGGATTACCGACAGATCAAGCGGCTGCTGGAATGAAGATCAGAATCTGTAAAACTTCATGAAACACACGCTAACACAACTCGAAAATATCGTTGACGATCACAACCGTGACTCGCTCCAAGCTCTAAAGAGCGACCGACTATGGTTGGCTGGTTCGCTGCCAGGCCTGAAGTCCGGCGAAGCAGGCACGGTTTCAACTTTTCCAGGCCATGGATGCCCAACCTTAATGGGAATTCATAAAGGATCCCACTTGAACCCAACTACATCGCAAAAGATCCTTACGGATTCTTTGGTTTTGAATCGGGGAAGTGAGATCAATGCCGTTTTCTCGGTTGTCGATGGACCTATGCCTGATCCAGATGTGCCACAGGATATTGCGATTTGCGTCGGAATCAACTATGGACAGGGAATAAGCTATCTCAAGGGACAACCTTTGCTAGAGCCGAAGGAGTTAAAGAAGATGCGCAAGAATCTTGGGGATGCATTTGTTAGAGTAGGCATCGTAAAATCAAAAGCAAAGAATGACCAGCAGGAGTCGCCGCCAGACTTTCATCTAATTGCAGCAAATTTCTTCCCTTGGATCTCCAAAATTTCATGGTCATCAATCATGTCGAACCGCGTTGACGAATCCATCGCGATGAAATATTGTGGTTACTCGGATCCAGTTGGCGTGATCACCTCCCTTGTCAAAAAAGTTGAACCAAAGTGGTTGATTTTTCATGGGGCTTCTAATTGCGTCAGTTCTCTCGGTTTAAGAGTACTTTATCACACCTTACCGAGTCCCAGAATGCTCAGCATTCTTTCTGACAATCTTGCATATCAGGTCAAATCAAACTTTATCATGCTGCCCTGATATTTAAAAATTGTCCCCAAACTTCGTCCCTGAAATTCCCTCCGGCATCAGCTAGCATCTAGCAACCTCGTTTGCCATGCCGACGCTCGCCACATTCCTGCCCGCCGTTCCATACCATGCCGTCTTCAGCCCCTGCGGGCGTCACCGCTACGATTGGTATTACCGCTGGGCGGACGGGCCGTGCGTGATGTTCATCGGCCTGAATCCGTCGAGGGCGAATGGCCACCGAACCGACGCCACGGTGAGGCGTTGCATCGCGTATGCGAAGCGCTGGGGGTTCGGAGCGGTGCGGATCGTGAACCTTTTCTCGTGGATCGACACCGACCCGGCGGCGATGAAGCTTGCGGCGGAGCCCGTCGGTCCACGCAACGACCGTCACATCAAGGCGCGTGCCGCCGATGCTGATCTGATTGTCGCCGTGTGGGGTATCCATGGCTCCCATTTCGGCCGGGACCGGGTGGTGAAGAGGATTTTCCAAGGACGACTGTATGCCTTGGCCGTCAACAACGACGGATCGCCGTCCCACCCGCTCTATCTGCCAAAAGATCTCCGTCCGTTTCCCTACGCTTGATCACACACACCACGGCGATGCCACAAATGGCAAGGCTCCCGATTTGTCCCCAAACTTCGTCCTTACCCGCACTCCAACCCTGAAGCATCATCCCGACCTCAATCCACACCACCATGCGCACATTCGAAATCTCCTACATCCTCAAGTCGTCCTCGAATTCAATCACCCAAGTCCAATCCACGCGCAAGCACGGGGTCAACGTGCTGCTCCATGGCGACCTTCGAACGCGCCGCCCGCGACAATGCCGTGCTGCTGATTGATGAGGTGGATTCGTTTCTGCAGGATCGCACCCACGCAAAGCACTCGTGGGAAGTTAGCGGGGATTGAAGACGGCTTTGTGGCCGAAGCGATGGCTCAGGACTCCGGTCTTGGGTTGTGAAGATTTGACAGCCGCAAAACTGGCAGGTTTCATTCGCATGCACCGTGTGGCCCGCCTCAATGTGGCCGGTTCCCGTGAAAGCAAGGCTCCCGGAATCCATGCTCTGGCGTGCGCAGTTTTAGATCGCTCCCTGGTGCAAATTGCCGGGATAGCCGCCTGACACCGGCCCGGCACCTACCGGGAATCTTCAAATTCCAGATTCATTTGCGACGTGTTTTGTCGCACTGGCCTGCCACACTTTCGCCAGTCATACGATCCTGTTCAAATCCACCAAAAACCAAGTCAGTCCACCTTCAGATCTCTCAGACCATGAAAACACCATCATCATCAAGCCATGTGCCGACCTCTCCTGATTCGGGCCACTCCTGGAGCGAGTCGCTGAAAATTCAAACCCGTGAAGCGTTGGAGGAAGCCGAACGGATGCCACAGACACGATTTATTGTCCTGTGCGGACATACCCACAGCGACAGCATTTGGAACAAGGGGAACATGACCTGCCATACGGCTGGGAGCGCCTACGGACGCATTGACCAT
>Ga0209697_10004924_pt1 | contig 16997 bp, 16 predicted proteins | sample AliMusrvi5mmetaG_FD_184115 | JGI IMG/M metagenome (GOLD analysis project Ga0209697, IMG submission 184115) | Freshwater lake bacterial and archeal communities from Alinen Mustajarvi, Finland, to study Microbial Dark Matter (Phase II) - Alinen... | ecosystem: Environmental > Aquatic > Freshwater...
CGGAACTCCTTAGAGAATACAGAAAAACCGTCAGAAAACCCTGAGCAGACGCCCTCAAAATCCTAGCGGCATTGGACAAGAATGTCCGCGCGCCGGTGGCAGTGTCCGGATGCGCTCTTCCAGGCGGACCCGGCCGTATGGGAGCCGTCAAACAAGTCGGATTCAGGTTTGGAGATAGTGGTGATTCTCGCCATACTCCACGCGTAACAAATGACAACAGCAGAACACAATTCGGCCGAGGGCCTCCTCGTCATCGGCTATGGCAACACGTTGCGTCGGGATGATGGGGTGGGGCCAAAGGTAGCAGAGGTGGTCGAGGGGTTGGCCCTGCCAGGGGTCCGCACGCTCGCCTGCCCTCTTTTGACGCCGGAATTGGCTGAGGAAATTTCGCAGGCGCAGCTCGTCATCTTTGTGGATGCTGCGGTGGACGCACCCCAAGAAGTGCAACTGCGTAAACTGGCGCCCGCAGGCAGTTCTCAGATCATGGCTCACGCAGCGAGCCCGGCCACCATGCTGGCGCTGGCCAGGGATGTCTTTGGCCATGCCCCCGAGGCTTGGTGGCTGACGATTCCCGTCCAGGACCTCGGTATAGGAGACGACATCTCGCCGCTGGCCCAGCGCGGCTTCGAGATCGCCGTGCAAGAAGTCAGGAAGTGCGCCACGGGCATGGGCAAACCCAACTCCCGGAGTTGAGGTCGGAACCTCGCTTACGGGGTTACTCCCTGCGGCCCTTTCCCGCCGTTTACGAGGAACAGCACCGCCATCCGCACGGCCAGGCCGTTGGTCACCTGCTCCAGGATCACCGAGCGGTCGCAATCAGCGATCTCACTGTCAATTTCCACACCGCGGTTGATCGGTCCAGGGTGCATGATCAGGGCGTCAGGTTTCGTGCGAGTCAGCCGGTCCTTGTTCAGCCCGAAGAGGCTGGAGTATTCGCCCAGGCTGGGAAACATGGACTTGCGCTGGCGCTCGTGCTGGATACGTAACAAGTTGATGATGTCCGCCTCGCGGATAGCCTCTTCCACATCGTGCGTTACGCGGACGCCCATCTGCTCGAAAACCGATGGCACCAGCGTGGACGGGCCACAGAGTGTCACGTTCGCACCCAGCTTCGTCAGGGCCCAGATGTCCGACCGGGCCACGCGACTATAAAGGATATCCCCGAGAATCGTCACATTCAGACCCTTGATGCGGCCTTTCTTCTCACGGATGGTGAACGCATCCAGCAGCGCCTGGGTGGGATGCTCGTGCGCACCGTCCCCGGCATTGATGACGCTGGCATTGAGGAACCTGGACAGGAATTGGGGCGCGCCCGACGCGCTGTGCCGGATGACGATAAAATCAATATTCAACGCCTCCAGGTTGCGGGCGGTGTCTTTGAGGGTCTCGCCCTTCTTGAGCGAGGAGGCCTCGGTGTTGAAATTGATGATGTCCGCCGAGAGACGCTGCTCGGACAGCTCAAAGCTGGTGCGCGTGCGGGTAGAGGGCTCTACAAAGAGATTGACGACGGTCTTGCCACGCAGGGCGGGAACCTTCTTGATAGCACGCTCACCGACAGCTTTGAAGGCGCGCGCGGTATCGAGCACGAGGGTGATTTCCTCGGCGGTGAGGGATTCGATGTCCAGCAGGTGTTTACGATGCCAGCTCATAGGCGGGTTTCATTTCTCGATAACTACCTCGTCCAAGCCGCCTAGCTCCGTCAGCCTCACACGGACGCTCTCGGTGTGGGCGGTGGGTAGGTTCTTGCCGACGAAATCTGCTTTGATCGGCAGCTCGCGGTGGCCGCGGTCGATGAGCACGGCCAATTGAATGCGCCGGGGCCGGCCGAAATCATTCAGCGCGTCCATCGCCGCCCGGACGGTGCGCCCGTTGAACAGCACATCATCCACCAGTACCACCGTCTTCCCAGTCACGTCGAACGGAATCACCGTGGGCTGGACATTGGGCGCGACCCGTTGGTCCAGGTCATCGCGGTGCATGCTGACATCCAAGCTGCCGGTCGGGACGGGCTGTCCCCAAATCCCCGCCAGCAGGGTGCCCAGACGCTGCGCCAGCGGTACGCCGCCCCGCTGGATGCCTACCACGACCACTTCGCTGCCGGCTTCGTTCCTTTCCGCGATTTCATGGGCGATGCGGGTGAGGGCACGGTGGATAGCGGTCGCGTTGAGAATAAGCGTGGATTCAGACATAAGAGGAGAGAGGGAAAAGTCCGAAGTCCGAAGTCCGAAGTGCGAAGGAAGGCCGCAGGCCGAAAACAGGATCTCGCGCGTGCCTTTGGGAAGAGCCAAAGCCAGGGTGCCCGAGCGTATCAGCGGCCACATACGAGTATGCGGCGTCGCGAGGTTGCCCACCGGCTACTTCGGACTTCGAATTTCGGACTTCGGCCTTCCTTCGGATTTCGGACTTCGGCCTTCGGATTTTGATGTCGGTCATGTTCCCTTGGCCGCCTCACTGGGTTGCCTTAAAGGAGTAGTGGAGGCCCTAGTGCTCGGCTTGGACTGCCGTTTGATGCCGGCTCTTGCGCCACTTGGAGCGGTGCTTGATGATCCAATCTGTCAGTGCTCGCTCAAATCCAATGTCGCGACCTGCTTTTTCGGATTCGATCCACTTGTGCTTCAGAATCTCCTCGCGTTCCGCCTGAAACTCCCTGTAGAGCGAGGAGTTCTTCAACAAGTCGTTTGCTGAGCCAGGCTCTTTCGTTTGGTCAGACATATTCGCGCATGCAACTGCTTCGAGGACGGAAATCTAACAAAGCGTCCAGCAATGACAACCCCTATCTATAAAATCACACAGGGGTCTCATCCTTTACTCTGATGGCTTCCGCCTTCATAAGCGTGCGTTTCTTTCTGAAACAACATAACACACAGGCCCGGTTGCGCCATCGTCCTCAAGCCAATAGCTGGCGCAGTGCCTCAGCCACCTTAATAAAGGCCTGCCCGGCCGGCTTTTCGGGCGCTGACACCACCACCGGCACGCCCTGGTCGCCGCCTTCCCTGATCTCGGTAAACAGAGGCACTTCCCCGAGAAACGCGACTTGCTGCCGCGCTGCCTCCGCCTGTCCGCCACCGTGGCCGAAGATTTCCACCCGCTGGCCGGTTGGGGTGGTGAAATAACTCATGTTCTCCACGATGCCCAGGATCGGCACGTTCACCTTCTGGAACATGGCGATGCCCTTGCGCACCACCCCCAAGGATGCCTCCTGCGGGGTGGTCACGATCACACCACCGTCCAGCGGGACCGTCTGGCAGAGCGAAAGCTGAGCGTCACCCGTGCCCGGCGGCAGGTCCACGAGCAGCAGGTCTAAATCGCCCCACTCCACTGCGCTGAAGAACTGCTGAATCGTCTTCATGATCATCGGGCCGCGCCAGATCACCGGCTGGTCACCCTCGACCAGGAATCCCATGCTCATCAGCTTCACGCCGTAATTGGATGGCGGGACCATTTTCTCCTGCTCGCTAATCGTCGGCCGCTCATGCACGCCCATCATTAGTGGGATGCTCGGACCATAAATGTCGCAATCCAGCAAACCGATCTTGACACCGAGATGCTGCAAGGCGCAGGCCAGGTTGACCGAAACGGTGGACTTGCCGACGCCGCCTTTGCCACTGGCGACGGCGACAATCCGGCCAATGCCGGGCACCTTCTGCTGCTGAGCCCAGGGACTTTGCGGCGCGGCAGCCTGCGGCGCCCCCTGTTGGCTGACCTCGACGCGGACCTGAGTTACTCCGGGCAACCCTTTCAATGCACGTTCGCTCTCCGACTTGATCTGGCTCGCGATGTCAGGGCTATTTGTTGTGAGTTGCATCGCGACGCTGACCGCGCCGTCTTTGGCGGCGATCTGTTTCACCAGGCCAAATGAAACAATGTCGCGGCTATAGCCAGGGTATTTGACCCCCCGCAAGGCCTGCTTGATGTCGTCTTCCGTCAGCATGTTCAGTGTTTGTCGTTGGACGAGGGAATGTAGGGCGGACCGGAACGAAGTCAAAAGCATTCCCCGGAGCATTCTCCGGCGGCATTGGATTCCCTCAAAAAACGAGACCGGGGTTGCCCCCGGTCTCGCGTGTCGCATTAACGATCTAGCCGCCTGCTATTGCTGGAGACGATAGAATATCCGTGGTCCGGCAGTAGCCGGGGTCACGGTGTAAGAGCCGTTGGGATTGCCCGGGACGGGCGTCCATTGGCTCATGGGCAGCGCCACGTTGGTGGACTGCATGAGAGTTCCCGTCCCGGTCCAGGTAATGGTCAACTGCCCGTTGCTGAAGACCGGCGCGTTGAACGCGGGCGGCACTGAAGGCGCAGTCACGGCGACATAAACAGGAATCCCGGTGCCAGTTGGGACGCCGAGGGCCTCCATGTAGGCATCGCTCCGTTTGCCCGCACTGACCTGGATGCTATCCACGTAAACCGTACCGCCATGGTCATCGGCTTGGCCGTCAGCAAACAGCAGCACGGTGTGCTGCCAGGCACGTCGGGCGGCGTCCAACCCGTTGTTCGGACTCACCCAATCCTGCGCCTTGACCCCGTCCACCCACTTGGTGATCAGGTTCTGGGTAAGATCCACGGCAAACGCCAACCGGTGCCAACCAACGGTAACGGGGCCATGATCCATCGTGTAACCGTCACCACCTTGGCCCATGGCTCCGCCCGGGTTCATAAAGAGGCTGCCATCATCAGGCACATTGTTCGTATTCTGGCAGTTGAAGAACGGAAAATCGCTGCCAGCATAATACAGATCCCAGATGATCGTGTACTGGTTCACCTTCACCCCACCGCCATTGGGCGCGATCTGGTGATCCATGATGTAGCCGAAGTTGTTCTCGACGGCAGCACCCAAGGGGGTTATGGCCGGTACCTTCATAACCTTGGCATCGACGCCATTGATCAGAGGAATGCCGAAGGAGCTGCAATTAGTGAAGACCGTGAGCGCAACGGTTTGCCCGGCGGGCCCATCGAAGTACTGCAGGTTCTTCCCGACCGTCGCAGACAGATCGCCAAAATTGAAGTCCCATTGGCCCGTGACGGATGAGGCCGGCGCCGCCACGGAGATGGGTTTGCCATCGGGGGCGCCCAACGCCACCATTTGAGCATCGCTCATCTTGCCGGCGCTCACCTGGATGCTCCTGACATAGACGGTACCGCCATGGTCATCGGCTTGGCCGTCGGCGAACAGCAGCACGGTGTGCTGCCAGGCACGTCGCGCGGCATCCAAACCATTGTTCGGACTCACCCAATCCTGCGCCTTGACCCCGTCCACCCACTTGGTGATCAGGTTCTGGGTAAGATCCACGGCAAACGCCAACCGGTGCCATCCAACGGTAACGGGGCCATGATTCATCGTGTAACCGTCACCACCTTGGCCCATGGCCCCGCCTGGGTTCATAAAGAGGCTGCCATCATCAGGCACATTGTTCGTATTCTGACAGTTGAAGAACGGAAAATCGCTGCCAGCATAATACAGATCCCAAATGATTGTGTACTGATTCACCTTCACACCACCGCCATTCGGCGCGATCTGGTGATCCATGATGTAGCCGAAGTTGTTCTCAACGGCAGCACCCAAGGGGGTTATGGCCGGCACTTTCATAACCTTGGCATCGACGCCATTGATAAGAGGAATGCCGAAGAAACTGCAATTTGAGATGACCGTTAGCGCAGCGGTTTGTCCGGTGGGTCCATCGAAGTACTGCAGGTCCTTTCCGACCGTCGCAGAAAGATCGCCGAATTGAAAATCCCATTGGCCAGTTACGGTGGACACTGGAATTTCGGTAGGAATGCCAGTAGCGGCAGGTCCGCCCAAAGCGACCATTTCGGCGTCGCTGAGCTTACCGTTACGCACCTGGATGCTATTCACGTAAACCGTACCGCCATGGTCATCCGCTTGGCCGTCAGCGAACAGCAGCACGGTGTGCTGCCAGGCACGTCGGGCGGCGTCCAAACCATTGTTCGGACTCACCCAATCCTGCGCCTTGACCCCGTCCACCCACTTGGTGATCAGGTTCTGGGTAAGATCCACGGCAAACGCCAACCGATGCCAACCAACGGTAACGGGGCCATGATTCATCGTGTAACCATCACCACCTTGGCCCATGGCTCCGCCCGGGTTCATAAAGAGGCTGCCATCATCAGGCACATTGTTCGTATTCTGACAGTTAAAGAACGGAAAATCGCTGCCAGCATAATACAGATCCCAAATGATCGTGTACTGGTTCACCTTCACCCCACCGCCATTGGGCGCGATCTGGTGATCCATGATGTAGCCGAAGTTGTTCTCGACGGCAGCACCCAAGGGGGTTATGGCCGGCACCTTCATGACCTTGGCGTCCACGCCATTGATCAGAGGAATGCCGAACGAGCTGCAAGTTCCAAACTTCGTCAGAGTCGCGGTTTGACCACTCGTCCCGTCGAAATACTGCAGGTCCTTCCCGACCGTCGCGGTCAGGTTGCCATTGTCGAAGTCCCACTGGCCGGTGACGTCAGGCAGCCCGCCGCCACCGACAACAATCGTGAACGCCCAATTATTGGTGAACGACTTCGGGGTGCCAGCGTTGTCGCGATAGACCAGCGTGACGTTGTTGGTGACCGTGGTGCGTGAAGCGCTAGGATTGTAAAGGATCGTGGTGAGCTTGCCGGCTTTCGTAATGGAATTCGGCGTCACCTGCGTGCCGTTCAGGAGGAGTTTCGGCCCATTCGCGCCGGTGCCGACCTGCAGGTCGTCGTCACTGAGAATGATCTTGATCGGGTCGGTCGCTGCGAAGCCTGCGCCACCGGGTGCCGGATAGACCTCCGCCACGTAGGGCTCTCGCTGAATGGTGCTGACCCGGTAGGCAGGGATCGAACTGCCCGAACCGTTGATCAGGACATTGTTACCACTCACGGGATCCGCATAGTACCAGGCCAAATCAGCCTCTGATTTGGTCTGCCAATGCACCAGGCGGAACGGATAGACGCCGTCCGCAGGGGCGACGAAGGTAAACGTGTTTGTATTGGCTTCATTGACAAAAGCAGCGACCGTTCGCTGATACTGGCCCACCAGGGTGGCAAACCGGTCACGCGGGTTAGCCCCGCAGAACAACTGGTAGCCATTATCGGGCGGACTATCGGTGCGCGTCGCTCCGACGGCGACGCCAAACGTGTACGTGCCGGCGGTGAGTGGCAGATAGGCGAGAACGTCGGAAGAAAAGTTCGCCACGCCCCCATTCACGCCGGGCATGCCTGGAAACTGAACTGCAACCGGGTCGAAGTCGGGAAGTTTGCCAGAAAACCCAGGGGGAGTACGAGTACTGAAGGAGACGGTGCCACTGGTGCCTTCATATTGATCCACAAAATAGGTGCCACCGCCCTGCGAGCCCTGCTGCGTCAAATCGGCTTCGTTCGCAAAGGGAAGGCCATTAGTCGGATTCAGCAGCGTGCCATCCAATTGCTGCAAGGCACGGCTCAAACTGTTAGCCAAAACGGCATCAGCCGGAGCCTGGGCCACCCGGTAGATGAATCCGGGCGTGCTTGCCGAACCCAGCGGACCGGCCGCCGAGCTGGGCAGCACGGTGAAGGCTCCTACGTCGAACTGCCACTGGGCACCCAGCGTGTTGGAGGCGCTGTCTTGGTAGGTCAATGCCACAAGATTCCGTGAGCCGGCGGCCAGCAGACCGGTTGGCACCTGATAACTGATGGTGGTCGTCGGGGCCGCGTAGGTTACAACCGGCATTACGGTCGCGCCGTTCAGCTTCAGGACAATCGTGTTGGTCTTGACCGTAGCGGTGCCATCGCTGAGGACGATCTGAATGAGCGGGGTGGGTGCGATGGTCGAGCGCGCCGGGAACCGCAGGTCATTCTGGGGCGCCAGTGAAACAACCCAGGGCGACGGCGGGGGCCCAGTGAGAATACCGGCGGCCACCGGGGCGCCGAGGGCGGTAATCAAGCCGTCCGGCAGCCGCGTGTCGTTGAACTGGAGGCTGGCCAGATAACCAGTCGCGGAATTCGTGTTCTGGTCATCGAAAAGAGTAAGCAAGTAGGAGATGGCGAAATTGCTGTCTAAGGCTGCTGGCGCTGGCACACTCGCCGCAACGATCGTGCCGTCAATGCCAATTGAGAGGCCCGCGGTCGCACTGGTCAGGTCCACGGCGATCGCGATGCGATGCCAAGTGTTCGGAGTCACGTTCCCGGCTGACAGGCTGCCGCCCGAATAACCGATGCCGCCGCTGGAGTTGACGAAGAATTCGCCGCCGCCACTACCCATATCCAGGTCGGTGTGGAAGAGAGTGAAGGTTTTCCCTGCGGCCGGGGTGTTGGTAAACAACACATCCATAATGATCGTGTATTGGTTTACGTAGCTGCCACCACCATTGGCGCCGGCACTAATCGGGACCCCGTAACCGCCAAAGGAGTCCGGGGCCTTGGGGAAGAGCATGACATTGGTGGGCACTCCGCCGATTGGGGAAACCCCGAAAGTCGTCGTCGAGCTGAAACGAGTTCCACTGGTCGTGTAAGTATCCAACGGGAACATCGGCTGGCCGATGGTGGCATCGTAGTTGCCTGCCTTAAAATCCCATTGGCCGGTGATCGTAGCTTGGGCCGATACCGCCCAGCCGACGCAGAGGCACATTAGAATGGAGGATTTAATATTGAGTCGTCTTTTCATATGGTTGAAGGGTTGCTCTATTTCGTTTAACTCCTGCTTCATAGAAGCATGAGGCTGGAGTTTGGACATTTGGGGCTGGACTCGGCGCGCAGGATCGCGTAGATCCTGGGGCCAGTGGAAACGATTTGTATACAACGCCGGACGCTTTCGAGCGAGGATCTGGCCGCGGTGCGCGGGCTCATTGGGCAGCATCCGGATTGGCATCGCACGGCTCTGTCGCTTCATCTGTGCCAGCTCTGGAACTGGCGCAACGGTGCTGGGCGGCTCAAAGACATGGCCGCCCGCACCTTGCTCCTCAAGCTACAGGCGCGGGGGTTGATTGTGCTGCCACCGCCGCAGAGCTGCACGGCTCGGCCGCGCGCGCAAGCGCCACCGATTTTCGGACCGGAGTGGTTGCCCCAAGCCCCACCGTCCCTTATCGGCGGGCTGGCGGGGTTGCAGCCCTTGCACCTGGAACCGGCTTATACCCCCGAGCTACGCCGCCGGGTGCGCCGCCTGCTCAGTCAATACCACTATCGGGGCTTCCACGGTCCAGTCGGGGAGAATGTGTCCTACCTGGCCCACGATGCCCAGGGGCGGGAGTTGGCGGTGATGGTCTTTGGCGCCGCGGCCTGGCAGGTCGCCGCGCGCGATCAGTTTATCGGCTGGTCGGTCGCCCAACGCCAAGCGCACTTGCCCCGTCTGGCCAACCAGCAACGTTTTCTCATCCTGCCCTGGGTGCGGGTGCCGCACTTGGCTTCCCACCTGCTAGCGCGGGCCACGCGCCGTCTCTCGGCTGACTGGGAGTTGCGTTACGGCCATCCGATCTGGCTGGTGGAAACGTTCGTGGAGCGCCAGCGCTTTGCGGGCCTAGCCTACCGTGCCGCCGGCTGGCTTTGCCTGGGAACTACCACCGGCCGCACCCGTCAGGACCGCCAGCGCACCCTGCAAACCCCACTCAAATCCGTCTGGATCAAACCCTTGCACCCCGCTTTCCGAAAGCAGTTAACCACCCCATGACTCTCTTGACCTATCTACTGGAACAGACCGACCGCTGGAACTTTGTTTTCCCCCAAGCCCGCACCCTCCAGCGAGCCATCGCCTTGGCCTTCGGCTTGTTGGGTGGCCTGGGCCGGCGTACCGTCACTCGGGCCATCGGGTTCCACGGCAATACGCAGAAGGACTGGTCGGCCGACTACAAGCTCTTCTCCCGCTGCCGGTGGGAACCCCGCGCCCTGTTCCACCCCATTTTGGAACAAGCCATCCAGGCGCACCAACTGGAGCGGATTGTCATCAGCACCGACGACACGCGCCTCTGGCGCAACGGCAAGCACGTGCCGCAAACCCAATGGCACCGAGATCCCCTGGGACCGCCCTTCCAGACCAATCTGCGCTGGGGCCACCGCTTCCTCCAGGCCAGTCTGGTCCTGCCGCTCTATCAGCAGAACCCGGAGAGTTCTTCCCGGTCCATCCCGGTGCGTTTTGAAATGGCTCCGGTGGTCAAAAAACCGGGCCCGAAAGCCTCGGCGGACGAGCTAAAGACTTATCGCCAGCTCAAAAAGGAAAAGAACCTCTCGGTGCAGTTTGTCGCGCTCACCAAAGAGTTGCGAGAACGCCTCAACCAGACCGGCCACACCCCAAAGCGCCTGGTGCAGGTAGGCGACGGCTCTTTTTGCAACCGCACGGTGTTCGGGCAGGACTGGGAAGCGCAAAACGTCACGGTGGTCGCGCGCTGCCGCAAGGACATTGTCTTGTGTCGGCGTGCTCCGGGTCGGGGCCCCCGCTTCTATGGCCAAACCAAGTTCACCCCCGCGCAGGTCCGCCGCCGCGACTCCCGAGCGCGCTGGCAGAAGGCTCAAATCTTCCACGGAGGATGCTTTCGGGAAGTGCGTTACAAGGAACTGACTAAGATCTATTGGCAAGGCGGCTCCCGCAAACGCGAGGTGCGCCTGCTGGTGGTGGCGCCGGTGGGCTATCGCACTAGCAAAAACGGGCGCAAATATTACCGGCAACCGGCCTACCTGCTGACCACCGACCTGCGCACCCCGGCCGTCGAGTTGCTACAAGCCTACTTTGATCGTTGGGGAATCGAAGTCAATCACCGGGACGAGAAGGATATCCTGGGCGTGGGCCAGGCCCAGGTCTGGAATGAACACTCGGTGAGCAAGGTGCCCGCGCTCTTGGTGGCCATGTATAGCTGGCTGCTCTTGGCGGGCCTGCACTGCTATGGCACCACTCGCACCCAAGTCTATGAACCGTTGCCTAAATGGCGTCGCGGGGCCAAGCGCCCCTCCTGCCTGGATCTGGTGACCCTCCTACGCAAGCAACTGGCCGAAAAACCAACCACCTTTGCCACCGCTCAAGCCCCGCCCACGTATCGAACCATGGTCGGGGCTGCCGCCGCCTGAGCAAATCAAACAAAACAAAGCCCTGCTGCCGAACGAGACCCGCTCAGAATGTCCAAACTCCAGGGGCAGACCTCCGGTCTGCCGGTTCCCGGAGTCTCCGACTCCGTGGCTCCACCAGCGGGCCTTCGGAGAAGGCCCGAACCGTCAGGTCGGAGACCTAACCCACAATACACGTGGTTCTTCCCACGCCCACAGGACCTTCAGAACGCCACGCTTCAACCGGCACTCCTCCCCACCGATGCCTTTGACTCCGTCCTGTCCAGCCTGCCCGATCCGCTTGAATACGCTGTTGCCAACCGCCTGCCGCCAGCTAAGGAATCCGGGGCCAGGACATGGCTTGCGAAAGCGGCCTACGAGCGCTATCTCGATGGCGCCGACCCGGCGTTGGAAGATGAAGACTCCCTGAACGATAACGACTTCGCCGACACCGAACACAGCATCGGCATCGCGATTGACCCCGTCAGCGGTACTGCGGGCCAGGGCGAGGCGGCGGGCAAGATCTACTCAGCCCATTATCTCCGCCTTCGCGAAGCCTGGCAGCTCGGCGTTTGCGCCGTTGCCGAGGACAGGGAATTCAACCACCCGCAGCACGGAAAAGACCTCATCAAAGCCCTGCTGAATGGCGGCCAGCACCAAATCATCGTCGGCGGTCAGCAGCGAATCTGCTCTGCGCGAGTGGCAGACATAGCGCTTCCACTGCCGCACGGCAAAGCAGACGGCTTCCACGAAAAGGACGGCCGGTTTCTGGTGAAGTGGATTCTCCTCAGCCCCGCGGTCTGGCCCGCCATCGAGGCCGACGGCACACGCAACCTCAACGCCCACCCCGGCGGCTGGCTGCCGAACTGGATTCACCCGCAGACCGGTGAAGTTCTGCTCAAGGCCGGAGACACTGCGCGCCATGAGCAGGACAGTCGTAGTGCCTGGCGTGAACGCGTCCGTCAACAAGCCAACATCTCCGCCAAGCTTGTCGCCGCGATCGTCCCCAAGCCGCTCGTCGTCACGGGCTGGGCCTTGCCTGACGAAGCTGCCGGCGAGCCAGGCGGCGCGCAGAGCACCCATCTGGCCGTGCCTGCCGGAGCGGTTTACTACTTTGAGGCTACAGCCCGACAGGACGCGGAGAACCTCGCCGCGGCCCTGAACTGGCACGGCAGCGAATCGGACCCCACCACCATCAAGAACCGCCGCAGCACGCTGCTCGGCGAAAAAGGCTTCGGCCTGGGGGTCTGCGGCACGTGGACGTTCTTCGAGAGCACCACTCCGTGAACGCGTGCTCCTTAATCCAAGCCACGAAACGGGTTGACTACCTTCACCCCGTCGCATTCCTGGCCGTGCGACAAGTCCTCGCTGTAGAGCGTCCGGGCGCCCAGCTCCCTCGCGGCGGCGAGACGTCTCCGGACGTCCGCCATCACCACCCTGTTCAACTCTTAGTGCAACCTGAGACTATGACCGTGCTAACCAAAACCCAGACCAGAACCGAGCAACTGAAATAAACTATGCAAACTAAACTCCTCTATCTGTTCACCCGCACCCCGCTCCATGTGGGGGCTGGCGCGAGCGTCGGCGCCATTGACCAGCCCATCCAGCGCGAACGCCACACGGCTTTCCCCATCATTCCTGCCAGTTCGTTGAAGGGCACTTTCGCCGACGCGTGGAACGACGGATTGCTGGACGAGCACGACAAGGACGAGACCAAGAAGGTGCGGGTCAAAAAGGACGGCACGGCCAGCGATGCAGCCTGGCTCTTTGGTTCGGACAGCGACAAGCACGCCGCCGCCGGCGCCCTGCAATTCTCCGAGGCCCGGCTGCTTGCTTTCCCCATCCGCTCCGCCAAGGGCAGCTTCGCCTGGATCACTTGTCCGCTGATGCTTCAGCGCGCGGTGAGGGATGGCGTCATCCCATCAGCCCTCCTCGACCAGCTACCCGAACCGGTGGATGAAAAGGCCATCTTCGACGCCGGGAACGCCTCCAAACTTGCGTTGTCCGACAAGGTGGTGCTGGAAGAGTACACGTTCAGCATCGTCTCGTGGATTGGCCTGAGCAAACTCGGCGAACACATGGCCACGCTGCTGCCATCTGATACTGATGCCGTGTGGCAAGAGATCACCTCGCGCCTTGTGGTTCTCAGCAACGGCATGATGAGCTTCTTCGCCCAGAACGCCTGCGAAGTGGCCCAGCACGTTCGCATCAGCGACGAAACCGGCACCGCCGAGGGCGGCGCGCTCTTCAACCAGGAGAACGTCCCCAGCGAGACGCTGTTTTACTCAGTCATTCACTTTTTCCCTGGGCGTGGCGAGAAGTTCAAAGGCAAGTCGTCCGGCGATGCCGCGACGGAGTTCTCGACCAAGCTCGCGGGCAAGGTCTTTCAATTCGGCGGCGATGCCTCCACCGGCCTCGGTTATTGCACCGTTAAACTCAGCTAAAGGATGCTGCCATGCAAAACCTTGAACAAATTCGCGCGGCGGCAGCCTTGGAACCCGCCAAGACGCTGGACAAGTCAGCCGTCAACAAACTGCCCGCCATGATTCTTGGCAACGGCCTGCTCGCAACCATTGCCTTCTGCCATTCTGAAAGCAGCGGAGAAAACCGCTCGCACATGGCCCGTGCATTGATCGCGACAGCCAAACATCTTGCCGGACAGGGGCTGATTGATTCCAAAAACACCGAACTTGAGGCATTCGCTAAAGAATTGGCAGCACGGGATTCTCATCATCTGCAGCGCACCACCACCGAAGCCCTGTCATTTATTGGTTACCTCCGCAGGTTCGCCAAGAAGGACAAAAACGCAGGAGAGAACTGACCCATGTCCGCCTTGATGCCCGCCGACACCCGTGCCGCTCTCGGTCTGGACGCTGAGAAATGCGACAGCCGGTCACTTTTCATGGACCGATTTGCAGGACCTGAGGCCAAGGATGACTCCACATCCACACCTCGTCGTGACTGGTTCAACAAGCTGATTAGCAGGAACCCCTGCATTCAAAGTAACAGAACTTGGCTGCCAGAATCTTCCGAAGTTCCACCTCTTTACGCCCAGCTCCAATCCCGCCTCATGGTCAACATGGCCGGCGGCGTGATGGAGAACGCCGGCTTGTGTCTCGACCGCTTTGGCCTGCCCTATATTCCCGGCAGCGCCGTCAAAGGCTGTGCCCGACGGCTCGCCCTTGCCGCGCTCCATGAAAGGATGGACACGGACGCTAAACCCTCTGGGGAGGACAACCTCTGCACTCCCGCGTGCAGGCCTTTCTCCACGCCTGCCGACATGCTGGCCGAGATCGCTCTCGTTTTTGGGTGGGGCGAAGCAGATTGGGACGCCGGCAAACGAACCAAAGAGGGGCGGCTCAAATCTGACTTGGTCTTCGCGGTGGGAGAGCACCGCTGGCCAGTGATTTTTCATCAAGCCGGGCAGCTCCTACTTGGTGCGGAACCGACGGCCGCCAGAGACTTCGGCTCCTTCGCTGGCAGCGTCAGCTTTTTGCCTGCCTACCCCATCAAGGTCGGGGCCCAAAATCTGCCGCTGCCCGAACCGGAACTGGGCAAACTCGAACTCGATGTTGTCACCTGCCACCATGGTGACTATTACGGAGGAAAAATGGAGGTGGCCACGGATACGGAAGCACCGGTTCCAGTAGTCTTCCCCGCCGTCGCTGCCGGCCATATCTTCACGTTCGCTCTACTGCCCTTGCGCGACTGCCCGCCCAACCGACTTGGCGGCGCCCGCACTTGGCTGGCCACCAGCCTCACTACCTTTGGCCTTGGCGCCAAGACCGCCGCCGGCTACGGTTGGTTTGATGTGAGTGAGGACTTGCAGTCGTCGGTGAGGGGCGCATTGAAGGCGGCGCAAGATCGCCGGCTTAAGGAGCAGCGCGACCGCGAGGAAGAGACGAGGCTTAAGCTGGTGGAGAAGAAAGCTCAGGAACGCCGCGAGACGATCAAAGCTGCAATGGCGAACCTCACCCCGGAACAGCAAGAAGATTTCAAGCTCACCCAGCTCACGGATGACCAGTTTCGCAGTGCGTTAGACAACTACACGAGGAGACCTGCCGAGGAGCAGAAAGCCATCGTACGGGCTTTGCGCCTTGAGCCGGGTGTGCTGAGCAGTCGCCGGCCCTTTTGGGACGACCTCAAGGCCAAAGCCCGGAAGAAGGGGGGCAAATATGCCCAAACCGAGCAGACCATTCGACAGATCAGCAAACAGTTGTTCCCCGGAAAGGAAGGGAAGATGCCATGAAGACGGAGATTTTTCACCTTGAACTAATCACGCCCTGCTTCTGTGCCGGAGCCAACCAGGCGGTCGCGGAAATCCGCCCCCCCTCTATCCGAGGGCAGGTCAGGTGGTGGTTTCGTTCCCTCGGCGGCAGTGCGAAGGATGAGGCTTTGATCTTCGGCTCTGCGGCAGGTGAATCTGGCGCAGGAAGCAGCGTTCGGTTCGCCGTGTCGGATGTAAGACCCACGACCCAGCGATCACTCCCAAGCTTCTCACCGAATGATCCCCAAAGTTATGTGTGGCACTATGCCTCTGTTTCGGGAACCAAGGAAAAAGGCGCAAAGGGTCCGAGATGGCAGCCACTCGGGGCTTTGCCTTTTGGCACCACATTCAAGATTCATGTCACTTGGCTGCGAGAATTACCGAATCTCAAGCCCGCTTTCGATGAGGCGCTTTCCGCATTCCTGACCCTTGGCACACTCGGCTTGCGGGCGACGCGCGGCCTTGGCGCGTTCCGCTGTGACGAGGCCACGGACTGGCTTAAGGTGATTTCCACCTTGGAGACGAAATCGTTCACCATCAGGAGGCGCACCAATCCGAGCGACTTCAGTGACTACTCCAGTGCGCTGAGGGATTGGGCTTCTTGGCTGCGTTGCAGGCTGCGTAAGGAGCACAAGGCGGAGCGGCCCTCTGCTCTCGGCAGTAGCGAACCACGCCAGGCAAGCGCCGTTCATTTCCGCCCGATTTGGGTCGGCAAGGATAGGTTCACCTGGCTGGCCTTTGAGCCGCCTGCACGCCGGGTGCTTGGAACCGAATCCCGCCGAAATACCCCGCTGCTGGCGCATTACGATTTTTCAGGCCCGGCGCCCGCACCGGAGCCGAGACCCCGCCGCTATTGACCTGCCGCTCCCCAATGCCCTCGAAAACCAAGAAGCCTAAACCCAAGACGCCGGCCGATCCTTATCTGGCCGTCTTCCCATCCTCTCAACGCATCGTAAATCGTAAATCCACAATCCCCCATGCCCTTCCTGCTCATCCTCACTGACGGCACCGGCACGGCGGGCACGCCCGGCCCGGATTGCCCTCAAATCACCATCATGGTAAATTGCCATCATGACTAAGACCCAAGTGCAGATTCCCGATGAGTTGTTCCAGCGGGCCAAAGAAGTCGCCGCCCGCAAGGAGTGGTCCTTTGCCGAAATCGTGCGGCGCGGGCTGGAGTATATGACCCAGACCAATCCCCCGGGGCGCAAGCCCGGGAACAAATGGCGCCTGCCTCCTCCGGCCCATCTGGGACGTCCTCTCCTGCCGGAGGATGAATGGACGGCAGCTTGTCACCAGTGAGGCTGGCGCCCTATGATTTCCTTCGACACCAACCTGGCGGTTTACGCGGCCAATTCGGCCATGCCGCAGCACGGGGCGGCGCGCCAGTTCCTCGAATCCCTGGGCCCGCGAAGTGACGTGGTCGTGTGCGAATTGATGCTGGTCGAGCTGTATCTTAAGCTGCGCAATGCGGCGATCTTTCCCCAGCCGTTAAGCGGTGCCGAGGCAGCGGAGCGGTGCCAGAGTTTTCGCCGGAACGCGAACTGGCATTTGGTCGAGTCCGCCCCGGTCATGGACCAGGTCTGGAGGCTCGCCTCGTCCAGGGACTTCGCCTTCCGCCGCATCATTGACGCCCGGCTTGCCTTGACGCTGCGCCATCACGGCGTCCACGAGTTGGCGACAACCAACGAAAAGGACTTTGCCGGGTTCGGCTTCAGCCGCGTCAAGATCG
>Ga0209697_10004931_pt1 | contig 16980 bp, 9 predicted proteins | sample AliMusrvi5mmetaG_FD_184115 | JGI IMG/M metagenome (GOLD analysis project Ga0209697, IMG submission 184115) | Freshwater lake bacterial and archeal communities from Alinen Mustajarvi, Finland, to study Microbial Dark Matter (Phase II) - Alinen... | ecosystem: Environmental > Aquatic > Freshwater...
ATAAAGGGATTTAATCACCTCATTTTAAAAAAAGATATCAACGGGAAAAACCGGATGATTAAAGGGGCGAAACCTTAGGTATACTTGATCTTTAGATCGGATGAAACCTCATAAACTTACAACCACAAAAGGCAATGTAAAAATCAATGAGGGTTCCACAAGGATCAAGAATCTAAATATTAGTAAGTTAATTAATATTTATAGTGTGAAATTTCAGAAGTCCATTACAGGTGGGTGACTCTCTAAATCTGCTATTCCAGACGGTCTGTCAGGACACATGCCATTTTAAAGTGATTCGTCCCATGTTGCAAACCGAAAAGATCGACCAAAACAATATAAATTCCCAAACCTGCAATTTGATGATTTTCCTTCGTCCCGTCCCATTCAAGCACATCCTGGGAACCAATCGATAGATTATTAGCCAATCTTCTGATTTCCAATCCATTTTCATTAAATATACGAATATTGGCTACCCATCCTGGTTCACCGGGAGATAGCTTAATCAATAACCGGTCATTCAATCCATCGCCATTCGGGGAGAAAATCCGTGGTTCAATGGTGACCATTGTTCCTTTTCCGTTTACAATTTCAGCTGCCGAATTTCGGTATCCTGGGGTGGCATATCCAACAGTTGCAGAGGCAGAATGCCAGTTTCCCCGGTCATCAGCCGGTTTTGAAAAACTTATTCGTTCAAGAGATACCCCTTTTACCTCATTGAGCAGCGGATCATGCATCTGTTCCAGGTAATGAAACTGATCAATAATGGTCATCTCCTTATTAACCAAAACGACCCAACCTTCATCCAGATTGTAAGCAGGAAATTTAGCCATCCCGAAAATACAATCAGGACATAGTGTATTATAATTGGCTAATAGAATGGCGGGATTGGAAGTAAAAGCTGCATATTGGCCTTCCTGCAATGCATCAAATTGAGTAGACAATGGATATATCTCCTTTATTTTATGAGTGTTATCAATTGATGCTAGGTATAAATCCTCAAGATGAATTTTAAGTCCAGAATGATTAAAGATCTCAACAAAATCGACACCTCCCGGTAAAGGGTTAAAAAGCACCTCGCTGATCAGCAAATCACCTGGCTTCGGGAGATAATACCAGAATTCATGATGATCAGCTGCTGCCCTGTTTCCACATTCATCCGTTAATCCATTACTTATCAAATCATAATATACTCCGCTGGACATAGAACCAACCGGAAAATAAACAGAATATTTTTTGAGAATAAAGTTGAAACGAACGCTGTCAGGTGGAGGTAGTGAAGGTATAAAAGTAAAGACAGAGCCGGAGAGTGAGGCGATATCAGGTATTTCAGAAACAATAATTTCAAGTAAATCAGGAGATGCCACACCGACAGAAAGAACTTCAGGTGGCTTGGTATCAGGATTATTGCCAAATACTGAGTTATCAGTTCCTGGTGTTCCACCATTTTCAGAAATCGACGTTTCCCAGTTGGATTCGGCACCACACCACCTGTGAGGGTCGATCCGCTCTAAAGAATACCCGCCGTTTGCAAATCCTGTACGTTGCATGGTTGGCGAGTAATTCAATGAATCAATCAGCACTTTTTCTGCAGAAAACAGTTTTAGGCTAAAGCCGTCATTTGCGAGTGTAAAGCCCGAGATTTCAACATTTGCACCATATTTAGCCCAAAGGGTATTTCCACCTGTTCCCGACAGAATCAGAAAACTGTCAGCTCCAATCAATTGATCAGGGAGCATCTTTTGTTTTCCGTTCACTGCCAAAATCCAATTCTTAACATTAATCGGAGAACCTGATACATTTTTCAGCTCAATAAACTCAGCATTAGGCAACTTAACTACCGGAGTTGGATCAGCCATAACCTCATTAAAAACCAGATCTCCGAAATGATATAAGGGATCGATTGAACCATCTTTATAATTAACTGATTTATAATTGTTTATTGTGACAGGTGAATTTTTATCACGATCCGGATTTCTGTTGGTCTCGGCACCGAAAACTTGATTTTCCCCGAACCTATTAATGAACATAAATCGCGGATAACTTTCATTTAATGTTAAATACGCGACATATAAAATAAATCCGTAAATAATTTTATCCATTTTTCGTGAATTATTAAGAATAATGAATATTTTTGCCCTGTCAAACCACCGGAATTATCCCGTTAATGGTTTGCATGAATAAAGTTAATAAAATTAACGCAGAAACAGAAGGGTCTGGAGAAGATTAAAAGCCTGGTTATTATTAAATGAAATCCCTGTGAGTCGGAACATTTGGTAGATAAGATTTCTACCTTTAAGGGTTTCCTTCCGTATATTTGGGATTAAAAACTGTATAGATATGAGAATAGCAATTGTTGGAGTTAGTGGAGCCGTAGGACAGGAATTCCTGCGGGTATTGGATGAACGCAATTTCCCGCTTGACGAATTGATCATCTTTGGTTCGGCCCGAAGTGCCGGCAAAGAATACACCTTCAGGGATATAAAATTGATTGTCAAAGAATTACAGCATAACGACGATTTTAAGGGAATCGATATCGCACTGGTATCAGCCGGAGCTGGTATATCGAAAGATTTTGCCGGAACGATCACCAAATTCGGAACAATTATGATTGACAACAGTAGTGCTTTCCGGATGGAAAATGATATTCCGCTGGTGGTTCCTGAAGTAAATGCCGAGGATGCCAAAAATATGCCGCGTAAAATCATCGCAAATCCCAACTGTACTACGATTCAGCTGGTTGTTGCTTTAAAACCCATTGAAAACCTGTCGCATATAACAAGAGTACATATAGCTACCTATCAAAGTGCAAGTGGTGCCGGAGCATCAGGGATGGATGAATTGGAAGCGCAGACCAAACAGGTGGCAGACGGAGAAGAGCCTACGGTTGCTAAATTCGCCTATCAGCTGGTCCAGAACCTGATTCCACATATTGATGTTTTCACTGACAATGACTATACCAAGGAGGAGATGAAAATGTTCCATGAGACACGTAAAATTATGCATTCCGATGTCATGGTAAGTGCCACTGCAGTGCGGGTTCCGGTACTCCGGGCTCATTCGGAAGCAATATGGGTTGAAACGGAAAGTGAAATCACGCTGGAAGAGGCCAAATCAGCCTTTGAAAATGCAGATGGGGTCATTGTCATTGACAAGCCTTCAGAAAAACAATATCCCATGCCATTGTACCTGGCCGGTCGTGATGAGGTTTTTGTCGGAAGGATTCGCAAGGACATCACCAATCCGAAGGGACTCGCCTTCTGGACAGTTTCGGATCAGATCAAGAAAGGGGCAGCTCTAAATGCCGTACAAATTGCAGAATATCTTGTTAAAGAAGGGGTTGTAAAGTAAGGTAGAAGGCAGAAGGGAAAAGACTGAAAGCATAAGTTAAATTGAAATCAACTTCTGCCTTCAGTCTTTTGCCTGAGTTTACTCTTCATCAAAAACCTGATAAAGGAAATCGTTAAAAGGAAACCGCCTGATATGAATATCCTTAACCTGTTCGTAGATCACCTTTTTAAACTCTTCAATATTTGTTTTTTCTTTTGCTGATATGAAAAGTGAAATATTTTCATGCTTTCCCATCCATGAATGTTTCCAGTCCTCAAGATTCATGTTCTCTTTAGTTGAGGGCAACAAATCATCTTCCTCTTTTTCAACATAGGTAAAGGCATCTATTTTATTGAAAAGATAAATCATTGGCTTATCCGCCGCGCCGATCTCTTCAAGAGTTTTATTCACCACTTCCACCTGAGACTCAAATCCGGCATGTGAAATATCAACAACATGAATCAGCAGATCAGCCTCACGAGTTTCGTCCAGTGTCGATTTGAAAGACTCTACCAGGTGATGGGGCAATTTTCGGATAAAGCCGACGGTATCGGTAAGCAGGAATGGCAAATTCCCAATGACAACCTTTCTGACAGTGGTATCCAATGTTGCGAATAGTTTGTTCTCTGCAAAGACATCTGATTTGCTGATCAGATTTAAGATAGTCGATTTACCTACATTAGTGTATCCAACAAGTGCCACACGTACCATCTTTCCCCGGTTACGCCGTTGAACCATCATTTGACTGTCTATCTTTTCGAGCTGAACTTTTAGAAATGATATTCTGTCCAGAATGATCCGCTTATCTGTTTCGATCTGCGATTCACCTGGCCCCCGGGTGCCGATGCCCCCTTGCTGACGCTCAAGGTGGGTCCATAAGCGGGTTAGTCGTGGAAGCATATATTTACATTGTGCCAGTTCAACCTGGGTTTTGGAATGGGCAGTTTGCGCCCGTTTTGCAAATATATCGAGGATTAGGTTTGTCCGGTCAAGAATTTTGCATTCCAGTGCAGGTTCAATATTTCTTATTTGTGTAGGTGTCAACTCGTCGTCGAAGATCACTGCATCAATGGCATGAACTCTAACAAAATCAGCAATTTCCTTCAATTTTCCCGTGCCTACAAATGTGGCAGTATTGGGATTTTCCAATCGCTGGCTAAACCGTTCCCAAACCTCTGCTCCTGAAGTATCTACCAGGAATTCAAGTTCGTCAAGGTATTCATTAGCCAGTTTTTCATCCTGCCGGCCTGTTATCAGGCCAACAATCACTACTTTCTCTTTTTGAACAGATGTATCATGTAATTTCACCATACTGCAAAAATAGTACATTAAATAATAATATTTGTGCTTATTCAAACCCTGAGGGAAATGTGGAAACTTTTAAATCGAGCGACCTGTTCAATAGGAATTGTATTCTTGCAGTCTGACAATAAAATTGACTTACGCACAGGTAACTACTTACCAAAAGGTAATTAGTATATTTTAGATAGTGGATTGTATTAATTTTGCATAATCAATACAATAAATATTAAAACTTGCATGTCGGGCAAACACCAACACGGATGAGGATGAACGCAGTGGAAATTGCGATGCAAAACTCTCCCATGCGAGTTCTTTTAAGTCAATTAAAAAAATCAATTAACGATGAAAAAACAAATCAGTTTCTCAGGAGCAGGACAAAGAGCCGATATTGGCGAAATGAAGATCTTTCGAATTTTGCCCAACAGGTATGCAGATGCTGTTGGACCCTTTGTATTTCTTGACCATATAGCCCCAACGTTACAAACATCATCAAATAAAGGGACCGGCGCACATCCTCACCGGGGAATTGCCACTCTGACTTACGTGCTGAACGGGGAAGATGAACATTTTGATAGTGCGGGAAACTATGCCACGGTAAATTCGGGTGGCGTTCAATGGATGAAAGCCGGTAGCGGAATTATCCACGATGAAAGCGTGTCAGCTGATTCCAAATCAGACAATAAACTGATTCACGGGTTTCAGTTTTGGATCAATCTGCCAGCTAAGAATAAAACAGAAAAACCAGAGTATATTGCTGTTCAAAGCGATTCCGTTCCCCGAAAATCATTGATCAACGAAAGCGGTTGGATAAAAATCATAGCGGGAGAGTACGAAGACCGAAAGTCGGTGATCCCCCAATATTCCGAACAATTTATCTTTCATATTCATCTGAATCCGGGCAAACAATTCACATTAAACAATTTGGATAACCTCGAAACAGCCGCCTTTTTACCTTTGGAAAATGCATTTCTCAACGACAGGGAATTTCAAAAAGGTGAGTTTATCGAATTTGAAACCGGTGATGGCACTATAGAAATCAAAAATAACGGAGAAATAGCCACGGATATCATCCTGTTTGGAGGAGAAAGATATCCTGAACCCATCGTTGCTCAGGGACCATTTGTGATGAACTCTCACCAGCAAATAGCTGAGGCTTACAAAGATTTTTATGCAGGGAAATACGGAGAAATCAAATCAGGGATTCATTAATATTTGTTTGGTAATCGACATTTAATTTTTAACTTTACATCTGCTGCACAATGTAGACTCTTCTATTGATGAATTTTATAGACTATTATAGCATTCTTGGTGTTGATAAATCGGCATCTCAGAAGGAGATCAAAACTGCTTTCCGAAAATTGGCAAGGAAGTATCATCCCGATTTAAATCCCAATGACCCTAATGCAAAAAAGAACTTTCAACAGATTAATGAAGCAAATGAAGTATTAAGTGATCCCGAAAAACGGAAGAAATATGATCAATACGGGAAAGACTGGCAACACGCTGAACAATTTGAAAACGCAAAGCAATACCAGGAACAATCTGCAGACAAACATGATACAAGCTATTCAGAGACCCATTTCCAGGGCGATTTTTCTGATTTCTTTGAATCAATGTTTGGCCAGGCTGGCCCCGGCAGGAGCAGACAGGTAAAATTCAGGGGTGAAGATTACAATGCGGAATTGCACCTGAACCTGACAGATGCCTATAAAACTCAAAAGCAAACATTAACAGTAAACGGGAAAAACATACGCATTACGATCCCTGCCGGAATTGAAAATGGTCAAACTATCAAAATTCCCGGACATGGAGGGCCGGGAATAAATGGCGGACCCAATGGCGATCTGTATATAACCTTCTCAATAACCAATCATCCCAAATTTAAACGACTGGGGAATAATATATACACTACAGTCGAGTTAGATTTGTATACAGCAGTCTTAGGCGGAGAAATCACGATTGATACCCTGGATGGGAAAGTAAAATTAAGAGTAAAGCCCGAAACTCAGAATGAAAGTAAAATAAAACTAAAAGAGAAAGGGTTTCCCGTCTATAAAAGTGAAGGACAATTTGGAGATCTGTTTATTACCTATTCAATAAAAATCCCTACAAATTTAACGGCGCAGCAAAAAGAGTTATTTTTCCAACTGTCAAAATTGTAATCGAAATTGATGCCCCATGCACACAGAAAATTTAATACCGGTCAGTGAATTTTGCCTAAATCATAATATTGAAATTTCTTTTGTAAGATTGTTACAGGAAACGGGATTAATAGAAATTACAACCTTTGAAGAAAGGCTGTTCATTGATATTGGTCAGCTTCAGCATCTGGAGAAAATTTCCCGGTTATATTATGATCTGGATATTAACCTGGAGGGTATTGATACGATAATTCATTTACTGAAACGGATAGATTCTTTGCAGGATGAAATAGTTTTTCTCAAAAACAGGCTCAGGTTATATGAATCGTAACACAGAGTAATTGTTTTACATAGCACTATTTACTGAATTCGGAATGAATCGCAAACTCCCTAGTCAATCGTTAAATTCCCGCAACATATTAATTCGGTTACTTCAGGTTTAATTTATTTAAGAAAATTTCTCAGTTCTCATCAAAAAAGCCAAGTCCGTCAAGCATTCCGATCAGTTTGATCGAGTAATCATCACTAGCAAGTGGCCAGCGGATTCCATTTTTATAGAGGAGCGTGGTAGTAAAGTCATTTTTGTCAGGCATCTCGACCAATTTATCGCCAACAGTGTAATGCAGAAGGCCTGATAAATACACACTCTTTCTGCGATCTTGCATTAATTCGTCGAAGCGCAATTTGAATACCTTATCCGAAACCAATGAAATCCCAAACCCGTACTGTTGCATCGCAAAAATCACATTTGCCATATTGAGCCTGTAATTGTTGTAGGCATGAAGTATCGTAACCTCTGGAGTTGTTTTGGAGAGAGAAACTACAGCCTTCGCGGTGCAATCAACAGGTGATATTTCGAGAGGTGAAATCAATTGACTCAGTGGGAACATTCCCATCACTTTGTAAGATTTCAGCATATTTACAAAGGCATTGCTTCTGAAATTGATTTGAAACTCTCCGTCAGAATGACGTCCCATCAGATTGCCTACGCGCATGATCTTGCCGTCCATCCCTTCACAAACAGCTTGCAATAAATAGCGTTCAGCCTTAAACTTGGTCAAAACGTATTTATTGTCGATTTTCTGTCCCAAATAAAGCTTTGATTCATCTATCAAAGTTTGATTATCAAGTTTGGCAGTTTCAACAAGGCCAAAGGTGCTTCTGGTTGAGATCTGTATCAGACGGGCTCCTTCATCTTTACAAAAGCTAATTAAATTGACTACCCCTCCTATATTTATTTTGTCCAGTTCATCACCGGTTTCATAATGCTTAACACTTGCTGCGCAATTAAAAACTGTGCTGACTCCTTTACCCTTCAGCGACTTTAATGTTTCAACATTGGTTATATCCCCATCCACCGGAATAATTCTCGAATCGAAGGTTTCATCGAAAGTCTTGGAAAAATAATACATCAACTGAGATTTCATTCGTTGCATTGGGGTCAACGATCCTTTGGAACGAACCAGACAATAGATCTTTCCTGACTCATTGTCGATGAGTTCTTTAAGAATGTGGATTCCAAGATATCCCGTTGCGCCGGTCAGCAGCACATCGCCTAAATCGCGCATGTGAAAGTTTTCCCATAAATCAGGCTTATTTTTATCAAGAAGCTGATTGATTGATGAATAATTATAATCACAGAGATCCTCTAATTCAACCTTATCCATAATGTCCCCATTACCCTCATGATCTGATAAAAACTTAGCAACTGCCTGTGGATTCTTTAGTTTGAAGAGATCGCCGTATTTAATATTATATCCCAGGTTTATGATCTGAATGACCGCTCTGATTGCGGACATTGAAGATCCGCCAATCTCAAAGAAATTATCAAGAATACCCACTTTCTCAATTGTCAATACATTGGAATAGATGTGACAAATAGCCTCCTCAGTCTTACTCGTAGGAGCGATATATTCTGCTTTGCTTCCCGTTTCCGGAGTCGGGAGAGCTTTTCGGTTGACTTTTCCGTTATTTGTAAGTGGAAATTTCTCCAGCTGAATAAAGGTTGCCGGCACCATAAACTCCGAAAGGCTTTCCCTCAGATAACCCTTTAGCATCAGCACATCAATCGCAGTTTTCGCAGTATAATATCCAATTAAATGCTCTATTCCTCCGATCATTTTCACATCTGTAACCGCTGAAGATATTCCTTCGAAACCTGATATGGCATTCTCGATCTCCCCAAGTTCAATTCTCAGTCCGCGAAGCTTGACCTGATTATCAAGACGGGTGATATATTCAATCTCACCCGATTCATTATACCGTGCAAGATCTCCGGAACGATAGAGCTTCTCCCCCTTCCACACAATAAACTTTTCCTTATTTAGGTCATCCCGGCTCAGGTATCCCCGGCCGACACCAGCACCACCAATGCACAATTCCCCCGCAACACCCACAGGAAGCAGTTGAAGTTTCTGATCCATAATGTAATTCGATACATTACTTAATGAGTGACCAATGACTGAACTTTTGTAGTCACTTTCGATGTTATAGAAAGTAGAATAGAGTGTGCATTCTGTCGGACCGTATCCGTTGTAAAACCGGTATGGCGGTTTTTTGGTTGGACTCAAACGCTCGCCTCCAATTGAAAGAAGTCTTAATGAATGGTTCTCAATATCCTCTGCAAACTGCCGTCCAATCTGAGTTGTCATAAAAGCGATAGTCAGCCCGTTTTTACCCATATAATTGTTCATTCTTATCAGATCCATTCGCATCTCTGAAGGTAGAATATAGACCGATGCGCCGACGGTAAGCATCGGAAAAATATCCATCATGTGGGCATCGAATGCAAAGTTCGCATATGCCACACTTCTGTCCTGATGCGTGATATTAAAATCTTCAACGTACCATTTGCAGAAATTGACGATATTCCTGTGTTCGAGAACACAACCTTTAGGTGTGCCGGTTGATCCGGAAGTATAGAGCAGAACAAACATATCATCCGATGCAGGTTTAGGAAGGACAATGTCATTATTTATCACTAAACCAGAAATTTCCCCGATACAAATAATTTCCCCTCTGAAATCAGGGATGGAATCACGAACCAGCGAATCTTCGGTAAGTAAATGATCGGCTGCCGCATCTTTTAGAATAAAATTCAGACGTTCCGGTGGCATTTGCAAATCCAATGGCATATAGGCTCCGCCGGCTTTCATAACCGCCAATGGATAAATCACCATGTATTCGCTCCGGTCGATAAAGATTCCAACAACCTTTTCTCGCCGCACCCCTGATGAAATGAGCTTTTTTGCAAGCTTATCAGTGATCAGATCCAACTCAGAATAAGTCAATTTCCGCTCTTCAAATACGACCGCAATACTATCTGGACTCTTTCTGACCTGTTCTCTGAAAAGATCGACCAGAGTGAGACTTCTGTCGTAATCCAGTTCCTTTCCCCTGGATATTTTAATAACCTCATACTCCTTTTCTTCCTCCACAAGACTGATTTCCGATATCGATTTATAGGCATTTTTTGAGATGCGATTTGCCAGCTCAACAAAAATGTCTCCAAATCTTTTGATATCAGTCTCCTGATATAGGGAATCATCAAACTCCAAAGAGACTGAATAGCCTCCCTGAACAGGGAAAATCATTACCCCGAATGGAAATTTAACTTTGTCGGTGTTGAGGAAATTTAGGGTAGCACACTCATCTCCCAGGTATAAATCCTGCTCAACGCCCCCTTCATAGACATAATTGATTTGAGGTACCAAACCATATTTCTCAGCCATCCTGGTAAATGGGAAAATATCCTGTTCCATAGTGATAAACATCCGATTTTGGACCTCTTTGATCATCTCTATTACAATATCTTCCTGGATATTAATTGCCACCGGAAGCGTCTTCACAAACATTCCAATCAGATTCGAAAGTTTGGTGTCTGCACGTCCACTCGATACTGTAGTAAGTGTTATTTGGTCCTCCCTGGTATAACGACTTAGTTCCAGCGCGAGAACGCCAAGGAAGAAGTTACTTTCGGTAATGCCATTAGATCGGCAAAATTCAGGAATCCCGTCTGAAACAATATCAACATTTATCATTTTGGCCTTTCCAGAACCCTGGTGCGGTGCCGGGAATGGGAATTCGGTTAAAGATGAATGTCCAACCAAATTATCAAAATAAGCTTCTGCCTCCAAATACTTTTCAGACCCTGATTGAGCCTCCTCCTCCAATGCGTGGTCAAAAGCAGTAAACACTTCCCGGGCCAGGGTTTGTCCTTTAAAGGCCTCCTCCAAATCATTAAAGAGAACATTCATTGATCCACCATCAAAAATCAGGTGATGAATATCGAACAGAAAGTAGGTATAACATTCTGTCTGATGAATTTCAACGCGATAGAGACTATCACCGAACAGGTTGAAGGGGCGCACAAAGGATGAAAGGACAGAATTCATCTCCATCTCGATATTCTCTTCGACAAGGATCTCAACCGGCTGATTGTCCCTGCGTAATTGTACAATGGCATTGTCTCGAAATGCTAATGTAGTCTTAAGATAAGGATGAGCATCAATTACAGTATTTACAGCATCTTTCAACTTTTTGACGTCAATCTGATCAGAGAAACGTAATGAGGCACCAATATTGTACTGTAGGGCATCCGGATTCTTTTCCCATTCACAGTAAATGCCCATCTGATTCTCACTCAGCGGATAAAAATCTCTGATCTCCACAACAGGAATCGTCCCTGGCGGGGTCGTTCCTGCAGCTTGTGCTGCAATCCGGGCTATATGTTGAAGAGTTTTGAATTTCAGAATATCTTTTGTCTCTACGATAATCCCCAACTTTTTCCGGATAGTGACAGAAAGTTTAATGGCAAGGATTGAGGTTAGTCCGAGCGAGAAAAGATTCGTACTGACACCAAAATCGTTTGTCCCGAGTATCACCGAAACAATATCGAATAAATTTTTCTCCATTGGAGTGGCAGGCGGAATAATTTCCGCTATTAATATTTGCGGATCCGGCAACAATTTGCGGTTGACTTTTCCATTGTTGGTAAGAGGGAACTGCTCCATCTGAATTAATGCAGTAGGCACCATATACTCTGCAAGGCTTGTTCTCATAAAATCTTTCAACACCCGGGTCTCAATCCGGCTTTTCGCCGTAAAATAACCGCAGAGGTGCTGAACTCCACCAAACTCCTTCACATCCACAACTACCGAAGTTATATCTTCATACCCTGACAGGACATTCTCGATTTCCCCAAGCTCAATTCTCAAACCTCGAAGTTTGACCTGGTTATCGAGGCGGTTGAAATATTCAATCTCACCCGATTCATTATATCTGGCAAGGTCTCCGGTACGATAAAGCTTTTCCCCTTCCCACTCAACAAATTTTTCCTTATTCAGGTCATCCCTGTTCAAGTACCCCCGACCGACCCCCGCTCCGCCTATGCATAATTCTCCCGCAACACCGATTGGAAGGAGCTGCAGATTATTGTCCATAATATAATTACAGACATTACGCACAGGATGTCCGATCACTGAGCTGGAATAATCGTTCCTGATATTATAAAAAGTGGAATAAATGGTACATTCGGTTGGACCGTATCCATTGTAGAAACGATATGGTGGCTTCCTGGTGGGAATGAGCCGTTCTCCGCCAACTGAGAGAAGTCTTAATGAGTGATTTTCAATATCCTCAGCAAATTGCCTTCCAATCTGGGTAGTCAGAAAGGCAATAGTCAACCCATTTTCCTCCATATACTGGTTCATTCTGATCAGATCAATTCTCATGTCTGATGGCAGAATATAAACCGATGCGCCAACGGTAATCATCGGATAAATATCCATCATATGAGCATCGAAAGCGAAGTTCGCATAAGCAACACTCCGGTCCTGTGGAGTTACATTAAACTCGTCGATATACCATTTGCAGAAATTGACAATATTCCTATGCTCAAGAATACAGCCCTTAGGGGTGCCTGTGGATCCGGAAGTATAAAGAAGAACAAAACTATCCTCAGGTCCAGATCGAGGCAGATCATAATCATCGTTCATTTGTTGGATTATGATATCCTCCTGGTTTATAACAACTCCTTTAAATCCGGGAAGGGTGTCAGCCACACGCGAACCCTCGGAAAGAATATATCCGGCTCCTGCATCCCTGATCATAAAACTCAAACGGTCAGCAGGCATAGTAAAGTCCAATGGCATATAGACTCCGCCAGCCTTCATTATTGCCAATGGATAAATCACCATAAATTCACTTCTGCCAATCATGATCCCGACAACCTTCTCACGCCTTACTCCTAACGAAGCGAGTTTTTTTGCAAGGTTATCGGTAATCAGGTCCAACTCTGCATAAGTCAACTTCACTTTTTCAAACACAACGGCAACACTATCAGGGCACTTTCGAACCTGCTCCCTGAATAGATCGACCAGAGAAACTGTACGATCATAATCAAGTTTCATTCCTGTAGATTGAATTCGAACTTCCGCTTCCTGTTGTTTTGAGAGAATTGAGATATCACTGAAAACCCTGTATTCATCTGCCATCATATTCAAAACCGTATTTTTAATGCAGGAACTGAATCTTTTAATGTACTCTTGACTATAGAGACTATCGTTGTATTCACATCGAATCTCATAGTGGTGCATTTTCTGAATAATATAGATAACCAGACTTTCATTAGTCCTTGCTGTACTTAACTTCGTAATATGAACCATTCCTCCTTCCATCCCGAAATCTTCAGCCAATCCTTTCTGAAAGGTATATACAACCTCCATAGATGCTCCAAATTTTTTCACCATTTCGAAAAACGGAAAGCTTTGCTTACTCCAAAGCTCTAACAAATCGGTGCGAATGTCTGCCAGATAATCAACTACTTTCTGGTTCGGAAGCACTTTTATAACCACAGGCAAAGTCTTGACAAACATTCCCACTTTGTTAAGTAATCGCTCATCAGTGCGGCCATGATGTACAGTACAAAATGCGATTTCCTGTTCCCTGGTAAAGCGATTCAAGCATATGCCGATTGCACCGGCAAACAGGTTGTTTGGTGATATTCTAAGTTTGGTGCAGAATTCATTTACCAGATCCTGATCAATAAATTCCGACAACAGTTGCTTAAATCCGACTTCATTCTTCTTGTTATTAATGGTTGGGACCCTGGTCATAGTAATCCCGCTAAGTCTTTTCTCAAAATAGGACTCAGCCTCAAGATATTCTGTATCTCCTTTCCTACTGTATTCCAGATCTGCGTAATCATATTCGGTAAAATACTCCTTGGTCAGTACTTCCCCTTCATAAGCACGTACAAGATCCATGTTGAATATCTCTACCGAAGATCTGTCGAATAGGATATGATGAATGTCAAAAAGTACATATACTTTTTTTTCTGTCTGATAGAGCTCAATCCGGTAAAGCGCAGACCCTATCAAATCAAACGGACGAATGAACCTGGAAATAATACCTTCCATCTCCGACTCCCTGACATTCTGAATGTTGATCTCTACGTGATCTTCCTCCAAGAAATATTGGACCACCTCCTCTCCTTTCATCCCTAGTTTTACTTTAATGATAGGATGGGCGTTAATTACATTTTCGAAAGCATTTATTATTCTTTCGGAGTCTATCGACACTGGAAAGTCGTACAGGAAGGCTAAATTATATTGGGTAAGAGATTTATCTTTCTCCCACTCGTAATAAATACCTTTCTGACTGTCAGATAAAGGATAAAACTTGGTTTCCATAGTTTAATTTTTTATAGACTATTCCTGCAAATTGAAATGTAAAAATCTCCGGTTTTAATATAGTGGCTGGAGATTTGATAGCCTTGACCAGGAATATCCGGAGAATTGTCCTGTAATATTTCACGCGGGTCACAATTCAATCCTGTGCCACGCCATTTTACGACACTTTCCTTCCGGGTCCAGAGCTCAGTAAAATTTTTCGCCTGTATATTAGGGTCTGAAGACCAGCTAACCCTAAGGTATTCGGGATCACTGCATACAGACTTTGCCAGTGCGTCATCATACGGAAAGACTGTCTCAACATCCACACCAACTTCTCGATCCGAAAGAATACAAACCACCACATTCCTGCAATGGCTTAAATTGAAATAAATATCCTGATAGTTTGACAAGAAAGGCTTTCCTTCAGTACGATATCCAAACTCCGGCAAGGCATAAAAGACACCCTCCTTTTTCAGAGCATACACTAGGATCAGATAAGCGAGAGCACATAATTTTCTGTCAGACGGAAGGCGGTATGCCATCATTTGATCCAGCCGCCATTTTGGCAAAAAGCAACTGCATGTTCCTATAAAATCATCAGGTAATTGATCAATCCCTTTAAAAACATATAGCATATCATTCCTTTAATTTAGTTTTATCCCAACCAAATCACCTTAGGCACGGAGGCATACAGACAGTACATCTGCGGATCAAGGAAGTTGAATTATCAACGTTTTATTCAATCGATTATAGGAATGAAAATTACAAAAAAATTGAACATATTTTAAAGTTATAAAGCCTTCATTTTTAAATAGGCATGGATCATACTATCTTCCCGGGGTTCTATTACAACAAACCGGAGATTTAGATTCCTGCCGGATTTTCATATTTTAGCTTAATTTTTCAAGGAGGTCAAGCCGAAGTGGATTAAAATATTTATATATTTGCACCCTCAATCGGGGGATTAGCTCAGTTGGCTAGAGCGTTTGACTGGCAGTCAAAAGGTCATCGGTTCGATTCCGATATTCTCCACTCTCCAAAACACTGATAATCAATGGTTACTGTCAAAAGAAATTTTGGCTGGTAACCCTTTTTTTCGCATTATGTTCATTTGTACACACCCTAAATGACCATTAATGTACGATTTATTTTGAAATAATTTTGAAATACGTTTAACAATATAAGTCCAATGGCAAACTTAAAACTCATAATTTACAGGACTAAGCAAAAAGAAAATGGTGAATGTAATGTTTACATTCAAATTATTCATCATGCTAAAACTGCATGGATAAAAACAGACATTTTTGTCCTACCTGAAAACTTCCGGGACACAAAAATACTTGGTGGAAAGAACGGTGATAGAAACGCACAAATTAAAAACATTCGACTCTCAGAAATCATTACTCAATATGAACGCATCCTACTTGACAATGCTGCTAAAATCGAAACTCTTGATGCGATGGCAATTAAAACGTTTCTCATAAATGGTCCAAGTATCTGTATAACTGATTTTTGTAAGTTCACAGAATTGCGTTTAAGTGAACTGAAAAAATCGAATAATAAGGGAACATTCGTTCCACTTACAAATATGCTCCGGCTTGTGCGTGATTTTCATATGAAACCAACCCTCAATTTTTCCGAGATTACACCACGCTTTCTTGAACAATTCGCAGCATATTATTTAAAAAAGGGACACAAAATAAATAGCATTGCTGTCTATATGCGGTATATCAGATCAATGTTTAACGATGCCATTGATGAATATAATGTTAATATTGGTGACCCTAAAATTCTTAATTATCCGTTCCGAAAATTCAAGATAGAGACAGAGGCAACGCAGAACAGAAACCTGCCAATTGAGACCATAAAAGCCATCCGCCATTTCAAAGTTATTTCAAAGCGGGAGGAGATTACTAAAGACATTTTTGTACTGCAAATGTTTCTGTTTGGCATTAATATCAAGGATCTATTTTACCTTAAAAAGGAAAGCATTATTGATAATAGACTGCAATTCAGCCGGTTTAAAACATCAAGGTTCTATAATATTAAGATAGAACCAGAGGCGGCATCCCTGATTGAAAAATATAAGGGAGAGAAATACCTTCTTTGGTTTGCAGACAACAATAAGGAGCTAAGAGGTAAATCAATCCCCCACAGTCGCAAAATCGATTTGCAATATTCGAATGAAACGGCATTCAATAAGATGCTCAATGTCCAGCTCAAAACAATTGAGAAGCGACTGGAGTTAAAACTCCCTTCTCCACTTACAACCTACTTTGCCCGTCATTCATTCGCCACAATTATGCGGGAGATTGGCATCTCCAAAGATGATATTTCATTGTGTCTTGGCCACATCAACCCGGAACAAAACCTCCGTACGTCAGGCATTTATATCAAGGAGGACTTCTTAAGAATGGATGTTGCCAACCGTAAATTAATTGATTTCATCATCAAAGAATAGGACAATCTCAAACGTTTAATCAAAATATTCAATAACCTATACACAGTAGATTTGTATTGTAAAGAAAATTCGAAAA
>Ga0209697_10004934_pt1 | contig 16974 bp, 9 predicted proteins | sample AliMusrvi5mmetaG_FD_184115 | JGI IMG/M metagenome (GOLD analysis project Ga0209697, IMG submission 184115) | Freshwater lake bacterial and archeal communities from Alinen Mustajarvi, Finland, to study Microbial Dark Matter (Phase II) - Alinen... | ecosystem: Environmental > Aquatic > Freshwater...
CTATAACTTCATCGGCGATATGGACGAGGTGAGGATTTCCAATGTCGCGCGCTCCGCGGATTGGGTGCGGCTACAATATGAAAACCAAAAACCGTTGCAGACGCTGGTGGGACCCGTGATCCAACCCGGCAGCGCGTTCGCCGTCGTTCCGGCCCAAATCAACGTGCTCGAAGGCAAGAGCGTCACCATCAACCTCCAGGCGGGCGGCGCTCAGAAAATCTATTGGACCCTCAAATGCGATGGCACGGAAACCTTGGTGGCGACCGATCGCTTCGCTTATGTTTTCAATGCGGGCCGGGTGACCGGTGACAAGAAGGCGATCCTGGAAGTCAAGGCGATCTGTGCCACCGAGGTGAAGACCAAGGAAATCCCCGTCATGATCAAGGAGGATATCCAGGAACCGGTGTTCGCATTGAAGGTGCCCGCCGCCTGGGATGGCCGGCAAACGTTGGAAATCGTCCCGCAGGTCGCGAACCTGGCCGCCATGAAAGCCAAAGGCGCGGGCGATCTCAAAGTCGATTGGAAAGTCACCGGGATCGCCGTTATCAAGGAAGTCACATCGGAAAAACTACTGCTCAAACGCGCCCAAAACAGCGGCAAGCTGACCATCACGGCAACCATCTCCAACGGTGGCGCCCCAACCGTGCAATCAGTCGCTCTGATGGTCACCGAACCCAACAGCGATGCCTGGATCGCCCGCACTCCCGACAAGGATGAGAAACCGGTGGACAACCAGTTCTACGCCCGGGACGATCACAACGAAGGCACTCTCTATTACAACGGAACGCTGGACGAATCCGCCGACGAGGTGTTTCTCAAAATCTATGCCGATGACAAACCTTTCGCTAGCAAAACCGCCAAACCGGCGGCGGACAAATCCTATGACTTCACCATGAAACTCAAACCGGGCCTGGTCAAATACAAGGTCGAGTTCGGCACCAAGCGCGGCAGCACGGAAAAGGTCCTGCAGACCGTGACCAACCTCATCTGCGGCGACGCCTATCTGATCGACGGGCAGTCCAACGCGCTGGCGACCGACACCGGCGAAAAATCCCCGCCGGAAACCAGCGAGTGGATCCGCAGTTATGGCCGACCGGATGGCAACGCGAAAAACTCCCCGGCGAACCTCTGGTGCAACCCGGTCTGGAAAGCGGAAAAGGGCGAAAAGGCGGAACTCGGATACTGGGGGATGGAACTGGCCAAACGCCTGGTGGCCAGCCAGAAGATGCCGGTCTTCATCATCAACGGGGCGGCGGGCGGCACCCGGATCGACCAGCACCAACGGAACAATGCCGACCCCACGGATCTGACAACGATCTACGGGCGGATGTTGTGGCGGGTGCAACAGGCGAAACTGACCCACGGCATCCGCGCCATCCTCTGGCACCAGGGCGAGAACAACCAGGGCGCAGCCTGCCCCACCGGCGACTATGATTGGAAGTCCTATCAGGATGATTTCATCGCCATGTCGGCGGCTTGGAAGCAGGACTTCCCCAACGTGGCACATTACTATGTCTTCCAGATTTGGCCCAACGCATGCAGCATGGGAGGCAACAGCGGCGGCGGCGACATGATCCGCGAAATCCAGCGCAGCCTGCCGCGCCTCTACTCGAACCTGGGCGTCATGTCCACCCTGGGAATCAAACCTCCCGGCGGCTGCCATTACCCGCTCCCCGGGTGGGCGGAATTCGCCCGCCTCATCCAACCGCTGATCGAGCGCGACATCTATGGCAAAAAGCCCGTCGCGTCCATCACCCCGCCCGATCTCAAACTGGCATATTATGCTTCCGCCAAGAAGGATGCGATCATTCTGGAGTTCGACCAACCGGTCATCTGGATGGATTCGCTGGCCAGCCAGTTCTATCTGGATGGCGAAAAGGGCAAGGTCGCCTCGGGTGCCGTGAACGGAAATGTGATGACCCTCAAACTCAACGGGGCATCCGCGGCACAGAAGATCACCTATCTGAAGGAATCCCAATGGAGCCAGAATGACCTGATCATGGGTGCCAACGGCATCGCCGCCCTCACGTTCTGTGACGTTCCGCTGGCACCAGCCAAACCGGCCCGCTGACCGCCAGGCCAATGCACACAGGGATCGCGCCGCGTCTAACATCCATGGGTCTGACTGCGGCGATCGCTCTGCTGATCGGATCGATGTGGTGCCCGCCCAAAGCGTTGGCCGTGGAGTCCGACGAGGTGATCCGGGATTGGATGGAGCAATATGAGCAAATCGGGAAACAGATCGCCGCCGGCACCGCCAAACAACCGGCGGCATCCGAGATGCTCGACGCCAACGCCCTGATTCTGCCCACCGACCGCGATCCGTCGGATGTGGCGATCCGGCGTGCCAGGGCGCTTTTGGCATATCTCACTGCCACGTCCACTATGAACGGATATGAAGCCGAGGCCGCCAAACTTGACAGCCTCGCCCAGCGCCGCGCCTCATCCGGCGCGGACGAGCGGGAGAAGACGGCCATCTATCAGGAAATTAGGCGCGCCACCCGCCGCTTGGCGTCCGCCAATCCGTTGGTTCGTTTCGACAGCATCCTGTTTTCGGAGAGGAAATGCGTCGGGGATGATAACTTCAGCGGCGGGCACATGACCACCGCGTCGTTCGGCCACACCCAGCTTTACGGCGGCGGATTATATATAGCGCGGAATATCAGGTCCGGCACTCCGGAGATTGTGGATGTCCTCAAGGATTCGGTCCTCGGCAACGGTCCGGACAAGGGCCAGCGGCTTGCCGGCGGCGCGTTCCTGTCACCGGAGTTGTCATTCGACGGCCGGGAAATCCTCTTTGCCTATGCCAAACCGGTCTATGCCAAGCGCCCGCGGGTGTGGGAATACACCGAAGACAACAGTTTTCATATATATAAGGTCAACGTCGATGGCACCGGCCTGGTGCAACTGACCACCGGCAATCACAACGATTTCGATCCGTGTTATCTGCCGGGCGGGCGCATCGCGTTCATCTCCACGCGCAATGAAACCCGCGGCCCGGGGCAGATTTTTTCGCGGTGTTTCCCTGACCGCGGGCCGGCGCAGTTTTTCCTGCACTCGATGAACGTGGACGGCAGCGACATCGTCCCCATGAGTTATCATGAGACCGACGAGTGGCAACCCAGCGTCAACAACGACGGCATGCTCGTTTACACGCGCTGGGATTATGTGGATCGCAACTCGAACGCCGCCCAACACCTCTGGACCTGCTATCCGGACGGCCGCGATCCCCGCTCGCCGCATGGCAATTATGTACATCCGTTTTCCACCATGGAAGGCAAGGATTTCGGGCCGGGGGTGTTCACCCGGCGGCCCTGCTGCGAATGGCATATCCGCGCCGTGCCCCGCTCCGCAGGCTATGCGGGCTCTTCCAAATATGTCGCCACCGCCGGTCCTCATCATGGCGAACCCTTCGGTGCCCTGGTCCTCATCGATGTGGATATCGAGGACGACGGGCTCGCCTCCCAGGTCAAGCGCATCACCCCGAACCGTTACCCGGAGTCCGAGGTGAGCGCCAAAACATCATGGGACTATGCCACACCCTGGCCGCTGAGCGCTGATTTCTATCTGGCGAATTGCCACGACGGTATCTATCTGATCGACAAGTTCGGCAATTGCGACCTGATCTGCAAAGGACCTGACAAATCACTGCGCCCGACCGACCCGATCCCGCTGCTGCCGCGGGCCATGCCGCCGGTCATTCCCGTGCGCACTTGGCAGGGAGAGCGTGCTTCTCCCGACGCGCCCAAGGCCACGGTCGCCGTGATGAATGTTTACGATGGCGATCTGCCATGGCCGGAAGGGACGAAGCTCAAGGAACTGCGCATCATCCAGTTTTTCCCGAAATCGACCCAGCCGCTTGACGTGCCGAAGATCGGATACGCGGAACAAAGTCTGGCGCGCATGGCGTTGGGGGTGGTGCCGATCGAAGAGGACGGCAGCGCCTACTTCGAAGCCCCGGTCGGCAAGGCGATCGGTTTCCAACTGCTTGATGACAAGGGCCTGGCCGTGCAAGGCATGCGATCCGTGACCTATGTGCATCCGGGCGAACAAATGACCTGCTTCGGCTGCCACGAGTCAAAGTGGAAGGCCACCGGACCCGCCTCGCCCATGGCCATCCACCGCGCACCGTCATCGATCAAACCCGAGGTGGGTGGCTTGGAACCGGTGAATTTCCACCGCCTCGTCAAACCGGTCGTCCAGGAAAAATGCGCGACCTGCCACCGCGATCAAGGCAAGGGACCCGACATGAGCTACCAAAGCCTGCAACCCTACGCGTTCTATCTGGTAGGCGGCAAACCCACGTCGGGCACCTGGCTGACGATTCCGCGCCACGGCGGGTCCCGCAGCGTGCCCGGCAAACACGGCGCCTATGGCGCACCCTTGCTCAAATATCTCGACAAATCCCATGATGGTGTGGAGCTGACAAAAGATGAGTTCCGCCGCATCACGTTGTGGCTTGACTGCAATTCCAACGAACTCGGCGCCTATCAGGACGAAGCCGCGCAACGCCGGGGCGAACTCGTGTGGCCCGTGTTTGACCTGGATCCCGCGAACGTCCTGGGCGTGGAGCGGGGGAAACAGTGATTGAGGCAAGGTAGATCGTCAATAAGGGGAAGGGAGGTCTCCTCCCTTCATGAGCATGGACGAGACGTCCATGCTCCTTATGAACGAGCCATCAATGAAACCATTGGGCTGCTCGAACGATTCATCCTTGCCGGGCGCACTGCCGCCACGCTACATCATGGCCATGTCAAACCAGATATCCACTCCAGCCATGCCTCCATTGTTTGATCTCACCGGAAAGAAAGCCCTGGTGACCGGCGGGGCGGTCGGCATCGGCCGCGGCTATGCGCTCGCGCTGGCCGCCGCCGGCGCGGACGTCGCCATCGTCGATATCGATGACAAAGTCGGCCCGATCACCGCCGCAGAGATCCTGGCGCTGGGCCGCGACAGCCACTACTTCCATTGCGACGTGACCAAGGCCGACCAGGTCCAGGCCATGGTCGATGCCGTGGTTGCGCGTTTCGGCCAGCTTGATATCGCTGTCAACAATGCCGGCATCGCCATTCTCGGCGCCGATGAAACGCTCGAACAAAGCGCGTGGGACAAGGTGATCGCGGTCAATCTGACCGGCGCGTTTCTCTGCTGCCAGGCCGAGGCCCGCCAGATGATCGCCCAGAAAACCGGTGGCAAGATCATCAACACCGCCAGCATGTCGGCCACCATCGCCAACTGCAACGCATCCTACGACGCGTCCAAGGCAGGCATCGTCCACATGACCAAAACGCTCGCCGCCGAATGGGGACAATACAACATCAACGTGAATTGCATCAGCCCGAGTTATATTCTTTCCCCGATGCACGCGTCCACTCCCACCGTGGTCCGCCAGCGGATCCGCGAGCTCACTCCGTTAGGCCATGTCGAGCGCCCGGAGGATTTGTATGGCCCGGTCGTCTTCCTCGCCTCCGCCGCCAGCAACTATGTCACCGGCCACGACCTCATGGTGGATGGCGGCCACACCCTGAACGCCTGGCTCGTCCCGCTCACCCGCGCGCTACCTCCTCGCGTTTCCCCTGAACAGGAAACCGTCCAGCTCAAACACGACCTCACCGCCATGGGCCTGCCCTTTGACAGCGACGGCATCAACCCCGGCCTCCACCCCGAAATCGCCGACGCCTTCAAGGCCGCGTTCAAATTATGAGGTGATTTCATGCCTCCCGAGGAAACCGCCCGCTACCTCAAACCCCGTGTTTTTTCCGGCCTGTTCACGGATTCCGCCATTCGCTGGGACTCGCCGGCGTCCGTGAACCAGGATTCCGCCGACTGGGGAAATCCGGAAATACGCTTGCAGAACGCTATCACTCTGCGATCTTTCTCCCATGCCTGACATCCTCATTCGCAATCTTCCACCCGCGTTGCACGCCCGGCTGAAGTCCGCCGCAGCCAGCCATCGCCGGTCGGTCACCCAGGAAACCATTGCCATCATTGATGAAAAGCTGGGCGGGATCCCTGCTGTCGCTCCTCGCTTGCCAGAGCCAATCAAGCTTCGCCGCCCCACGACGATGGAGGAAACCCTTCGTTTTATTGACGACGGACTCGAACGCCGAGGCCACAGCCACGACTCATGATCTGCGCCGACACCAATCTCGTTGTGGCTTTGATAGTCAGCCATCCCAGCAGGCCGGCTGCCGCAGCGCTCTATGAAAAGGATTCGGACTGGCATCTGGCGGACTGGTGGCAGATCGAGCTTGCCAACGCTCTCCGCAATTACCACCGCGCTGGCCAACTGGAAACGAACGAGGCTCTCGTGGCGATGGACTTGGGTCGATCACTCATTGCGCCAGCAAACACTCATCCAGTCGATCCCATCGAAACCCTCCGCGTTGCCTGCGAGTTGAACATCTCCGCCTACGACGCCCGCTTCATCGCTCTCGCCCGCAGCTTCGGCCAACAACTGGTCACCGAAGACAAGCGCCTGCGCAAGGCCTGCCCGGCCGATACCCTGTCGCTCGACGAAGCCCTCGCCACTTGCCCATGACTCTAACAAAACAAAACCTTGCCCGCCTGATCGACCTGAGTGCCGTGCGCGCCGAGTGCGATGAGGCGGAGATCCGCGAACTCGCGGCGGTGGCCCGCCGGTTCGGAGTGGTGTGTGTGTTTGCGATGCCGTGCCACACGCGCTTGCTGGCATCGCTGCTGGCTGATTGCCCGCACATCGGCATCGGCGGAGCGGTGGGATTTCCATCGGGCAGCCACGTCACGGCGATCAAGGTAGCCGAAGCGCGGCAATTGTTAGCCGACGGTGCCACGGAGCTCGACATGGTCATCCAGGTCGGCTTGTTGCGCAGTGGAAAATATCAGGCGGTGCGCGATGACATTCGTGCGGTGGTGGATGCGGCGGGCGAGGTGCCGGTCAAGGTCATCCTGGAATGCCACTGGCTCACCGCCGAGCAAATCCGCATCGGCAGCGAACTGAGCGTCGAGGCCGGAGCCAAATGGGTTAAGACCGGCACCGGTTGGGCGCCCACCGGTGCCACCTTGGAGAATTTGGCGATCATCCGCGATGCGGTGGGCGGACGTGCCGGAATCAAAGCCGCCGGCGGAGTGCGCGACCTCGACACGCTGGTGGCCATGTATCAACTCGGCGTCCGGCGCTTCGGTATCGGTGCCGCCAGCGGCACCCGCATCCTCGAAGACTGCGCTTCGTGTCCCGGCGGTGCCGTTGCCATCTCCTGAATTCCCTCAAATGTGCCTTTGACAAGGAGTGCTAAAACATCAAGAAGAGGGGCACGGGCGGCCCGCCCGTGTCTTCCCTGCACCATTCATTTCATGCACGGGCGGGCCGCCCGTGCCCCTCTTGTCCTGGAGTTCCGCCCAATCAACCCTCATGTCCAATCACATCATTGCTTACGACCTCGGCACTGGCGGAATCAAAGCCTCGCTTTACGCTTCCGACGGCCAACGGCTGGTTTCGGTTTTCGTGGGTTATGAAACCTGTTATCCGCAGGCATCGTGGCACGAGCAGCGCCCCGAAGATTGGTGGTCGGTGCTGGTTGCCGCGACCCGCCAACTGTTGGCGGATCCATGCGCCGATGCCAATTCCATCCGCTGCATGGCCATCTCCGGCCACAGCCTTGGTTGTGTGCCGTTGGATCGTGATGGCCACCTGCTATGCGATTCCACGCCGATCTGGTCGGACCGCCGCGCCGAGGCGCAAACCGTGCCGTTTTTCGCCAAGGTGGATCCTGAGCAATGGTATCTGACAACCGGCAATGGTTTTCCCGCCGCCCATTACACGGTTTTCAAGGTCCTCTGGTATCGCGACCACCGACCGGACATTTTCAGCAGGATAGATAAAATCGTCGGCACCAAGGACTATCTCAACTTCCGGCTGACAGGCATCATCCGCACCGACTATTCCTATGCCTCCGGTTGCGGTGTCTATGATTTGCTGAAATGGGATTATGCACCCGCGCTCATCGCTGCCAGCGGCCTGCCGCGCGGAATCTGGCCCGACATATCCCCGTCCGCCTCGATCCTCGGCGAACTCACCGCCGCTGCCGCCGCAGAACTCGGCCTGCCGCGCACGGTGGTGGTCGCCTGCGGCGGCGTGGACAATTCGTGCATGGCATTGGGTGCCGGCAACATCGCGGAAGGTAGGAGTTATGCTTCGCTAGGGACGTCGGCATGGATTGCCGTGACTTCCTCCCAGCCATTGTTAGACACGCGGGTGAAACCTTATGTATTCACCCATGTGATGCCGGGATTGTATAACTCGGCCGTCGCCATCTTTTCCTCGGGTTCCTCGTTCAAATGGGTCTGCCGGCAAATGTGCCAGGACCTGGTTGCCCGCGCCGAAGCCGAAAACCTCGACGTCTATCAACTGCTGACCGCGATCGCCGCGGACTCGCCGCCCGGGGCCCGCGGCGTTATCTTCAATCCCAGCCTGGCGGGAGGATCGTCGCTCGATTCCAGCCCGCTCATCCGTGGCGCGTTCCTCGGGCTGGACCTTGGCCACACCCGCGCCGATCTGATCCGCGCCACCATGGAGGGCGTCGCCCTGAACCTGCGCCTCGCGCTCGATGAACTCCGCAAACTCTGCCATGTTTGCGACCGCATGGTAGTCGTCGGAGGCAGCAGCAAAAGCGCCCTCTGGCGCCAGATCTTCGCCGATGCCTTCGATATCACCATCAACCTGACGAACGTCGGACAGGATGCCGGTTCGCTCGGGGCCGCCGCCGTGGCCGCCGTGGCCGCCGGATTGTGGCCGGACTTCTCCCGCATCGACGCGATCCACCGCTTGGAAGCCACCGCCGAGCCGGATCCCGCGAACCGCCGGATCTATCAGGAAATGCTGCCGGCTTTCCGCAGCGCCGCGCGCCTGCTGGGGGAGTTCGCGCTTGCCGGGAATATCGGGCAAAATGATGATGTGGCGAAATGACCGGGAGAAGCCCAGCAACGCGAAAGCATGGAGTGCGGCGGGAAGCGAAGCGCCACGCCGCTTTGGCTGGAAACCGTGCCCGATGAATGCCGGTTGAACCACGGTCATCCGCCGCCCCGGCCATTCCTCCGTGTTTGGAGCGCGATTGATTGCACGGACGGCGATTGCCGCCAGCCAAAGCGGTGTCGCCCTGCGGTTGCCACCGCATCTCCATAGGCCAAGACGACGCCCGCACTTGACGCATGGGGCCGGGTGCTCCATGAAGCGGACCTGAAGCGCATCCTGGCATGACGGAATTTTCCGGCAACTGGAACTACCCGAAGGAACTGCCGGTGGTCGAACACCGGCAGGAGATCCTTGACGCACTCGCGACCCACCAGGTGATGGTCGTGGTGAGCGATACCGGCTCAGGCAAGACCACCCAGTTGCCGAAGATGGTGGCCGAGGCGATGGGACCGCGGGGCGGACGCGTCGGTTGCACCCAACCGCGGCGCATCGCCGCAGCCAGCGTGGCGAAACGCGTGGCCGAGGAACTCAACGTGCCGCTCGGCGGATTTGTCGGCTATCAGGTGCGCTTCGAGGACAGGACCTCGCGCGACACCCGGCTCAAGTTCATGACCGACGGGATTCTGTTAGCGGAAACGCAGGCGGATCCGGAGTTGTGGCAGTATCAGGTGTTGATCCTGGACGAGGCCCACGAGCGCTCGCTGAACATCGACTTTCTGTTAGGTTATCTCAAGCGGCTGCTGGTGAGACGCAGGGATTTGAAACTTGTGATCTCCTCGGCGACGTTGGATGCCGGGGCGTTTGCGGCGTTTTTTGCGAGTGATGGCGGAACGGTGCCGGTGATCGTGGCACCGGGGCGGATGTTTCCGGTGGCTGAATTCTTCTTGCCGCCGATGGAGGACGAGGATTTGCCGCAGCATGTGGCGCGGGCGGTGGAATGGCTGGATGGAGTGGAACCGAGCGGTGACGTGTTGGTGTTTCTTCCCGGCGAGCGTGAGATCCGTGAGTGCGCCGAGGTGCTCGACGGTCGCCGCTATCACAACACCGAGATCCTGCCGCTGTTCGCCAGACTGGGTCTCAGCGACCAACAGCGGGTTTTCAATCCGGGCCACCAGCGGCGAATCATCCTCGCCACCAACGTCGCCGAAACATCACTCACCATCCCGCGCATCTCCTGCGTGATCGATTCCGGGGTGGCGCGCGTCAACCGCTGGAGCCCGGGCAAAGGCGTGCAGCGCCTGCAGATCGAACCTGTGAGCCAGGCCAGCGCCCGCCAGCGCAAGGGCCGTTGCGGTCGCGTGCGCGATGGCGTTTGCGTGCGGCTCTATGAGGAAAACGAACTCGACGAACGTCCCGAGTTCACTGATCCGGAAATCCGCCGCAGTTCGCTGGCCGGGGTGATCCTGCGGATGAAATCGCTGGGCCTTCCCGAAATCCACGAGTTTCCGTTTCTCGATCCGCCGGCACCCAAAGCCATCGCCGAAGGATACCGCACCCTGCGCGAGGTGGATGCCCTGGACCGCAACCGCGACCTGACAGACTATGGTCGGCGCATGGCCCGCCTGCCGGTGGACCCGCGACTCGGCCGCATGTTGATCGAAGCGCACAAGGAACACTGCCTAACGGAAATGCTGCCGATCATCGCCGCGCTTGAATCCAACGACCCGCGCGAACGCCCGGCGGAAAAAGTCCGCGAGGCGGATGAGGCGCACGCCCGATGGAAGGATGCCGAAAGCGATTTCATCGGTATCCTGCGGATGTGGCGCGACGTTTCGCGTTTCCGCGACGAACGCGGCCGCTGGAAACGCAACGCCCTGCGGAAATTCGCAACCTCGTTCTATCTGAATGCCCGCCGGGTCATGGAGTGGGCGAACGTCGCCGATGAACTGACAGAATTGCTAGAGCGCGAGTGGAAGGTGGGCGGGTCGGACCGCGAGTCTCCAGACTCGCACGCCCATGAGGTGCGAAAGAAAAGTGCCGGCCAGGATGTTGGAGCCGCGGATGGGAAGAGCGGATCTGGAGCGGTACGCTCCGGACACGGACTGGCGCAGGATGCGCCAGCCACTTTGGGCTCTGCCTTTCCCTACACGGCGATCCACCGGTGTTTGTTAGCCGGAGTGCCACGGCAGTTCGGATGGTGGGACCGTGAGAACAAGGCATATCGCAGCGCAGCGGGCGGTTTTTTTGCGGTGTTTCCCGGGTCGGGATTGTTCGGGATTCCCAAGCGGCATGAATGGGTGGTGGCGATGGAATTGGTGGAAACGTCGCGCTTGTGGGCACGGCGAGTTGCCAGGATCGATCCCGAATGGGTCGAGCAAGTGGCGCCGCATTTATGCCATAGCCGATATGGTGAGGCGCATTGGGACGAGGGGCAGGGTGCGGTCTATGGCAAGGAAACCGTGATCTGCGGCGGCCTGCCGGTGGTCAGCGGACGGCGGGTCCACTACGGACGCGTGGATCCCAAAACGGCCCGCGCGATCTTCCTGCGCGAAGGATTGTTGGCCGGCCGGTTGCGGCAAGGCGGGCGATTGTTAGATCATCTGGCGGAAATGCGCGCGGAGATCGAGGCGGTGGAACAGAAACTGCGGCGTCCCGGCGGATTGTGGAGTGATGATGCCGTGCTGCGGTTTTTCGAGCAACAGGTGCCGGAAGATATGCATACCGCAGCGGCATTTCACAAGTGGTTGGCGAAACGCGAGGACGCGCTGATGGTGGCGTTGGCGGAGGTGTTGAATGAGGACATGGAAACGCTGGGATTGGAAGGCTTTCCAGATACCATCACCCACGAGGGCGACGAGTATCAGGTGTACTATCATGCCAAGGAAGGCGAGCGCGACGACGGCGTGACGCTGGGCGTGCACGTCGATCAACTGCCGAAGCTGCCGCCCTGGCTGCCGGCCTGGGGAGTGGATGGCAACCTGCGCGAACGCACGGAGATTCTGTTACGCACACTGCCGAAAGACTACCGGCGCAATTGCCAGCCGATCGGACCGGCGGCGGATGGCTTCGCGGAGTTATGGTCGTTCGCGCCGAAGGATATGCCGCTCGGGCAGGCTCTGGCGGAATACCTGCGGGATCGCACCGGGGCGAGGATCCCGCCCGACGCGTTTGACTCTAACAAACTTCCCGCCTGCCTGGTGACCAAGATCTGGGTGTGCGATGATGAGGGTGAGGAGTTGGCGATGGGGGATGACGTCGCGGTGTTGAAACTGCGGCTGGCCGACCGGCTGCGCTCGCGCTTCGAGGCGGCCGCCAATGCCGACCTCGAACGCACGGGAATCAGCTCGTGGGATGGCGAGATATTGCCTGAGCGGGTGGAAACGCCCGGGGGTCCGGCATTCCCGGCGTTGGTCGATGAAGGGAAAAGCGTCGGCGTGCGCGCGTTCGCCAGCGCCGCGGAGGCGGCGCAATCCCAACGCGCCGGCGGCGCGCGATTGTTATGGCTCGCCCACACCGCCCAGGTCGATCACCTGCGGAAAAAATTCCCGTTAGGACCATTGGCGAAAGTGGAATTGAGACATCTGGGAACCGGCGGAACCTCCCTCGATGATCTGATTCTGTTAGCCGCCGAGGGAGCTGCGGGCGGGGCATTTCCGAAGTCGCCGGATGAATTCCGCGCGCTCACCGGGCGGGCGAAGGGACGCTGGTTCGAGGCGGCGGCGGCGATCGGCAAAAGCCTCGATGAAATCATGACCATGCTGCCGGAAATCCAGTCGTGGATCGCCGCCAAACGCAAGGACCGCAATCTGGGGGAAATCGCCGAGGACCTCGACGAACAATTGTCATGGTTGTTCCGCGGTCGCTTCGCCTGGCGCGCCGGTTATGCCAACCTGCTCGATTACCCGCGGCGCCTGCGGGCGATCCGCTCGCGCCTCGGGCGGATCTCGTCACTCCCCATCGTCAAGGACCTCGAAAAGATGGCCCGCTTGCGCCGCCTGTGGCTGCCGTGGTTCCAACGCTGGACCGCCAAGCCCGAAGATTGCTCCCACTGGTCCCACGGCTGGGCGCTGGAGGAACTGCGCGTGTCCCTCTTCGCCCCGGATGTCCCGTGCCTCCACAAGGTTTCCGAAAAACGGATAGAGGAGATGTGGCGGGAGCGGGTGATCAGTAATCAGTAATCAGTAATCAGTAATCAGTGACAGGTGACAGGTGACAGGCGACAGGTGACAGGTGACAGGCGATAGGGACGAGAAATATTGAGGGCCGAAGGCCCGCCCAAAGGTAGCCCAGGGCAGCGCCCTGGGACCCGGATCGCATAAGAATCATCGAGCCCTGAAAGGGCGGCCTGACCGGGGGAGGTGCCCTTGGTCCGCCCTTTCAGGGCTCAAATCATCCGTTAGACCCAGGGCGTTGCCCTGGGCTTTCGTGGATCGGACCGTTGGCCCTAATGAGCGTGGCAAGATGTCCCTTCAGTGTCCGTGCTCGCTTTGTGAATGCTTTCCGAAATCGATCTGTTTGTCATCAAACCGGAGACCGTCGGGAAACAGGTTGTTGGCTTTGTTCCGCTGGTTCTCCCGCCTGGGAGGTCTGGATGACCGGCTTGAAGTAACCTTCTATCTTGTAGCCATGCGTCTGTTTGGCGGTTTCGTCCGTTTCCTCAAACTCAACCGAGAGCCACCCGAGCAGGCGTGAGCGGGATTCCAAATTGGCTGATTTCAGCTTCATGGCCTTCTTGGTTACCTTCCAATGCAAGGGCCCCGTGGGGCCGGGATAAACCGCTGAAAACGAGCACTTGAATTCCAATTTTCGATTGATGGTCACGGAGAGGCCGCTGGCGTAAGCCGGCATTCCTCCTGATAGATCCAGCTTGACTCCATCTGCGGTAGCGACCGCATCACAAAACTCCATCTTATGCTTGCCTTGATGGGTCGATGTGCAGTCCGCCGTGTGCTCGATACGCAAGAGATCCTCGGCCGTAATCCGGCCACCAAAGGTGTTTTCCAGATGGCCATCGTCATGCTCAATGATCTCCCATTGGTAGGAGGTTTTGGTTGTCTTGAACAGGGAACAGTCCAACTTGGGCACGATGGTCGCAAAGCCATGAACATGGTCCTCACAGCGATCCTGTTTGGTTTCACGCACCGGCTCCATTGCCATGGAAACATCCATCGCGAAAACCGAGGCGATCCCCGCCATCACAAGTTGATCAAGCGTGTTTCGTGATATTTTCATTGCAGGCGAGCGTATGTTTGACGGACTTGCTGGTGTCCAGCACAAATGTCACCCGGGAGGCTCCAGAGCGCACTCAAGGAGGGGCGATTTGCCGTTGGCCATCTCCGCTTCGCTCCGGTTCCCGAATCACCCCGGCCATGGGAAGCCAATGAAAAATCGGTTTGCCCCGGCTCATTGGCATCTCATGGGCCTGCGAGTCTGGAGACTCGCGGTCCAAGCGGCGAATCGGAGGCCGCCGCTCCCTTACTTACTTATCCAGTTTGAGGCTTGCTTGGCTGGCTGTTTCCTCAATCAGGGTGGATCCCGAATACACCGCCACGGCATAACCGTAATAATCCTCGCCGGTCGCGGGATGTTTCTTGGAGGTGACTTGAGGTTTTCCCTTATTGGATTTTTTGGTGACCTCGGTGTGTTCTGGAGTGCCCTCGATGGTGACCTTCGCGCTGCTTACAGTGACCGTCTTGAACGATTCGACCTTGGCGGTGATGGTGCCGGCTTTCGCCGTCACCAGCTTGTGGTCCTTCATGGTGTGGCTGTAGATGGCCCACTTGACGGTGAGTTTGGCTGCCACCTCCTTGTCGTTGTTGCCTAGGGAGATGTTGAGTTGGCGCGTTTGCTTCTTCGATTTTTCGGTGGAGCCGGGCAGGTTTTTGTAGTCATTGGTACTGTTCACCGCGACTTTCACGGTCACATGGGGTGCCGATTCCGCCAGCAGCGACCCACATGATACCGTGCAGACAAACACCGCGAACCAAGTGCGCGGGCGAGTGAGAAACGGGAAACCGGAACGCCGGAGGGAGGACGAATGGCAATGCGGGGCGGGTGTGTTGTTCATGGCTGTATGGAACCTTTGCCATTGAAGATACCCGTTTGCCTTGCGGCGACAAGGAATATGTACGGAAAATGCCGTTGGGGTCGGTGAAAAACAGCGTGCCTTCCTGCCGTATTGATTTTTCACGCCCCATCACCGGGGCGTACCTCCGCCTCAATATCCTATGAAAAAACGAGTTCTCATGCTGATAACATCTGCGGCATCCTGCCTGGCAGCCACCGAGCCGAATGCCCAGGATTTCTGGGTTCCGGACACGGCGGGCCACATCACCCACACCGGCAGCGGCAAGGAACCGCTGGTGATGTGCATGCAGGGACACAAGGTGGTGATGCAGGTGCTGTTAGACACGGCGACGGGATTTTCCTATCAGGCGCGGTTCTTCAACCTTGAGAAAGATCCCCAGGCCAAACAGAAGATCCTTGTCAAGGTGGGCAACGAATCGAATCCCTTGCTGCGGATCGATGACCGGAAGGTGGACTACGGGTTCCCCACGTCGGTCACCTTCAATGGAATGTTGATTTTGAACTATCCGGCAAGCGATGGGGTGACGGTCACCCGCACGGTCTATCCGTCCACCACCAAGGCGCTGGTGATCGAAGAATGGCAGGTGCGCAACACCACCGGCAGCAAGGTGGAGGTGAAAGTCAGACCCGTGCAAGAAACCCGGGCGTCTTTTCCTGACGAAGCCGCCGTCTTCGCGACCTGCCAGGGTGGCACGGGCGATTCGTTGAAACCCGGGGAGGTGTTTTCGTTCGCCACCACGGTGTATGCCCGCCCGGCTGACGAGCCGGAAATAGCCATCGACGTGGAAGCGGAACACTCTGCGCGCCAGGCGCTCGCGGAAGCGGCGTGGCGCGGTCCAGGCAGGTTGGAAACTCCTGATAGAATGTTAGACGCGGCATTCGCCCTGCAGAAACTCCATGTGTTGGAATGCCCGATCGAAACGTTCTGCGGGCTCATCACCCACAACGGCAGCCTTACCTATTCGCCCGGCATCTGGGCCAATGATCCGGTGGAATATTCGAGTCCCGTGTTTCCGTTTTTCGGTGATCGCGTACTGAACCGCGCGGCCATGAACATGTATCGCGTCTGGCAGGACCATTGCAAGGAACATGGCATCACTCCATTTCCCGGCTCGTTCGAAGGCCCCGCCCTGAAACTCACCCAGAAGGAACGCGGCGACGACGCGATGGTGCTCTATGGCCTATCAAAATTCCTGCTATTCCAGGGCGACCGCGCCGCCGCCGGGGAAATGTGGCCGCTGATCGAGTTCAGCGCCGCCTCGGTGCTCGGGCACACCACCGCCGAGGGCATCGTCGCCTCGCAAACCGACGAGATGGAGGACCGCTATCCGACCGGCAAAGCGAACCTGAGCACGTCGTCGCTCGCCTACGGCGGTTACCGTCAGGCGGCCCATCTGGCGCGTTCCCTGGGAAAACCGATGGCCGCCGAATATGATAAACGCGCGGACTCCCTGCGCAAAGCGATCGACGGCTATTTCGGCGCGGAAATCGAAGGATTCAACGCCTATCGTTATTACAAGGAAAACACCACCTTGCGCGGTTGGATCCTGCTGCCCATGGCCATGGGCATCACCGAACGCAAGGATGCCACCGCAGCCGCCCTGACATCCGACAAACTCTGGCCTAACAGATCCGCCGGCGCCGACATCCTCGCCGAATCCACCCGCCCGACCGAATGGGGGCGCGAGACCTACTATGCGCTGCGCGTTTTGTTCAAGGCCGGCCGCACCGAGGAGGCTCTGGATATCACCCGCCGGGTTGTCAAAGCCCAGATCTTCGGCGTCAAGGGACCGTATCCCGACGAAGACGCCATCGACATGCTCTGCCCGGGATCGCTCTATCCGCGGGTCTTCACCGAAGGCATGTTCGGCATCGTGCCCACCGGGTTGGATTCGTTCGATTGCACGCCCTGGCTCCCCAAAGCCTGGCCGCGCATGGCCTTGCGTGACGTGCGCGCCTTCGGCCAGGCTTTGGGGAGCCAGGGCGTGCAATCGAAC
>Ga0209697_10004939_pt1 | contig 16958 bp, 20 predicted proteins | sample AliMusrvi5mmetaG_FD_184115 | JGI IMG/M metagenome (GOLD analysis project Ga0209697, IMG submission 184115) | Freshwater lake bacterial and archeal communities from Alinen Mustajarvi, Finland, to study Microbial Dark Matter (Phase II) - Alinen... | ecosystem: Environmental > Aquatic > Freshwater...
GTGGCGGCTGCCGCGTCGAAATCGGGGATGAGGGGAGGGGATTTTCGCTTGATTTGTGTCCGGGGGCTGCTGAGGCTTGCCGAATGCGAAGAGCGACTGCCGGGGTGCTATTGTTTGTGGTGTTGGCGGCAGCGGGGACAGTGTTGATATCGATTCTGTGGAAAGCTGGCAAAACCCCGGGAGCCGAGGGCGAACGGGTGGGTTTCCAGGTGGCCGACGCACCGCTGGCAATGCCTGCCAGCGGCGACTTGGATGAGCGGTTTTGTTTTCTCTCCGCCTGGCAACGGGCGCAGATTCCACAGGCGGCACGTTTTGATCCGCCGCTGGGCTCGGACCATGGCGGCTTCACCTACAACGCTCAGAAATTCTGGGAAATGAACGACGCCCGCGGCGGCCACCACTTCGGCGATGATCTCAATGGCATCGGCGGGATGGACACAGATTTGGGGGATCCGGTGTTTGCCACGGCCGATGGCTTGGTGGTTTATGCCGGCGAGCCGTCACCCGGTTGGGGCAACGTCGTGGTGCTGGCGCACCGGCTGGCCGATGGCACGGTGCTACAGTCGATGTACGCCCATTTGGATCGCATCGACGTCTTGCCGGGTACACTGGTCGGCCGCGCTTCGCGTCTTGGCACGGTAGGCACCGCTCATGGCGCCTACCCGGCGCATTTGCATTTTGAAATGCGTGCCAGCGATGAGTTGGACATTGGCGGTGGCTATGGGATGCAGCCACTCAACCGCTTGGACCCCTCCGCCATCGTGGCTGGCCTGCGCCATGCGGCACCCGATGACCGCTCACCCTCGGTGCTTGCCTGCGTGCTTGCGACAACAGACAATCCGTAGCATGCAGACGTTTGATTCGAAGGCCCGATGAGCGCCACTTCACCTACCACGCCTTTGCCGCAGCGGCTTGCCTCGCTGGATGCCTTTCGCGGGTTTGCGTTGTTTCTGATGGGGTTGGAGTTGTTGAACTTGGACACGGTGGCCGCGCATTTTCCTGACAGTTCCGTGTGGCGGACGATCGGCTTTCATGCGGTGCACATTCCCTGGAGCGGTTGCTCATTGCATGATCTGATTCAGCCCGCCTTCAGTTTCATGGTCGGCGCGGCACTGCCGTTTTCCATTGCCAGTCGGTTGGCCAAAGGTCAGTCGAAGCTGCGCATGACGCTGCATGCGGTGTGGCGCGCGCTGATTCTCATCGTCCTGGGAATCTTCGTTCGCAGCCTCGGACGTCCGATGACGAACTGGACGTTTGATGACACACTCACGCAAATCGGCCTGGGTTATTCGTTGCTGTTTGTGCTCGGCTTCGCCAGCCACAGGACGAGATGGACGATGCTGGCCCTCATTCTCATCGGCTACTGGTTGTTCTTTGTCTGGCATCCGCCGTTGTTGCCTCATGCGGATCGCGACGCGATCAATATTCCGCCTGGCTGGAAGCACAACTTCGACGGGTTCTTCGCCCGCTGGAACCTCAACCGCAACCCTGCGTGGTCGTTCGATGTCTGGTTGCTGAACCTCTTCCCGCGCTTGAGGCCTTATGTCGGTTATGTCGGCGGCTACACCACGCTTAGTTTCATCCCCACGCTTGCCACGATGATTCTCGGGCTCATCGCCGGGGGCTGGCTGAAGCGGGTACCCAACGCGCCCATCGCTCCCCGAACGCTCGTCATCCGCTTGTTGCTCACCGGTCTCGCCTGCCTTGGGCTCGGGCAGGCACTGCATAGCGCAGGCATCTGCCCGATCGTGAAACGGCTGTGGACGCCGTCCTGGGTGTTGTTTAGCGGAGGCTGGTGCTTCCTCTTCATGGCGGCATTCTATCAGGTCATGGATGTGATGAAGCTCCGGCTCTGGGCGTTTCCGTTTGTTGTTATCGGGATGAATTCCATTGCCATGTATCTGCTGTTTCACAGCATGGACCGGTTCATCGGCGAGACCCTGCACACGCATCTCGGAAGGTCGGTTTTTCAAGTCCTCGGCCCGGAATTGGAACCCGCCCTGCAGGGAGCCGCAGTGCTGCTGGTTCTCTGGCTCATTCTGCTGTGGATGTATCGGCGCGGAATCTTCCTGCGAGTCTGAGGGTTTTCCGGTCAGCGGATCGGGGCTTGTATGTCCGGGCGCGATGCCTCAGATTCGGCGCATGACCATTGTGCTTGGCATCACCGGATCGATTGCGGCCTACAAGGCGGCGGACTTGGCATCGCAACTGGTGAAGCTGGGCCACGAGGTACACGCCGTCCTGACGCGCACCGGGGCGGAGTTCATCACGGCGCTGACTTTGCAGACGCTCACTCGGCAGCCGGTGACGGTGGCGCTGGACGACGAGAAGCAAGCGTGGAAACCGGGCCACATCGAACTGGCGGATCGGGCGGATTTGCTGGTGGTGGCCCCGGCGACGGCGAACGTGCTGGGGAATTTCGCCAACGGCCTGGCGCCCGATCCCTTGTCGTCGATTTACCTGGCGCTGCCGCGGCGCACCCCGGTCCTGATCGCCCCGGCAATGAACGGGAAAATGTGGTTGCACCCGGCCACGCAACGCAATCTGGCCCGCTTGGTGGCGGACGGTTGCGGCTTTGTCGGTCCGGCGGAAGGGGATTTGGCGTGCGGTTACGAGGGCTTGGGACGGCTGGCGCCGGTGGAGGAGATCTTGGCGCGGATCGCGGCGTTGGGGCTGGAAAAATGAGCGGCTCGGGGGGCTGCGATTGGACCGAATCCGACGGATTTTCGACGAAAAACCCCGGATCGGTGGAAAAATCGCGAAAATCGCGACTTTGGACTTGCATCGCGGTGGGCAGCGGTTAATTACCGCTTCCCGAATTATGGCAAAGAAAAGCTGGATCGCACGCAACGAGCGCAAAAAGAGAACCGTCGAGAAATTCACTGAGCTTCGCATGAAGCTGCGGAAGGAGAAGGACTACATCGGTCTTTCCCAGTTGCCGCGTGATGCGAGCCCGACCCGATTGGTGAATCGCTGCGCGATCACCGGCCGGCGCCGCGCCTTCCTCCGCCGGTTCCGTCTTTCCCGCATCAGCTTCCGCGAACTCGCCTCCGCCGGCATGATTCCCGGCGTGACCAAGTCGAGTTGGTAAGCTGGCGGCGCTGATTTTGGCGCGGGATTGCAGCCCCCGTTTCCGCGTCCCCGAAATGCCCATTTACGAATACGTTGCCGAAACCCCGGATGATCCCGAGCATTCGTGCCGGATTTGTGCTCGCGGCTTTGAACTCAGGCGGCCCGTGGACCGGGCCCCCTTGTTGGTTTGCCCGTTGTGCAAAAGCCCGGTGAAAAAAGTCATTTCGCGGATCAACACCCCGACGGTGACCAAGCCGCTCTCGGTGAGCGATGCCAAGAAGGCGGGCTTCACCGTGCTTGAAAAGCGCGACCAAGGGGTTTACGAAAAACTCTGATGCAATGAACGGCTATGGCATAGTGCTGCTGGCGACAACGGATGGCATGGTCTATCAATGGCCGACGCCCGGCGAATGGGCGCTGTATGTGGCCGGGATCATTTTATTCCTGATTCTCAACGCGTTGTTTGTGGCGGCCGAATTTGCGTTTGTGAAGGTGAGGCCCAGCCAGATCGAGACCGAAGCCAACGACAAATCCAGCGGTGCCCGCGCGGCGCGTAAGATCGTCGAAGACATCAACCCATATCTATCCGCCGCGCAACTCGGCATCACGGTGGCGTCCCTCGCGCTCGGCGCGCTGGGTGAGCCGTTCATCGAAAAATTGGTGGGTCCGCCCTTGCAGCAGATCCCGTGGTTTCCGCCCGGTTTGGTCGGCGGCTTGTCATGGGTGCTGGCCATCGGTTCCTTCACCATCGTGCATGTGGTGATTGCCGAGCAACTGCCAAAGATGATTGCGATCCGCAGAGCCCTGCCCGCCACCTTGTTCCTGGCGCGGCCCATGCGCCTGTTCTACAAACTTTGCAGCGTGCCAATCCGCATGCTCAACGGCGCCTCCAACTGGTTGGCACGCGTGATTTGCCGCATCGAGCCGGCCACCGAACACGACCAGGCCCATAGCGCCCAGGAACTCGCCCTGCTGGTGGCGGAAAGCGAACGCTTCCAGGAAGTCACCGAAACCGAGCGCGAAATATTGGAGAACGCGCTCGAACTCAATGAAGTCTGGGTCCGCGATGTAATGACCCATCGCAGCGAAGTGGTGGTGGTCGATGCCGACGAGGCCTTCGAGGTCACCCTCGAACTGGTGCGCAGTACCAAGCACACCCGCTTCCCGCTGGTCAAAGGCCATCTTGACAACGCGATCGGCTTCATTCACGTCAAGGATTTGCTCAAACTGATCGGCGAACCCAAGCCGGACATCATGATCATCAAGCGCGACCTCAAGGCCGTGCCCGAAACCATGCCGCTGGACATGTTGCTGAAGTTCTTCCTCAAGGAGAAAACCTCGCTGGCCTTGGTGGCCGACGAGTTCGGACATGCCTCCGGCGTGGTCTTCCTCGACAACGTGATCGAGGAGTTGGTCGGCGACATCCAGGACGAATTCGACAATGAAAGCTCCGCCTTCACCCGCATCAACGACGATGAGTTCGTCACCGACGGCACCACCACTCTCAACGAGTTGGCCGACTACGAGAAGGACCTCTATCTGGAAAGCGGCGAGGTGACCACCGTGGGCGGCTACATCACTCAACAGTTAGGCCGCTTCCCGGAAGTGGGCGAAGCCATCACCATCCGCGGCCACGAAGCCAAGGTCACCAGCACCGATGGCCGCCGCGTCGGCCAAGTCCATTTCCGCCGCTTGCCGGAACCCGCCGCCAATGGCAAGACCGTCGCCAATGGCAAAGCCGATGAGGCGTGAGGGATTGTGGCGGCGGTCTGTGACCGTCGCACGCTTCCGTCGCTGGCAAGCGAGGAGTGGCCCAAGCAGGTGTTGCACCTGCAACCCGCTGCCGTCTTCTCCCGCCGGACCCATCGGAAATGGGTTCCTGCCATTGCGTCTCGCTGGAGTACCTGCCAAAAACCAGCGACACTCGCAGGTCGTCGCTACTGTTTGGGAACCTCGACTAGCAGCGGGGAGGCGGCGAGATCGGCGGGGGCGACGACCCATTCGTGGGCGGGGAGCTTGTCCACACTGCCGTAGCGGGAAGTGATGATTTTCCTGACCGCGGGTCGGTCGAGATGATAGTCGCGGAAATGCCGGCGCGGGCACAACTCCACCCCGGCATGCTGATAGACTTTCCAGACGAGTTCCGAACAATAGAGTTTTTCGTCGTCCCAACGGAACAGGGGATCATAATCGCGACCTGTTAGGGTGCTGCCCCACTTCCAGGCGCGCTCGGTGGCCTCGCGGCTGAGGGCGGTTTTCAAGCGCTTGGCATGCAATGTACCCGGAGAGCCGCTGGCGATGAAATGGTCCAGCGTGGCGACGCGGACGGGTTGGACGGCCTCCAGGACCATGAGGCGCCCCTGTTGGAGAAAGACGATCCCGCAATGGGTAAATGGGGAATCCGTCGCCTCGCGAATTGCATCGGCTTGGGGGCCGGCGTTGCCGCAAAAGACGATGTCACCGGCTTGCAGGGCGTAGGGGTTATCCGCAGCGGATAAAACACCCGACAGATTCAATCCGCCGACAATGAGCATGCCGAGCATGAGCGAGAACCTGGCGGCGAGTGCTTTCATGGGTGCAAATCTGGTCAAACTCGGGCGGGAATCAAGTCGTATAAGGAAACCGGGAAAGCTCGGCTGTGGGGCATGCCACGGATTCTACTTCACTCGACGGCGTTCGCAATGATGGGATGGGGTTTGCCGCGGGATTTTTGGCGATGCCAACGAGAAAACCTCACCCAATGGCGTGTTCGGCCTTGTCAGGGGGCCTTGAAGCGGCTTGACTGCGCGTCCCCCCAAATTTTCCCACTGTGAAAGCGCACGAACTCTACACCGCCGTTGACCCCGCCCTTGTGACCCAAATGCTCGACTGGTTCCGCGCCAACGACCGCAATGTGTACAAGTCCGCCGTTGCCACGCTGGCCGCCAACCGCAAGCTGCGCCCCGTTTTCATCCAGAAAAAATCCCTGCCCGAGCAGTACGCGTGGATTCACAAGACGATGAAACTCAATGCCTGCGACACGATCGGCGAGCACCTGCTGCAAGCGTATTTGATGGCGGGCCAGCAATCCTTGCTCGGAATGTTCTGCGATGGCATGGGCATTCCCCACGACGGCAAGGGTTCGGTGGTCGGGGATTTGCCCAAACGCCTCGATCCGGAACGCCTGGCGGAGACGATCGACCGCTTGCTCGGCTTGTTCGAGCCGAAGTTGCTCACGCTGTATCTGTACTGCTTCAACCTGCAGTTGCCCGGCGGTTGGGCCGACCTTACGGAAAAAATCGAGTCCGATCCGCGTCTCACGCTCGCCTCACCCCCGCCTGAGGGCGCTGGCGAGGGACCACAGCCAAGCGCTCAGCAAGCCTAACAGAACTGCGGCCGCCACGCTCGGCCATAGCGGCACCGCGTGGCCCGCGACAAATATCTCGGGTTGTATCACCAGCCGCGCAAGTTGCGCCAGGCACATCAGCCCGAACACGGCGCCGGCCACTCGCAATCCCATGATTGGCGATTTCATGCTTGTCTGAATCTCAGCGGGGAAATGCCGCTGTCAAGGCTGACCCCGGATTCTCCCCAAGATAACCCGGAACCGCGCATGCGCCATCAGGTGAAACCCTTCCTGCGCGCCTTCCGCACGGAGTGGTCGTGACGTGGGATAGGAAACCTCCAGCTTGAATGAATCTGCTTGCCAAGCTGCCCGCGCCTGGGTTCACTGCCGCGCCCCATGGCCCTCATTGTCCAGAAATACGGCGGCACGTCCGTCGGTACCCTTGATCGCATCCGCAACGTGGCGGCGCGGCTGAAACGCACCCGCGACGCCGGCAACCAGGTCGTCGCGGTGGTGTCCGCGATGTCCGGCGTGACCGACGGTCTCCTCAAAATGGCCCGCGACCTCTCGCCCAACCCCGCCGAGCGCGAACTCGACGTGCTGCTCTCCACCGGCGAGCAGCAATCCATCGCCCTGGTCACCATGGCGTTGCATGACCTGGACGTGGATGCCGTGTCAATCACGGGCCGTCAGGCAGGCATCTTCACCACCGGCTCACATACCCGCGGCCGCATCCTCAACATGGATCCCTCGCTGATGCGGCAGTTTCTCGAGGAAGGCAAGTCGCTTGTCGTCGCCGGGTTCCAGGGGATTTCCTCCAAAGGCATGATCCACACGCTGGGTCGCGGCGGATCGGATCTGACCGCGATCGCGGTGGCCGCGGCGCTCAAGGCGGATGTGTGCCAGATTCTAACCGATGTGGACGGCGTCTACACCTGCGACCCGCGGGTGGTGCCCAACGCCCGCAAGCTGCCGGAGATTTCCTACGACGAAATGTTGGAAATGGCCTCCTCCGGCTCCAAGGTCATGCAATCCCGCTCGGTCGAATTCGCCAAGAAATTCGGCGTGGTTTTTGAAGTCCGCTCCTCCCTCAACGACAACCCCGGCACCCTCGTGTTAGAAGAACATCCCAACATGGAAAACGTCGTGATTCGCGGCGTCTCGATCGAGCGCTCCCAAGCTCGCGTCACCATCACCGGCATCCCGGACGAGCCCGGCATGTCCGGCAGCATCCTCGGCGCCCTTGGAGACGCGGAAATCAACCTGGACATGATCATTTCCAACATCGCGCACGACGGTTTCGCCCGTCATTCGTTCACGATGCATTCCAGTGATCTGGGCAAGGCGCAGGCCGCGCTCAAACCGGTGATCGCCGGGTTGGGTCCCAATGCCAAGGTGGAGACCGAGGGCGGTGTGGCCAAGCTCTCCGCGGTGGGCATCGGCATGCGCTCGCACTCCGGGGTGGCCGCCACCATGTTCAAGGCGCTTGGCGCGGCGGGCATCAACATTGGCATGATCTCCACCTCGGAGATCAAGATCGCCGTCACCGTGGATGAAACCCGCATCGAGGACGCCGCCCGCGCCGTGCACGACGCCTTCGGTTTGGACAAGCGGCCGGCGTGACAATTGGTTAGAACCACCCTCGCCATGCCCCTGCCGGGCTTCTATCAGTTATTGAAATTCAAGGGCCGTCGCCAGGCACTCATTCATGTCGACTTCCCCCAATCCGTTGGCAACCCGGTGCGTCATGGAGTTGTATGAAGCCGGAGGATGCGGACATTTTCACAGAAAAGTGTTGCGCATTCGGGCGGCGACAATTACCAGTTGCAGCACCATGAAAGCACAATCCGTCTCCCGTCGCCAATTTGTCGCCAGTTCCGTCCTTGGTGCCGCCGCAGTGGCTGCCGGGCGCGTGCTCGCCGCCCCGGCCGCCACTCGCAAAATCCCGATCTCGATCCAATTGTATTCGGTGCGCGACGCTTGCGCCAAGGACTTCGATGGCACGCTCGCGGAACTGGCCAAAATGGGCTTCGCCGGAGTCGAGTTCGCTGGCTATCATAGCTACGCTGGCAAGCCGAAGGAATTGCGGGCGAAACTCGACCAGCTCGGTTTCAAGGTGGCGGCCACCCACATCGGGACCAACACGCTGCGCGGCGATGAACTTACCAAGACCATCGACTTTCACCAGCAGATTGGCTGCAAGTATTTGATCGTGCCCGGCGACGGTGACTTCACCCACCCGGAGAAGAGCAAGGCGCTGGCCGAGTTCTTCAACGAGACCGCCGCCAAACTCAAGCCCCACGGCATGGCCTGCGGCTACCACAACCATACCGGCGAGTTCGCCAAGATCGGCGACACGAATTATTGGGAGTTGTTCGCCTCGCGTACCTCCAAGGACGTCGTCTTGCAGGTCGATTGCGGCTGGGCCGCTGACGCAGGACAGGATTGCGCCGACCTGATGACACGGCACCCCGGGCGGATGAAAGTGGTCCACATCAAACCGACCGTGATCAAGGGAGAGGCCGGCAAGAAGGCGATTTTCGGCCAGGACTCGGTGAACTGGCGGCCCATTCTAACCGCCTGCCGCGAGGTCGGCGGCACCGAGTGGCTCACCCTCGAGCAGGAAGTCTATCCGGATGGCAAGTCGCCCATGGAATGCACCTCACTCTCGCTGGCCGCGCTGACCAAGAGCTTGTGAGCACGGGCGTGACGGAGCCGCTGCGATCTTCGGTGTGGCCGCTGTCCGCGCCGGTGGCTAACATGGATCTTTGCGATCAATCCGGTGTGGCGGCTCCCGGGGCGCCGGCGCGTGTCTACCGGGGCCGGGGTTCTTGCTGAATCTGGTCATGCACGCATCCGAGGTCATCGTGAGGATTGCGGCAGGCATCGTGATGACCGCCGGGCTGTGGGCATTGTTAGACAAGGCGATCCACGCCTGGCGGGCGCGGCGGGTGGCGGAGGACCTGCGGCGGTTTTATTGTCTAACATCCGCCGCCCATGAGAAGGTGCGTGTCGGTCTCAAGACGATGGCGCGGATTGTCCCGCGCTTGGAAGATCCCCGGCGGCTTTTGTCCCGCCGCGGGGTCGACTTGCTAGACAGGCACGCCGTTTCCATGATGAATGTCGAGCGAGTGCTTGGGGGCGCGTATGGACGGTCCCGGTTCCGGCGGGTCGCGACCCGCCAGTTGCGGGATTTGAGCGGCTTGGACAGCGCCTTCGAGCGGTTTCAGCGTGCCGTGCTACGGATGCTCTATCAGCAGGCGGTGACGCGGGTGGTCATGCCGCCGCTGGCGACACGGCGCTATCGTGCGGCGTTCACGGTGCTGGAGCACGGTCTGCCGGGGACGCTGTGGCCGCTGATGAATGAAATCCTCGGGCAACATGTTGAGTTGTGGACTCGCGATGTTTCCGGTGTTTGGCATAAGGTGCGGAGCCTCGGGATTCGCCTGGGTAAAGAGGTCGTTTTCAGCCGCCGCTATCTTGAAGACGCTCAGGAGTTGCACCTGATCGTCCGGGACCTGGACGGACGCACCTTCACCAATGAGTTTGAAGTGGAGCACGAGCTGCCGCTCAAACCGCCGTGGTGGCCGCTGCCGAAATGGCTATGGCCTGGCGGCAAGTGAACTGGTTAAATGGGCCATCGGTCGCCTGTTGCGCGAAAACCGATACGAACCGCAGCCGGTGCGCCGCGTATGGATCGAAAAACCCGGCAGCCGCGGAAGTCGACCGCTGGGCATCCCGACCTGGCTTTTTTGTTGCTGGTATTTTTGTTGCTTGACGGGTCACTCGCACCTGTGCTTCTTCCGGCAGCCGCAATTCTCGGTCTTTTGCAAGGAATCGAATCGCGTGGCACTTGTCATTTTGCTGCTGCTCACCGAGGGTTGCTGTGGGCGTGGAGCAACGGCAGGAACTGGAGAACCACCCCAAGAACCCGATTCGAGACGCATGGCGATTGACCCCAAACTGGCTGAAGACCTGAAATCCCAGGGAGTGCATGTCACTTCCTTTGAGGGCTTGATCAATTGGGGCCGCGCCGGTTCGTTATGGCCGCTGCAGTTCGGCCTCGCCTGTTGCGCCATCGAAATGATCGCCGCCACCATGGCCAAATACGACATGGCCCGTTTCGGGGCCGAGGTCTTCCGCCCCTCGCCACGCCAGGCGGACCTGATGATCGTGGCTGGCACGGTGACCAAGAAAATGGCCCCGCAAGTCGTCCGCCTTTACAACCAAATGGCCGAGCCGAAATACGTCATTGCCATGGGTGCCTGCGCGATTTCCGGCGGTCCCTTCAAGGACGGTTACAACGTGCTCAAAGGCATCGACCGTTACATCCCGGTGGACGTTTCCATCCCCGGTTGCCCGCCGCGACCGGAAGCCCTGCTCCATGGCCTGATCACTCTGCGCGAACAGATCGCCAAGGAAAAACTCATGGGTCCCACCCGCGCCCGCCATGCCGATCCCAACGCCCGCGCCGAACTCCCCGTGCCGGAATACGGCCCCCATGATCTGGAGCCCACTTTCAACCCGGACGTTTGGAGCCCGCCCGCCGTCACCCGTGAAGCCAGTGAATCATGACGCCTGACCTTCCCGCCATCCTTGCCCGCTTGCAGGCCGCCCTGCCCGACGCCACCCTCGCGCAACGCCGCAACCCGGGTCCCGCCGGCCAGGATTCCCTGCTCGTCGCACCCGCAAACCTCGTCGCGGTCTGCCAATTCCTCCGCGACACCCCCGACCTCGATTTCGATCTTCTGTCTAACGTGACCGGTGTGGACTGGCCCGATCCGCTCAAGGCCGAGGCGGTGGCCGTGCCCGTCACGGATACCCCGCCGCCCGCCAGCGGCTTTCTCGAAGTCGTCTATCATCTTTACTCGACCTCCCGCCGCGCCGGCCCGTTGGTGTTGCGTGCCCGCAGCGCCGACCGCGAAGCGCAGGTGCAAATCCCCTCGGTGGTTGCGGTTTATCGCAGCGCGGAATTTCAAGAGCGTGAAATCTATGATCTGTTCGGGGTTGTTTTCACCGGCCATCCCGACTTGCGCCGCATTCTGATGTGGGATGAATTCCTGGACCATCCGATGCGCAAGGATTACGTGGCGCCGGACGATTACCAATACGAACCCACCCCTCACGATGCCGTGTTGGAAAAGGCCAAACTGCATTACCCCGCCAAACCGTGATCTCGGACGCCACCATCCCCTTTGCCACCAACCCAGCACAGCCGGAGTTGGATGAGGACCAATTGCTGCACGTTTCGTTAGGCCCGCAGCACCCGTCCACCCACGGCGTGTTCCGCATGAATGTGGTGCTCGACGGCGAAACCGTCGTCAGCCTCAAGCCGGTCTTCGGCTACCTCCACCGCAACCACGAGAAAATCGCCGAGGGCGTCACCTATCTGTCGTCGATGCCGTTCACCGACCGGCTCGATTACATCTGCCCCCTCACTAACAACTGGGCCTATGCCCACGCCGTGGAAAAACTCGCCGGCATCGAGGTGCCGGAGCGTGCCGAGCACATCCGCGTGATCACCGCCGAACTCACCCGCCTGATCAATCACACCGCGTTCGTCGGATTCTTCCTCGGCGACATGGGCGCCTGGGGATCCGCGCTGATGTACGCCTTCCGCGAGCGCGAGAAAATCCTCGACCTGTTCGAGGATCTTACAGGAGCCCGGATGATGTCCAATTTCATGCGCTTCGGCGGCTGTCGCAACGACCTGCCGGACGGCTGGGCGGCCAAGGCTGGCGCCCTGGTCGATGGATTCCCCGTTTTCCTCGACGAATTGGAAAACCTCATCATCGGCAACGAAGTCCTGCTCGCACGGACCCAGAACGTCGGAGCCGTATCCAAAGAGGCCCTCATCAACGGCGGCATCACCGGCCCGATGCTGCGCGCGGCGGGCGTCGCCTATGACATCCGCAAAGTCGAGCCATACGGCATTTACGAGCGCTTCAAGTTCCGCGTCCCGCTGGGCGAAACCGGCGACTGCTACGACCGCCTGATGATCCGTTTCCTGGAATTGCGCGAGTCGCTGGCCATCCTGCGCCAGGCGTTGGACCAACTGCCGGAAGGTGATTATATCAACCCGAAGGCGAAAATCCGCAACTTCAAGCCGCCGGTGGGCGAGGCCTACGCCCGCATCGAGGGACCCAAGGGCGAACTCGGCTTTTACCTCGTCAGCGACGGCTCGGCCAATCCGTTCCGCTACCGCGTGCGCCCGCCAAGTTTCATCAATCTGACCTTGCTGGAGGACATGTGTCTCGGCCTCGACCTCGCGGACGTGGTCGTCATCCTCGGCAGCGTCGACATCGTCCTCGGAGAAGTTGATAGATAAGCCATTCATGGAATCTCCCGCCACCACCACCCGCGCTGCCAGCCCGCCGTCTCCGGCGCGATGGACCGTGCCCGGCATCGGTTTGCTCAAAGGCATGATCGTGACCGCGACCAATATGCTGCAGAGCTATTATCGCAAGGATCGCATGACCACCGTGCAGTATCCCGAGCAACGCGCCCCGATCAGCCAGAACTTCCGCAACTTCCCGTTCCTGGTGTATGATGGGGACGATGCGATGGCCGGACTGCGCTGCACGGCTTGTTCGATATGCGAGAAGGAATGTCCGCCGCAGTGCATCTACATCGTGTTGGATCGCGATGAAAACGGCAAGTCGCTCAAACGCCCCAAGGTGTTTGATATCGATGTCTCGGTCTGTATGAATTGCGGCATTTGCGCCGAGGTCTGTCCGTTTGATTCGATCTATATGGATGGCGAATTTGAGTTGAGTACCGCTGATCGCTTCGGTGGCCTGTTGTTCAACAAAGAGCGCCTGGCGCGCTCCACCGACTATCACGCGAAACTCCGCCCGCTCGAAGCGGCGGAAGTCGCCGCCCGCCGCAAGGCCGAGGAAGAGAAAAAACTCGCCGCCCAAGCCGCCAAAGAGGCCAAAGCCAAGGCCGATGCCGCCCAAAAGGCATCGAAGGCGCAAGAGGACCAAGCCGCCAAGGACCAAGCCGCCAAGGACCAGGCCGCCACCGACCAGGCCGCCACCGACCAGGCCGCCACCGACCAGGCCGGACCCGCCGCATGAACGCTCGCCTGACAAAACGGACGCCGATTTGTTAGACCTTCGGAATTGACCACTGAGTACACTGAAAGCCACTGAATCCACTGAGCAATACGAAGTAATCCGTGTAATCCGTGTAATCCGTGTAATCCGTGGTTTCAATGCTCAATTCATCTATGCAACTTCGGTATGCGGGTTTGAAGCCGCCTGGTAATCAATGACTGACTCTATCGGAACTCATGCAAGCCCTCAAACAACACGAAATCCCCGGCCGGGTGAGCCTCTTTTCCGGCAAGGGCGGCCTGCCGGCCGTCCGGATTGAAACCGCCTGGAGTTTGGCGGAAATTTACCTGCACGGCGCCCACGTCACCCGCTTCCAGAAAACCGGCGAGCCGCCACTGCTTTTCCTGAGTGAAGCCAGCCAGTATGATGCCGACAAACCGATACGCGGCGGCGTGCCGCTGATCTATCCGTGGTTCGGCGGCCGCGACGGCCTGCCAGCCCACGGCACCGCCCGCATCACGAGCTGGGATCTAACCGAAACCAGGGTCCTGCCCGACGGCCGGGTGCGACTGCGTTTCCACCTGCCGTCCGCCGACGGACCCGAGGTGGATTACGTGGTGACCGTCGGCTCCTCGCTGACCATGGAATTCACCGTCGCCAACACCGGCACCGCCGATGTCACGTTCGAAAACTGCCTGCACTCCTATTTCCATGTCGGCGACATCCGCCGCATCGGCATCACCGGCCTGCGGGGCGTCGCCTACTTCGACTGCCTGCTCGCCGCCACCCGCACCGAGACCGCTGAAACCCTCCGCATCGCCGGCGAAGTGGACCGCACCTATCAAAACACCGCCGCCACCGTGGAGATTCACGATCCGGTCCTGGGTCGCACCCTGCGCGTCCGCAAGTCCGGCTCCCTGTCCACCGTCGTCTGGAACCCGTGGATTGCCAAGTCCCAACGCATGCCGGACTTCGGCGACAACGAGTATCAAACCATGGTCTGCGTCGAATCCGGCAACATCGCGGAACACGCCATCACCCTCCAACCCGGCATCCGCCACTCGCTCCAAGTCGAGGTGGACGACCTCCCGTTGGATCGTGGCTGGGATTAGGGTGCCGTAATCTCTACCGGTCTCTTTCCTTGACCACCTCGCGGATGGCGTCCAATTTTTCCGTGCCTTGCCCCTTGTCGGGGACGAGCCAGCCACCTTCATCCACCTCGTTCCAGGCGTAGAACAACATGGTCCTTGCCTCGGCCGCATCCGGATTCGCCTCGATCCATGCACGGGCCGAGCGCACATGAGCGGCCAGTTCGCTGGGTTTGGGTTGCATCGTGTCGCCCTTGTTATCGCGCGGGCCACCCCAGCCGGCGCTCAGGTTCGGAACCACATTCTTGCCGGTCGCTTTCATCGCATCCCAGTGCTTGACGTGAGCAGCGCACAGCCCGGCATAATCAGGCCCTCCATAACTAGTATAGGCGCTGATCGAGTCCAAACCAGCGTCCGTGGCCACATTGGCACCCGCCTTGGCATTCTCCGTCAGTGCGACGAAATACGGGTTCTTCTGACCGGTTGCCATGATCTGTTTCCGTAGGCTATCCATGTGGCTCCGTGCTTTTTCGACCGACCCGAAAATATCCGCGGCTTTTTGATTTTCCCAGAACATCAGGTAGAGGAGCGGCCGACCGTCGGCAACCTTCTGATAGTTGGGCTCCTGCATCATGTCGAGCCACTCCCGAACCTCACTCTCCGTCTGCTTGGGATTTCCAATCAGGCAGAAATTGATACCGCGCTTGTGTTTGCTCGTCAGGTAAAGCCGGCGCGCCCGGTTCATGTAGTCGTGTTCGAACCCGTCGTCTCGGATGCCCTTCCAATAGTAAAGAAACGCAAAGTAATCGATGCCGCCGGCTTTGGCGTAAGCGATCTCCTGATCAACCGCCTCTTGTGTATCACCGTGCACCTGGACCTCGGTATCCGAGATCACTTTGGCATAGAATGGCAGCCGTCCGTGCCATTTCTTGTCCGCCAGGTTCTTCTCGTAAGGATTCACCTTGTCGTCGAACCAGGCGTCCCAGCGGATCGCGCCGATGGTTACCCGTTTGGACGCCGCCTTCTCCGGGTGCGAAACGCGACCTTCCACTACTACTGCGTTGCTCGTAGCAGAACCGGGGCCGTTGTGCGCGACATCCTCAGCCATGGCGTTAACCGCTCCGACCAACATTGCAGCGGCCAACATAACACCTCCCGGATTCTTCATGGTTATAGTTGTTCTCATTGTGTTGCCAGTTCCCTTCGTTACATCATAAGCCAACGTTTTAACCCATTCTATAATTAGATCACCAAGTGTTTTTAAACCCGATTCTGAGGCGGTTTGTTGCCTCAATAAATCCATAATATTCGAAGTGTCATTTAAATTTGTCATTGCAAACCCCCATTAATCATATTTATGTTATCTTGCATGGCTTTTTTCTTGGGTCTTAATACCCTGTTTAGTTAGGCGGGAATGCCCAACATTAATGATTTGATATGATATGTTTTGGATGACAGCCCAACGTCCATATGATGCCACCGCGTTATTGGAGCGCGTTGGCGGGAAGTTGAGTAAGCTTTGAGCGGTTGGCATCCAATCTTGTTGGCTGTCTTATCGCCGGGTTGATGCGTAGCCCGGATCCTGCTTGTCGTGTCGAACCGCCGTGACCCGTATCACGCCGGGGAGTATCCGAAACAGAAAATGGATCGGAAATCTCTTCAGATTGCTCCGGCGTCGACCCGTGCGGTCGAAATGATGCCTTTCGGGGTGATCCCGCGCGTAGTCGATCGCCTCGGTCAATTCCTGCCAAAACGAATCCCCGAGATCGGATGAGATCGCATCGTAATGGTCGAGGAAAGCCCGGACCTCCGCTGGCACCTTGGGGTGATAAACAACGGCTCTCATCGACTTCCGCGGCCAACCTGAGCTAGAAATTCGCCGTGGCTGATTGGGATAACGGATCCAGAATCCATCTCCGCCTCCCGCCTCTCTACTTCCTCGTCATCCGGCCCCGACGGCAGGCCTGACATGCCGTGAAGTAAATAGGCCACCAACCCCTTCCGATCCTCCTCGGAGAGTTCCTTGGCCTGTTTCTGAATGTCCGCAAGCTGAACCATGGCGGTACCCTACTTCGGAAAATCGACCACCGCAACTCCAATTTGGTGCCTCGTTTCCGGTCTTTCTTACCCAGCCAACGTCACACGCTGCCAACGCCGGGGCGGGGCTGCACGTGAGCGGAGGGGTTGGTGGTGGAATTACTGGGGATCATCGCGAGTAGGTGGCCCCGGCGGTTGGTCAGACGTGTCTTGTTCTGCTTCTTGTTTCTCCAAGATCAAAAATTGATTTACTAAGACATACTTGGGATCACGAGTGTCCGGTTAACTGACAAATGATTTCTTGGAACGATCATAAAATGAGAGAGTTACGAAGCCAAACCGATGTGAGGGATTTGAACTTTTTGGGCAGTTTTGAGC
>Ga0209697_10004940_pt1 | contig 16957 bp, 10 predicted proteins | sample AliMusrvi5mmetaG_FD_184115 | JGI IMG/M metagenome (GOLD analysis project Ga0209697, IMG submission 184115) | Freshwater lake bacterial and archeal communities from Alinen Mustajarvi, Finland, to study Microbial Dark Matter (Phase II) - Alinen... | ecosystem: Environmental > Aquatic > Freshwater...
AGTGCACCGTGACCTACCGGGCCAAAGAATTCCCCATCTTCACAGACGCGTGTTTCGGTGCGGACACCTACGGCTTCCGCCGCGTGCGAAGTTCCACAAAAACGCAATCGGTTCCGCCCACAAAACCGGAAACAACAGCAACCGCGATAGCAGTTGTCACTGCACCCGTTAAAACCTCTGCCGAACCCCCTGCTCCGCCGAGTGGGAAGCTGGATCGCGCCCAACTGAAGGGAACCATCGTCTTTGTCTCTGACCGCAGCGGCACGCTCAAAATCTGGAGTATGCGGGCCGACGGCAAGGAGCCGAAGCCGCTGACGCAAGGCCCCAACCCTGACGCGGATCCGCGCTTCTCGCCCGACGGCAAGCGCATCCTCTACACGACCCTTCGCGGCGGCTTCCCCGAGGTCTGGCTCATGCCGCGCGACGGCTCCGCGCCGCAGAAGGTGACAATCGGCAGCCAAGCCGACTGGTCCCCGGACGGTCAGCGGATCGTCTTCATCCGCGAGAATCAGGCCTGGGTGCGCGAACTCGCCTCAGGGCGGGAGCGGCGCGTCTCTCCTGAGGCGTGGGAGCGCTGCGGCGTCCCAGCCTGGCGACCCGACGGCAAGGCGCTAGCCCTCGCCAGCCGCCACACCGGCACCATCGGCATCTACTTTCTGAGTCCCGACGGTAAAGACCCAACGCCGCTCACGACCGAGGAACCCTCCTGCACCCCGCGCTGGTCGAAGGACAGCACCCGCCTGCTCTGTCAGACGGTCAAGGGCCACGTCCATCAGGTAGGCGCGGACGGCAAGGACTGGGAGCAGGTGACCTTCGGAGCCGACCTCCAGCACGATGCGCGCTACTCGCCGGACGGCTCGCTGATCGTCTTCTGCCGCGCGCCGTCTTCCGAAGGCCCCTGGCAGATCTGCGTCAGCCGCTTCGGCGGCGACGACATGGACTTCATCGCTCTCACAACTGAAGGCTCAAACCTGTCGCCCGACTGGCAGCCATAGTCTTACTTTTTGTCATTGTCTTACTTCTGTGCCAATGTTATACTTTCCTCATGAAAACAACCTACATGCCGACGGTATCGTTCACAACCAAAGGACAGGTTGTCATTCCCGTCCACATACGACGCCTGTTCGGCATCGGAACCGGAACACGGGCCGTCGTGACAGCCACAAGCGAAGGCATTTTGCTTAAACCGGTCACGGATGCCGTGATCGACGCGGGGTGCGGAATACTGCAGGCGCAAACGAACGTGCCCTCCCTCGCCGAAGAGCGGGCGCTTTACAAGATCGAGGAAAAGGAACTGGAGGATCGCCGTGTCAGCCGCCGTTCTTGACAGTTTCGCCTTGTTGGCCTATCTGCGCCGCGAACCCGGCCACAAATCGGTCCATGCGGCTTTGAGAAAGGCCAAGGACGGTCATCTGGCGCTGTCCATGACCGAACTGAACTACGCTGAAGTCAAGTATATCGTCCTGCGAAAGAACGGACCGGACAAATGGTGCGTGGTGGAGTCCTTGCTCTCCGTTCTGCCGATCATGTTCCACCAGGTGGACAGAGCCTTGGCAGATCGAGCCGCCGATTACAAGGCTCGCTTCAAAATGAGTCTTGCCGACGCTTGCGCCGCCGCACTCGCGAAACAGAAAGATGCCGTGCTCTACACGAGTGACCCCGAGTTCGCAGCATTGAAAGCCGAAATCCGCCTGCACACGCTCGAATAGGTGAATTGGAGACTCTTCAGATGCTGTTTCACACATGGACCTTTGCCCTCTTTCTGTTGGTCGTTCTGCCCGTTTTTTTCCTGCTGCGGAAAACGCGCTTCTGGATCGCCTGGCTGATGCTGGCCTCCTACGTCTTCTACGGCTGGTGGAACCCCTACTACCTGTCCCTCGTGTTCTACTCCACGGTGATGGACTACTTCCTCGTTACCCTGATGGATCGCTGCCCGCGCGACGCGACGAAGGTCGGCGTCGCCGACCGGCTGCCCCGGCTGCGCTTCGATGACCGCGTGCTGAAGCATGCCTTCCTCGTAGCGAGCGTGTCGGCCGTCAGCCTTCTTGCGCTGGCTTTTTGCGGCCCGGTGACATTGCGGCCCGCCCTGATCATGCTGAGCGTCCTGGTCTTTCTGATGGCGCTGGGCGCACTCTTGAGAAGCCGAAAAATCTGGCTGTTCATCAGCGTGTTCAACAACCTCGCGCTGCTGCTCTTTTTCAAGTACGCCGGATTCCTGGTTCAGAACGTCAACGCGCTGCTGGCGCAGGCCCATCTGGCTGCCGCACTCCCTGAGCCGGCCACGCTGATGCCATACGGCTTCACCTACCTGCTTCCCGTCGGCATCTCGTTCTTCACCTTCCAGTCGCTCAGCTACACGATCGATTTCTACCTCGGCAACGTGCCGCGCGAAAAGAACTTCCTGCGCTTCGCAACCTTCGTGTGCTTCTTCCCGCAATTGATGGCTGGCCCTATCGAGCGGGCCAAGCATCTGCTGCCCCAGTTCCAGAAGTTCCCTGAAATCCGCCTACAGAACTTCACGGACGGTGCCTCGCTCTTCCTGGTGGGACTTTTCAAGAAGCTCGCGCTGGCCAACTACTTGGCATGTTACGTGGATCGCGTCTACGACACCCCGTCCGCATTCGATGCGCCGGCCCTGCTCATGGCCACCTTCGCGTTCGCCTGGCAGATCTACTTCGACTTCAGCGGCTACACCGACATGGCCCGCGGCATCGCCAAGGTCATGGGCTTCAACCTGATCCTGAATTTTCGCAACCCCTATCTAGCCACCGGCATCGGCGAGTTCTGGACCCGCTGGCACATCAGCCTCTCCTCGTGGTTCAGGGACTACGTCTACATTCCGCTGGGCGGAAATCGGTTGGGCAAACTGCCGACCTACAGGAACCTGCTCATCACCTTCGCCGTGTCCGGCATCTGGCACGGAGCTTCTTGGACATTCCTGGCCTGGGGTCTGCTGCACGGCCTGGGCGTGATGATCACCCGCGAGCTCGAACGCTCGGCTTTCTACAGCAACCGTGTGCCCAAGGCGATCAAGCAGGTGGGCGTCTTCCTGTTTGTCTGTTTCGCGTGGATCTTTTTCAGGGCGACTTCCATGACTGATGCGTTGCTTATTATCCGGCGCATTTTCACCGCGCCCTGGCACGATCCGCAGATACCCGCCCTGCTGCTGTTGATGGTCGGGCTTATTTGGCTCTATGAAACGGCGTACGAGTCGAACTGGCGCGTGAACCTGCAGCGCGCGCCGGTCCGCGTCGCCACCGCCGTATTCATGATTCTCTACCTGTTCCTCTTCTCGTCTGGAGGCGGATCGTTCATCTATTTCCAGTTTTAGGTTCGAGAGATTGAGATTACGAGTGACACCGCCCCCGCATGATCGTAATCATAATCTTATGCGAATTCTTAATCCGGCATGAAACTACGTCAAAACGAATACCTATGACCCACGAACACGAACAAACCGATCACGACGATCTGCCGATCACGCACGAGGTGCGGCTCACGCTCAGGCAGTGGCTGGCCGCGCTGCTGACCGTGACGCTCATCGCTGTCGCGCTGCCGCGCGCGTGGAAACACGTCGAGCGCTTCGAGGTCGGCGCCGACTACCGGATTCCGTACGCGCTCAGCAACGATTACTGGCTGTTCGACTGGTATCTGCAGAAGGTTGCCGCTGCGAAGCCCATCGTGGTTCTTGGCGACTCCGTAGTGTGGGGCGAGTATGTCAAAGCCGACGGCACACTCCCCCATTTTCTGAACGCGGAAGCCGCGAAGCCCGTCCGCTTCGTCAACGCTGGGGTCAACGGTCTTTTTCCGCTGGCGATGGAGGGACTGGTGCGCGACTACGGCACGGCCCTGCATGACCGCAAAGTCATCGTCGTGTGCAATCTGCTCTGGCTCACGAGTCCCAAAGCTGACATGCAGGCTGAGAGCGACGAGACGATCAACCACACGCCGCTCATTCCGCAGTTCCGCCCCAAGGTCCCAAGTTACCAAGCCGATGCTACGACGCGCATCGGCGCCGTGATCGGGCGGCACGTCTCCCTCATGGGCTGGGTGAACCATCTGCAGAGCGCCTACTTCAACCAGCGCAGCGTCACGCAGTGGACCCTGGCCGAAGATCCGGACCACCCGCGCTCCTATCCCAACGCCTACCGCAATCCTCTGGCGCGGATCACGTGTGTCGTCCCCTCGGGTCAACTTGATGACCTCGAACGTGGGGAAGGCAGCAGCCGCCACAAGCCGTGGTCAAGCGAAGGCCCGCGCAAGACTGCGTTCGATTGGGTGCCCCTATCATCTTCTCTTCAGTGGGCCGCGTTTCAGCGCACGGTCGAAATGCTCCGCCACCGCAACAACGACGTGCTGGTGATTGTCGCGCCCTTCAACGAACACATGATCGCCGACCCATCACAGGACGCATACAAGTCCACCCAGTCCGGCATCGTCGCATGGCTCTCCGAAAATCACATCCCGTTCGTTCTGCCCGACAAACTACCGAGTGAGATTTACGCCGACGCCAGCCATCCGCTCACGGCAGGGTACGCCCTGCTCGCCGACACAATCGTTAAGTCCGAGCCATTTCAGAAGTGGATGAGGTGAGAGGTAACCGAGTGTCCCCAAGTTTTGGCAGGGAGGGGAGTGTGTATTCATATTTTCAGAGGCGAAATCGGGTAAATGTAACGCTGAGATGTGGGATCGAGTGGCCGTCACAGTTTCTCACACACTTAAAACCCACACAGAATCGACTACCCCTACTCATCTTGCTTAATCGGAGCTGAAGTCAATAACCAGTTGATTCCATCCTGAGTTTGTGACAAGGGCTGAAAAGCATGCACCTAATTCCCTTCATTGATACACTTAACCGGCTACTATCGTTCGACTCGCTTCAGCGCTGGCATCATCGCGTATGTGTCTTTTCTTTGCGTTCTCAGCAATTCGTGTTGTCTTCCCCGGCGCATCCAGTGTGGCACGGGCAACTTGCGCGTGATGACAAAAAAAGGACGTATGCGACGAGGACCCACCCCCCATCCCATACGTCCCCTCCGCGGCAAGGCAACCGGCCTACACCGTGACCTCTTTCAACTCCCAGCCCTTGCGGAAGACGGGCTTGACAAAGGCGTTGGCCTTCTCGTTGTTGGTGAAGCGCATAGTCTTGGAGTCCCACAGGAGCTTTTCATTCGGGAAGCGCCAGCAGATGGTGCCCAGCAGCATCCACTCCGTGTAGGGCGCAGAGATGCTGAAGTTCGAGCAGGCCGCAGGGCCGCCCTTGCACGCGCGGATCCAGTCCTTGAAGTGGCCCGGCGAACGTTCGATGACCTCGGGCGGACGCTTGTAGTCCTTCATCTTCGCCTCGGGAATCAGGCGCACGCCCTCGCCGCGCCCCGTCGTGCCCATGAAGCCCTTGGTTCCGACGAAGACCTCGTTGTAGGGCTTGACATCTTCCGGCGTCAAGCCTTCAGGAACCTTAAACTTGCCACACATCTTGCCCTCGTACCAGTACACCGTCACGGGCGGCATCTTCCCGCCGGGAACGAACTTGTTCGGCCGTTCGCCGAACTCGAACCGGCACGCGTAGTGCGGATAGGTCACGTCGTTGACCTCGTCGACCGCGATGCACTCCACGCTGAGCGGGGCGGTCAGCTGCAGGCCCCAGTTGGCTGGGCCCATGATGTGGACGCCCCAGTCGCCGATCATCATCGTGCCGTAGTCCAGGAAGCCGCGCCACTGGATGGGCGCGATCTTCGAGCTGTATGGATGCATCTGCGCGCGGCCGGTCCAGAGTTCCCAGTCGAGCGTTCGGGGCAGCTCCTCTGCAGCCGGCCATGCCTTGACGCCGCGCGCGAAGCCGCCGCCATTCATGCCATGGACTTCCTTGATCTCGCCGAGGTCGCCGTTCCAGATCGTCTCGGAGGCGATGCGTGTGGCGGGGTGCGAATAGCCCTGGTTGCCCATCTGCGTGGCGACCTTGTACTTCTGCGCGGCCTTGGCCAGCTGGCGGCACTCCCAGATGGACTGCGCCAGCGGCTTCTGGCAATGGACATGCAGTCCTCGCTCCATCGCCCACAGCGCGACCGTCGCGTGCATGTGGTCAGGAATCGTGATGGTGATGGCGTCGAGGTTTTTGCACTCCTTGTCCAGCATCTCGCGGAAATCGCGGTATTTCTTGGCCTGCGTATATTTCGCCGCAGACTTATTCAAGAAGTTTTCATCCACGTCGCAGATCGCATAGATATTCTCGCTGCTGACGTTGTTGACATCGCTGGCACCCTGCATGCCTCCGACGCCGACGCAGCCAATGCTCATCTTGTCGCTTGGCGCCAGCTGCCCGGACCGCGCGACGACATGCCTCGGAACGATGGAGAACACCGCGCCTGCCGTTAAAGCCGAACCCAGAAACGAACGCCTAGACAGATTGACTGCACCTTTTGCCTGGTTGCTCATATGCTTCGCGCTCCTTTTCGATTACGCCAAGGCCTGTTTGCAGAACTGGACGCACTTGGCGACTTCTTTCACCGCGTCGGAGTCCTTGGGAACCTGGTACTCCAGCTCGACGTCGGCGAAGATAGGCAGCTTGTTTTTCTTGAGGTACTGCAGCGCGGCCGCGACCGGCGTATCGCCCTGGCCCCACGGCAGATTCGCGCCCTTGCCCGCCTTGTTCTTGCGGTCCTTGAGATGCAGGCTGAGGATCCGGTCATGGTACTTTTCGATGATCGCCAGCACCGAGTCGTCGTTCGCCGCGGTGTAGTGGCCGATGTCGAGATTGATCGCCAAATTCTTGCCGTACTTCAGGACGGGCCCGTCGTAGGTCGCGGCGTTGATCTGCATATGGTTGTGGAACGCGACCAGAACTCCGTGCTTGTCCGCGATCGGACCGAGGCGCTTTGCTGCGTCCTCGGACAGCTCACGCGTGATGCCCTTGGCACCGAGCGCCTTGGCCACGCTGAAATAGTACTCGATCTTTTCGTCAGTCATGCTCTTGTCACCGATATTGCCGAACTTGACGATGTGGATGCCGACGCCCGCGTCCTCATACATTTTCCGGAACGCCGCGAGCTTCTCCATGGATCCGCCCGCATACTTCTCGGGCACGTCGCCCATCAGTTCAATCGAGCTGATGCCGCTGTTGAGGACGTGCTGCAGCAACGCCTCAGCGCTTCCGGGCATCGAGCGGTAGCTGTACGTGATAACGCCGACCTGAACTCCACCGAACTTTGAGTCTGGCTTGGCGTCAGACCCAAAAGCCCGCCCCGGAATCAGGGACGCGGCACCCAGAGCCGCCGCACCGCCCAAAAACGCCCTACGTGAGAACTGTCCATCATGCATAATAGCATCCCCCCTTCATAATCAGAAAAAACGTTCACGCCCCTTTCGCCACCAACACGCGTTGGCGACAAAATGAGCCATGACGTAGAATATGATAAATATTCCTTACTTTCAACACCCATGACTCGGCGGAATTGTGACCAAGCTTGACACGCCAGTTCCGTTTGGGCATGCTTCTTGCCATGAAAGTGCCACTTCTGACCGATCTCAGCAGACGCATGCCTCTGCCGCCCAAAAATGGATTTATGATCAAGCGGACCTTGAAGACCGGGGTTGCGGGCGTGTTCACAGCGATGCTAGCCAGCCTGATTATGGCGCAACAGAACGGTTTTGACAAAGCCGCTATTCTCAAAGAGCTGGACAAGCTAGAGCTGACCCACAAGGAAAAGATCTCGGTCGAACAGAAAAGCATCAAGGACGAGTTGGGGAAGGCCTTGACCAGTACCAAGGCTTTGCTTGAGCTGTACGAGGGGGCTGTTTTTGCCACGAAGTTTGAGGGCGAAAAGAAAGACAACGCCGAGTTCCGGAAGTGGAAGAACAGCCAGGAAGACAACCTTAAGGCCGACGATTTTCAAGCCGCATTGGGAATTCATGCGAACTACCTCTACCTGACCCTTCTCCGCGCCTTAGGCGAAGATGAGGGGAAGCTGAACGAGGCGCTGGTTCTGCACGTGTTCAAGGTGTGGACGGTGGACGGTAAGTTTGATCTACACAGGCGGGCGAATGCCGAGCTTCTGGACCGGCCTGTCACACAAGGTGTGCTGGCACGTCGCTTCCAACTGGGGCCGAAGCTGGGCGGCCCTCAGGATAAGGAGCAGGATAAAACTTGGGAGTGGTTTCCTGCGAACACCGACGGCATGTTGGATAAGACCGTTTTTCCGTATCTGCGAACAATAAAGAGCCCCGTGCTGATCTCGCTCTGGGATAAGCGAATCGGCAATGAATTGGCACATGCCAAGCGTCCTGGGTTGAATGAAAAGACGGCCCAGATCACCCAACAGACCCTGCCCAAACTACACTGGCAGCGCGCGCGCGATCTGATTCTTTTGGGGAGAGACGCGGAAGGCTTTTCAACGATGATCGGAATCCTTCGGCAGAATGCCGGCCTCGTCGAGTTCGACAAATACGCCAGGGAACTGCATGACCTGCTGGCAGGCGGTATGGCAAACTCCGCCGAGAAAAGCGAGTAATTGTACTATGAAAACGAAACGGTTGGGGTGGCTGGCCTGCTTAATTGTGCTGCCAGAGTTGGTGTGTGCGGGAGAGGGATGGCCGATGTTTCGCGGGCCGCAGGGCGACGGGGCTGTGACCGATGCACGTTTGCCCTTGCTCTGGAGCGAGACAAATAATGTGCGCTGGAAAATCGCGGTTCCCCATTTGGGCTGGTCGAGCCCCGTGGTGCAGGGTGACCAGGTATGGGTGACCAGTGCGACAGAGAAGGGGCAGGATTACTTTGCGTTCTGCGTTGACGCGAAGTCGGGCAAGCTTCTCTTCGAAAAGCATCTGTTTCACTCGGACACGCCGGAGCCTCTCGGAAACGGCGTAAACTGCTACGCATCGCCGTCTCCAGCCATTGAAAAGGGACGCGTGTACGTCCACTTCGGAAGCTATGGCACTGCCTGCCTCGACACGGGCACAGGCGAGGTGCTTTGGAAACGAGAGGATCTCAAGTGCCGGCATTATCGCGGCCCCGGCTCGTCGGCCATCTTGTATCGGGATTTGCTCATTCTGACTTTCGACGGCGTGGATCTGCAGTATGTGATCGCTTTGGACAAGCTCACCGGCAAGACAGTCTGGAAGAGCGACCGCACGATTGAGTGGAAAGATTTAGATGAGAAAGGACAGCCGAAACGGGACGGCGACATGCGCAAAGGCTTTGCCACACCGCTGGTGATAGCTGTCGGCGGAAAAGAACAGTTGATCAGCCCGGCGTCTAGCACACTCTTTGCATATGAGCCGGGAACAGGGAAGGAAATCTGGCAGATCCGGAACACGGCTTATACGCCTGCGGTCACGCCCGTCTTTGGCGCCGGGATGGTGCTAGCCGTGACGGGCCATGGAGCGGCTGAAATGTTGGCCATCCGTCCGGATGGAAAGAATGATGTGACAGATTCGCACGTCGCGTGGCGCGTCGCGGGCAAGGATGTGCCGCTCACACCGTCGCCGGTTGTCCTGGACGGTTTGCTGTACATGCCGTCTGACAATGGCGTAGTGACCTGCATTGAGATTGGGTCAGGAAAGACCGTATGGCGGGAGCTTATCGGCGGAAGCTACCTAGCTTCGCCCATCCATGACGGCGAGCGGATCTACTTTTTCAGTCTATCAGGCAAAACAACGGTGATCCGCGCTGGCCGTAAGTTTGAAAAGTTGGCGGAAAACCAATTGACATCCGGTTTCATGGCCTCTCCTGCCGTGGCGGGAGATTCGCTGATTCTGCGAACAAAGACGCACCTGTACAACATCGGGGTGAAGTAAGCCCGATCCATTTGCGCGGATGCTGAAGCCACTGAAAAGCATGCTTTCCACATGCGCATCTCCCCTGTTGTGGCACAGTGGTGCACTTGACATCACCCCCGCCTTCTGGCACACTTAATCAGCTGTTCCACATTGGATCAGGCATGGTTTTGGCACGTGATGGCCGGTGCCAAACGAAAAGCGATTTCTATCAATTAAATTTGCCCGTTTCATCGCGCTGAGGCAGATTAGCAATTCATGTATACGGCCGTCCTGAACAGCTTAGTCCTATCATTCAGCAACGGCTTTATGAAAAGTCCAAGTCTGAACTGACTTGTCCGCAGCGGCAGGCTGTCAAAGCTGGCATGCGTTCAACTATTCTCTCATACTGCTCAACAACTTTCAGAAGGTGCTTTTATGACTGATACAACCGTTCGTACACCGGCGCAAAAAAAACAGCACGGCTGGCTCCGCGCGATTGCCTGGGTGTTTGGGTTTCTGATCATGCTGCTTGTGGTCGTGTATTTCGTGGCCACGAGCGAGGCCCTATTGAAGGGCATGATTCTGCCGCGCGTGGGCAAGGCCATAAATGCGCAGATCACTTTGAGCGACGCGTCGATCAGCCCGTTCTCGCACGTGGTCTTGAAGAACCTAAAGGTGCAAACGGCGGAGGCGGAGCCGCTGTTCACCGCCGCCGAGGTGCGCCTGCGCTACAGCCTGATGGATATCATCCGCGGCAACATCCGCGTGGATGAGGTCACGCTTTCGTCGCCGACGATCGTTCTGGCGGAAAATCCGGACGGAAGCAGCAACCTGAACCCGATCCTGAAGTCGCAGCAGGCGAAGCCGGGAGAGAAGAGACCCGAGCCGGCAGCCAAAGCGCCCGGCGCCAAGCCGCTGCAGATTGAATTAAGGAAATTCGCGCTGACGGACGCCACGATACGCCGGGTGAAGAACGGCAAAAACGGCACGCGCGACCTCGCCGAGCTTTCACACGTCAACGTGACCCTGGACGACGTGAAGAACGGGCAAACGGGCAAGCGGGGCTGGCTGCCGATATCCGGGTGGAAAACACGAATGGCGTGCTGCTTGCCAAGCTGGGCGGCAATTACACGTTCTCCCTGGCAGCGAATCTGAAGCCCACCTTGATCAAGGGCGGTACGCGCCTGGACGTGACCCGAGCCGAAGGCGCGCTGGCGGACATGGCAGCATTCGGCTCGGAGCTCGTCGCGGAAGTCACTCCCACGGACATCAAGGAAGTGGCGCTGCGATTCAAGAAGGGCGATATGCGTTTGGGCGAGCTGCACGTGAGCGGACCGTTTGACATGGAAAAGCTCGAGGGCCGCCTGACCCTCGAACTCGCAGGCATCGACAAGCAGCTACTGAACCTGGCCAGCGCCAAGAGCGGCATGGAGTTCGGCGGCACGACGATCAGCTCGACGAACCATATCGAACTGGCTAAGGCCGGTGCGATGATCACGGCCAGCGGCCAATGGGCGGTGAGCAAGTTTCAGCTGACGCGTGCGAACCAGACGACGCCCCAGCTGGACCTTCTCGCCGACTACAACGTCACCGTTGACCGCGGGCAAAGCGCGGCTGTGCTGCGCGGGCTCACGTTGACCGGCACTCAAAACGGCGCCGCGCTGCTGAAGGCTGAACTGGCCAGCCCGATGCAGATCGGCTGGGGCAGCGCCAGCAATGCAGTGGGCGACTCGACGCTGACCCTGGCTGTCTCGAGCCTGAACCTGGCCGACTGGAAACCGTTCCTGGGCGAGGTCGCTCCAGCCGGATTCGCGAATGTTAAGGCGCGCCTGCTCTCGCAACAGGGCGGCAAGCAACTGACCTTTAATTTTGACACCCAGATTGACCATCTCACCGTCAACGCGGGCAGCAATCACATCGCCGACGCGGCCATCACACTGCAGGCGAGCGGCAAAGCGAGTGACCTGAAACAGTTCGATCTGACGAACTACAAACTGGAAGTCGCGCGGCAGAACCAAACGCTGGTGTCGGTCTCGGGCTCCGGAACGTATGACAAGGCGAGCGAGGCGGCGGACATGCAGGTTGTGGTCAAGGCGGTGCTGGCACCGTTGCTCCAGGTGATGGCACGCCCGGACATGAGCGTCGCTTCTGGTACGGTCGATCTGACCGCACACCTCACTCAAAAGCAAAAAGCACAGGCGGTCACCGGCACGCTGGCGTTGGCTGATTTGACGGGGCGGCTTGGAAAGAACGATCTGCGCAGCTTGGGCGCGGCAGTGGACTTCGATTTGGGGATGACGCCGCAGCAAGTCCAAATCCGGAAGTTCGCGGGCAGGCTGACCCAGGGTGCCTCTATGGGTGGCAATTTCGATGTGTCTGGCAGTTACGACCCTGTCAAAACCAACGCCAACCTAAGCGCCAAGCTGACGGATTTCAACCAGAGTTGGCTGGGACCACTACTCGAGCCGGCGTTGGGAGTCAACAAACTCATATCGGTATCGATCAACGGAAATATCACCGCCCAATACGAGCAGCAAGGCACATCGGCCGTGAAGGCAGACTTCCAGATGGCGAACCTGGTGGTGAAGGATCCCAAGGGGCAGCTCCCGTCGACGCCGCTGGAGGCGAAGATGCAAATGGATGCCTCGCTGCGCAAGCAAGTGGTCGACGTGCGCCTGTTTCAGGTCACCTTGACGCCAACAGCGCGTGCGGCCAACCAGGTGCAGGTAAGCGGCCAGGTGGATATGTCACTGCCCAACGCGATCCAAGGAAACCTGAAACTGGTGGCTGACTCGCTGGATTTCACCCGCTATTACGACTTGTTCATGGGCGGGAAATCAGCGGCGGCAACAGGGACTGCGCCCTCGCCGTCCCGGACAGAATCTGCTCCCGCAACCGCACCGGCGATTGCAAATCAGGAGCCCGGTCCAATCAAGCTGCCGTTACACAACTTCACAGCGGCGGCCACGATCAGCCACCTGTACCTGCATGAAATAGAAATTGCCGATTGGCAGACCACCGTGACGATCGATGGCGGCCACGTGGTATTGAACCCGTTCAAGCTGGCGCTCAACAGTGCGCCCGTGAACACGATGCTCGATATTGACCTAGGCGTGCCGGGCTGGAAATACGACTGTTCTTTTAGCGCACAAGCCATTCCGCTGGCGCCGCTGGTGAACACGTTTCAGCCGGAGCGCAAGGGAATTCTGGGCGGAACTCTGACCGCCCAGGCGAAGTTGGCCGGTGCCGGCATCACCGGGGCGAGCCTCCAGAAGAACCTCGCCAGCCAGTTCGACGTGAGCGCCACCAATCTCAACCTCTCGGTTGATAACATCCGGGGGAACACCGTCTGCACACGCCTGCTCAAAACGCTGATCAGCACCATCGCAACCATCCCCGATCTGGTCAAGAACCCTGCGGGCGCAGCCACGTCGTTGCTCTCGGGCTTGATCGGCACGAGTGACAGCAGCGCGAACCGCACGGGCGGCTTGACGTCCGACCTTCAGAAGTCACCGATTAACTGGGTCACCTTGCACGGCACTGCGGGCTCCGGCCGCGTGGATGTGCTGCAAGCGGTGGTGCAAAGCCCTGCCTTTGAAGCCCAGGCGCACGATGGCACCCTGACACTGGACGAGGTGCTGAATAACTCCCCCCTCCAAATCCCCGTCTCGGTTTTGCTCGAACGCACGATCGCGCAGCGAATCAATATGGCGGGCAATACGGCCACCAACGCAACCTATGCAAAGCTGCCAGACTTCCTGACGCTGAAAGGCACCCTTGGCAAAGCCAAAGCGGATATCAATTACATCGCCTTGGGAAGCGCCGTTCTGCAGGGAACGGGCGGCAAAGGCGGTCAGGCGGCAGGTGCGCTCCAAAGCCTCTTATCAACTGGCACGGACGCCACCGCCAACAACACCTCCACTAACCAACCCGCAGGCAAAGGCGGTCAGACGGAAGCGGCGCTCCATGGTCTCAGCAGCCTCTTGAGCAATAGCAAGCCCGCCGCAACCAATGCGCCGGCCACGAAAAAACAAAAGGCCGGTAAAAAACTGCTCAAGGATGTTCTCGGGCAATAGGCAAGGGGGAGGACGCGCGATAGCCGTCGGAAAAAGCCCTGCCACGCCACATGGCCTATTCCTTTCGCATCTATTCTGTCACGTCCGACGGCCGGGCCATGAACAGGCGAAATGCGCTTAGCGCTTCGATCCGAATGGCAGGGACAAACCGCTGAGCCATCCGTCCGTACGTGGCAATAAGCCAAAGAAATATGCCGTGTTCTACGCCGCTTGCGGTTGACACTAGGGAATGCAAGTGATATTTTTTAAGTAGCAGGATGTGCATAGAACTGGCACCCTTGATATGGGACGCTCAGTGTCTGACGGGGGGAGAACACTGCTAGTTGAGACGATCATTACCAAGAATGGCCAAGCAACAAAAAGAAATAAACACGATGAAGAGAACAGTCGAAACATTCAACTGGAACGGTGTCAGCACACGCCTCCTCGCTGGCGTTCTTGCGGCCTTCGTGTGGCAGGCACGGCAAGCCGCACAGGCGGCGGACTTGGGCAAGGTCATGCCCATGGGCGATTCGATCACGCTCGGAGTGCCGATCAATGGCGGCTATCGCGACCCGCTGTACGTTCTTTTGACCAACCGGTCTGACACCTTTACGTTTGTCGGCTCGCAGACCGGATACACGACCGCAGCGCTCACCGCTGCCGGGCAGGATCATCACGAGGGACACAGCGGCTATGTCATTACAAATGCCGTCTCAATCAGTCGGACCGGCTTGGACGAGAATCTGGCAAGTTGGATCGGCTCTGGCGCGGAAAGCCCGGACAAGATCCTGCTGATGATCGGCAGCAACGACATCAACCTCGGCTATAACATGACCAATGCGCCCACGCGCCTGAGCGACCTCATCACCCACATCTATGGTTACCGGCCCAGTGTGAAGCTCTACGTGGCGTCGATCATCCCCATGGTCGGTCATGAACCCGACGTCCAGGCTTTCAACGCAACCATCCCGGGCATCGTGGCCAGCCAATGCGCCCTCGGACACAACGCGGTTTACGTTCCGATGTATGAGGCCTTGAATATCAGCACGGACTTGTCCGACGGACTGCATCCGAACGCGCTCGGCTACCAGCATATGGCGCAGGCCTGGGATACGGCGCTCCATGCAACCACGAACCTGACGGTCACGCTTGCCGGCCCGGCGAACAATCAGACGTTCACGGCCGGGACGGCCATTTCCGCCACCGCCACGGTGGCCAACGCCATGGGCGCCTATACCGTCCATGTCTACACGAACAGCGGCTCAAGCGCGTTCGCCGAGGCCGGAGCCGGCAGCGCCTTCTCGCCGTATGCCGTGAGCCTCGGCACGCTGTCCAATGGCACGTATCACATCTATGCCTCGGTCACCGACACGCTCGCAACCACGAACAGCGCGACCAACACGTTCACGGTCGCTGCGGCACAGACTAACATTCACGCGGTTGATGTGACAAGCACCAGTGCCGGCTCCGGCTTAGGTAGCAATTACAGCGTCGGCTGGGATTTCACAGTCACCCAAACGATCAGGGTGACCTCGCTCGGGCAGTTCGATCCGGATTCAAACCCGAAATCCAACTCGGTGGCCATCTATCAGAGAGCCGGGGCGAAGCTCGTTGAAGCGGCTGTCTCAGCCGCCAGCCCGACCGAGCAGAGCGGCAGCTACCCTGCGCGCTACGCCGCTGTTTCCAGCACCGTGCTGCCCCCCGGAAACTACGTGGTCTTCAGCTCGCAGAACGGCGACAACTTCATCGCACCCAACGGGAATCCCGCCGCTATCTTCGGCACCGCCATCCTGTGGAACAAGGGCGTGGCGCACACCAATGGATCAGCGGCCGATCCTTTGCCGGCCACCGCTCCGGCTTCCTGGAATATCGAGAACACCAACACCTATCGCTACTTTGGCCCGACCTTCAAGTACGACGTGGTTTCTCCCGCCCCGATTCTGGCGTTGACGTGCCCTCTGAACAATCAGGTGCTCACGGTTGGCGATTCCGTTACAGCCACTGCCACGGTGACCAGCGCAACGGGAGCGTATATCGTCCATGTCTATACGAACAGCGCCTCCGGCGCATTTGCCGAAGCTGGAACCGGCGGCTCCAACTCGCCATACACGGCGAGTCTCAGTGCGCTGTCCGCTGGCACGTACCACATCTATGCCTTGGCCACCGACACGCTCGCGACCTCGATCACCGCAACCAACACGTTCACGGTCGCCGCGAAGACGGGGCAGCAGATTCTGAGCCTGACTGGCTGGAACCAGGACATCATCGTAGGGAAGTCCGAGACCGCGCCGGGATACAGCGTGAGCGTGGGGGGGAGTTGGGACTTCTACGAGACTGGTCTATCTGGAGGAACCCAGGGCCTGGCCGCCGACTCGGCTGGCACCAACCGCACCTTCACCAGTTCCAGAAACCCAAGCGTCAAATTCCAGTTCGCCCCGTACACCGGCAACAACGCCGTATATCTCGACGGGTCGAGCAACGTCACGCTGACCCTCGTCAGCCCAGCCAAATTCCAGTCGCTCCAGTTTCTAGAGGTGGCGCGCACCATGAGCTGGTATGCCCGGCTGAACTTCTCGGACGGGACGAGCGCGACCACGAGCATGTGGAGCGATCCGGACTGGATCACGAACCCCGGACCCGCTGACCGGTGCCTGACCTCGTACGGGCTGAGGGGCACCGCTGGCAATTTCTACACCGGTTATCTCTGGATGGCGGAACGCGACTTCACGCTGGCGGTCGCCGATCAGGCCAAGACGCTCAATTCCATCACTTTCTTCACCACCAGCGCCAGCGGGTATCAACTGGCAGTCTTCGCCGTGAGCGGCTATGTGCTCGGCACCTGGTCAGGCACGAACCATGCGGTTGACGTGCTGAGCCCCGGCGACGGCCCCAACGGGGGCAGCACCTACAGCGTCGGATGGGACTTCACGGTCACCGAGACGATCAAGGTCACCTCGCTCGGGCAGTTCGACCCGGATTCAAACTCGAAATCCAACTCGGTGGCCATCTATCAGCGCGCCGGGGCGAAGCTCGTTGAAGCGGCCGTCTCCACCGCCAGCCCTGCTGAGTACAGCGGCAACTACCTTGCGCGCTACGCCGCGGTTGACAGCCTCGTGCTGACCCAAGGTAACTATGTGGTCTTCAGC
>Ga0209697_10004943_pt1 | contig 16951 bp, 14 predicted proteins | sample AliMusrvi5mmetaG_FD_184115 | JGI IMG/M metagenome (GOLD analysis project Ga0209697, IMG submission 184115) | Freshwater lake bacterial and archeal communities from Alinen Mustajarvi, Finland, to study Microbial Dark Matter (Phase II) - Alinen... | ecosystem: Environmental > Aquatic > Freshwater...
ATGTCGTTAACGTCTTCGGTGAGATGATCGGGAAGATTGTCGGCCGCGTCAAAGCGTCCGTTTCGGAGCGCGTCACGCTGGCCCTGGTCGTACTCGGCACGGCCGGCGTGCTGTTCCTCGCTGCCTTGAAGATCCTCGGTTTTCTCGGGCGGCCCGATCTCACGGGCCTCGAACGCCTCGCCCTTGCGCTGACCGTGCTCGTGCCCCTGACCGTCGGGGCACTCGTGGTTCACCTGAGCCGGAGTCCCGCCCACCTCGACCTCGATATCGCCGTCGAGGATCAGAAGTGGATCCTCGCTACGCTGTCAGGCTTCATGGTGATGAGCGTAGTCCTGATTGCGCTCGCCAATCCAACCGGCGATATTCAGGATGAATTCATTCAGCGCGTAAAATTCATCTCGTCCCACGCCTTGTTCTCCCTCTGGATCGGCTACGGCCTGCTCATGACCCTCGCAACCGTCGACTCGCTCCTGCGCGGCCGTCGCGCGCTCGTGTCGCTGAGCGTTGCCGCCGTCGTGATCGTCATCCCTGCCATTCCGATCCTCGAGAACGCCTGCAACAAGGAACTCATCCGCACGGATGGCGGCGCCGAACAGAACGGCCATGACTTCGGCTGGCAATTCGGCAACTACGGACTGCGCGGCGCCGCTGCCATCAACGAAGAACTCTCCCGGGACGAGGAACCCCTGCCCAACCCCGCGTACCCGCCCGAAATGGGACCCGGCGCCGTGTTCTTCGGCGGCACCGACCCGGGCCGCTTCGTCCCGACGTATATGATCTACGCGGCCAAGGTCCGCCCGGACGTCTATCTGATCACCCAGAACGCCCTTGCCGACAACACCTACATGAACGTCATGCGCGACCTCATGGGTGACGAAATCTGGATTCCGTCCGCCGCCGACGATAGCGGCGCCTTCCGGCAGCTTATCGAGGACATCCGCTCCGGCCGAATCCCGGCCAGTGGCGACATCAAAATCGAAAACGGTCACGTTACCGTCAAGGGCATTGGCGGCGTCATGGCGATCAACGGCGTACTAGCCCAGATGATCTTCGACCACAACAAGGCCCGGCACGACTTCTACGTCGAAGAAAGCTACGTCATCCCGTGGATGTACCCTTACCTCGCCCCGCACGGGCTCATCATGAAGATCGATGCCGAGGTAGCGCCCACGCTCGCCGCGGCGAACATCCGCGACGACCTGGACTTCTGGGATTGGTATACCCGGCGGTTAACCGGCACGCCCGCGTTCCGGCGGGACGTGGTGGCCCGCAAATCCTTCTCCAAGCTGCGCAGTGCGATCGCCGGCCTTTACGTCGTGCGCGGCCTGATGAGCGAGGCGGAGACCGCCTTCAAGGAAGCCGTGCGGCTCTATCCCCTGAGCCCCGAGGCCAACTTCCGGCTGGCCGATCTCTACATGCGCTGGAACCGCACGCCTGACGCAGTCAAAGTCATGGAAATCTTCTGCACCCAGGATCCGAACAATGGTCGCGCCCGCGGGTTCGTCGAGGATATGAAGAGCCGCAGCGCGTTGACCGACAAGCGTCACGAACTCGAGGCGACTCTGGCAGGCGCCAAGGCCAGTGTCGGGGCCGCCATGCAACTGCTCGAGGTCTACCAGAAACTCGGGCTGCCCGACCAACTCGAGCAGTTGATCGGGGATTTGCTGAAGCAAAAGGGGCTCCCCGACAAGGCCTATCTTCGTCTGGCACAACTGGCAGCCGAACAACACAAGCCCGATCTGCTGGAGAACGCCCTGGTGCGGTACGCGGAAGCGATGCCCTCCGACATGAACGGCTGGCTGAATCTTGCCGCCGTGCGCGTGGCCTTGCGCCGGAACGACGCGGCGTTGGCCGCCGTGCAGGAAGCCGTGCGCGTCGGCAAGGAAGCCGCCATCTCGGCGTTGCGCGCGGATTCCCGGCTCGAGCCGCTGCGATCGATGCCGCAGTTCCAGCACATCGTGGGCGGATTCTGACGGCCCCGGTTGCCCTCACTCCGCGGCCATCACGCCCAACTCGTAGGCCAGCACGCTTAGCGCGTAGACGGCCGCCGTCTCGACCCGCAACACGCGCCGGCCGAACGTCACCGGCCGCGCGCCCGCGGCCTTCGCCGCCGCCATTTCGTCAGGTGTGAAATCGCCTTCGGGACCGATCAAGACCGCCACATCCCTCATGGCTTGCTGCCGCAGCCCCACGCACACGTCCCGGAACGGCTGCGCGTCAGCCTCAAGCGAACCGATCGCCAGGGCCGCGGGACGGCCCACCGCTCCGAGCCACTGCGGCAGCGTCACCACCGGTTCAACCCGCATCACCCAGGCCGTCCGGCATTGCTTGGCCGCTTCGACGGCCACGCGCTGCCAGCGGGTCACCCGGTTCGCGGCCCGTTCGCCGTCGAGCCGAACCACGCCGCGCTCGGTCATCACCGGCACCACCGACCACGCGCCCAGCTCGACCGCTTTCTGAACGATCCACTCCATGCGTTCGCCTTTCGGCACCGCTTGGACCAGCGTCAGCCGCCAGTCCGCCGCGCCCCGCGGCCGGCGTTCGCGAACGGTGACGACGACGCCCGCGGGCCCGATCTCGACAATCTCGCCCACGGCCTCGCCGCCCCGCCCGTCGCCCACGGTGACGGCCGTACCGGGTCCCGCCCGCAGCACGGCGGTCAGGTGGTGGGCGTCTTCAGGCCGCAGGCAGATCTGCTCGCGGGACCATTCGTCGGGGTCGACAAAACAGCGCGGCGTCATGGCTCACTCGCCGGCTTTGGCCATGTTGTCGCGTCGCGCAAAAAACGCCGCGGCCCGTTCGCGAATCTTGACGCCGACCGGATAATTGTCCGGCGTCGCCACATCGCTGAACGCCCGGAGTGCTTTCTTCTGGGCGGAATTCAGGTGTGCGGGCATCTCCACCACGACGCGGATGTGCAGATCGCCCCGCCCGTGGCCGTCGAGGCTCTTCACGCCTCTGGCGCGCATTCGGAACATCCGGCCGCTTTCGGTGGCCGGCTCGATCTTGAGGCTCGCATAGCCTTCCAGTGTCGGCACCTCGATTTCGCCGCCTAGCGCCGCGATATGCATGGGCACCGGGACCTCGCACAGCAGGTCGCCGCCTTCGCGCTGGAACACCTCGTGCGCCTTGACGTGCAGGATCACGTAGAGGTCGCCCGGCGGACCGCCCCGGACGCCACCCTCCCCCCGGCCCGCCAGGCGCAACCGGGACCCCGTCTCGACGCCCGGCGGGATCCGCAGCGTCAGACGCTTGCGGGTCTTCTGACGCCCCGAACCGCGGCAATCGGAGCACGGTTTGGTCACGACCCGGCCGCCGCCTCCGCAAACAGGACAGGTCTGACGCACTTGGAAGAAACCGCTCGACGCCACGACCGCGCCGCGACCGCCGCAATGGCGGCAGGATTCCTCGGAACTGCCCGGCGCGCTACCCTTGCCTGAGCACGTGGGACACTGCTCGCTCACCGGCAGCGTGATCTCGCGTTGCGATCCGAACACAGCCTCCTCGAAGTCGACCTCCAGATCGAACCGCAGGTCCGCCCCCTGCTGCGGCCCCGTCCGCGATTGCCGCCGGCCGCCACCCCCGAAGAGGTCGTCGAAGAGCCCTCCTCCGGTTTCACCGAACAGGCTGCCGAACAAATCCTGCAGGTCGGAAAGATGGGTGAAGTCCCGCGAGAACTCGAATCCGCCTGGCCCAAAGGCCGACCGCAGACCTTCATGGCCGTACTGATCGTACTGGCGCCGCTTATCGGCATCGCTCAGCACCTCGTAGGCTTCGCTGACTTCCTTGAATTGGGCCTCCGCCGCCTTGTCGCCCTGGTTGCGGTCAGGATGGCATTGCATGGCCAGCCGCCGGTAGGCCTTCTTGACATCGTCGGGCGACGATTCCCGGGGAATGCCCAGGACTTCGTAGTAATCACGTTTTGCCGTCACGAATTCCCCCTCGATTCCCTGCCGGCAAAGAATAGCCCCCGGCCCGGCGACGTGGTTCCGTTCACGGCTTGCCCGGCCCCGCCCCGCCAGTTCCCGTCTGCTTGTTGAGATCCTCCTTCAAGTACGCCAGCACGTCCTTGAACTTCGGAAAATTATCGGCCGATACCGTCACGAGGGTTTCGTGCGCAGCCACCATGGTCTCGGCCAAAGTAAGTTTGTCGGTCGCGGTGCTGAGACGCTCCCCGGCCGGCACCTCGGCTCCAACCGCGCTTTCGAGGCAAACCAGATGGTTGAGTCCCAAGGTACGGATCAGATTGACGTTCTTGTTGCTCACGGACCGAAGGACGAGCGCACCGCCCTTGCGGCGCGCCACCAAGGCCAGACCGGCCAGGACGCCCATAAAAGTGCTGTCCATGCCCACGCAGGCGGCCAGATCGACCACCAGTCGCCGACAACCCCGCTCGGTGGCCGCCCCTCCGAACTGTTTGAGGGCCGGGCCTTGTTTGAATGACCCACGGCCGCTCACCCGGATAAAGGCGTCGGTCCCCTGAATGGCGACTTCAAGGCTGTCTGCTGGCACGTCCATGAATAGCTTACCTGACCGAAATGAACCTAACACTCGGGTTCGTGCCTGTCAACGCGTGGCGCAATGACAACCACGATCTCGCCTTTCACCGTCCGCCCCTCGTAAGCCGCCATCAGCTCGGTGGCCGTCCCCACGCGCGTCTCCTCGAACTTCTTGGTCAACTCGCGCGCCATGCATACCGGCCGGTCTCCCAGCACCGCCGCGATCTCCCCCAGCAGCTTGAGCACACGGTACGGCGACTCGAACAGGACGACCGGCGCCGGGCACGCGGCCAGTTCGCCCAAGACCCGCCGCAGTGCCCCGCTCTTGCGCGGCGCAAACCCGGCAAAGACAAACCCGTTGCCGCCGAACCCGCTTAACGCCACTGCGGTGGTCACCGCCGATGGGCCCGGCACCGAGGTCACCGGCACACCCGCCCGGCGGCAAGCCGCCACCATGCGCGATCCAGGGTCCGAGACCGCCGGCATGCCGGAATCCGTCACCAGGGCCACGGCCGCCCCCGCCTTGATGCGCTGGACCACGCCCTCGACCCGGGCCGCCTCGTTGAACTTGTGGCAACTTGTGGTCGGCGTCCGGATGCCGAACCGATCGAGCAGGATGCGGGTATGCCGCGTGTCCTCCGTCAGGATGGTCTCCACGCCGGACAGCGTTTGAACCGCCCGCGGCGACAGGTCCTCCAAGTTGCCGATAGGCGTCCCAACCACGTACAATCCTGGGGTCATCGGACGATCTCCGCCGGCCGCCGCGCCGTCACGTCGCGCGTGCCGAGCGATTCCGAGCACACCTTGCAACGGTACTCGTGAATCTCGCCAGCCGGCGTTACGAGCAGCAGCCGTTCGCGTACCGGCTGGGCCATCCGGCAGCGCGGACAATAAAGCTCCGACGCCGAGAACGACTCGAATTGCTTGTTGGCCGCTCTGTGTTGTTGCATATTGTTTCTTTTGGCCGCTTTGCCCCGTAAATTCAATGAGAATCTGCATCGGCATACATCGACAGACAGGCCGCCGTTGCTTTCCTGATGGTCGATCCGAAAGATTTGTGCCATTCTAGGACCAGTATCGAAGCAAGACCATGACAACTCATACACATCACGCCAAGACAACGGTAGACTGGCGAACGTACATACACTCCGACCCAGCGATTCTCGTAGGCAAGCCTGTTGTGAGGGGAACACGTTTGTCCGTCGATTTCATCCTGCGGTTGTTTGGTAACGGCTGGACCGTCCGAGAGGTCCTCGATAACTATCCGGGGTTGTCCCCCGAAGCACTTCAATCCGTATTCGCCTATGCGGGCGAATGCATGAGCGAAGAGGCTCTCTACGATCTCCCCGTCGAAGCGCACGCATGAAGTTCCTGGCAAACGAGAACGTGGCAACCGCCAGCGTTTCCTTGCTGCGTGAATCGGGTCTCGATGTTCTCCATGTGGCCGAGGACTGTCCGGGCGAACGGGACGCTGACGTCCTTGAGTTAGCCCGCAGCCAAGGCAGAATCGTCATTACGTTCGATCGTGACTATGGAGAGTTGGTCTTCAAACTGAAAAACCCACGCCCCGTCGGTGTCGTCTACCTGAGATTCGATCCGCAGTGGCCAACCGAAGCCGGCGAAATTCTGGCCGGGCTCATCGGCGCCGTCCCTTTGGAAGGACACTTCACGGTGGTCGCGCGCGATCGCCTGCGCCAGCGGCCCCTGCCGCCGACTTGAACGAACTCGCAGCCACCCGCAGAACGTGAACATCAATTTTCAAGGGCTGGCCCTTCATCACGTTGTGTCCCTCGGCCCATGGCACTCGGACACATTCCGACAGGATTCACAAGATTTTACGGGATTTCAATCCTTTCAATCCTGTCCGAACAGACTTTCTGCACCGGCACCACCGCCCGCCCGTCGCCGGCGCGCGACCAGGACCGAGAATCACGCTTATTGTTTGACGCTCCAGCCATGCAATGACGCGGTTTCTTTCTTCTGGCCGCTTTGACCCACAATTTCAATGAGAATCCGCAACCGCTTTTGTTCGGGATTTCAAGGGGGCGGATTCCGGACCTTTTAGCGAACAGGGGGGGTCAATGAACCTTTCAGCGGGAATGCCGCATTCAACGAGATCTTTCCGTATGGCCTGTAGTTGCTCCTTATCCCGTGACGCAAAGAGGAACTTGGCATGCGAGCGGTAGTAGAACCCAAAAGTCGGCGGAGAGCGAGGGTGTGAACAGAGTCGTCTAAGTTTCTCCTGCATTTGGTCAACTTCTGACGCATTCTTGATACGGATGAAAGATTGGTCAAAGACGAATACAACAGCGTAACGTGCGAGTTCGGCAATAATGCGATCCGTTGAGATGTACTTTCGGCCACGTCGGTCAGCAATGCCCGTATCCGGATCTATCAGGAGGGCCGAACGAGAACACGTCAATCTCTGTTCCACGCAATCTGCGACTCCCAGCAGGCGATAGAAAACAGGTTTGGCCCCCGTCCAGTCACCCCTAAACATTGGGTCTGCACACGTCGAGTACTTGAGCAACTGAAGTCTCTCGCAGAAAAACCTCTTCACTATGTCATATGAGTCACCGAAGTGCTTGCGATTCATTGAGATTCTCCCATCTCGATTAGGTACTTATGCTCCACGTCGCCATTGAAAAGTGCCGAGGACCATAACGGCATTCACGTCAAACACAAGCCCAAAACAGATGTCCGCCCGCACGCATTAACTTCTGAGCCAGTGCGCGCACTAAAAGTGAGCCACCTTTGATAACGATAGTCCGCATGTGGGGAGCGGAACAACTTCTTTCTGCTCCCCTGAGTCCTGCCCCCCGAGGGGGGCAACGTAGTGCCTAACTGTGTTTCGGCGGCGTCAGGGAGTTGCGGGCTGCTCGGCCCACAGCAACCGTTGACGACCGTTCCCACGCGACTCCAGTAGGTACTGGAACTGGGGTGGCACCTGCGGTGTCGTGCCCAGATACTTCAGCGTGCGCGTGCGGACTTTGCCGTCCTGACGGTATGACTCGACCAGGTAATAGTAGTCGTGTCCCTTCAACCGCTTTCGTCTCACATAGGCCATGATGCCTCATCTCCTTTCCCGATACGGAACGCCGTGGCGTTCCACGATTTGCCCGAGGGTCCGTTCCGACGGCAACGGCCGCAGGTGATAGAACTCCCGCAGCCGTTTGCGCAACGGGCGTAGCCCGCAGGGCAGCCCGCGGTTATAGAGTTCCCACCACGCCATCGCTGCAATCGCCTCCACCTCATTGGGCGGCCGCGACGGACTGAGCGCGTGCTCCTCTGCCGCCATCTGTTCCAGGTCCAGGTCCTTCCACATACTCACCTCCTTTCTTCTGGGTTTGTTTTACCCGCCGAAGTTCCACCCTCGGCAAGGGCACGGCCCTTGGTGCCGTGCTTGCGTTTCTGACTTTCCCGGAACCGGTAACTCTCGCCGGTGGCCAGGAAGATGTGAGCTTTGTGCGTGATCCGGTCGAGAAGCGCTGCCGTCATGCGTTCGTCGCCGAACACCTCTGTCCATTTGCCGAACTCCAGGTTGGTGGTGATGATCACCGACCGGCGTTCGTGTCGTTCGCTGAAGAAGTGGAACAGCGCCTGGGCGCTTTCGCGGCTGAGACTGACGTATCCCAGCTCGTCGACCACGACCACGTCGGTTCGTTCCAACTGGCGTTGCAACTTCCCGTAGAGCATCTGGGCCTTGGCCTCCACGATGGCCGTGGCCAGATTCTCGGCGCTGAAGTAGCGCACGCGTTTGCCTCGGCGACAGGCTTCCACGCCCAGGGCGATCGCGCAGTGGCTCTTGCCCACGCCCGGGTTGCCGACGAGGATGACCACCTCGGCGTTCTCGATCCAGTTACACTCGCCCAGTTGCAACAACCGCTGCTTGTCGATGCCTGGCGACGCGGCGAAGTCGAAGCTTTCCAGACTCTTCAGCACCGGGAAGCCGGCTTGCTTCATCCGCATGGTCGACACGTTTTGCTCCCGCTGGAGCACCTCCTGTTCGGCCAGCGCCAGGAGGTAACGCTCATAGGGCAGATTGTTGCCGGCGGCCTCCTGGGCCACCTTGGCATAACTGCGGGCGATGGTCGGCAACCGCAGTCGTTTCAGATACGTTTCGAGTAACAGATTCGTTTCCATGAAGCTTCTCCCTTATCCGGCTAACGCTTCGTAACGGCACAGATCCGGCCGGGCGATTTCCACCCGCGGCAGTCCCCAGCGGTCCGCAGTTTCCAACGCCGGCACATCCGCTCGCCGCTCTCCCAGGCGCAGGTAGAAGCGCACGGCTTCGACACTGAACGTCCGGGTGGCCGCGGCCCGACGCAACGCGGCGGTCACCTCCCGTTGCGAGAACTGCCGGAGCAGGCCCAACACCTCCACGTAGTCGCGCAGCCCTTTCTCGGAGCGCTGCTCCAGTTCCCGGCGAAAGCGCTCGTAAACGAGCGGCAAGGTCCAGTGATGGAAAGCCTGGGCGTGGTCGAGAGCGTGGGGCTTGCGTTGCAGCACCGGCAGGTAATGCACGGGATTGAGGACCATCTCGCCCTTCTGAAAGCCACGCGCATGCCGGGCGATCTCCCTGCCGTCACAGCGCGCCACCACTTCCTCGGCATAGCCCTTGGCCACGACTTCGCGACTCCGGTAGGCCACCGGCACGCTGTACCAGACATCCCGATACGCGAAGCGACTCTGCCCGTTGACGCCCGCCCGATCCTCCTTGCCGGTGTCGTAGCGGCGCGGGGGCAGCGGGATCAGCAGGTTCTTCTCCACCGCGAAGTTCGCACCGACCAGACCCGAACGGTCCCGGATCTGATGGTGCAGGTAACGGTCGCAGCAGCCGGCCAGATATCCGTTCAAGTCGGCCATGCGCGCCACGCAAGGAATGGGCACGAGCCAGCGCGCCGCCGGCCCCATCGTGGCTTCCACCGTGCCGTTCTCGTCCGGACTGGACACCATCGTGTACTGCGAGCGGTACCCGTAGTGCGCCCGAAACGCCGCGTACAGTCGGCACTCCTCACGGCTGCGCCCCTTCAGCACCTTCGAGACGGCCACCGTCATGTTGTCCATCTGTAGGACCGGGGGCACGCCGCCAAACCAGTCGAAGGCCCGTTGCAGGCCGTCCAGAAGGCATTCCGTGTCCGTGGCGCGATAGCCGCGCACGAACTGCGCCCCGCTGAACCGCATCCGCACCACCAACAGCCAGATCGTGACGAAGACGCCGGCCAGGTAGATCTTCACCTCCGTCCAGTCGGCCTCGCACAGCCCCGTCGCGTCCTTCACCCGATCCAGCGTCACCTCGCCACGCGGCAACAGCCCCAACTCTCCGCGCCGTCGCTGGACGTAGCGCCTAACCTGAGAGACGCTGCCCCGGTAGTCGTGGTGCGCCCGCAACAGGTTGGTGATCGAGAGACCGTTGTGCTTCTGCTTGCCCCAGACGGGGCCACCCTCCCGGCCCAGAAGCACCTCGTCTATGTAGCGCTGGTGTTCCTCCAGAAGAACCTGCGGCTTCCGCCGCCGGACTTCCCCGGCTCGTAGACCTTCGGCCCCTTCCTTCAGAACCCTGGCTATGGTGTTCCGTGAGCGCTGGAACACCCGCGCCGCCTTCCGGGCGCTATGGCCCAGTCCTCGGCAATAATCCGTAATCGCCTGCACGTCGTCCACCTTCAGCATCCTTCCTGCCTCCCTGCCTCTCGGGCGTTGGTTCACCCGGAAGCTTACGGAGGCCATTTGAAGGTGGCTCAGTTTTAGTGCGTGCCTGGCTCAGTCCTTAATGCGTGTTTGCGTGCGCTTGACAGTATTACTGAAATTGGCATTATTACTGTTAAGTAATAAATTGTTTTTTAGTGAAAGAAGTGATCATACACTCGGAGTCCGAACTAATTGACGTACTACGTAACGTGCTCGACAATAAGTTGTTTCGGGTCATCGGCGTTGAAAAGACTTGCACCATACCGTCCACCCAAAATCACGGTGAAGGTGGACTATGAAGGCCACACCGCCACATTTGCAGCAGCGTGCAGGCTGCATCCAACCGCCTCTGTGCTGAACCAGATCAAGGCCACCGCCGGCGTGAAGAAGCCAGCGCTGCTGGTCTCGGTTCGCCTCACGGAGTCTGTTGTCAACCAGTGCCGGGCGCAAGGCATCAGCTGCATAGACCTGAACGGTAATATGGCTCAAAGCCCCGGGCCTCTTGATCGACAGGACCACCCCCGCGTCGCCGAACCGCTACCGTCTGGCGGAGCCCGAGATTCATTTCTTCGCGCCAAAGAGCACCCGCCTCGCGCGGGCCCTTTTGAGCGCTCCTGACCGGACGTGGCGCCAACGCGATCTTGCCGAACTCACCGCCCTCAGCCAGGGGCTCCTCTCCCGCCTGCTAAATCACGCCGCAGGCCAAGGCTGGGTCCAAGGTCGCCGCGGCGACTGGAAACTCGTCAGTCCCGATCCACTCCTCGATGAATGGGTCAAGGCCGACGATTGGACTAAACGCGTCACGCTGCGCCAATATTCCTCGCTGTCCAGTGACTTCCCCGCCATCGCCAGGCAGCTCGCTGCCAAGACCGTGGGGGATATCGCGTTCACCCAATGGTTCGCCGCAAACCTACGCTTCCCTTACACCCAGGCACCCGTCGTTTCCGCCTACCGACACCAGTTCCTCAATGCCGACGAACAGGAAGCCCTTCATGTGAGGGAGGTCGCCGATGGCGGTAGACTTTGGATTCTCGTTTCCAGAGATGCCGGCGTCTTCCAGTCGGTCCGCAACATTGACGGCATTCCCGTTGTTTGCGACTCTCAAATCTACCTCGACCTTTTGCAGGTCGGCCTGCGCGGCCCTGACCAGGCGAAGGCTCTCCGTGAGTGGAAAGGCTTCTGCAGAACATGAAATACGAGCACCACAGCCAGTATTCGCCGGGCGACACGGAGCGGGCCGAGTCAGCGCTTCTCACGGTCTGGGCCGTCCTCGAAGAGTTCCGAGAGGACCTGGTCTTGGTCGGCGGATTGGTTCCGCGCTACATCTGTCGGCCTGCGCGCGATGAACTTCAGCCGGTGACGATGGACGTAGACGTCGGCGTCGCCTTGGGGCTCAGCAGCGGACTCTATGATACCACGAGCAAGCGCCTCGACGGTGCGGGGTTCGTATGGAAGGACAAGCGTTTTCAAAAGCAATTCGGCAACACCGTGCTCTATCTCGACCTGTTGACCGACCGTCCCCTCAAGGACTCGCCGGACACTGCCATGGTTGACGATGTGCCGGTCAGTGCCGTCTATGGCCTCCAGAGGGCACTTGAGGTCTTCCGGGAAGTCGACATTACTGGTCGTGACCTCTATGGCGCTACGGTCACCGAGCGCGTGAAAGTGTGCGAGGTCGGGCCGTTCGCGTGTCTCAAGCTCCTGGCCTACGGCAGCCGCCATATGAGCAAGGACGTTTTCGATTTCGTCCGCGTCATCCGCGACTACGACCGCGGCGGACCGTCCGAGGCAGCACGTCTGATCCACGCCGAACGAGGCCGTAACCTTGCCTATGAGATTGCCATTGAAGTGCTGGCGGGCCATTTCGGCGGCACGCAATCGAAGGGACCGGCCCAGTACGCTGACTTCTGCGTGGGCGGTGTCCAGCCGCAGACAGAAGACGGCCGCTTCATTCAATCGCAACGCATCAATGAAGCCGTGGACGTGGCGCAACTGCTTCTCCGCCAGATCGGCAAGTGAGGTGGCCGCGTCTCAGGGCAGATTGCCGGCCGAAGAAGGGCGCTGAGGACATTGGTCATGACGATTCTCCCTCGTTGATAGCCCTGAACGCATTGAATGTGCGGTAAGTGCCGCCCGAGGGGGGCGCCGTGGGTTGGGGGAGTGGCATCGGCCGACAAGCTTTCCAGGCGCCTGGAAAGTTGGGGCCAAGGGCCTGCCGCCCTGCAAACTGGCTTTACCTGGGATGAATGGCGGCTCCATTCATCTGGAGTGGAAGGGACGGTTGCGTTCACCTGTCGTTCACCTTTAATGATATGACTAAACGGTCATATTGCATAATATGCTTATTTGCAATGAGTTACAGAAGCATAATTCGTCGTCGTTTCGTGTCCGACCCATTCCGACGGTTCTTCCCATTTTTGGAAATGTCTCAAATATGCGGAAGACATTCTTTGCAGTATGTTATGCAAATGTGCGTCCTTCGGCGGTGGCGAGTCAGACCGAGCCGCACCTCTCAACGACGACCCGATTCTTCGCGTCATGTCATCCATCTGCCCCGCGTCGCCCCATTTCGGGAGAGAATGGGGACGGTGTTCCCCGCTTCTTCAGCACGTTTCACCACCAAGATCACCTCGCTTGCGATGTAAAATCATCGATGTTTATCTCTTGCTTGCGGAAAGTGACCAGCGATGGGGCGGTAAGTCTCCAATCGCCCGGAAAGTCGTGTAGCGCCGGCCAGCGCGGCCGTGCGGTACGAGCGTATACTCACTGACGAAAGGACGATGCTATGGCACTCTCTGACGGTGAGCCAGCGTCCGTAGGATGGTATCGAGAACGTGGTCGAGCTGTTTGCCGACGTCCTCGGTCAGGAACCGGAGCGCGAAGTACCCGTTTTCTTGGAGCAGGGCGTCCTTGCGGCGGTCGCGGCGGTAGGCTTCGGGTATCGTCAGGTGTTGTGGGCCATCGAGTTCGATCGCCACGCCCAATTCTGCACAGAGCAAATCGACCTCCATGCAGCCCCGTCCATCGAAAGCGATTGGCAGCTCCACGTTGAGTCGGAACTTCCCGGCAGTCGCGGGCAACGTTTCCAACCGCCGATAGACAAATGCCTCGGTGGCACTACGGGCACGATCCTCACCCTGGGCGTCTGCCTGACGCAGGCGTGTGGCGTGAACGAAGAGATTGCCCAGCGGCGTGTCAACACCATCGCGAATGAGGCGCTGGACGCTCGCGGCGTAGTCGCGCTTCCATTCAGGTTCCACCGGTAGCGGGACCTCTGGCGGCCATCCGGGCACGGCACTGGCCGGGAGCAGGATCGTGTAGCCGATGGCTTCGTATCCCTGGCAACGGCGGTCAAACATACGTGACAGCATCGGTGCGTTAAGGTCGGCATAGTCGTAGATGCGGACTTCGCGCTTGCCATCGTGCAGGCGGTGCAGCCGTCCGGCGTACTGCGCAATGGTCCCGCGCCACGAGACAGGCATCGTCAGGAACAAGGTGTCCAGTCGTGCGTCGTCGAAGCCTTCCCCTATATATTTGCCAGTCGCCAGCAGGACTCGGTCCTCGCCATCAGGGACCGACGCCAGCTGTGCGAGTACTGCTTTCAGTTTCTTCCGTCCCATGCCACCCTGGAGGAGGATGAGGTGCCGGACTACCGGGGACAATGCCTCCGCCAATTTTCGAAGGTGGTCAGTCCGCTCGGTCAGGACCAGAGGCGCACGTCCTTCGTGAACGGCGGCGATGATATCCTCACAGATGAGCTGATTGCGGCTTCCATCGGCAACTAGCGCATCATAGAGCGTATGGAACTCGACGCGAGCGTCCGGGTCAGCCGCCTCTGGCGATCGGAACGAGGTGGGCCGGACGAAGACGGTGTGCGTGAATGGACGTTTCGCCGCCTGTTGCTTTGCGTCAACGCGATACCGTATGGGTCCGCACTGCATGAATATAATCGGGTGGTGGCCGTCCTTGCGCGTGACGGTCGCGGAGAGACCGAGGATGTACTTGGCCTTCGCACGCCTTGCCACCCGTTCGAAGCTGAACGCCGATAGATGGTGGCATTCGTCCACAACGAGGTGGCCATACCCGGCAACGCGGTCATCCACCACGCCCTTGCGCACAAGGCTCTGCACCAACGCCACGTCCAGCCTCCCGGTGGGTTTCTTCCGACCTCCACCCATCCGGCCGATGGTTTTGGCGTCTACCCCGAGGAATGACGACAGCCGTTCCACCCATTGCTCCATCAACTGCTGACGGTGCACGAGAACCAGGGTGTTTACTCCGCGCTGGGCAATGAGCCATGCCGCGATCACCGTCTTGCCGAAGGCGGTGGTGGCGGATAGCACCCCTGTGTCGTGGGCAGCCAGAGCCATCGCAGCCAATTCCTGTTCGGGTCGGAGCCGGCCTTGGAACGAGACCGACAGGGCTGTGCCCGCAGTTCGCTCGTCACGGACAGTGTGCTTGATGCCGAGACTGGCGAGGAGAGCGACGACTTCATCCAAACAGCCACGCGGCAGACCGATGTGCTGAGGATGGTCTTCTGCGCAGGCGATGATGCGCGGCTTATCGAATGTCGGCAGACGCATCGCCTGTGCCTTGTAGAACTCCGGATTTTGGAATGCGGCCAATCGTAGCAAGCGATTGCGCAAGGCCGGCGGCATCGCCTCCTTCGCAATGTAGAGCTCATTCCCCAGAACCAATTCCAGGCTCTGCGGTAACGGGTCGACAATTGGGAATTCGTTGCGTTGGCGCGAGGGTGGTTCGGCCCATGGTTTGTCGTTATCTTCGTTATCAGAGGCGAGGCGGACACCCACTACGTGCCCTCGGATTTCGGCGGATCGCACGATGCTTTCGACCGGGTCGCGACTGAGTTTGCACAGGGCAGCGAGAAAGGCCCACTGATCGGCGTGGGGTTGCATTTGGGTATCGAGGAAGACGGTGTTGCCAAGTTCACGAGGGTGTTTTTGGAGTGGTAACGCGATCAAATTGCCGAAACCGCCTTTCGGCAGGGTGTCCTGATTCGGGAAGAAGCGATCGTACGAATCGAGCCCGATGTCGGGACGCCGATCCATCGTCTGCGTGAGGATGTGTGCGCCCAGCTTTCGGGCCAAGCCCGCGGAGATGGCCTCCTCGAAGAAGAGCCAGAGGTGGGCACCGTTTCCCGAACGTGACCGTTCTACGGCTGCCGGGAGTTTCAACTGGATGCAGGTTTCCAGAACAGCGGCCACGTCTTCGCGCCAACTTTCCTTGTCGAAGTCCGCGGCGAGAAAGTAGCAGGTTTCATCCAAGAGCATTGGGTAGACGCCTATGACGAACTCGCGCCCCGAGGCATCATGGCCGGCAAGGTGCTGGTGAATGGCCGCGTCAGTCACCGGCAGGAACCGGCGGTTCTGACAGTTCGCGCACTTCGTCGTCCGTTTGTCGCACAGTTCGCGGACCCACTCATTGGCGCAGGCGGGTCTGTAACCCGACTTGCCGGTCTTCCTGCTCTCAAACCGTTGGGGGAAGACGTCTTCGCGTCCTCGGAATAGGGAGCGGAATAGAGTGATCTTCGCCGGTGGCGGGGAGTGCTGGTCGACCGTGGTAGCCTCATTCATCTGATACTGTGCTCTGGTGTGCCTCGGTATATCAGAGACCGAGCCCCAATGGCCATCAAGGAAGGAGGGACGTCGCACTGCCGTTCGCGTATGGTCCACAGACTCATGGTGGCCAAAACGCGTTCTTGATCCCCTCAGTTTCTGCTGAGCGTGCGCTTGACATTATTACTGAAACGATGATTATTACCGCTGAGTAATAAATGGTGTTGCGGTGAAAAAAGTGATCATACACTCGGAGTCCGACCTGGTTGACGCACTACGTAAGGTGCTCGACAATAACCTGTTTCGGGTCATCGGCGGTGAAGACACCAGACCATACCGTCCGCCCAGCATCACCGTGAAGGTGGACTATGAAGGCCACGCCGCTACCTATGCAGCGGAGTGTAGGCTGCATCCAACCGCCTCTGCGCTGAACCAGATCAAGGCTGCCGCCGGCGTGAAGAAGCTTTCGCTGCTGGTCACCGTTCGCCTCACGGAGTCTGTTGTCAACCAGTGCCGGGCGCAAGGCATCAGTTGCGTAGACCTGAACGGTAGGATCTGGCTCAAAGCCCCGGGCCTCTTGATCGACAGGACCACCCCCGCGTCGCCGAACCGCTACCGTCTGGCGGAGCTCGAGATTCATTTCTTCTCGCCAAAGAGCACCCGCCTCGCGCGGGCCCTTTTGAGCGCTCCTGACCGGACATGGCGCCAACGCGATCTTGCCGAACTCACTGCCCTCAGCCAGGGGCTCCTCTCCCGCCTGCTGAATCACGCCGCAGCTCAAGGCTGGGTCCAAGGTCGCCGCGGCGACTGGAAACTCGTCAGTCCCGATCCACTCCTCGATGAATGGGTCAAGGCCGACGATTGGACTAAACGCGTCACGCTGCGCCAATACTCCACGCTGTCCAGTGACTTCTCTGCCATCGCCAAACAGCTCGCTGCCAAGACCGTGGGGGATATCGCGTTCACCCAATGGTTCGCTGCAAACCTACGTTTCCCTTACACCCAGCCACCCGTCGTTTCCGCCTACCGCCACCAGTTTCTCAATGCCGACGAACAAGAATTCCTTCGTGTGAGGGAGGTCGTCGATGGCGGGAGACTTTGGATTCTCGTTCCCAGAGATGCTGGCGTCTTCCAGTCGGTCCGCAACATTGACGGCATTCCCGTTGTTTGCGACTCTCAAATCTACCT
>Ga0209697_10004947_pt1 | contig 16946 bp, 11 predicted proteins | sample AliMusrvi5mmetaG_FD_184115 | JGI IMG/M metagenome (GOLD analysis project Ga0209697, IMG submission 184115) | Freshwater lake bacterial and archeal communities from Alinen Mustajarvi, Finland, to study Microbial Dark Matter (Phase II) - Alinen... | ecosystem: Environmental > Aquatic > Freshwater...
CTCGTGAACTGAGCCGCAGGAAAGGACCCGCTGGTTGTCGGCTTCAAATCGACACTTCATCAAAATGGGAACTTGGCCGGTCCAACTTCAGGTGGATTCTGCTGGCAAGCTGGAAGTTCCTCCCTTGACTATTGCGGGAAATCTTTCTTTTTGGCGGAAATGGGTTGTTCGGTCGCGGGCAATGTGATAGAAACCCACGCAATCAATGCGGCGGCACCACCTCCGCCGCACCCACCGCCATGACCACCCCGACCTTTCGTGCCGCCCTCGCGGTCTTCCACTTGTTCGCGCTTCCGGCCAGTGCAGCCGTGGTGAACGCCACCTACAACAGCCCGACCGATGTGCCGGTCACCGCCACCGGCTATACGGCCACCGGCAACACGGTGAACCTCACCCTCAACTGCGCGCCTACCACCGGCGCGAACCTGACCGTGGTGAACAACACCGACCTGCCGTTCATCCAAGGCACCTTCGGCAACCTTTCGCAGGGACAGAAAGTCGCCCTCACCTACGCGGGCATCACCTACAACTTCGTCGCCAACTACTACGGCGGCACGGGGAATGACCTGGTGCTGCAATGGGCGGATAATCGCGTTGTGGCTTGGGGATACAATGATTCAGGACGCCTTGGCGACGGAACCACCACCAGCCGGCCTGTTCCCACCACCGTCAAATCATCCGGCGTCCTCTCTGGGAAAACGATTATCGCGGTTTCGGCGGGCGCGGATCACAGTCTCGCCCTATGTTCAGACGGCACGGTGGCCGCATGGGGCGACAATGGGACTGGCGAATTGGGAAACAACAGCACCGTAGACAGCACCACTCCTATCCAAATAGATCAATCTGGAGTTCTTGCAGGGAAAACCGTAATTGCGGTCTCAGCAGGTGGCTCATTCAGCCTGGCCTTGTGCTCCGATGGAACTGTCGCCGCGTGGGGCAGCGGCGCTGCGGGCCAATTGGGAAACAACATAACAGTCAGCAGTTACGTCCCTGTTTCCGTCAGCACCGCAGGAGTTCTCTCCGGGAAAACCGTCGTAAAAATCTCCGCAGGTGACAACCACAGCGTCGCGGTTTGCTCTGACGGTCTCGCCGTGTCATGGGGCTCCAATGACTGGGGTCAACTGGGCAACAACAGCAATACTAACAGCCCTGTTCCGGTAGCGGTCACCGCCACAGGTGTTTTGTCTGGAAGGACCGTGATTTCAGTATCGACAGGATATCGAAAAAGTGTAATGGTGAGCGCAGATGGAAAGGTCTACTCCTTCGGCTACAGCACATTGGGAGACGGGACAGGCAACGCGAGCTATGTGCCGGTGGCGGTCAGTGTGGCTGGCATCCTGTCCGGCAAGACCATTACAACGGCCTCCGCTGGCAATGGGACCTACAACCCCCACAGCATGGTCTTATGCTCGGATGGCACTGTTGCCTCATGGGGCTCCAATTCCTCCGGGCAACTGGGCACAAACACCTCAGTGAGCAGTGACTGGCCTGTGGGAGTCTATCTCTCCGCAGCTCTTTCGGGAAAGTCCGTGACATCAATCTCTGCGGGAGACTCATATAGTTTGGCAGCCTGTTCGGACGGAACACTGGCGTCATGGGGTGCCAACCAGACCGGGCAGCTTGGGAACAATAGCTATTCGGACAGTTATGCCGCAGTGTCGGTTTCTTCCTCCACTCTCGCAAGCGGCGAGCGCTTTGTGACGGCGGATTATGGGTTATCGGCCGGGACGTCACACGTCTTGAGCATTGTGGCATCTCCACCCTGGCCCAGAGCAGAAACACTTGCCGCATCATCGCTCTCCAGCGGCAGTGCAACGCTCAATGGCACGGTGAACGCGAGTTCCAACACCACCACCATTTCTTTCCAATACGGTCCCACCACATCCTACGGCAGCACTACTACCCCGCCCCAATCTCCGCTCACTGGCAACACGGATACCGCCGTCAGTGCCAACATCACCGGACTCATTGCCGGCACCACCTACCACTACCGCGTGGTCGCCACCAATGCGTTGGGCACCACCACCGGCGCGGACATGACCTTCATCGCTGCAAGCAACAATGCCAACCTGTCCGGGCTTTCTTTGGGTAGTGGCACGCTCGCCCCAACGTTCAGCAGCATCACGACCGAATACACGGCCACCGTTTCCAACACGACGACCACAATGACGATCCGACCGACCTTGGCAGACACGACTGCGTCGGTGAGAGTCAACGGCATCGTCGTCACTTCTGGCAGCTACAGTGGCGCGATCAATCTCGCGGTGGGACCCAACGTAATCAGCACGGTGGTCACCGCGCAGGACGCGACCACCACCAAGACCTACAATGTGACGGTCACGCGGCTGAGCGCGAATGCCGATCTGAGTGCGCTTGCCACAAGCGCGGGATCAATTTCGCCGACATTTGACAGCGCGACTACGAGTTACACTTTGACCGTACCATACGGGGTGACCGGCCTTCAAACGACCCCCACTGTAGCGGACAACACCGCTACAGTGAAGGTCAATGGCACCATCGTCACTTCCGGCAGTCCTAGCGGAACGATCAGTCTCTCGGTCGGCAGTAACACCATCACCGTCCTGGTAACCGCGCAGAACGCGGCCTCCAAGACCTACACCTTGGCAGTGACCCGCCAAGCGCTCATCACCACCTACAATGCGTCCACCGACGTGCCGGTTACTGTCAATGGTCTGACCGCCACCGGCAATACGGCGAGCCTCACGCTGAACTACGCGCCGGTTCCGGGCACCAATCTCATGGTGGTCAACAACACCGGAACGAACTTCATCGCAGGCACGTTCAGCAACCTTGCCCAAGGGCAGGCCGTTGCGCTGTCGTATGCTGGGGTGACTTACAACTTCGTGGCCAACTACTACGGCGGTAACGGCAATGATCTGGTGCTGCAGTGGGCCAACACACGCCCGCTGGCATGGGGTTCCAATGGCAACGGCCAACTCGGGACCAATGGTGTGCTCGACAGCGCAGTGCCGGTCCCGGTGGTACGCACGGGCGTGCTGGCCACAAAGACGCTCCTCTCACAGGTGTCCGGTGGGAATCACAGTGTGGCGCTGTGCTCCGATGGCACGGTGGCCACCTGGGGTAACAACAGCTACGGCCAACTCGGCAATGGCAGCATGACGGACAGCTTGGTGCCGGTCAGCGTGATCGCCACGGGCGTGCTCCTGAGTAAAACCGTGGTGGCCATCGCCGCCGGGCAATATCACAACCTTGCGTTGTGCAGCGACGGCACGCTGGCGGCCTGGGGTTACAATTTCTACGGGCAGCTCGGCAATGGCATCACGACCCAAAGCAGCGTGCCTGTGGCTGTGAGCAAGACCGGCGTGCTCTCCGGTAAAACTGTCATCGCTATTGCCGCCGGGACCTATCAAAGCTTTGCGCTGTGCTCGGACGGAACGCTGGCGGCGTGGGGTTACAACGGCAATGGAGAGCTCGGTAATGGCGGCACCGGATACAGCCCGCTGCCGGTCACCGTGGACAACTCGGGCGTGCTGGCGGGCAAGACCATTGTCTCTGTCATTGCCGGGTCGTTCCACAACTTCGCGCTATGCTCCGACGGCACGCTCGCCGGTTGGGGATACAACGCCTATGGACAGATTGGGAATGGGAATTCCAACAACTCGACTGTTCCGTCCCTGGTGGCATTCACGGGAGCGCTGACGGGCAAGACCGTCGTGTCCGCCGCGGCCGGTTACTATCACACCCTGGCGCTGTGCTCGGATGGCACGCTTGCCGCATGGGGATTCAATGGAGATGGTGAGCTGGGCAACGGCAATACGACGTCCAGCATGGTGCCGGTAACCGTTGACGTCTCAGGAGCGCTTGCCGGAAAGATGGTCACCGGGGTATCAGCCGGAGCGGTTCACAACGTCACATTCTGTTCGGATGGCACCGTTGCCACTTGGGGATATAACGGCGATGGTGAGCTTGGCAACAACAGCACGTCTTTCAGCAATGTCCCTGTAATGGTCAATACATCCGCTCTTGTTTCAGGGGAGAACTTTGTGGTCGCCAGGAGCGGCTCCACCTCCCTCCACAGTCTTGCATTGGTAGCGTCTCCGCCGCTGCCCGTGGTCACCACTCTCGCTGCAACGGGGATCACCACCACAAGCGCCGTGTTGAATGGAACGATCAATCCGAATGGGGCCGCCACGTCGCCGACATTTGACTATGGCTTGACCGCATCCTACGGAACCAGCGTTTCTGGCACCCCCTCATCTGTGACCGGCACTGGATCCACCGCTGTGACAGTCAGCATCACGGGGCTTACCCAGGGCACCACCTACCACTATCGCCTCAGCGGAACCAGCGCGGGTGGCACGACTTGCAGCGCTGACGTGATCTTCACCACCGCAGGCTACAACGCGAACCTGTCTGGACTTACCTTGAGCGCCGGGACAATCAGTCCGGTGTTTTCAAGCGCGGTCACAAGTTACGCGGCCAACGGTCCAAACACCACGACTTCCACCACCGTCACCCCGACCGTGGCCAATCCCACGTCCACGGTGAAAGTCAATGGAGCCACTGTCACCTCAGGCACCGCGAGCATGCCGATCTTCCTCGCTCCCGGTCTCACCAACATCACCGTGATCGTGACCGCTCAGGACGGGATAACCAAGAAGACATACACCCTGGCTGTCACCCGGCTCTTGCCGTCGCCTGAGATCAAGGTGGAGCTTGCCGGGACCGACATCGCCGATGGCGGGACAGCGGACTTTCGTTATGCAAGCGCCGGGCGGGGTTCCAGCCTCACTTTCACAATCAAGAACATCGGGAATATGAATCTCACTGGATTGGGTATCACAATTGACGGGCCGGACGCAGCGATGTTCACCGTGACATCCCTACCCGTGACCCCGGTGTCCGGCCCAGCAGGTTCCACTGCGTTCGCCGTTCAGTTTCTCGCACCAAGCGGCGGCACCAAGACCGCCGCCCTCCACATCAGCAGCAACGACCCCGACGAGAATCCCTTTGATATCGCACTTACCGGCCTGGGTCTCAGCCGGACAACCGATACCGACGGAGACGGTCTCAACGATGCGGCCGAATTCGAAATGGAGGCTCTCGGCTTCAATTGGCAGGTCAGCCAACCCGAACTGGTTGCCATCTATTATGCGAGCGCCCGCACTGCCGGACTCAGTAGCGGGGATGCCCTGCACATTGATGCCCCCACACTCACCAAGAATCCGGCCACCGGACTTTTCAAACTGAAAATCGGCATTCAAAAATCCACCGATTTGTTGAACTTCGTACCATTTCCGCTGACGGCACCTAAAACGTCGATCACCGGCGACGGCAAGCTGGAGTTCGAATTCGCATCGCCCGACGATGCCGTGTTCTATCGGTTGTATGCGGAGTAGGGACCAGGTCATGTCGCTTCCCACACTGGTTCTGTTACCCGGCCTGGATGGGACGGGCTTGTTGTTCCGCCCGCTGCTGGAGGTGTTGCCGCCGTCGCTGCCGTCGCGGGTGGTCGCATATCCGCCGGACCAGGAACTTGGATACGAGGCGCTGTTGCCGCGGGTGATGGCCGCCCTGCCTGCGGACGGGCCATATATTTTGTTAGGAGAATCGTTTTCCGGGCCGTTGGCATTGATGGCGGCGGCGCGGCGGCCGGCGGGACTGGTCGGCGTGGTGTTGTGCGCCTCGTTTTTCCGCTGCCCGCATCCCTATGTGCCGCGGTGGATCGGCCCGCTCGTCCGGCCCGGGCTGTTGCGGATCGTGCCGAAATTTTCGCAGCTCAAGGGTCTGTTAGGTTGTTATGCCACCCCAGCTCTGAAGTTGTTGGTCCGCGAGACGCTCGCGACGGTGGCGCCGGAAGTATTCGCCTGCCGCCTGCACGCGGTTCTTGTGGTGAACGTCGCGGCGGACCTTGCACATTGTCCGGTGCCGCTGCTCTATCTGCGGGCCAGCCGCGATTGGGTCGTTCCGTTCTGGAACGCGACCCGCGTGCTGCGCATGCTGCCAGCAGCGGTCATGTGCGTGATTCCCTCGCCGCACATGGTCCTGCAAACCCAACCGCAACTGGCCGCCGAGGCGCTCGTCCGCTTTGCGGATCAGGTGGATAGGGGATTGCGGATTGTGGATCGCGGATGAACCTGCACCCTGAAGGGACGGCTCATGCGAGGCGGGGCGGTTGATCGCCGTGCTACCGGATGAGGTGTCCTTGCAGGACACAATTCCCGTGAAAACGCCCGACCCGGCACAGCATGCCGGGCTATGATGAACCGTCCCGTTGGGACGAAGAAGCTTCGCGTTCTCCCTGTCTTCCCGCTTGGGGCTTTTCATTCCGAAGAATCCCGTCCAGCATCCGCGCCCGATGCCTGTGCCGCTGCTTTACGAATCCCACTGCCACACGCCGCTGTGCAAACACGCCAGCGGCAAACCCTCTGAATACGCTGCGGTCGCCCTCGCACGCGGGTTGAAAGGAATCACGTTCACCTGCCACTGCCCGCTGCCGGACGGGATCTCGGCAAGTGTGCGCATGGCGCCTGAGCAATACGCTGACTATGTGGCGCTGATCGACGCCACCCGCGCGGCATTCACCGGCCGCCTCGACGTGCGCCTCGGTCTGGAAAGCGATTGGTTCCCCGGCGTGGAACCGTGGCTCGAGGAACTCCACGCCCGCGTGCCGCTCAGCCATGTGCTGGGATCAATCCACTATCAGGTCTCCCACTACCGCAAGTTGTTCTATACCGGCGATATCCATCTCTATCAGGAACTCTACTTCGAGCACCTCGCCCGCTCTGCGGAATGCGGCCTCTTCGACACCCTGGCCCACCCGGATCTGATCAAAAACGAGAACCCCGCAGCCTGGGATTTCGCCCGCCTCCGCCCGCACATCGAACGCGCGCTCGACCGCATCGCCGCCACCGGCGTGGCCATGGAACTCAACACCAGCGGCGTGCAAAAAAATCTGCCCGAAATGAACCCGTCCCTCGCCCAGCTCGTCCTGATGCGCGAACGCGCCATCCCCGTGGTCATCGGCTCCGACGCCCATGTCCCGCAACGCGTCGGCGACGGCTACCCCGCCGCATTGCAACTCCTGCTGGACGCCGGCTACACCGAAGTAAGCTATTTCCTCGACCGCCAACGGCAGAAGCTATCCATCACCGAGGCGCTCGATTCGCTCGCCGTGCATGGCGGTATCTAAAAACCAAAATGAATCGAACTGGAGAAAATAGAGGAAATAGAGAAAACGGAGGACTGAACGTCCCCTTGCCTTCCCGGATTTAGGATGAAACAAGGATGAGTTTCGCCAACACCCAAACGCAAAAACCTTGTCAATGTCTGTTATTTGGGACCCCAACGTGCCTACGGGCGACGGCGACGGTCCCTAGCCTCGACGGCGACGGTCAATCCGCGCGGGTGTTGACGGTGGCGACGGTGGTGGTGGTGGTTTCGCCGCAATACGGGCAGCGGAAATAGTTCCTGAAGATGACGGTGCAGGCGACGCGGAGGCGGTAGCTGATAGCAGGCGGTTGGCCAGGATGACGGCAATGACAAGAACCGTGAGCTGAACGGGGGTGGAAATTCCCATATCGGAAATCGCGACCGCAAGAGATGCCGAGGTGGGAAAAGTTGCCATGGAAAAACGGAGAGGTGGAAAAGGCTAAATCATCCGTCCCCGCAGGTAAGTTACACCTTGGTATAATTCGGTAGGGACAAGCGGCCTCGCTGGTCCCACTTTGCCCCTGCGGGCGAGATGTCATGGCTGGATCATGAACCGCGCATCAGCACCGCCTTGCGGCGGACAAGTGGGTCGGCCGAGGCCGTCCGCCCCTACCGGATTCAGCGGGTAGGGACAAGCGGCCTCGCTGGTCCCACTTTGCCCCCGAGGGCGAGATGTCATGGCTGGATCATGAACCGCGCATCAGCACCGCCTTGCGGCGGACAAGTGGCCTCGCTGGTCCCACTTTCCCCCTGCGGGCGAAACGCCGAGCGCGGCCCATGCTCCGCGCTTTCGCACCGCCCATGCGGGCGGACAAGTCGGCGGACCGAGGCCGATCCGCCCTACCCATGAAGCCCCCGGGCGTGAGCGCGCCTCATTTCGCAGGCACCAGACCGGCAAGGGTGGCGATGCGAACCAATTCAGCGACATTGCCCGCGACGAGTTTGCGCATGGCTCGGCCGCGGTGAACCTTCACGGTGACCACCGAGATATCGAGCTGATCGGCGATTTCCTTGTTGATTGAACCGGCGAGGAGCAGGCGCACGATGTCGATTTCGCGCTTGGTGAGGGTTGCGGCCCGGGCCCGGGCGGCGTTGACTTGCAATCCATCGCGCCGTTGGGTGATCGCCCGTTGCATGGCCTTCGTCACGGCGGCCACCAGGTCCTCCGGATCGTAGGGTTTGGTCAGGAAGTCGTCGGCCCCGGTCCGCATCGCATGGACCACCGATTTGGTGCTCCAGTGGCCAGTCACAAACACCGTGGGCAAATCCCAACCCAGACGCTGCAATTCCGCGTGGACCTCCACGCCGGTCATGCCATCCCCAAGCTGATTGTCCAATAGCAGGCAAGCAGGCCCCTCCGGCAAGCCGACGTGGAAAAAATCCTCTGCCGTGGCATGCAGCCTGACGCGGAATCCGCGCCCCGTGAGCAAATGTTCCAAACTGGTGAGAATGGAGCGATCATCGTCCACGACCAACACCAGATGATCCCCGCTCACCAGCGCCGGATCATCGCAATGCAAATCGGAAAGAGAGGCCCTTGGTTTTGGCTTCATGCTTCGGGGGAGTCATCTGAACAAAAAAAATCCAGCGGCGACAAAACCAATTTCTAATGAATTTTCGGATTCCGGCAAGACAATTATCTAACAATCATCAGACGTGCCGGCTCATTCTCCGGCAGCAGGCACCGCGGGATGTCCCGGCAGGATCACCCGGAACGTCGCGCCAATGCCATTGGCATTGTTGTGGGGATGGATGCTGCCGCCGTGGGCCTCGATGATGGTCCGGCTGACGCGCAGACCGATGCCCAGGCCCGCCGCTTTGGTGGTGAAGAACGGATCAAACAAACGTTCCATGACTTCGGGTGCGATCCCGGTCCCCGTATCGCACACACTCAACTCCACGCCCGGACCCGCCGCCGCTCGGGTCACGATGGTGACCGTGCGCCGTGCCGGCGGGCAGTCCGCGCACGCATCAAACGCATTGCGCCCCAAATTGAGAATGACCTGGTCGAGTTGGACCGCATCGGCCACCACCCTGGGCAAATCCTGTTCCACACGGACATCCAGCCGTATCTGGCGGTTCGCGGCTTCCTCGCGCAGCATGCGAAACGCCCCTTCCAGCAAGCAGTTGAGGTCGATGGGCTTGCGGCTCGGTCGCGTATCGTAAGCGAGCGTCCGCATGTGGGTCATCACCTCGCGCATGCAGACCACGTTGGCCTCGATTTCCTTGAGGAGACCCACGGATTCACAGCGTTCGACCGTGCAGGCACTGAGTTTGGCCATGGCAACCGCAACGGTAGCGCCCATCGCGCAGAGCGGCTGGCCGATCTGATGGATGATGCCGGCACTCACCTCGCTGATCAGGGCGAGGCGCTGGGCCTGCTCGAGTTCGATTTGCTGGGACAGCAGTCTGGCGGACACGCGTTTGGCTTCGGTGAGGTCGCGCACCGCGGTGATGCGCGATACCTTTCCATGCCATACGCCCATGCGACCGTGGATTTCGGTCGGAAACCTGGAGCCATCCTTGCGCAGACCGTAAGAGTCGTAGGTGATTTCGTGCCCCTCGCGCACATGCTTGACGACCCATTCGAGCGACTCGGGAGAGACGAATTCGAGGATCGGTCGGCCAATCATTTCGACCGGTTCGTAACCGTGCATGATGGCGAGCTGGGTGTTGCAGTCGGTGAGGATGCCGTTTTCGCTGACGGCGATACCTTCGAAGGTGGTTTCGGCAAGCTGGCGGAAACGGGATTCGCTTTGTTGCAATTCCATGGTGCGCTCAGCCACCCGGCGCTCGAGCGTCTGGTTCCACTCGAGCATCGTTTGCTCGGCTAGTTTCTGCACGGTGATGTCGATGATATTGCCGACAACCTTGACGATCCGGCCGCCATCCCACACCGCCTGGCCGGTGGTGCGGATCCACAGGCGGCGACCGGCGAAGGTGGTGAAAGGAAATTCCAAATCATAGGACTCCCCCTCCGCGGCACAGCATTGGAAAGCGGCCAGGACCACCGGACGGTCCTCCGGATCGTAACATTCCATCCCGCGTTGGATGTGATCGACCGAACCCTTTTGAATTTGTCCCGGCACCATGTCGTGGATGCGGCCGGTTTCCTCCGTCCAGAACATCGCCTGTCGTTCCACATCCCATTCCCAACCGCCGACCTTGCTCAGGCGTTGGGTGGCGTTGAGCATCGCCTCGCTGTGGCGCAGCGCGTTTTCCGCCTGCTTGCGCTTGGTGATGTCGCGGTAGATCGATTGATAGGTGCCGTCGGGCATCCTTTTGGAATGCATTTCCACCGGCAGTTTCGTGCCATCAGGGCGGAGCAGATCGCGCTCGGTCACATAAGGTCGCACGAGGTTCAACAGATCGAAACGCAGGGGCTTGGCGGCGAGATCGTCGGAATCGAACAACTCGCTGACATGGCGACCGAGAAGCTGGTCCAAACGCCGGTCGGCGAACTTCTGCATCTGGGTGTTCGCGCCGATGATTCTCCCCTCGGGAGAGCCCAGCAGGATGCCATCCACCGCGAGTTCGATGACTTCGCGGTATCTCATTTCGGATTTGCGCAGCGCCAGTTCGGTCCGCAAGCGGTCGCTGATGTCGCGGACGATCGCCCAAATCGAAGCCGGGGTGCCGTCGTCATCGCGGATCAGAAAGGCACGCAATTCCACCGGAAAGATGCTGCCGTCCTTGCGGCGGTATTCTTTCTGATAGAGTTCGGAAAAGCCCAGCGGAAGAACCTGCTCGGCCACCAAGCGCGCCTCGAAGGCGTGCCATTTTTCCGGCGTGATATCGACGTAGGTCAGCCGCCGCAACTCGTCATCCCCATAGCCCAGCATTTCCTGATAGGCCGGGTTGTATTCGATGAGCCTGCCGGCCATATCCACAATGACGAAGGCATCGCGCATGCTCTCATGGAGTTTGCGGTATTTACTCTCGGACTGGAGCAGGGAATCCATCAGCTCCTGTTGCCTGCTGATGCTGTTGACCACGGCCAGCAAGCGGTCCCTTTCCTGCACGACAGCCTGGTACATTTGCCGCAGTTGCTCTTCGCTGGCGTGGGACGCGTCCCCCGAGTGATTGAGCACCGGAAATCCGTTCGATTCAGTCATCTCCCGGACCGCGCCATCAGCCTGCGGGTGCGCCAATTGCTCCGCGCCACCACACGATTGCGCCTCGCGCGCATTCTGCAAGCCACCTGATTGATTGCCGGTTTTTCGGGAGGGTTTATCCATCATCACATGATCAACACACGGGAGGGAACTAACCGCAATGCCAGATAGACGCAAGATAAATTTTCCGGCTGGAATTTTCCGGGATGCGCCGGGATTTGTGGATTTCACCCGCCGTTGACAGGCGGTCTGACCGGCACGCCGCAATCGGCGAAGTGGCGTTTGGCCTGGGCGACCGTGAAGATCCCGAAGTGGAAGATGCTGGCGGCGAGCACGGCATCCGCCTTGCCGGCGGCGAGCACGTCCACCATGTGATCCAGGGTGCCCGCGCCACCGCTGGCGATGACCGGGATGCCCACCGCAGTGGAGACCGCCGCAGTCAGTTCGATGTCGTAGCCGGCCTGGGTGCCATCCGCGTCCATGCTGGTGAGCAGGATTTCCCCGGCCCCGCGCCGCCAAACTTCCTTGGCCCATTCAAGGACATCGCGGCCGACGGGGGTGCGGCCGCCATGGGTGTAAACCCCCCATTTGCCGGGTCCCACGCGCTTGGCGTCAATGGCCACCACGATGCACTGGCTGCCGAATGCCTTGGCCCCGGCATCGACCAGTTCCGGGGTTTGGACCGCAGCGGTGTTGATGCCCACCTTGTCGGCACCGGCCAGCAACATTTCACGGATGTTTTCCACGCTCCGGATGCCACCACCCACGGTCAGCGGAATGAAACAATGCTCGGCGGTGCGCCGCACCACGTCCACCATCGTGCCGCGCTTGTCCGATGACGCCGTGATGTCCAAAAACACCAATTCGTCCGCTTCCTGCGCGTTGTATGCCATCGCCGCCTCTACCGGATCCCCGGCGTCAATCAAATCAACGAAATTGACCCCTTTGACCACGCGACCGGCGGTGACGTCGAGACAGGGAATGATTCGTTTGGCGAGCACGGGACCGAGTTAAGCCACGGATGCCCGCCCCGCCAAGACCGATGTTTCCGTGAGCGTTTTTTTTGCAGGGGGACAGACAAATCATAAGTTCGGCGTGCTGTGGGATATCCGGGGTTGTCTCATGGCAGCGACAACGTGGGGCGCTTGGCCGGGGTGATATGGGGCGGCTTCAGGTAGAGCGGTTGCGGAATGGCGTCACTCCAGGAGTGGCGGGATTGCGTGTCGGTGCGGCACCATGCGAGCCAAAGGCGGGTGGCATCCGGGATTTCCTGGCGCACCAGCGCGCCGAGATCGGGGGGCAGCGGGAACCGGCCGGGATCCTCGAAGGAAACCACCGCGACTCCCGCCGCGACCGCTGCCGCGACGATCACCATCAGGCCCACGGCGTCGCATAATGCCGGTTCCTCGGTGAGGCGGAAATTTTCCATCCTCGCGCACCAATAACTGCCGCGCCGCGCGTCGCCGATGGCCAGACAGGCGTGCCCGTCCCCGGCGGAAGGCACTGCCAGGATCGATGGCACGGCGACCGCCGGACAAGCCAAGGCGATGGCCACACCCTGCGCGGCGGCAATCCCGACCCGGGTGCCGCTGTAACTTCCTGGCCCGCTACCGACGAGCACCAGCCCGACCCCCGGCGGGTCAGTATCCCGCAACAACTCATCCAGCGGCGCGAACAGCCGGGCATTGTGGTTGCGGTCGCTGGAGAACGCGCGTTGCTCGAGCTGCCCGCCCGGCCCGACCCGCGCGAGCGACGCATGGGGCGTGGATGTTTCAAGAACGAGCGAGAACGTGTCGGCCATGGCGGGACCCTAGCGGTCGCCCAGGTGGTCTGCCAGCATGGTTTCCGCTTCCCGTGCGGGTTGCGGTGACTTGGAGGACTTGGAGGTGGACACGGCGTGCCGATTTTCGGAAGTTCATGGCGTGCAATCGACCCGGGCCACCCTCATCCGCCTGACCAAGCTGACGGATACCAGTCTGATCGTGCATTGGTTCAGCGACGGGTTCGGATTGATCAAAACGGTGGCCAAGGGTGCGCGCAGGCCGATGAGTCCGTTTGCCGGACAACTCGATTTGTTTTTCAGCGGCGAGATCGCCGTCCAGTTCTCACAGCGGGGGGAATTGCACGCCTTGCGGGAGGTTTTCATCCACCGTTGGCGCGAGGGACTGCGGAAAAACTACACCGCGACCCTGCTCGCCGCGTATTGTTGCCAATTGCTCGAGTCTGCGGTGGAACCGGAACATCCGGCCCCGGAATTGCACGATTTGTTGCAACGGGCGCTCGATCATATCGACGCCACGGCACCCGGTTTACGGGCGCTCCACCATTACGAACGCGAGTTGTCGCGCCTGCTTGGAGTGAACCACCCGCAGCGTCCGGCGGACCAATCCCTGCGCGACGCACTCGGTTCGCTACCGGCCTCGCGCGGGGAATTGCTCAAAAGACTTTGCCCATCACGAGATTTCCGCTCGTCAGCGGACGAAAATAGCCGATAATCATAACAGCACAGCAAATTCCGCCTCATTATGGACTCTCCTACCGCTACCTTTATTGCCATTCTACAAGACCGTGTGGAAGCACTCCGCGCCGCCGGTGACCTCGACGAAGCCCTCCACGCCGCCACCGCAGCCGTGGAAAAATGCCAGCAAACGCTTGGGCCGAACCTCGAAAGCATCGACGCCTTCGCCTCAGCACTCGAAATCCGCGGCGACATTTACCGCGAACTCGCCAACTTCGAGCACGCCCGCGACGACTACCGCCAGGCCATCGACCAACTCGAGGACCGCCCGGACCGGTACGGCCAGGTCGGCCGTTTGCACGCCGCGCTCGGTGCGGCCTACGACGCCCAAGGCCGGGGCGACAAGGCGGGCGAACACTGGCACCTTGCCATGGACTTCTTCGGACTCCAGGATCCGCCTCTGATGCTCGACATCGCCGCCATGGCAAACAACCTCGGCTTCCTTTACAAGGCGGCAGGCGATCTCGACGCCGCGGAATCCCACTTCTTGCGGGCGCTGGAAATCGTCCACTCGCAACTCGGCCAGGAGCACGAGCAAACCGCCACGGTTTCCAGCAACCTCGGCGCGCTCTATCAGGCGGCCGGATTCCACGAGCAATCGCGCGAAATGCACATGATGGCGCTCGAAACCCGCCGCGAGCTGCTCGGCGAGGAACACCCGGATACCGCGCAATCGCACAACAACCTCGCCCTCGCCCTGCTCAGCACCGGCGACCGCGCGTGGTCGCGCCGCCATTTTGAAAACGCCCTGGCCGGATTCGAGGCGCTCGGCCCGGAATACCATGAGGACCTCGAGGCCGTCGCCACCAACTACTGCGCGTTCCTGCGCGACGAGGGCGAAGTCCACCTCGCCGACCTGATCATGGGCCGCGTCAAGGTGGAACTCGCGAAATCCGCCCCGGCCACCGCCGGTTAGACCGCCGGGCGTTTCACCTGGGCGACGGCCATGGCGGCGATCCCTTCGCCGCGGCCGATGAAGCCCATGGTTTCGTTGGTGGTGGCCTTGACGCCGACCCGCTCCGGCGGGATGCCCAATGCGGTGCCGATGTTTTCGCGCATGGCCTCGCGGTGAGGCAGCACTTTCGGCGCTTCCGCGATGACGGTGGAATCGACGTTGACGATGGTGAAACCGAGTTGTCCGGCGAGATCGCGGCATTTTTCCAAAATCCGCAGCGAGCTGATGTCCTTGCATGACGGATCGCCCGGCGGGAAATAATGCCCGATGTCCGGCAGGCCCATCGCTCCCAGCACGGCATCCGCGATGGCATGACACAGCACATCCGCGTCGGAATGCCCTGCCAACCCGTGGCTGTGCGGAATGGTCACGCCCCCGAGAACCAGCGGCCGGTCAGAAGTGAAACGGTGAACGTCGTAGCCGATGCCGGTCATAGGGAAAAACTATTAAATTTTAAGCACGAAATTTGCAACGGAGAAAGAAGAAGCCATCGCCTGCGGATGCTTGATGGAAGAGGGTGATCATGGATGTCAAATGTCAAATTCCAAATCCCGAATGCGCTATTGAGCCTTATACACATCTCATGATTGCAGGGCCACCCTCCTGGTCGCGGTAGCGACCTCATGATGGTAGCCGTGGGTTTTCAACCCACGGTTGGCATCACCAAAATGTGGTTGCGTCGCGGAGTGACGCTTGAAACCGGGGAAATACGATCCGGAGCCGCTCCATCAAGCGTCGCGCCGCGACGCAATAACCTCCCGTCCCCTGAACCGTGGGTTGAAACCCACGGCGACCTTCGCAGGGTCGCTCCGCGACCGGTGTGCCGACTTTCAGCAAGGAGCAGGCACGTTTCGTCCCGTTGAGGTTTCCCTGGCGAGCGTTTCCATGACGAGCAGATCCTCCTTGCCCTCTTCGCCAATCAGTCAGCGCGACTGAACCATACCGGTCGGAGTCTCCGGTGGTGGTTTGAATGACGGGCATTGGATCGGTTGGTTGGCTGATGCGTTTCATCGGAACACGGCCGCAAGTTCCTCCGGGATGAGGATGCGCCACTCGCCTTCGGGCAGGTCGTCGGGGAGTTGCAGGCCGCCGATGGAGATGCGTTTGAGGCTGAGCACATGGTTGCCGGCTGCGGCGAACATGCGGCGGACCTGGTGGTAGCGGCCTTCGTGCAGGGTGATGAGCGCTTCCATTTCTCCGAGGACTTCGAGCGGCGCGGGCAACAACGGTTTGGTTTCGCTGTTGAGGACCAAGGTGCCGGAGGCGAAGAGCGCGGCCTCGTGGCCATCCAGCGGCCGGTCGAGCGTGGCATGATAGACTTTGAGGCAACCGGATTTCGGGTGGATGATGCGATGCAGAAGTTTGCCGTCGTCGGTGAGCAGCAGCATGCCGGTGGTGTCCTTGTCAAGCCGGCCGACCGGATTGAGGCCCGGATTGCGGCAAGCGAAACGAGGCGGCAACAGATCGTAGATGGTATCACCCGGATCTTCGCCGCCGCAGGTACAACCGTCCGGTTTGTTCAAAATGATCACTAGCGGAAATGGCGGGTCGAGCGGTTCGCCGCGGACGCGGATGCGCTCGGGCAGCGGCATCTCGTCCTCGCCAAGGACCCGGCCGGTGTCATCGGTGACCGCTCCGGAGCGGATCATGCGCTGCGCTTCCTTGCGGGATCCGTAGCCGAGATTGGCAATGAGTTTGACGAGTTTCATTAGAGATCGTGGATCGTGGATCGTGGATCGTGGATGGAAGATGGAAGATGGAAGATAAGAGGTAGTCAGCGCTTGGTGGCGAAGAGGAGTTTGTAGGTCGGGTTTTCGGCGGTCTTGCGCCAGGCCAGGCCGGCCGCGGTGAGGGCGGTTTCGTAGGGCAGTTGGCGGTTGGCGACCAATAACAATTGGCCACCGCGGCGGAGCGAGGATGCGGCCGTTGTTAGAAACGCGTGGCCCAGCCCGATGTCGGTGGCTTGGCCGGTATGGAACGGCGGGTTCATCACGATCGCGTCGTAGGTTTCCGTTAGGCCCGCGGTGACATCATGCCAATGGCAGTGGATCTCGCGGTCAAGCCCGGCAAGGTTGCGGCGGGCGCAGGCGAGCGCGCGGGCATCCGCTTCGTAAAGATCGAGTCGTCCGATGTGCGGGCAGCGCCGCAGCACCGCGTCTGATAG
>Ga0209697_10004951_pt1 | contig 16940 bp, 22 predicted proteins | sample AliMusrvi5mmetaG_FD_184115 | JGI IMG/M metagenome (GOLD analysis project Ga0209697, IMG submission 184115) | Freshwater lake bacterial and archeal communities from Alinen Mustajarvi, Finland, to study Microbial Dark Matter (Phase II) - Alinen... | ecosystem: Environmental > Aquatic > Freshwater...
GGGGCGTGGAGGTGAAGAGCGGATGGGGAGCGGTCGAATGGGGCTGAATATTATGTGGCACGAATCGGCGTGGTTGACTTCGGCTCGGGCGGTGCCGCCACATAATACGAGGCGCTACATAATATCGGCTGTTGTCGTAACGCTGTGGCGTCGGATTGTATTTGCCATACCATTGGCGGTTGAGTTGTTCGAAGGTCTTCGGTGTGGCCCGCGTGACGCGGTCGATGAAGGTGGGATTCATCGGTCGGCAGTAGCGCTCCATCCGTTCCCGCGTGACTCCGAGCGCAGCGTAGATCAACTCTTCCTGCTTAAAGATCGTCTTCGCCAGGTTCGCCAGCGCCTTCGGGGTAGCCGACGGATGGCTTAAATGCAGGTGCAGTCCGCACCGTTCGTCACAGCGGCTTCCGGCTTGACGGACTGCGCGTACTATTTCCTGCAGCAACGGGATGTCGTCGTAGGCGAGGATCGGGCTGACGATTTCCGCGCGCAGATCAGCGGACACGTTCGTTAAGCTGCTGTCTGCGACGACTTTCCAGACCAGCCCACGCATATCCGTGACGTGGTACGGGTCGTAGCACGACGGGGTGCCCACATGCTCCACTGTTCCTCCGACCACACTCTGGATCGCCTGCGCAACTTCGCGACGGGTGCGACCGACTGTTTCAATTTCGAGTCCGAAGCAGATTTCTTTGATCGTGACTGGCATCGGGTGTCTCCTTTCTCGTTGCACACACCAGCGTGTTCAACACCCAATGAATCACTTGGCGTGGCCGATCCAGTCAAGTCCCAACTGGCCAACTTTGCGAGAAAGAATGAAAATCCCCACGCTACCCGGAAAAGCTGCCGGGTAGCGTAGGGTTATTCGCCGTTAGTAGCTGCTGCCGTTACCAGAGCGGCCATTGCGGGGCGAACTGAAAGCTGTACTCGGAGTTTTGAATGAAGGGACTGAGATACAAGCCCCACGACCCGTCGTTCGTATTATTCAGCAGGAACATGAAGTAATAGGTCTTCCCCTGCTCGACGGGTGCGCGAAAATACCGGTAGTTGTGGTAGCCGGATGAGATATAGGGATCGGAGACGGTGGTGTCGCCTACCTGCACCTTCGTCCAGGCGCTCCAGTTTCCAAACGTCTCGCTGATAAAGAGTCGCACCGTATCATCCGCGAAGTAGACCGGGATATGATATTCACCGGTCGGCCCCAAATACTTGACGCGCGTCATGAACGCCACACAGCCCCCGTTGCTGCCGGGGATGGGCATTTGCCAGCGGAGCGCACCTTTGAGTGTCAATTCATAGGGGAGGATGTCGGGACCGACCGTGTAGCAACTGGCGTCCTGACTCCACTCGGTGCCGTAATCGAAGAAGGCCGCCGGCGTCGTGCGGTTGTCGTTCAGTCGCCAATACACCTCGTAATAGGTCATGTCGAGGAGATCGGGACGCTGGATCAACCCGGCGCTATACGCCGTGCCGAGATTGGTCAGCAGTTGTCGATCACCCGGACTGATGAACCCGGCGGACGCGGGTGTGGCGAGCGCATGCGCATTGCCGCCCGCGCCGGGATGGTCATTCAACAAGCCTTTATCCGCCGCACTCATGAAGCCCGCCTGTGTTGGAGTGGCCACCGGGTGCTGAGTACCGCCCACGCCGATATGTCCATCGAGACGCGGCTTGTCCTGCGCGCTGAGCATGGCGGGCACCGTAGGCGTGATCGCGCTGCTCCCCCGGTCAAACGCACAAATCGCTACCACGGTGCGTCCCAGCCCATCCGGTGGCAGCGGGTCGGCGCTGGTATCACGCACTTGTAACGACATGACCCACTGTTCCCGTTCCGCCGTCGGTTCGCCGGTGGTCGGACTCACCAGGGAGGCGTCTTTCGTCGCATCCACAGTCAGACGCATCACTTCCACCCACACATCATCCGATCCGGTGGTCTTCGCGGGATCATACTGTAAGACCGCGCCAGGCACCGGCACGAGATGCCCATCGATGTAGGCCTGCCCGTCGGTCAGCGTCACCTCCGCACCGTTCACCGTTGGCAGCAATCCCTGGGTGATGGAGCCTTGCGCAAAGAGCACATCGAATAGTTGCTGCTGATCATGGCTGGCGATGTCCTGTTGCTCATTCAGCTCGGAGTCCAACAGATCGCGCCGCTGATGGTAACGGATGCGCCGGTAATTCTTCGAAGGATCGAACGTGTCACGCGAGATGCTCATGGTTGGTCACTCCTTAATAACTGCCGACACGATTGCCTGATGCGGTCACCGTGGTCGACGCGCTGTTGATGAATGGGGTGACGCCGCCATTCAGCAGGTCGTTGTTTGTCACTAGGTTTTTTAGCGTGCCCGTTCCGTTGACGATCTCGATCCCGGCCTTGGGCCGCACGGCGGTGTCGTGGTAGCGACAGGTGTTCCCCTGGATGTTGCACCAGGCGATATTATTGCCCACGTAGATGTTGGAGTAGCTGTTATCCGCAGCCAGTCCGTTGTTCCAGCATAGGTTGTTGAGGATCGCGCAGTCGGATGCGATGGCCAGCGAGATGCCGTGGATGCCGTTGCGGTAGAAGACATTCCCTTCGATGAGACAATGACGGCAGGAACTATGCAACATGATGCCGCAGCCATCGTTATCATGTGACCGGCAGTTGCGCACGACGACATTGGTACAGCCTGCGATATAGATGGCGGTGCCAGCGTACTGACAATGGGCGGCATCCAGGTTCTCCAGCAAACCGCCGTCGACGCTATCGAATTGCACGGCAAACGAGCCGTTACTGTTGGCCGGGAGTGCCGGACGGCTCCCGTCGAACGCCATGTCGCGAATGGTGATGTTCTTCGGGGAGGGATCGACACTGCTACTCGGAGCCAGCATCCCGCCCGTCAGGTTCTGCGGCACGGCAGCCTTTAACAGCGTCGCCTGGCCTTGCCCGGCGATCATAAGATTCGAGCAGTACTTCACGCCGCCGCTTAGCGTGAAGGTGCCCTCCGTGAGCACGAGCTTTCCGCCACCGACCGTCTGCAGCGCGGCTCGGGCAGCGTTCAGTTCCACCTGATCGTCCACGCCATCGCATACATAATCGGCGGCCGCTTTCGAGGCGGTGCTGGCATTCACCGCGGCGACCACCAGCGTGGCAGCGCGCCCACCGACTTTCGCGCCCGCCTGGATGCCGTCGAGTTTGGCTTTGTCCGCAGGCGACAGGAATCCCGCCACGCCCGAGGTTGCCAGCGGGTGTTGATTGCCGCCCACGCCGAGGTGATTGCCCAGCGCCGCCTTATCCGCCGCGCTCATGAAGCCGTCCTGGTTCGTGGTCGCCACCGGGTGCTGACTGGCCCCACCATGCCCGATATGCGCGTTCAGACGGGTGGTATCGTCGTGCCCGAGTGAGCCGGTGACGAACGGCGTGATGGTTCCACTGGCGCGGTCAAAGGTATAGATCGCCGCCGTAGTACGACCAATGGCGCCGGGTGGCAACGGATCACCGTTGGTATCGCGTGTCAGCAGCGACGCCGTCCAGCGTTCGCGTTCCGCCGTTGGCTCCCCGGTGAGGGGATTGATCAATGCCGGGTCCAATACGTTATCGACGGACGCGCACAGCACTTCTACCCACACCGTCTCCGTGCCCGTGGTCTGCGCCGGATCAAAGGCGAGCGTGGCGCCGGGCACCGCTTCGAGCGAGCCGTCGATGTAGACGCGCCCATCGGTCAGCGTGACGACATGGCCCTCCACACTGGCCGCCAGGCCGTCGAGAATCGCGCCCTGCGCGAAGAGCACATCGAAGAGCTGCCGCTGTTCGTAGGCAGCGATGTCCTGCAGTTCGTTCAGTTCGGAATCGAGCAGATCCCGGTCTTCGTGAAAGCGCACCCGCTTATACCGTTTGGCCGGATCAAAGGTGTCGCGTGAGATCGTCATATCGTCTCCTTATAACCCGATGACGCCGACCAACTGCAGTTGCATGGCATCGGTCTTCACCACGTCGGGGATCGTCCAGACTTCGTAGAGATAGCCGGGCGCGAGCACCTGGCCGTCCGGATTAGTTGCGGCGTCATACACACCCTCGATGGCCACGGTGCCCGTGGCCCCGGCGACATACGTCACGCCCCCTCCGAAGAAGCCATACTCCTTGATGGGAAAGCCATTGGCTTCGGCCTCATCGAAGTGAAAGAACACGCCGAGGATTGGCGTCGGCTCCAGCGTTTCCCGGTAATGTACGCCGTTGACGACCAATGCGCCGGCGGCATCTTCCAGCAGATAGGCACGCCGGTCAGCAGCTTTCCGCACGCGTTCACGACAGAGTCCCACCTGGCTCACCGCCGGCAGCGGGGGATGCAGCGGGTCAACAAAGCTCCCGTCGCCATCGCCCAGTGCGCAGTGGGTAATACCGGCCAGCAGATCGCCATGCAACAACCGTGCCAGCAGGATGCGCCCCTGCTGTGTGATAATCCCGTCAGTCATCTCATACTCTCCCTTTATCCAACAGTCAGTTCCCCGGCATCCCAGGTGGACCGCGTCAATGGATCGGCCCCGTTCAAGGCGCTGAGATTCAAGCCGAACTGCCGGCGATGGAGTGTCCGGACGCGTATCGTCAGCGTCAGCGCCGACTCCCCGGCGGGGAGATAGGAGCCGGTCGATATCAACGAGTGGCCTTGCCGAATCCAACCGCGCGTGCCGGCGGGTTGATGCCGGGCCACGATCTCGGCCACGCCTTCAACGAGCGTCAGACAATCCACCAGGAAGACGCCAAGGTTATAATGTAGTCCCGGCAACCGTTGGCGATTCAACCGGCAACGGCGATTGAGCCGCATCACCCGCTGGTGGGTTTCGACGATCTCACCTTGCCAACCGTGCGCGGTCAACTCACGCGAGAGTGCAACGAGCGTCCCCTGGCGGCGATACCGCTCCAACGCCTCCATGATGCCGAGACGCTGCCGTGCCGGATCAGCAAACGGATCATAGGCATAGCCGACCAGCGCCGCGAGAAACGGCAGGAAATCCGGTGGGCAGGTATCGGCGCTGGCCACGGTAGGCAGGCGCTCGATAGCCTGCTGCAAGTCATCCCCCGAGACACCGACGATTTGCAGGAGTGCCCACTGATCATTCGTGGTATCCTCCAGTAGATACAGATCAGGCAACATGGCACGCAGACGCTCCGCAAAGGAGAGCATTACAGCACCCCCCGGATTTGCAGCGTCACCGTGCCCAGCGTCGCCAACTCTCGCGCACCGAGGAGCACATCGCCCTCCGGTTGCCGCAGCGTCACGTGGCTGACGCCGAGCACGCCATCGAGCAAGGCGATGAGGTCGGAATGATAGATCGCCTGCCCGAAGGCTTGCGTCTCGAAGGTGAAGTACTCCGTCAACGCCTGCTCGGCGCGCTGGCGCACCTCTTCCGCGTGTTCACCCGGATAGGTATAGAGGTCGGCCTGTATCGGAATCGCGCGGTAGATCGGATCATCCAGTGTCACCTCGACCGTGACCAATCGCCGATCTTCCAGGAAGGCCAGCAGCGCCGTTTTCAACGTCGGCGACGCCAGGCCCCCGCCTTCCGGGGCGATGATGATGCGCACGGTATACACGCGCAGCGTAGGATCGTCGTTCAAGTCGAGGATTTGCGCCTTGGCCACGCCGGGGAAGGCTTCACAGAGCGCCAGGTAATCGGCCTTGGTCACCGCTTTCCAGGTGGAACGGACCGTTGCCGGTGCGACCAGTCGCGCGTGTTCCATTGTTTCTGCATCAGCGCCACCGGTGGCGGGAATCGGATTTGTCACCGCGACGGTCACCGGCTGTCCGTTGACCATAATGGGATTTGGCAATTCCGTGATGCGATCTGGCGCCAGATTTCCCGTCGGGCCATTCGTCACCAGATAACCGACGGCGATGGTCTGTCCCGTACCGGGGATGGCCCCCGCCTTGCCATCGCCAAAGCGCAGCGTGGTCCGGTCGATGCCATCACGATCAAGGCGGATATGCTTATCCATGGGGCCGCTGTCCGCGAAATGGTCGACGATTCCCCATGCGACACCATCCACGTATACCGTCACCGAACCGTGCGCCACCTCCGTCTTACTCAGGGTGATCCGCTGCAACGCCTGTCCGGTCGTCTGCGCGGTATCGGTCTGCCGCATGCCTTGCCAAACGTCCACCTCTGCCGACGTTTGCCCGGCGGGGATGGTGATGGCTGCCATCGTCTCGAAGGGAATCGCCGCGATCTCACCCTCCGCGGGCGCGCGACAGATGGTTCCGGCGGGGATAGTGATTAGCGTCGCCGCCGGTTGCGCGAGCGTCACGCGCAGTCGCGTGGTGGCCGCCACCGGTCCGCGCAAACGGTAGGCAACGAGCGCACAGAGATCGATGATGCTCTGGCGACGCCGGGCGGTGGGGAGATAACACTCGGCGGCCTGTGCGTCGAGGTAATAGGCCAACATGTCTCCGACCCCGGCGAAGAGTTCCAGCAGCACGATGCCGAGATCGGATTCGTTGAAATCCGTCCACCGGTCGGTCAGTTGCGGGATGCGCGCCAACAACTCCTGGCGGATCGCGTCGTAGTCCTTATTTATATAGGGGAGGCGTGCGCGGCCTGTACTCATGCTTGCTCCCGGTAGAATGGATAGACAAAGTTGCCTGGCGTCTGCGAGGCGATCAATCGATACTGGATGGTGACCACGACCGCATGCTTTTCGGAGGTGACCTGGACATCGTCTACGAGAATGCGCGGCTCCCAGCGGGCCAACACCTCGGTCACTTCGTGGCGCACCAGCCCGCGCAGGATGGCATCGTTGCCTTCGAAGAGAAACTCCTGCAGGCGACTGCCGAACTCCGGGAGCAGGAAGCGCGCGCCGCGTGGCGTGCCGAGGATTTGCCGAATGCTCTCGTGAATGTGTTGCTGATCGCGCGAGGTGGCGGTCGAGGTCACCGTCGCTCCGGTCAGCTTGCCGAATTGGAACGGGAACTTGCATCCCTGGCCGAGAAGGTCCGTCATCGCTTACCCCGCCTGCGCCGTGCCCGTGCCACTGGTAATCGTCGCCCCACAGGACACCGCATCCCCCACGCGCGCCACCGGTTGGCCTTCAACCAGCACGGTCGATGAGCCACCGGTGATCGTCTGCATGCCGTGCTGGGTGCAACTGACCGCATCGCCTTGCCGCGCGGCGGGTTGGCCTTCGACGAGAGTGCGCGTTGCACCGCCGAGAATCGATCCGCCATGCGAGATGGCATCGCCTTTCCGTGCGATGGTCGGCATCAGTGTTTCACCAGCAGGTTCAACAGAAAGGTGACGATCCCGGCGATGATGCCGCCCAGCGAGAGCATCAGGCCGGCGACTTTCCACATCGTCTCCGCACTGACTTTCGTGCTCATGCCGACGTAGAGACACTTGATGTCTTCGGAATGTCGTCGCAAATCTTCGCGCACCCCGTTGACCATCAGCTCCACGGTGTCTTTATCGCTTTTGCGGTCGAGCTCTTTCTCGATGCGCTCCAGCCGCGCCTGGATATCCCGCCGATGCTCTTCCAACAAGGCGCGAAACTCGGCGTGCCAGCGCTCGAAGGTCAACGCCACGCCGCCCGGGGTCATCTCCGTCTCTTGTGTGTGCTCTGCCATCATCCACCTCAATTGATCAACACCTGTCCAGCGGCTTTGATCTGAATCGATCCACCAGACAAGACGATTTCACTCCCAGCACCGTCGCGAATAGCGATCTCCCCGGCACTTACCAGCTCTACACGTGCTCCGGCCACGTCCAGCAAGAGATGCTGCCCACCGGCATCGCGAATCAGCACCCGTTGTTGTCCGGCGGCATCCTCCAGCAGGATGGTGTGCCCGGCGGCAGTTTTCAGCACCTTGCAGGTGGTGGGGTTGGCGGCCGCTTCCGACGGCATTTCACCGGGATTCGTCCCGGCCAACCAGACCCCACTCCATATCGGCGCCTGCGGGTCTCCCGCCTCGAATTCCGCCCAGACGGATGCGCCCACCTCGGGAAGGAGATACCAGCCGCAATCGGGATTCCCGCCATAGGGGAAGCACGGGCTAGCCCAGTCCGACCAGGCCTCCGCGCCCGTCCCCAACACGGCGGGAATCTCCAACCGCAGGCGTCCCAGCCGCTCCGGGTCGCGATTGTCCCGCACGAAGGCGCGGTACTTGCCATACCAGCGACCCCGGTCGCCCGGCTCTTCCTCACCATGGACAAAGTCCAGCATGCTTATCCTCGCACCGCGAAGAGGCCGCGCAACACTTCCCGGCAGACGCGCAAGGCTGTCGTCAGCGGGGTCTTTTTCGCATCCGCCGTATTGACGGCGTCCGCGATGGCATCCTGCGCCACTTCGGACAGGCCGGCCTGCCGCGTGGCCACCGCTTGCTTGATGTCCGTGCCATCCTTCTGTTCGATGACATCGACGATCAAGGCCAGCGCTTCGGCGTTCGCCCGCCCCCAGGCGGTCAGCTTCACCACGCCGATGAGCGCCAGCAGCAGGGTGAAAAACGCATCGCCGTGCGTCAGCACAAAATGAATCAGACTCATAGGTAGTTTCCTTTCTTATCCGAGCGCATCGAGAATGCCATCCGCGATGGCCTGCGCGAACTGCTGCCGCATGGTCGCCTCACGCAGCCAGCCTTCTTCCTGGCGATTGGAAATGAAGGCCATCTCCACCAGAATGGCAGGCATGTGGGTGTTGCGCAGCACGGCGAAGGTGCCCTTTTTCACGCCGCGACTGGCCAACGGCAACGTGCGCCCGTTCAGCCAGGTGCCCGTGCCGGCGGTGAATTCCGTCGTGATGCGCTTCAGCACCACGTTGGCCACTTGCTCGGCGGTGGCGCTGCCCCCGTGCCAGACTTCCACGCCATGCGCGGAGGGGGTTGTCGCCGAGTTGCAGTGAATCGAAAGAAATAGATCGACCCCCGCGGCATTGGCTGCCTTCACCGCTTCGTTCAGGTTTTCATCATCACGCGCGGCGTTGAGGGTTGCCCCTAATGTCTCGGCGCCTTCCGCGCGCAACAAATGCCCGAGGCGCTTGGCGACATCGAAGGTCACTTCGTTTTCCGTCAACCCGGTGGGACCGACCGCCCCCGGGTCGCGCTGGCCGGTGACGCCTTCGCCATGGCCGGGATCAAGATAGACGCGCAGACTCATCGCACTACTCCTTTCGCGGCGCTGCCCAGGATACGGGCCAGCTTGGTGCCGCAGGTCGAGCACACCCCCTTCACGGTAAGCGTGCCATTCTTCAACGTGTCGTAGCGAGGATTGTTCACCTCGCGAGTTGCCTTGCATTTCAGGCAATAGGCTGTTGCCATCGCATGCCTCCTATGTCAACTCCTTGAAATCGCCGCCGGTAGCGGTGAGAATGAAGTTCAGTTCAATAAACTCTGCGGTCTTCGTCGGCTTCACGAACACGCGACAGATGAGTTCATTGCGGTCGATCACCGTCGGGGTGTTCGTCTCCTCGTCGCATTGCACGGCGAAGTCATACAGCCCGCCGTTATCCTTGATATCTTGCAGGAAGGGGGTGACCAGCCGGATGAGCGCTCGCCAGGTGATGGGCAGATTCGGCTCGAATACCACAAACTGCGAGGATTTCGCCACTGCCTTTTCGATGTGCATCATCAAGCGGCGCACGTTGACGCGATCCGTTGCCGACGATAACCCCTGCAGCGTTTTCTGGCCCCAGAGACAAATCCCGGCGTCGGGGAGCGAGGCGATGCAGTTGATGCCTTCCGGGTAGAGCACGTCACGCTCGGCGCGGTTGGTGACATAGCCCAGGCCCAATACGTTGCGCACCCGTCCCCGGTCGATGCCCGCCGGAGCCGCCCACACCGCCGCCTTCTGATCGGAGCGGGCAATACATCCCGCCACCGCGCCGGTCGGCGGGACGTACTTCGCCGCATTGGTCAGCGGATCGGTAATGCGCAGCCACGGATAGTACAGTGCGCCATACGATGAATCGAACGCCGCGTGGCTATACGTGCCCGTACCCTTGCGGAAATCCAACACTTCCTGCGGGGTGACGCCAAACGGCGCATCCGCCAGGAAGAGCACGTCTTTCCGCAGTTCCGCATAGGCGAGACCGGCGATGATGACGGTAGGCGTGGTGACCCCCGGCACGCACAGCAGATTCAATGCCTCGACGGAATCGAAGGCATAGAGTCCGGTATGCGCGGCGGGATCGCCGATGTAATCCTGGTCGGTCAATCCGGTCAGGCCATCGTCGCCCCCCGTCAATGCATAGGTACCAAGCGCCGGACGATTGCCGGGAGCCACCGTCGCGCTCTTTTTATCATCAACGAGAATGTTGCCGGACTTTCCGTTGATTACCAGTTCCGCGTAGTTCGCTTTCGTTTCGTCCAGCGACAGGTCGGCGTAGACTTCGACGATGGCGCCGCTCTCCTTCACCAGCAGCGTGAACTCGGTCGTCGGATTGCGGGTACTGTCCTGCACGGTAATCGAGAGCTTTCGCCCCCACGTACCCGGCGACGCCGCCGTGATCGCCAGCGTATTGACCGAGGTGCTCGCACGATCTTTCAGCGTAACGGTCGCCGGTGTCGCGACCAACGTCATGGGATTGGTCGGGACGGTAGCATGCGCGATGCGCGTCACCCAGAGCACCGACCCGCCGTTATCGAAGAAGGCGCGCGCGGCATAGGCGAGATACCCGGCGGCGAGATAGCCGCCGAAGGTCTTCAGGAACTGCTCCCAACTCGTCACCAGCGTCGGCTCGTTAATGGGACCACGCTCGGCCACGCCCACCATGGCGCTGGCACTGGTGGAGATTTGCTTCACGTAAAAGGAAAAGTCGATTTCGCGGGGGTAGATACCCGGCGACAGATAACTCGGCATGGGATCAGCCCTCCTTCTTTCCGGCGGTCTTTCCATCCGGGGCGCTCACGGGATCACTGGCAGGCGGCGTCTCCGTCTCCAGCACGATGAAGCCCCGTTGCGCCGCCCGGCGCAGTTCCTCCGACACCTGGCTCTCCGGTAACTCGATCCGCCCGCGCGGCGGCAGATGCAATCCGGCGCCACTCGCCGTCTGATAAGTCAGCGGCTGAAACAGCTTGTTGATGACAACCGTCATTTCCGTCCTCCGAAATCTACAGCGATGGTGGGGGTTCGAATGAGACGCCCCGTCTCCGTCTGCAAGGCGTCCGCATCGCCGACCGGACAATCCTCAAGGCGCAGGCGACCCGACGCCTGGCGCAGATTCGATAAGTTCACCCGTCGCCACCCCCCGAGTGGCGTCACCTCCGTCAGCGGGAGCGCGCCCAGATCCAGCACTTGCAAGAGCGGTCTTCGCTGATAGAGCGCCGCAACGTTGCCGACGAGGGTGAGCAGACTTCGTTCATCCCCCGCGGACGCTATTAACTCGAAATCCAGGTGATAGAGCCGGGGATGCCGCCCGCTGCGAAACGTCATGGCCGACTGATCCTTCTCCGTCCACCGCGCCAGCGTGCGCCGTCGCGCATCCTCCACCGGCGTCGGTCCCTGGAGCAACAACGCCGGCACCTCGGTAGCTTCGAACACGTCATCGGCGGCGACCAGCAGCGTATGCGGATCGATCTCGACTTGAAAGAGCCGAATCAACGCTTCAGTCGCCAGCCGGATGGTGTCCATCGCTCGCTCCTTCCCAGACCGCGACGATGCGTTGCCCGATCCACTCCATCACGTTGACACAGACGGCGTTGCCCAACTGGTGATAGCGTTTGGCGTCACTCTGACCCTCGGTCCAGCCATCCGGGAAACCCTGCAGCCGCTCACACTCCAGTGGAGTGAGGCGGCGCACGATAAAACCAACGCCATCGGCTTCAGCAATGGCCACCTGTCCACCGCCATTCGCGTGACCCTCGTCATGATTCATCGCCCGTAGCGTTGGCGCCAACTCATCGACATCACGCCCGTCATCCTTGCCGCTGAACGCCAGCAGCACCGGAGCAGCGTCTCCCTTGCCTGATTCTCCGGCCTGCGCCGTGAGACACGGCACGATACTGTCCGGTTCGCCACGGCCATTACGGGCAAAGCGCGGTTGAAAGACCAGCGGTAGCCCGCGTCCCGTGCCATCCTCACTGGAGTCGTGTCGGGCGGTGAGCGCATGCGTGACCACCAGATTCTGGAATTCGTCCCCACTGGGGCCGCCAGTACCCTTTGCCCATTTCGCGCACATAGTCCCGGCAATGCCCTCCGTGTTGCAAACCACAACGTGACCCGCCTGGGCTTTGTTGTCATCGGGGCGGCAGACACCGGTCGTCAGCGCGCCACAGACGAGAAACTCGACTTCGGTACGCTCATTGCCCGTGCGACTGACGCCAGCGCCTCTTGCAGTAAGGGCGGGAGTGATCGGCCCCGCTTCTCGGCACGCCGCAGGATGCCAGCGCACGCCTTCGGGGTCAAAGAGTATTTCGCCGGCGCGTTCGGCTCTAAAATCCGCGACAGTGAACACTCGGCGCCGCCGCTGCGCCACTCCAAAGTACTGAGCGTTAAGCACCGCCCATCCGAGGTCACGCGCCCCGCTGTCCGCCAACGCCATGAGGGCTTCATGGAAATCTCGGCCAGCGTTGCTGCTGAGGGCTCCGGGGACGTTTTCCCACACGCCGAGAGCCGGGCGAAGTTCGTTGATAACTCGGATCGCTTCGAAAAAGAGACCGCTGCGCGCATCCGCAAATCCTTTCTGTTTTCCGGCAAGGCTCAACCCCTGACAGGGGGAGCCGAAGAAAATCACGTCAACCGGCGCGAGATTGTGAACACCGACATCGCGCACGTCTTCATGCAGCGGCAAGCCGGGAAACTGCCCCGCCAGCACCTGCCGACACGCCGGATCGATCTCCACCGCCCAGCGGCAGACCATGCCCGCACGCTGCAAGCCGAGGACACCCCCGCCGATCCCACTGAATAAATCGCCGAATGTCAGCATGCGTTACTCCAACAACGCCGTCTTTAAGGCGTCACGATAGATATCCAGAATCGCATCCTTGTGCTGTGCCATCACCGGGTGCAGAAAGGGACGAGCCGGAATGATGATCGTCGTGCCATTCGGCATGGGGATGGTCGCGCCATACTCCATCACCGCCCCGATATTGGCCATCGACTCACCATCACGAGAGACAGTCGTTTTCAGCAACCCGACGAAGGCTTGATCCTTCAGAATGCGATGCGTGATCGAGTTGATGAGAAAACCGGTATCGATCAACGCCTTGCTCGAATGCTTCCGGGCGATGGTGGAAGTGGCCAATTGCACGAAGGGCTGTCCCCCCGGCGCCTGGCTGCGAATTCCGCGTTGGATTTCCCGCACCAGCAGGATGGCGGCTTTCACCGTGGCTTGCCGGATCGCCAGCGCCAGGCGCGCGCCGGGTTGATCTTCCAGCAGATGCCGCACCCTCTCCCAATCGCCGAATAATTCAACGCCCATGAAAACGCACCAGCGAGACGACTTTATGCGTCACCACGCCAAACCATAACTCTTCGCGCACCGTTTGCACCCGATAGGGCAGGCCCCCGACCGTCAGGCGATCCTTCGCCAGCACATCCGCCTCCGGCAACACGTTGGCGGTGCCGTCGATCTTCTGCGCCAGATCTTCCGGCGGGGTAGGCATGCATTCCACCGGGATGGTGCCGATGGTGGCATACTCGGACTCGTCTGTTCCGTATAGTCGCTCACCCGGCACCGCCCGCATGACCACCGCTTGCTGCCCGGCTGCCAGGATAATGGCCCGCACGTCCGCAACGGCCTGCCGCTGTTCCGTCTCACTCACACAGTTCATACTCGATGACCTCGCAGCCTTGCTCATACATCACCGGGCGCAGCGGTGGCGGGGTGATGAAGAAATCACCGCCCGACATCTCCGTGATGCGCTGCCGGTATTGCGCCAGTAGATCGGCTTCCATATCTGCCCAGTGCTTGGCTTGCGTGCTGCGATCTACCCGCTTGTCGCCGGAGCTGATGTTGACGCCATTAGCGGTTTTCCCACGCATGATGGCGCAGGCGTAACTCTCCGCGAGGAGCAGCAGCACTTCGGCGAGGTTGCCCTCGGGGGCGGGAGCGATCTCCCCGCTGACCATTTTTAGGGGGTTCCCTGTATCCTGGCCCGCGGGATAGATCGCCCGAATCACGCAGCGCTCCAGCGCCGTATCCGCGAACAATTCACCGTCCGCATCGCCGAGGTCGGTGCGTATGGCTTGCACGAGTTCACTGAGTGTCATCAGGCTTCTCCGACTCTGCTGTCATGGCAGCGGATTTCCTGGTCTTTTTCTCCGTGACGACCGGTATCGTTGGCTCAACGGCGGTCGTCACGTCCGGTGTCTCGGATGCCGCTTCGACCGATGCGGTGGACTCCGTTACCACAGTCACTTCCGCGGTCACGGGTTCCTCCTCAACCGGTGCGGTCGCCACCGGCGGATCGGGATCACTGGAGATCGCCTCCAGCGCCCGATTCGCCAGCAACTCCTGCATCTGCAGCGAGAGCGTTTCCACCACCACCGTTTCCCCGGAATCCAGCCGCAGCCCGGCATCCGGGATATGGATGATGGAAGGACGGATATTGCGAATGACATAACTCATCTGCCCCTCCTTATCCGGCGGTCACGGTGACCGTCTTCGTTGCGGTAGCCGTCTGCCCGGACTTGTCGGTGGCGACCAGCGTGATGCGATAGGTGCCCGCCGACGCGTAGTCGTGGTGGTAGTCCTGCCCGCTGGTGACGGCGTCCGTCTTCTCGCCATCGCCCCACAGGATGAGGACATTGGCCAGCCCGGTATCGCCATCGGAGGCGGTCGGCACCACGACGACTTGCAAATTGGTGGTCGACGGATTGCTCAAGCCCACGGTGGGCGGATTGTTCACCCCGAGTAGCTTAATCTTCACCAATATGTCCGGGCGCAAAATGCCCTGGCCCAGTTCCGACCAGACCAGCCAGCCGGTTTTGAATCGCTCCTTGCGGTCGATGGCCTCGGTCTTCAGCGTCTCACGAATCGGCATCTTGCCGACTTCATCCTCCGGGAGAATGAGTACTTCGTTCAGCGCCGCCGACGCGGTGAGCAGGATGCCGCCAGTGCCGTAGTTCTTGATCACGCCCTTGGTACGCAACTCGTTTTGCGTCTGCGGGTCGAGATCCCAGCCACGCAGGTCATTGAAACGGCGACCGCGCATGACGATGTACTTGGCCGACAACTCCAGGTCTTCCAGGATGGAGATGGCCTCGTTCAGCGCCGCCTCGGTGATGACGCTGCCCGCCACCTCGATGGTGTTGACAGTGGGCACCGCCGCGGACACCACGTTGATGGTGCGCTTGTCGATCTCCTTGCGGATTTCATCAGCCGCCGCCTGCTGGATATCCATCAGCGTGCCAATATTGCCATTCTTCAGCACGCTCACGTCGACCATCGGGTTCGAGTGTATGCGGTTGGTGGACAACTCCACTTCGTCCTGGCCGAGTTGCTGCTCGCGGATTTCACCCTCGGTGGAAATCCAGTACGCCTTCACGCGCGGCTTCTTCTGATAGAGCGGACGCTCACCCTTTGGCAGCGTGTGCTGTGTGAGCAAGAGCGAGGAAATCTCCTTGCGGGCGATCTCCTGCTCAATGGGCGCGGCGATAGCGGCTGCCAGCGCGCGCATCCCTTCCGGGGATTCCAACGCCTGGCTCATCAACAGCGCCATGCGCGCCATATACGCTTGATTCATGATCGTTTTCATGGTGGGGGTGTTCTCCTTACAGCACCAGCCGGAACTTGAGCAGGCCGCCGTCGACGGCGATGGCGCGGGCGATGACATGCTCGCCCTGTTGCACGCCGGCAGTGAGCTTGCCGTTCGTCGAGACCTTCAGATCGTCACCGGCCTGAATGGTGCCGTCGAACACGTCGGTTTCGTAGACGCCGCCGTTGCAATACACGCCCGGCATGTCGCCGTCTTTGTAGTCCTTGGCGAGAATGCCGAAGCTTTTCAACGCGGGATCGGTGTTGACGGCAACGCGGTCATTGCCGACCAGCCGGACAACCTGCCCGAGCGCACCAGCGCCTTGCAGCGTGCCGTCACCGTAGCTCAACCCCTGATGGACGGGGGTAATATAGGACATGATTTTCTCTCCTTTGCGGGTTAGGCTTGCGCCCGTGCGATGCGCTCGTCATAGGCTTGCTGGAACCCTCGCTTGAGCTGGTCCTCCAGCGATTCAGTGCGATCATCCACGTCCAGTGGTCGCACGCCGGCATCCGTGCGCAACGGCGCGGTGGTTTGGTCGGCGGCCTTGGTCTTGTCGCACCCGCACTCGGCTTTATCAGCCTTGTCCGTCGTGTCGGCTTTGCCGGTCATCGAGTGCGTCATCCGCCCATAGGCGGCTTCGCTGGCGGCGAAAGCGTCGTCGGACAACCCGGCCAGGCGATTGATCTCGGCATCCTTCTCCTCGTCGGTGCCAAACTTCAGCCCTTGGCGTTCCAGCTTGCGCACCAGCGTCTGCGCCTTCGTGCGGTTGGCGGCGGCTTTCTGCGCGGCCAGCAACTCGTCGACTTGCTTTTGCAGGTCGAGCACCTGTTGCTTCAGTTGTTTGTTCTCCTGCTCCAACGCTTTGAGTTGCGCGGCGGGATCTGCCGGTGGAGCGCCGCCCCCCGCGGGCGGCGTGGGTTTCTTGGCGGCGTCAACATCAGCCGCGTCGCGGATCGGTTCGTCCATCGTATCTCCTTCTGAAATCGCGACCCCCTGGGAGGCCACTTGGGTGATGCGGGCGTTTTCGTCAGCCCCTTTGCGGTCAAGCAGTCCGAGGCCAGTAAACGTGATGCCATGTAAAATTTCGTAGACGGGCTGGCCTTGAAAGTCGTTACCTTTGTACTTGCGCAGGTGCAGGCAGTAGTCGTTTTTCGACTGGGCGATCTTCCCGCAGATCGAGCACTCGCCTTCGGTGTAATCGCACTCCATCGACACCTGCGCGATGATGCCGGACTTCATCAGCCGGTAGGCGAGTTGCGCGTTGGGCGCATCCTGCACGAA
>Ga0209697_10004957_pt1 | contig 16927 bp, 22 predicted proteins | sample AliMusrvi5mmetaG_FD_184115 | JGI IMG/M metagenome (GOLD analysis project Ga0209697, IMG submission 184115) | Freshwater lake bacterial and archeal communities from Alinen Mustajarvi, Finland, to study Microbial Dark Matter (Phase II) - Alinen... | ecosystem: Environmental > Aquatic > Freshwater...
CACCACATCTCCGACGGCAGTCGCAGCGAACTGCGCTGGCATTGTTGCGGTGGCCGGTGCCACGCACTTGCGGGTGCGTGCGACTGCGCTTGCAAGCGGTACTGCGACAGTCAAGGTAGTTGAGACGTCCAACACCGGAGCGGTGGCTATCTCAAACGCATCGCAGGTCAACTTCAGTTCATTGATGACCAGTTTCGTCAGTGACTCGAACAATAACACCGCTCTGACCACAAACATCTCCTACACGGCATCACTGACTGTGTCAGGTTTCTTGCCAGTTGAGTTGGAGATCACGAACAGAACTGGTACTTCTGAGATCTTCTACACGCTAAACAACAGCACGCCGTCAACAACCAATTTCTCTGGTGTGTTGCCTGCCACTCTTTGCTCTGTCACACTTCCGTGCGATGGGACACCGACACTCAAGTTATTTACGGCAGGCGCTGGGATTCAGTTTGCAGCAGTAGTGCGAGGAAGGTAGGCAATGCCGACAACTCTACAGCCAGGGTCAATCATCACCACAGGTGCAACATCGACGCCGGGACTCAACATCACAATTGGTGCATCCGCACCGATCTACCAAGCGTCGTTGGCGATCAGTGACTACAACGGATTTCTAATCCTATTCATTACAGGTAAGCGAGCGACTGGCGGCGGCTATTGCCTTGTTGGCGGTGACAATTTCAATTGCACCAACAACTACGCATCTGGATCTGGCATTCTCTTCCATGGAGGTAACGAGCAGTACGCATCGAGTGGCGTTGGCCTTCAGCACGTACCGGCAAATATCTGGTTCCCAGATGGGACAACCAACCAAGGCGCTCACCTCTTCACGGGCACTGGAGCCCCAAGCAGCAGCAACATTCAAGGATCGGCTCAGATGGCAACGAGCGGAGCACAGACAGGCGCAAGCGCTGTAGCGTCTGGTCTTGTTCTTACTACGACAGTGAATCTGGTGTCAACTGGGGGCACCGCTGTCATGCAGGCTACTGACGGCGTTGGAAACGCTCATACATTGACACTTTCCTTTACGGGGCTTTCTGGCAACACATTGACCGGATGCGCCATTGTGTCTGGCGATTTTTCTTGGAACATTGCATCCGGATCTGTCGTGACATGTAGCACGAACGGGTGGGGCGAACTCGGTGACGTGTACCACCGCCGAGACGGCTCTGCTGGATCTTGTGTCTACATCTGCACAGTTGCTGGGCAGCCGGGGACATGGACGGCGGTACTGTGACAAAGCGTGACGGCAGGGGTCGAACTACCAACACAAAGCTTTATGGCGGTGTTTCTGTCGGGAAAACCACATTGGTGCCGCCTGTCACAATGACCACGGGACCTGACGTACTTGGGCTGTCCATTATCACGGCGGCGACCCCGCTTCTTTCGCAGCAGGCAATTCAGTTCCAAGGGTCTAGTGGGACACCTCTTTGGACTGTTGGCGTCGTTGGTGGCCCAAAGACGAGCAACGGCACAAATGTGCAGGCGTATCATGCTCCAGGGGGCTCGTGGGCCGGTTTCGTCGGAGCGGCTCCGGCATGCCTTCAACTGCCTGACGGTACAAGCAATCAAGGTTCAAAGGTGTTCTCAGGCAGTGGCGCACCATCGACATTGACGCTGGGCAGCACATCTGTGTCTGCTGGCGATGTCTACTACCAGCGGTCGGTGAGTCAACTGATTGCATCCACCAACGCGACAGCCGGCACATACACGTCGATCACTGTCGGTTCGGGTACGCCAGCAACTGGAAGCAACTACAACTTGTCGGGTACACCACAGATTGGTGACCTCGTAATCGTTGTGAGCAACAACACCAACTCATCTGAGACAATGACTATCGGCGGCACGTCGGGTGTAACTGCCACTAGCGCTGACGGCGGCTACACAGCCAACGACGGAACCCGGTACGTCAAGATGTACTCGCACATCGTGCAGCCGGGTGACATCTCGTCTAGCAACATTACGATCACATCGTCCACACACACAACGGGGACCGGACGCAAACTCATGGCGTTCGTGTTCAGGGCCAGTAACCCGGCCAAGCAAGGGACAGCGACTGGCAGTACCTCCACCCCAACATCCACACTCACGGACTCCACCGCTTCGTTCCCGACATCAGGCAATGGCCTCATTGGCTGTGTGGTGTTGGCAGGCTCATCAGTCGGGCTGGTTACGGCCAACACATCGACGTCAGTGACTGTGGCTTCGTGGGCTGGCGGTACACCGTCGTCTAGTTCGCCCTACACCATCAACGCAGGATGGCCACAAACGGGCAGCAAGCACGGATGCTCTCTCGCTCAATCCAACTCCGCTACCTACTCTCTTGGGGCGACGCTAACCAACAAGACACTCTCCGTCACTGGTCCGTCCACATACCCCAACCCTTCCGTGGTGGTAACTGCTGAGTATTCCTCTGCTTCAAGCAACACGATCTATCAGTTAGGGGTGGTGTTCGATGCAGGCAATCTCAACGGCTCGTTGGACGCCGAGGTGCCAGCATCGTACAGCAGCGACTACTGCTTTGCTCAAAGCAAGCCGGGAAACGGCACGAATAGTTCGGCGGCTGTCGGGTATCCAGTGGGCGGCTCGACGTGCGCGTGGCTGGCACTGTCTGGCAACGTAGTGCTGAGCATGGGCATGTGGCAGCCTGCTGTGTCGCCATTCACGTCTTCTCAAGTCAACCCCGTGATGTGGACGTGTACCGTTGGTGGGTCACCGGGAACGTGGGTGAAGACAGTATGAGGGGCAAAGACGATCTCTGGACAAACGCTGGCAACGCTCCCGTTCCGGGGGGTATGAGCCCGCCAGCAACGCTGGAATGCCTCTCTATCCCCAACAGCACACTCATCGGTCTCACTATCAAGTTCAACGCAAGTGCCCCTGTGGGACAAGCCGGTATGCAAGTTACTGACACAGACGGTGTTGCTCTGATGCAAGTTGCTAAGGGTGGCGGTTCAGGTGGAAGCGTAAACTTCTTCGGCATCAAGGTAGGGGCTGTCTCTCTCGGCTACTTCTACCCGCCCGCCACGTTTGATGGCACGCAGAACCCTCCATGCCTCTCGCTCCCAGACGGAACGCAGGGCTACAGTCAGAGTCCTGTTCCTTCCAACTTCACTAACTTCTGGTCCGGCACTGGAGCCCCCAGTTCCTCGACGGTGGGCACGGCAAATGTCGGGGACATCTACTACCGCAGGGACACGCCGGGCGTTACCAACCAGAACGTCTACATCTGCACGGTTGCCGGAGCCCCCGGTACGTGGTCAGGGATTGCGTAGCATGCTCCTCTCTATCGGCGCCTCAAGCGTGCTGGGTCAGTGGAACCGCAGCCCCGTGGACTATTCGCACCACTTTCTTAGCACACTTAACTACGTCAAACTGAAGTCCTTTTAAGGAGTCACAATGCCGTTCGTCAACATTGGAGAACCGGTTTCCACAACCGCGGCGCCCGTCCCGCTTCTGGGTGACGTCGTGTTTGTGTATCTGGCGGCTAAGGCAACAAGCGTCGGGGCGTCCTTCCTCGCCCCCGCCGTCAGGGGAAAAGCCGCTACGCCAACCGTTGTGGGCGACGGTATCTATCCAACCGTACAAGCAGGAGCCGAAACCTAATGACAACACCGTACCCGTACACTCTGCCCGTATCACCGGTTATCGCCGGCACGGTCGTTCGGTTCTACACGCTTCAACCCTTTGAGGACGTGACAGGAACCCCCATGAACCCAGACAGGGTAATCTTTGCTTGGACGATTGAGGGCGGCGAGACGCAGCAATGCGAATATAACGTTGCTGGCATTTACACCATCGTCAGAACAGCCACGGGAACGTTTTACGTTGACATTGACACCACCGGCCTAGATGGGCTGTGGGTGTTTTCGTGGATTGGGATTAGTGTTGATGGTGCCGTGCAAACCCGCGATGAGCAAAAGTTGCTTGTAAAGGCCCCCACCGTTAACGCAACGATCTAGTACCCTTGCAGCCACAATGCAAATGTGGTACGTTTTTTTAACACAAGAAAGAAGGTTTCCGTGAGCAAATCAACTGGTGCCAGAATTCTGTTGTACGACATTGAGACTGCTCCAAACCTTTCCTACACGTGGGGCGTCTATGAACAAGACGTCATTGAGGTATTGCGGCCTTGGTACATGCTTTGCTTTGCTTACAAATGGTTTGATGAACCCACTACTCATGTTGTGGCGCTCCCAGATTTCAAGAGCGCTTACAAAAAAGACTCAACCAACGACTACCACCTGACAGCCAAATTGCACGAACTTTTCAATGAGGCCGATATTATCATCGCCCACAACGGCAACAAGTTCGACCAAAAAAAGGTTCGAGCCAAGTTCCTAGAGCACGGTTTCGACCCCCCGACGTACTACCGTCAGATCGACACGCTGCAAGTTGCCCGTCAGAACTTCAAGTTTGATTCCAACCGCCTCAATGATTTAGGGCGTCACCTCAACTTGGGACAGAAGGTACAGACAGGTGGCTGGGCGCTTTGGAAAGAGTGTATGGCCGGCGATGAAAAGGCTTGGTCGAAGATGAAGCGTTACAACAAGCAGGACGTGGTCCTCTTGGAGCAACTGTACATGCGCCTTCGTCCATGGATCACCAATCACCCAAACGTGTCGGTGCTCAACAACGAACTCAGTGGCTGCCCTCGGTGCGGTTCTTGCAACCTGCAAAAGCGAGGGATTCGACACAACAAGACCACTTCGTACCAAGTGTACCAATGCCTTGCTTGCCGGGGCTACTGCAACAGCAGGACGGCTGAAAAGGGTGAAAAGCCCAAATTCGTCAATTGACCAATGCCACCTTGGATCATTCGGTTTGCAACGACCATTGAGCGCCTCTATACTAAATTGGATGACCTGATGGTTCGACTTGGTGCATGGAGGAAAGTTTGAAAAAGAAACTGCCCAAGGAAACCCCTGAAGAGCAATTTGAGGTTGTCCAGCGCCTAAAAAAACGTCACCCAGAGTGGCAGTTTGACATCTGCCCGGTTTGTGGTGAGTGGGGCAAGTTGTGGGACGGCTACAACGGGATTCACCCAATGTGCTACGAGCAGCACCCCACTAAACGTAAAAAGGTAAAAAACCGAAACCAGCAAAACCTTTTCTAAAAGGCTTTATTTGCTCCTGAGGGCCGTTTCCCGGTGATCTGCAAGTAGGCTTTCTTGGTCGTCAGACCGTCCCTCTGAGCGTTTCCACGCTCGTCAATGGTGGAGCCTCCCCACACGCCAGCCAACTCGTTTTTATCATAAGCGTGTTCAAAGCAATCCCATTGGACGGGGCACCTGTCACAAATGGTCTTAGCCTTTGCAACTTTTGATGCCCCGCCCCGGGACGGAAAGAATGTGGTAGACACGTCCAGTGGTTTATCCTCACCACGAGCGGCAGCACGTTCGTTGGCTGCGTCAATCTCATCATAAATAGTTCCTCGGCAAAGCGCGCTACTCGTAAAATGAGGGCGCGCTTGTCGCATATATTCGGAGATTTCGACTTCTCTGAAATCTGTTAGGTAGTCGCTCTGAGGGTGGTCCATGTTACCTTTCTACCAAGATGCACAGCCGTTTTGGTCGGGGACCCAGCCTGACATTCCTAGGCTTGCCGTTAGGCGCTCAGCAACCGCAATTTGCGCTGCCGGAGATACATCGCTTCCCCCGCCGTTTGCGTACCAGTTTTGAGCGTCAATCCCCAGACTGTCTGGGTAGGCCGGACCAGCGTAACCGATCCAACCACCTTCCTCGCACACGGCAACCTTTGTCCACGCATCATACGCGTCTACTGGCGGCGCCGTAACGGGCGCTGGGGCCACGGTAGCAGTGGTCACGACCGGAGGTGCGGCTGTAGTGGTTGTTGCCGGCGCAGCAACCGTGGTGGTCGTTGTGGCCGGAGGCATTGACGTTGTTGTGATAACTGCAACTGCCTTTTTGTGGACATGCTGGGCATGTTGGGTACTTGGGGGGTGTATTGTGGTACTGCAAGCAGCCAAGACGACTGCAAAACAAATCAAAATGAGTAAGCGACGAATCACGTTCACTCTCCTTCTTACCGTTGGTACGATAAATCGTTCCTCTGTTGGGTCAGTTCGTGGCAATGGCTCATCGCTTACGCGATTGCCTAAGTGCCGGTGTTGGCTCTAGGCAACTCCTTTCGTTGCATTTGTTGTATAAAGAAAGTCTATCACAGTAGCATACTGGTCAACTGTTTGAAGAATTGACAGCATCTGACAAGTGTTTGTAAGACTCGTGGAGCCGTTCTGATCGGCTTTCTGACTGAAACTTCCAGCCACACCCCGCAGCCAAGCAGCGGCAAAGGGTGCCTTTGGCATCGTCGCCAATGTCTACAAGGTGTACGTTCTTGCTGCTCACCGGCTGTCGGTCTCCTTGACGTTGGCCTTCAGCGTCTTGACGATCCCATCCCAGTGCTCTGTGTACTTGGTGCGAATTCCGTGGTAGCGAAGATCCTCGCGCAGCGAAGCAGCCAACTGGTAAACGTCCATGGCCTCTTGCTGCACGCCCTCTAGCGTGGCGTTTAGAAAGCCCGTCTGCACGAACATGGAGATAAGGGCATAGGCGTTTTTCTTGTCTTCCTCGCCGCTATCCTCCAAGAACCTGTCTACAAGTGCTTCTAGGCGTGTGCCCCACTCGGTGTCGGCCATGTGCTTTTCGATGTCTTTGGGGGTAAGGTCTTCAAACGACGTTACGTCAGTCATGCTGTTCCTTTGCTCATGCCGTACATATTACGGCCAAAACGTTTCGCTGTCAAATCGGATGCTGGACGGGGCGCCGACAGGCCCTTCAAGATCCAGCACGTCTACGCCACCGGCCTTCAGAATTGCATCGCCAATCGACACCTTTTCAGCCCACCGTTCTGGCGTTTTGTCTATGGCGTCTTTATGGCGCACAAGCGTTGTAATCCCTGACTGTACAATGGCTTTGGCGCAATCCGGGCAGGCTGCCCAAGGGCACACCATCGTTGTGCCGGCAAGACTGAGTCCCCACCGTGCAGCAAGATAAATGGCGTTTCGTTCGGCGTGCTCGGTAACGTCGTATTTGTATTGGGCAAAACCAAGATCGTTGACCGTAAAACTTGCCACGGGGTCATTCCAACCCCATGCTATTGTTTTACCGTAATCTTTCGAAATGATTATGGCGCCATTTTGAGTGGACTTATCCGTGCTGCTCAGTGCATGGCCGTAGGCCTCACGAAGACGATACCGAGCAAAATTATCCCAGTGTTCTGATTTAGTGGTCATACAGGCGGTTCATGCTTTGGTCGAGTTGTCGGCTGAGAGAATCATTGGCGCTCTGCAAACGGTCAATTTCGTTAATTAGAGCCCGAATGGTGTTTTCGACGTCGTGGCCGTAGTCACCACCCTCTAGGTGTTGTCGGATTCTGCCGACCGAGGGAAACACCCCGTCGGTGTAGTTTCTATTCATAGTTGCCCTCCTAGGCGGGATGATTGGGTTTAGCGCCCTTGCGCTTTTGGGTTGGTTGATGATTCTGACGTAGTTTCCCATGGGCTAAGTGCGAGTCCTTTCTGACGTGCTTCTAACGGATGGTCGGTGATCCATATGTGACAGGGGCGACATACGGATAGGTATAAGTCTGCTGGCCCGTCTGCAATCGACCCGCCGAGGCTGCGAGCAAGGCGTTCGTGTACGTCAACTGACTTACCAGTACATCCAGCGATGCAGTGAGCCTCGCAATTTGGTCGGTCAGCAAGGATTCTTGCGACGAGTTTTTGCCTTTTTTCATAGATGCGCTCCATTTTTTCTGAGCGAAACTTAATTCGCTTTTTAGTAAATAATTGCTTATGGGTTTGCAGCGACTTTGTCGTTGTGAGCCCTTTTTTTGCTTTAAGGGGTTTGTTGGTTTTGAGTGGCTTTCCCGGTTTCACTGACGGTATGAGGCCATGAGGCTACGCAGCGCCTCAATTTCCTGTCGGATAGAGGATAGCGCCTGACGGGAAGCAGACTCGTTTGCCTTTGCCATCTCGTACTCTACACGAAAATCTCCGGTATCCACGATGGCAAGATTGTCCGCCATTTTATCGGTCACTTTGACGCCTTGGTACTCCCCCTCAATGCGGCGATTTACAAACGCACTGGCAAGAACTGTTTTGAACTTGGCTTCAGATTTTGCCAACTCTTTTAGGTCGCTTGCGTGCTGCGCCGTAGCCGATTCCATGGCAAGGATGGCCTTGCGCATTCGGTTTTCAACTTTGTCGTAAGTCAGTTCATCCGTCATGCGTTGGTCTCGATCAAAACGAACTTGGGCATTATCGCTCCTTTACTTTTTCTTGCCTTGGTTTTTGTAGTAAGCCATGTCGGCGTGAGCCTTGCAAAGTTTGTTGCTATAGATAGGCCTACTGCATCCCTTTGTCTTGCAGGGAACAGTCGCAAGCGGCTTGACGGGATCGCCGGGCTGCCGGTAGGTTTCATACCGGCTTTCGCCCAGCGCCCGTAGTTGAAATTCAGACAACGGCTCTACGCCCTTGCGTCGATTTGCTTTTGGAAGGCCTCGATGACCTTGGAAGCCTCAGCCTTACTCAGGTCTTCTAGGTCCGGCACAAGGCGGTCGGTGACCAACTGGATTTGCTGGAACATCGCAGGGTCGTCCCAGTTGAGTGTCTTGTGTGCCATGGCCCAAATCTTCTTGCGCTGTGGCTCAGAGGCTGCGTTGGCGGGGCTAGCGGCTCCTGCTCGCTGGGGCGAAGCACTCGGAGCGGAAGGTGCCGAACCAGACGCCTGTGGCGCCGGCTGGGAGCGCTCGGCTGTCGGGTGGTCAAAGTCGCCATCATCCATGCCACCAATACCAAACCAGAACGTCTGAAAGTAGAAATACTTGGCTGCATTTGAGAGGGCCTTATTCATGGCTTTGTCCGCCGTGTCGGCAGCCTCACCGACCATGTAGGTCTCGATCTGATCGCCAGCAGGCCCTGTCAGCGTGTACTTGACCTTGACTGTACACCAACGCTGGACGTTGCGCTCCGTGGGGCGGTCCTCGGAAGTGTGGGTGAGCACGTTGGGGGTAATCGTAAGGCCAACCTCGTTGAGAATTGGCTGAACGGCTGTCACCAACTGGTCGATGCCACGGAAGTTGTAGTTTTGGTGCTGGTTATACCCGTCCTTGGAGATGCCCCCCACTCGACGTGAAACCTCGTTGATTGCTTGGTAGATGTTCATTGGTTCTTGTTCTGTCGCCATGTCATTCCTTTCGTTTGAAACACTATTGTACACCATGGGTGTGACGTTTGCAAATCAACTTTTGGAGCCACGAAGCGTCCTGTTTCCCGAGCGTACCTTTTTGACGGCTATCCATACGTGTGGAAACATTTCTTTCAGCATTTTGGCGTCAACCGACTCGACGGGCTTACCAGAGCGGTAGGTAAACAATTTGTCGTCGCCGTCAAGGCCAACCTCGGCGTTGCCAATAGTCTCAATGATTTGCGCTCGAAGGTGCTTTCGCCGCCTGTCGGCCTCCTCGGCCTCTGCTTTGGCTGCCGTAAACTCGTCCCATAGGACGCGAAGGGTCATGCCCCCGTTGTAAACCAAACTCGGGTCGCTGTTGCTAAAACGCTGCTTTTGCGCCTCTTCAGTTGATTTGGAGCCGTCTACGGGGGGCGGCGTCTGCGTCTGAACAAGGTCCCAAAACATTGACTCTGCCCCGATTAGGGTGTCAACGTCCTCATCGACAATTGGCATATCTCGAACAACCAGCCCCTGCCCGGCCAAAAGCGCTACAAACGTTACCGTCAAAACTCCGCTTACAATGGAATAGTGAAGTCCCTGCCAATAATAGGGCGCTGGAATCTGATTGTTGTCCCAGTGGTGAACGTTGCCGGGGCTGGCAATACCAGACGTTTTGTTTTCAACAATGCCATAAATGCCGGGTGGTGCCGTCACCTCTCGCCAGTCCGTTACTTTGCCGGCAGGGAATTGATCGAAGGCCTCAACCTCCCAAAAATCTACGTTGGCAAACATAAAAGAATGCTCTTTAGAGCACAAAATCACGGGCCAAGATACAACGGCAACGTTGTAATCCTCAGCGTAAGCCTCAGCAATTGGGCGCTCTAAGCGATGCCCCCACAAGGCCGGTTCTCCGGCATCATCAGGTTCAGCCAAACCCAACTTGTCCATCCATAGGGCATAGGGGGACTTGTATTTGTTGATACCAAGAATGGTGCCAGCGTCTGATCCGCCGATGCCAAGGTTCCGACGCAAATCTAGCCACTCTTCTGTCGGCATGTTTTCGCCGGTTTGCTCGTCCCACAGGGGGATAATTTTTACGTCTTTCATGTTGCCCTCTCTCTGGCCTTACCTGTTCTCCAAAACAAACAAGACGCTTTGCACGTTGCCGATGGCGGCGGTAATTTCTGGCGAGTGAGTTGACCAAGAGAGACACTCTAGGAGGGCTTTTGCGTCGTCAACAAGAATGTTGAAATCGAGGTACTCTTCCATTGAAATGATAACGTTGGGGTTTCCAACCATATGTTGCTCCTTTGCTTTAGGGGACGTTGCCCCGCTAGTTGTAAATGCTGCCCGGCTGGCCCGGCTCGTTGGAGCCGGTGCATTCATTTTCGTGGTGGGTTGCTTTTGGGCAACGCTTGTTTTCACACTCTGGGCATAAAAACATTGGCCACGAAAGCCTGTCTGGTGGGCTGGTTGCATGTTCGCAACTCCAACACCAACACTTTATGTGCTCCGTCATTCTACACCATCTTTTCTAAGATTGCAAATTACAACTCACCGCCTTTGGTGGTGTTGCACATATTCAACGGCTGTCGGTCAGCCACTTCTCCCCCTCAACTTGGCGATGCGCTTGCGCCGGTTGACGCTCTTGTCCGGGTGCAGGAGTGCCACGACCTTGTGCCACTCATCGTCTGTGAGGAGCAAGTGCCGGTATCGGTCAGCGGTGCTGCCGACGAACTGCCATATTTCGTAGCCGTTGTTTGAGTTCCATCCGTTCACTTCTCACCCTCAGGTGCAATGCCGTACGCCTCGATGTAAGCAGCGCGCAACTCCTCGGCAGTGTGGGAGGTGACTTCGCCACGCTTGGCCTGCTCGACGCCGCGCTTGATCGATGCCATGCGCTTTGGGTTTTGGAGCATCGCCAACTCATCGTCAGTCATCGTTGTCCTCCATTCGTCACCGACGCTCCATGCGCCATGTCTGTAAGCGGTGGTGCTGCGAGTGTTGCACACGCCAAGCCGACGATGAGCAGTAGCACGAGCACGGCCTTGCGGGTGGTGGTCACTTCTCACCTGCCAGCGCCGCCTGCAACTTTGCCTTCAGTCTCAACTCAGAGGCGAGGGTCCATGAGGTGCCGTGAAGCCACGACCTAAGGTCGTCCCGCTCATCGACAACCCGCACCAGTTCCTCGGCATCCTCACGACTGATCTCGATGGTCACGGTGTCCCGTTTCGCATTCTCAAACTCGACCATTTCGTCAGGCAGGCAGCACACGCAATCGCCGTTGTCATGGGCCTGCTGCGCCACGGCTCGGATCTTGTCGGATCGGCTCATTGCTCCCCCTTGTCTTCAATACGCCGACACACTTGGCACGACCTGACGCTTTTGTAGTAGGGCTTGGACTTGATGAGCCGGTTCATCGGTCTGCGTCCAAACGGCAGCCCGTCCTCACGTGGTCAATATCGATATTCATTGTGTTCTCCTTTACTTTAAGCGAATGCTTCTTGCAATGTTTGGGTCGTAAGCAACCCGCCCCTCCGAGCCAAGCATTTTAATGGTTTTATGAACGGTTGCAACTGGAAGCCCAGTTGCTTTTGCAATGTCTCGGTAACTTGGTCCGTACATCTTACCAGATCCAAACCAAGATTGCAAGTTGAATAGCACAAGTTCCATGTTGCGCTCTTTGACAGACAACCTACTCGCCATCGCTTTGCCCAATCTGTTTGTAAACATCCGACTGAATGGCGTCTAACACTTCGGGGTGCTCTTGTAGATGCACGGCCACGTTTGCCGGCCCCTGCCCCAATTGCTCACCGAGGTAAGAATACCACGACCCGGCACGAGTAATGATCCCCATGTCGGAAGCCACGTTAATAAGGGCGTTCAACTTGTCAGCCCCTTCGCCAAACACGATGTTAAACTCGGCAATTTTAAAGGGTGGCGCAACCTTGTTCTTGACAACCTTGACGTTAACACGATTGGAAATCATGTCGCCGGCCTTGTCTTTGTTGGTTTCCTTCCGGCGCACGTCGAGACGCACTGAAGCGTAGAACGGAAGCGCTTTTCCACCGGACGTCACCTCTGGGGACCCGTAGATGACCCCTACCTTGTTGCGGAGTTGGTTGATGAACACAAGGGTTGTTTCAGTCTTGCTGGCAATTCCCGTAATTTTTCTAAGCGCTTGCGACATAAGCCTCGCTTGGAGGCCTACGTGTGCTTCTCCAAAATCACCCTCGATTTCGGCCCGCGGCGTCATCGCCGCCACGGAGTCAAACACGATCATGCCAACCTCGCCACTTTCCACAAGGGTCTTGGCAATCTCCAAAGCCTCCTCCAAGGTGTCCGGTTGGGCGAATAGGAGCGATGAAGGGTCCAGCCCAAGGGCGTCGGCGTAGACTGGGTCAAAGGCGTGCTCGCTGTCGATATAGGCGCACTTTAAGCCCATCGCCTGAGCCTCGGCCACAGCGTGCATTGCCACCGTCGTCTTGCCAGAGGATTCCGGGCCGTAGATTTCAATGATGCGCCCACGGGGAAGCCCGCCAACACCCAGAGCCAAATCAAGCGAGATAATGCCCGTCGGCACAACTTTGACGCTGTGATCGATTGCCTCATCGTTGAGGTGCATGATGGACCCTTTGCCAAATCGGTCTTCGATTGACTTGATTGCTCCATCAAGAGTTCCAATTTCCTTAGCCACTATTCCTCCTGCTGTTGATTCTAATGTCATTTTACACGAACGTCCGTTTCCGTGTCAAGGGGATGTCCAAAAAACTTTCTCTTGACAAAACGCTGCTAGAGGTGTATGCTGGCGCACATGAACAACGACTCTTTTTCCAGCAAATCGTTTCTAGCGCTTCGTGGGGACACCTTGGTTCTCTACACGCCCTACAGCAAGCAATTTGTTGCCGAGTGCCGAGAGGTGCCAGAGCGCAGGTGGGTTCTCGAACCTAACCCCCACAACGAATTTCCCACCACTTCCGTTACTTACGTTATCAAGTTGTGTGAGCGGTGGGGAATCACTGTGGGCGACTCCATCAAGGCGCTACCCCCGTCTGCCGGCGACGGCTACAACCCGCGCAACATTACCAAAGACGGTGGGTTTTTGTACATCAAGTTTTTGTACAACCCCGATCTTGTCAATGACCTGAAGTCTAAGATTCCTCAGGCTCGCTGGCAGCCATCTGAAAAGGTGTGGGTTGTTTCAGAGGAGTTTTCCGAGGCCGTTGTCAACTTTGCCAAAAAGTGGGACTTTCAGTTAGCCGAAGGCATTTCTGAGGAAATGGACAAGATCATGGAAGAGCGTCAGGCAACGTTTGATATGTCTCTTGCCGTGAAGGGCGACGTCGAGATTAAGGGCGTTAGTGACGCCCTGTTGCCGTATCAGAAAATTGGCGTGGCCTACATGCAAAAGGCCCGTCGAGCCATTCTGGGCGACCAGCCGGGGCTCGGAAAGAGCCTTCAGGCCCTCTCGACGCTAGTGGCGGAGAAGGCTTTCCCCGCAGTTGTGGTGAGCCCAAACACCCTAAAATTAAATTGGCAAAATGAGGTAAGGAAATTTTACCCCGATTTGACCGTCAATGTCGTGTCAGGCAAAAAGCAGGAAGACCTGCCCGCAGCCGACATTACAATCATCAACTACGATATTGTATTCGACAGGGCTGACGACCTTATCGCCATCAACCCCAAGGCGCTTGTAGCCGACGAGTCTCACGCCATCAAGAACGGCAAGACGTACCACACGTGCTCCGTCTGTGAAAGCAAGGTTCGCAGCAACGCCAAGAACTGCTCGGCGTGCGGCAGCAGGGGGATCACGCCAGTGCGCCAGTGGAAAGTCAAAAGGGCTGGCGGTGTGCTTCGGTTGTCCGAAGCAATCCCCAAGGATGGCCTTGTACTGCTTCTCACCGGAACGCCTATTACGAATAGACCCATCGAGTTGGTCCCACAGTTGCAGGCCATTGGGGCGCTTGACCACTTTGGCGGGCGCTGGAAGTTCGAGGCACGTTACTGCCCCGACGGCAAGGGTGCTGCATTTATGGACGAACTCAACAAGAAAATGCGGAGCCTTTGCTACATTAGGCGGAAGAAGCAAGACGTTTATGGCGAGTTGCCAGATGTTAGAAACGCTGTGCAAATTCTCAACATTAACAACGCCCAGTATGCGAAGTACAGTAAGATCGAAAAAGACGTTGTTGATTTTTTGGCGGAGAAAGCGCGCTCCATCGCAGCGGAAGAGGGCCGAGACCCCGATGCAGCGTACCTTGACAAGTACAATCAGTTGCAATTTAGCGAGCAATTGGTTAAGTTGACCGTCTTGAGGGATGCCGTGTCTCAGATGAAGTATGACGCCATTACCGATTGGCTGGACGAATTTCTGAGCGACGGCAACGAAAAGGTGGTTGTGTTTGCCGAGCACATCGATTTTGTGGAGCGTCTGTACAAGCGTTACGCCGACAAGGCTGTTAAGGTCCGAGGTGGCGTGTCAAACGAAAACAGGATGGCTGCCGTTGAGTCGTTTCAGGAAGACCCAAATTGCCGTGTGTTTATTGGAAACATGAGGGCTGCATCCGAGGGGCTCACCCTGACGGCTGCTAGTGACGTGGTGTTCTGTGAGTTGGCTTGGACGCCAAGCACGCACGAACAGTGTGTTGGTCGCTGCTACGGTCGTGTGAACGATTTGCACGGGGCAACGGCGTGGTATCTGCTTGCCGACAAGACAATCGACAACGACATTTTCCAACTGTTGGAGAAGAAGAAGAAGATCGTTGACGCCGTTACCGATGGGGAGGACCCCGTTGAGTCTGGTAACGTAATGATCGACCTGCTGAAGAAACTGACCGAAAGGGGCCTTAACAATGGATGACATCAGGATTATCAAACAGGGATTTACAACTGTGCCCAGTTGGATGCTCTACGATACTACCCTGAAAGACTTTGACATTCGTTTGTGGTGTGTGTTTGCATCGGATAACTCCGCTGTCGAATTGTCACATTCTAGCATTGGCAAGATGTTTGGGTGTTCTAAAAGCAAAATTCTTCGGTCAATTAAACGACTGGAACTATCAAACGCTCTTGATGTTGTCAAGACAAACGGTCAGAAAAACGTTTATAGGCTGTGGCCGATGTTGGCCGGGACCGGTAGCAAAAATGACACCGGTACCGGTAGCAAAAATGACACCGGTAGCAAAAATGACACCGGTTCGGACGCTTTGGACGACCCGACACTATATTCATTAAATAATACATGTACTTTTGAGAAAAGTACAGAGAACTTTTCTGAAAAAGTTCAGCCGACCAAGTACCAGAAAAATACCTACTCGGAGGACTTTGAGGTTCTTTGGAAAATCTATCCCAGAAAAACTAACAAGCCCGGTGCATACAGAAAATACCTTTCTTGTTTGAAAGACGGGCATTCTAGTGAGATTCTTCTTGCTGCCGTTACGGCCTATGCTGCGTCCCAGAAAAAGGCCGACCCAAAGTACGTCCTCCATGGTTCGACTTTTTTTGGGCCAGACGAACGCTGGCAGGATTTTGTGGACGTGACCTTGGAAGAGCCAGAGACTCAGGAGTTTACAAACGAGTGCGCCGTGATTTACGACCAGTTTGACGCCGACGGATGCTGGATCAACCCAGACACCCACGAGCAGTGCTGGCAGAATCCCTCCATACATGGCTATTTTCGCCCTAGAGGCTACGATAACAACTTTGTGGCCTCTGATGGCACCCCCTACGAATTAAACGCCTCAGGGGCCCGTGTGGCGCCCGGGTACTGGGGAGGGGCTGCTTGACGGCGCTCGAAACACGTGCTAATATGAACGCCTATCGAAAGGAGGGGCCGTATGGCTGCAAAGTTGCCACACGATCTTGATGCGGAGCAGGCAATCATTGGGGGTGCTCTCACGTACCCCGACAAGGTTGCCGAGGTGGCTGCTGATCTGTCGCCAGAGGATTTTTACAGCACGAGCAACGCGTCTGTGTGGGCTGCATTTCTTCAACTGTATAAAGATGGAAACACCAAGATCGACGTTGTGTCCCTTAGCGATACTGCCAACCACTCTTTGTCGGTTGAGCAACTGCTGACCTATCAGGCGGAGTCTGCTTTTTTTGCCCGGAGTCAGGTCGATTTGGTCAAAAAGCATTCGGCTGGGCGGGCTTTGATCGCCGCAAGCAACAGCGTCATCTCTGACATCCTGTCGGGGGCAGATCCTTACGAGGGCGCCATGGAGATTGAGAAGTTTGCTTCGAGGCTTGGCACGGCGTCAACCCTGATTGAGCAGGAGGCCATTACGGTCGAGCAGTTGGCCGAGTCCGCTGAGGACGTGGCTCCGATCATCATTCCCGGCATGTGCAACAGAGATTTTCGCACCATTGTCGTGGCAGAAGAAGGCGCCGGAAAATCGCTCCTTTTGCGCACCATTGCCCAATCGACAGCACAGGGTATTCACCCGTTTTCCCACAGAAACATTGAGCCCAAGAGGACGCTTGTGGTGGACCTTGAAAATCCGGCACAGGCCATCATTGACACGTCGCTGATGTTTGAGTACGTGCTGCAAGAGCGTTCGCAGGACTACGATGCCGAGCGGTTCAAGATTTGGCGCAAGCCGGGTGGCATCAACATTCGCCGGCTGGCCGACAGGGCCGCATTGCAACGAGAGATTGCATTCCACAGGCCGGAGTTGGTTTGCATCGGACCGATCTATAAGATGTACCAGCGCAAGGGTGGAGAGTCTTACG
>Ga0209697_10004975_pt1 | contig 16874 bp, 15 predicted proteins | sample AliMusrvi5mmetaG_FD_184115 | JGI IMG/M metagenome (GOLD analysis project Ga0209697, IMG submission 184115) | Freshwater lake bacterial and archeal communities from Alinen Mustajarvi, Finland, to study Microbial Dark Matter (Phase II) - Alinen... | ecosystem: Environmental > Aquatic > Freshwater...
GTTGCAGCATAAAGTTGCAGTTCCCCTCATTCAGGAACACTATACCTCGGCCTGGGCGCAATACTCTGTACTTGCATCATCGTTTGAAGAGCGTGAGCAGCTTATGCAGGCATTGCAAAAAGAGGGTATCCCATCAATGATCTATTACAAAATCCCTCTCCATCTCCAGAAAGCCTACGCATCTTTAGGCTATAAGCCAGGCGACTTCCCGGTTTCCGAAGATCTCAGCAGCCGTATATTTGCTCTCCCGATGCACCCATACTTAAAAGAAGAGGAGCTCGAACGAATTTGCGCAGTCCTGCTCGCATAACCGTTTTTTGTCATTCCGAACTCCCGTGAGGAATCTATTCCAACGCCATTACTAAATTTTGTAGAAGTGGAAAAAGAGAGTTATCCGGCAACTTTATAGGCTTGACCCATGGGATGAAAGCCGGCAACATCACCCCGCGCCAGACGTGATCGGATTTGTTCGAACCACGTGATAGTTTCTTTCGAGTATAATCTTTCACCACAATGGGTGCAGATCTCAGCTTTTGCTTTTACAACAGCGGTGTTGTTGCCTCCGAGAATCAATTTTTCCACCTCTTTTTCAATTACCTCTCCACCGCATACTGGACATAGTTCAAATGGGATCATTTCTTTTTCTCCTGGTTTTCCATTCAATCCATCTTTTAGGATCTGGACGATAAACAGTTATCAATACGGCCCATAAGTTTTCTTTGTTATAAGCCCAAACACTGTGAACCGGCTCTCTTCTATAGTTTTCTCCAAAAATCAAACAGCTTGGATAAGGCTTGTCTGTTGGGTAATGCTCAATTATTTCTCCATGGATAACACTGGTTATTACTTCTTCAAATGTCAAACTATCTGAAAGCGTTTCTTCATATGCGTGATCAGTAATTCTGAACCGCTCACTCCTGATTGCACTTGACAATGGTTTCCTTATCCAGCATCTTTTAGTGTAAATATTACCACTAATTTACTTTCCTTGAATATAATCAATTGTGTTTAGATATTTTCCTAAGTGTGGTACTCAGCAGTCTGCTTCAACTGTTTTCTATCCGTTCCTCAATTCTTTTAAGAAACTTCCTTACTGCAAACACAAAAGCCTCCGGCTGTTCTTCCTGAGGAAGATGTCCGCAATCGGGCACAACCAGCAGTTCAGCGCATGGAAGCTCCCCGGCAAGCCGGATACTCTCCTCTTTTTTCACCATTGAATCGTGTTCACCGGTAATAACGAGAGATGGGAGCGACATGGTTTTCAGCCGTTCATCCAGTCTGAGATGGTGCGTCTCGCTGAACAGCTCCCAGAAAGCTTTTGACCACTCCCCAACCATCAGGTCACTTCGAAACGCAATCATCACATCACTCCCAAGCCTTTCCTTATTGAACCACATGGCACGAATGAGACGGTTGTACAGCCTGCTGATCATGAACTTCATCACACGGGCAAAAATCGGACTCATTGCTTTCAAGGCGGGTTTGATGAACCGCGGTACCTCACTGGTCGCATAGCCGCTGTAAATCATGGCGTCGGCAAGCACCAGCCCTTCAACACATTCGGGGTGCCGCAACGCAGTCAGCAGTGCTATGGTGCCGCCCGTTGAATTGCCAACAAGCACAGCTTTGCTGAACCCGAGCTTATTGATAAGTGCTATAACCAGATCACTCTGAGCTTCAGGAGTGTAACTCACGCTCGTAGATTTTGACGGGAGAGGGCGTGATGTCAAGCCAAAAGCAGGGCGGTCGAATGCAATGACGGTTGCAGTTTCAGCCAATTTCTCAAAAACAAGACGCCACGATCTTAGACTCAAAAAACTGCCATGCAGAAGAACAACAAGCGGCTTTCCATTGCCGGCCATGCGGTAATGAACATTGAACCCGTTAACCTCAATAAAGTGGCTCTCTGTTTCTCCTGCCATAATTGCGTTTTTTTCTATCAAGTTTCACTCCTCGCAACTGTGCAGCACTCCATCCTGCATACGAAGGCACCTGTCGGACATGGAGGCATACTCTTCGTTGTGGGTGACGATGATAAAAGAGGTTCGGCGCTCCTTGCTCAGTTTGGCCATAAGCTCATAAAGCATATGACTGTTCTTGCTGTCAAGGTTGCCGCTTGGTTCATCCGCCAGAACAAGTTTCGGGTTATTCATGAGGGCGCGTGCAATGGCAACTCGCTGCTGTTCACCGCCTGAGAGCTCCGAGGGAAGGTGCTCAAACCGCTCTTGGAGTCCGAGTTCTGCAAGCAGTTCCCCGGCATGTTTTTTTGCCGGTTCAAGCTTTCCTGTGGCGATGAACTCCGGCATGGCTACATTTTCAATGGCGGTAAAGTCCGAAAGCAGATGATGGAACTGAAAGACAAAACCTATTTTGCGGTTCCTGAATTTTGCCAGTGTTTTTTGAGAGAGCGTGTATTTTTTATTTGTAAACAGGAGCTCACCGTCAAACAGAATGTCGCCTCCGTCCGGGGTATCAAGGGTACCGAGCATGTTCAGCAGTGTCGTTTTTCCGCTGCCCGAAGCTCCTATCACCGAAACCATTTCGCCTTCTGCAAGCGAAAGATTCAGTCCGCGGAGAATTTCTATGCTTCGCTGGCCTGGCAGTGTATAGGATTTACTGATGTTTTTTGCTTCGAGCATATTGTTTTCTATGGTCTTGTCTGGCCGTTACCCTCTATAATCCATTTGTAGGTTGTTAGCTCTTTCAGTGCCATTGGACCTCTTGCATGGAGTTTCTGTGTGCTGATGCCAATTTCCGCTCCAAGTCCGAACTGAGCGCCATCGGTGAATGCCGTTGAGGTGTTTGCATAGACAACGGCGGCATCGACTCGTTTTAAAAACAGCTCTTTAGCTTCAGAGTCATCCGCTATAATTGCCTCACTATGGCGAGAGCTGAAGTGAGCAATATGCTGAAGCGCCTCTTCAAGTGATGAAACGGTTTTAACCGACATTTTCAGAGAGAGGAACTCAGTACCGAAATGTTCAGGTTCAGCACGGTGCAACAGGTTCTCCGGGTATGAATTCTGCAGTTTCAGATAAGCGGCCTCATCAGCATAAAGCACAACCTGTTTTTCTGCCAGTGGATTGACAAGCCGGGCAAGATCATCAAGCCGCTCACGGTGAATCACCAGTGTATCGAGTGCATTGCAGACACTCGGACGTCGGGTTTTTGCATTGAAGACAATATGTTGACCAAGCTCGAGATTACCGCTTTTATCAAAATAGGTGTGCACAATACCCGCACCGGTTTCCATGACCGGAACCTTTGCATTATTCCGGACAAAGTCGATCAGTTTCTGACTGCCCCGCGGAATGATCATGTCGATGAACCCGACAGCATTGAGCATTACAGCCGCAGCCTCACGTTCAGAAGGCAGCAGGTAGAGTGTGTCAGGATTTATGGCATGCTTCTTCAGCACCGAATGGATAAGATCGACAATGGCAATATTCGAATACATGGCATCACTTCCGCCTTTCAGTACGGTGGCATTGCCTGATTTCAGGCAGAGCGCGAAGACATCGAAGGTCACGTTGGGGCGTGCTTCATAGATAATACCGATTACTCCTATCGGCACGGTGACTTTTTTCAGGCCAAGTCCATTTGGCAGAGTCCGCTCTTCCAGCACAATATCAAGAGGGGATGGAAGCGTTGCGACATTGAGGATGTCCCCGGCAATGGCTTCAAGACGCGAAGCGTTCAGGAGCAGTCTGTCGTACATCGGATCAGCCTGATCCATTCGATCCAGATCTTGCCGGTTTGCATTGAGTATGAGCTCCTGATGTGCGGGTATGCTGTCGGCAAGATCAAGCAGCAAAGTGTTTATGGCAGCATCGCTGAGCGTCACAATCTCCCGGCTTGCCTGCTGGACAGCTTTGAGTTGTTCGGTGATGGTTTCCTGCATGGTTATTCCTATAGTGCTTTCGGCAGTTTCAGGGTGTTATATAAAGATAATCGTAGTGGATTAAAGGTTTATGTCCCTTTTGTCCAATGATCGAGAGTGTTTTATCCGAACTGTATTGTGCCATCCCGTAACCGATCGCCTCTCCCTCGGTTGATCGGATTTTGATAATATCCCCCTTGAAGAATATTCCTTCTACCGATTCAATCCCGATCGGGAGAAGACTGTTGGCCTGTTCATCGCTGACAAGTGCAGTTTCAGCCCCCTTGTTGATGGTGACAGCTCCCTTTTCCAGACCTTCGCTGTTGGCAATCCAGCGTTTTGGTCCATGGGTTGGCTTTTGCGGCAGAAATTTTGTGCCGTTTTGTTTCCCGCCGAGAATCGAGAGCAGAATATCAGGTGTTCTTCCGTTGGCGATATGCACTGTTATTCCAAGCCTTGAGAGTTTCTGGGCAATATGACATTTGGTCAGCATGCCCCCTCTTCCGAATTCTGATTTTCCAGGATGGATATACTGGTGGAAATGTTTTGTTGAAGGATCAATTACCGGGATGATGGATCCATCACCTGTTTTAAGGTCAAACAAACCGTCAACATGCGATAGAATGATATAGCCCTCCACATCCATCATTGAAGCAATAAGGCCTGAAAGTTCATCATTATCGGTAAACATCAGCTCAGTAACAGAAACCGCATCGTTTTCATTAACGACGGGGATTATGCTCTGCTGCAGAAGGGCTGTAAAGCATGTCTGCATATTGAGATAGTGCTGCCTGTCCCGAAAATCGCCTTTTGTGACCAGAATCTGAGCGGTTATCAGATGGTGCTTGAGAAACAGTTCGTTATAGGTGCTGATAAGCTTTATCTGTCCCGTAGAAGCCAGGATCTGGCGTGCGGCAACAGGCGTCAGGGTCCCGCAGGGTTTTATTACTGATCGGCCGGCACTGACGGCGCCCGAAGAAACGAGAATGATCTGAATGCCTTTTTTCTGCAGTTGAGCAATCTGGGCGGTAAGGCTCTGGAGAATCTCAAGGTCAAGCTCTCCGTCTTTACCGGTAATGACATTCGAGCCGACTTTTACGACTATTTTTCTATAAATAGGTTTTAGATTTTTCATGCTTTAGTGAACCTGTTCCTGACTGAAATGCAACCCCGCCACCCCGGCAGGCCTCTCCCTGATCGTCAACGAAAGAAAGGTAAATCTCAGCCCGTAAAAAAAGAAAATAAAAACTGTTGGCGCAAGTTTACGGAACACATTGAAAAAATTTCATGCCGCTTGACCAAAGAATCTTTCCCTCATGATTGATACCCGCTCCGCAGTTTGTGTTCAACTGAAAAGATATGCATATTTATTGCCGGATAAGTTATTTTTCCCGCTGAACATATGAGCGTCATTTGTATGTGTCTTTTTCTGGCGCCGGACAGGTTTTTCAGCCCTTTTTTACAGTATTGCCTGAGGTAACCGAAGGTATTCTAACGGCATATTCTTTCATTGCTGCAGGTGCAGAGATTAACTACTGGATTGTATAGCGATGGTCTTGATGAGTCTGATTGATATTTCATTGCCGCTGAAGAATCCGGTGTTACAGTTTTCGCTGATACTCTTCATCATTCTTTTTGCGCCCCTGCTCCTTAACCGGCTGAAAATTCCGAGTCTTATCAGTCTTATTATTGCCGGCGCGGTGATAGGACCCCATGGGTTTAATTTGATGCTTCGCGACAGCAGTATCATCCTTTTTGGAACGGTTGGCCTGCTCTATATCATGTTTCTTGCCGGATTGGAAATCGATGTTGAGGATTTTCGCAAAAACAGCAGAAAGAGTCTCCTCTTCGGTCTCTATACCTTTTTCATCTCTATCATTCTCGGTATTATTGTCGGCCTCTATATCCTTGACTTTTCGCTCTTTTCATCCATTCTCATCGGCAGTATTTTTGCTTCTCATACGCTTATAGTCTACCCCGTAGTCAGCAAGCTTGGTGTTTCCACAAACAAGGCGGTCACTATCGCTGTTGGCGGCACCATTATCACCGATACCCTTGCCTTGCTGGTGCTTGCTGTTATTGCCGGAATCTCGTCAGGGGAGTTGATGACAGGATTCTGGATAAGGCTTGTGATCGGGATGACGTTTTTCAGCCTTATTGTTCTGCTGATTTTTCCTGTAATAGCCCGATGGTTTTTCAAGCGCTTCGACGACAGTGTGCTCCAGTACCTCTTTGTTCTGGCTATGGTCTTTTTTGGTGGTTTTCTTGCTGAAGCTGCAGGTGTTGAGGCTATTATCGGGGCATTTTTCAGTGGTCTCGCCCTCAACCGCCTGATTCCCCGGACATCACCGCTCATGAACAGAGTCAAGTTTGTCGGCAATGCCCTGTTTATTCCGTTTTTTCTGATCGGTGTCGGGATGCTTATCGATATCCGTGCATTGTTCAAAGATTATAACACACTGAAGGTTGCGGCAGTTATAACGATTGCCGCTACGGCTGCTAAATATCTTTCAGCCTGGATTACCCAGAGAGTATTCGGATTTTCTCTTGATCAGCGCCGGCTGATCTTTGGTCTTATCAGCGCACATGCGGCACTCGCGCTTGCAACGGTGTTGATCGGTTATAACATTATTACCGGTTATACTCTTAAAGGAGATCCTGTCAGGCTGCTTGATGAGAGTGTGTTGAACGGTACGATTCTCTTTATTCTGATCACCTGCACACTTGCAACAATCATCGGAGAAAAAGGTGCGCATAATATTGCTCTTGCTGATACCGTTGATGAAATAGCTGAATCAGGTGTCCAAGGCACCGAAGAACGGATACTGATTCCCATGAATGACCTCGGCACGGTAGACGAGCTTGTCAATCTCAGCGCAACTGTAAAGTCGAACAAAGACAAGAGAGGGATTTATGCCCTTCATGTTGCAGACAACACCACGAGTGACGATGCTGCAGAAAAGCATGCTGGCAAACTTCTTGAAAAAGCAGCTGTTGCGGCATCGTCAATCGATTTCGACTTGACCCGCTTGATTCGTTATGACAGCGATGTGGTTAACGGTATTACCGGTGTCATCAGAGAGCAGAAAATCACGGACCTCATTTTTGGATTGCATCAGAAAAGCATCCTTAACGACACGTTACTCGGCAGTGCATCCGAGAACATTCTTGGCCGGTGCAACATTACTACCTTTATTTATAGGCCGGTTCAGCCCCTTGCAACCATCAAACGAACGATAGTAGTTATTCCTGCCGGAGCTGAAAATGAAATAGGGTTTGTCCTCTGGATGCAGAAGATTATCAATGTCATAAAAAATACAGGTTCAAAACTGCTCTTTTATGCAACAAAGCAAACTCTTGCTTACCTGAAGGATGTCTATTCCAGCAGCATTGTCAATGCAGAGTATAAGGTTTTCAAGGACTGGGATGATTTTCTTGTTCTGTCGAGGGAGCTGAAAAATGACGATAACCTCATTGTTGTAATGAGCCGGAAAAATCACCTCTCCTATCATAGCAAAATGGCAAAAATGCCAACCTACCTGAACAGGTATTTCCAGAAAAACAGTTTTATTCTTGTCTATCCGGTTCAAATAGGAATAGTGGATGACGGTATTGAAAATTCAACGGTTAAAAAAACGTTGTTACGCTTTGATGGTATTGGAAAGCTTCTTGAAAAGATCTACAAAAAAACGAAGCCGGACTCTTCAGGTGAGCAATAACAAACCTGCTTTTTCTCTTTAGGCTTTGGAAATTTCGCGGCGCTTCATATTATTTGCTCATCAAGTGAAAAAACCTTGGCCATTGGCTGGGCAACTTTTAGCCTGTCAGGAAGGTTCAGACACAATAAATAAACGTAGTATGATTTATGATATTACCGATCAATATCTATAGCGACGATATACTTCGAAAGAAAGCCAAGCCCCTGAAAGGCCTATACAGGGGAGTTGAAGAGCTTATAGCCTTTATGTTTGAGACCATGCGCAATGCTTCGGGTATCGGTCTTGCCGCTCCTCAGGTCGGCCATTCGGTCAGGCTCCTTGTGATGGATATTTCCGCTCTGAAGAGTTATGAGGATTCAGCGCCGATGGTGGTCATCAATCCCCATATTATTTCCGTAAGAGGCTACAACGACATGGAAGAGGGCTGTTTAAGTCTTCCAGGTGTTCATGGCGACGTGGAACGCCCCTCAGCGATTACCTTAAAATTCCGCAATGAGCATTTTGAAGAGATCACCGGAGAGTTTTCCGGTATGTATGCCCGGGTGCTCCAGCATGAAATAGATCATCTCGACGGCACTCTCTTTGTTGACCGGATGGAGAAGCGCGACCGTAGAAAAATCCAGAAAGAGCTTGATGCGTTTGCTTCAGGCAATGTGACTGCTGCGTATCCTATTGCGCGTGAACCTCTTACAGCTTAATATTCTTGAGTGCCATGCGGGTTATTTTTATGGGAACGCCGGAGTTCGCCGTTCCTTCGTTGAATGCCATTGCTGCAGATAATGATTTTGAGCTGGTACTTGTTGTTACCGGGTCCGATAAACCCCGCAGAAGTAAACATTCCGAGGCTGAACCCTCTCCCGTAAAACAGGCCGCAATTGCTCTTGGTCTTCCTGTCTATGAAACTGATGATGTCAAAAGCCCAGAGTTTTTTGACATTGTCACGGCCCACAGAGCAGATGTCATTGTTGTGGCTGCTTTCCGTATTCTGCCCCCTGCAGTGTTCGAGCAGGCAGCCCTCGGCACCTTTAACCTTCATGCATCACTTCTTCCTGCATACCGCGGTGCAGCCCCTATTAATTGGGCGATTATCAATGGTGACAATGAAACCGGTGTCACAACTTTCTTTCTCCAGCAGCGTGTCGACACCGGCAATATCATTAGTCAGGAAAAAATGCTCATTGAGCCTGCTGAAAATGCCACTGATCTTGCTCTCCGTCTTTCAAATCTCGGTGCTGGTGTTGTTGTAAAAACGCTTCACCTGATTGCTTCCCGCAAGGCAGTTGTATCGGTTCAGGATGAATCGCTCGTTTCAAAAGCTCCCAAGCTTACCCGCGACAATACTCGTATTTCGTGGTCGCTGCCCGTCAATAGCGTCAATAATTTTATCAGGGGTCTGGCCATGAAGCCAACGGCATGGACAACCTTCAACGGTAAAACCATGAAGATATTCAAAGCTTCGCACGGCGCTCCCTCTCTTGACAAAGCTCCAGACTCTCCGGGAACGGTTTTTGTCGATAGCGGTAAACTCTACGCATCATGTTCCGACGGCTGGCTTGAACTGCGGTCGATTCAGCTCGAAGGTCGCAAACCAATGGAGGCTGCTGAATTTCTCAGGGGCTTTCGTCAAGATAGCCAGCATCAGCTCTTTGTATAGCGACTCGGCCATGCCACAATCGTATTAATTGATTATATTCCTCACCTTGAATTTTTAACAGAATCTAACGCTTATTTTATGGCATTGTCCAGTACAGAAGTTAACCGACTGAGGAACTTCTGCATTATCGCACATATTGATCATGGAAAATCCACTTTGGCCGACCGCCTGCTGGAAGTAACGCATACCCTTGACCGCACTCAGATGGCTTCCGCACAGGTCCTTGATGACATGGATCTCGAGCGTGAGCGTGGTATTACCATCAAGAGCCATGCAATCCAGATGAAGTACAAAGCAGCTGATGGTATAGATTATACGTTAAACCTCATCGATACTCCCGGTCACGTCGACTTCAGCTACGAAGTTTCACGCTCACTTGCAGCGTGCGAAGGGGCTCTTCTAATCGTCGATGCTACCCAGGGCGTTGAAGCGCAGACAATTGCCAATCTCTACCTTGCTCTCGATGCCGGTCTTGAAATTATCCCGGTTATCAATAAAATTGACCTTCCTTCATCGGATGTTGAAGGCGTTGCCCGCCAGATCATAGATCTTGTTGGCAATAAACGCGAGGATATCCTTCAGGTATCGGCTAAAGCCGGCCTTGGGATTACTGAACTGATGGAAGCCATCATTGCCAGGGTTCCTGCACCTGCCGACAACAATCATCTTCCTTTAAGGGCACTGATTTTTGATTCGGTCTTTGATGCCTATCGTGGTGTTGTAGTCTACCTTCGTATTGTTGAGGGATCGCTCAAAAAAGGCGACAAGGTCCGCTTTTTTGCCAGTGACAAGGTTTTTCTTGCTGACGAAATAGGGGTCATGGGAATGAAGCGTCAGCCAAAAAATCTTCTGGAATCAGGCGATGTAGGCTACCTGATCTGTTCCATCAAGGATGTCAAAGATGCCAAGGTTGGAGACACGGTTACGCTTGCCGATGCACCGGCCAAAGAGCGACTCATGGGTTACAAGGAGGTCAAGCCAATGGTCTTCAGTGGACTCTATCCGATTAATTCAAATGAATTTGAGGATCTTCGCGAATCGCTTGAAAAACTTACCCTGAACGATGCCTCCCTTGTCTATACCCCTGAAACATCAGTCGCTCTCGGTTTCGGATTCAGATGCGGATTTCTCGGACTTCTCCACATGGAAATTGTTCAGGAACGACTGGAGCGTGAATATGGGGTTAATATCATTACCACGGTGCCAAACGTGGAGTATCGTGTTGTCATGACCAACTCTGAAGTGGTTATTGTCGACAACCCTTCCAAAATGCCCAATACGACAAGGATAAATCTTGTTGAAGAGCCCTATGTCAGCATGCAGATTATTACCCTGGCTGACTATATCGGTAATATCATGAAGCTTGGCATTGAGCGGCGCGGCGAATACAAAACTACTGATTATCTCGATACCACAAGGGTAATCATGCATTTTGAATTTCCTCTGGCCGAGATCGTGTTTGATTTTCACGACAGGCTCAAATCCATTTCGAAAGGTTATGCCTCGATGGATTACGAGTACATCGGCTACCGTGAATCTGATCTGGTGAAACTTGATGTACTGCTGAATGGCGAGGCTGTCGATGCTCTCTCCATAGTTGTTCACCACTCGAAAGCTTATGACTGGGGCAAGAAGCTTTGCCTGAAGTTAAAGGGAATTATTCCAAAGCAGATGTATGAAGTTGCTATCCAGGCAGCTATCGGCAGTAAGGTGATTTCGCGCGAAACCATATCGGCAATGAGAAAAAACGTTCTTGCTAAATGCTATGGTGGCGATATCTCCAGAAAGCGCAAGCTGCTTGAAAAACAGAAAGAGGGTAAAAAACGGATGAAACAGGTCGGCAGGGTAGAGGTTCCGCAGGAAGCATTCCTTGCCCTGCTGAATATTGACGAATAGCCGCAGGAATAGGCAAAAAAAACGTCAAACCCTTTATGATTCCATACGGGTATTAATTTTTATTAAACGAATCAAAAGTATACACCATTGAATACTCAGCAAGGGAAACCGGAAAAAAAACATTCGAGGGAGTGGTTTGATGCTCTTGTTATAGCAGCAATCTTTGCAACCCTTCTTCGTGTTTTTGTCGTTGAATCGTACCGTATTCCAACCGGCTCGATGGAGAGCACTCTGCTTGCAGGCGATTTCCTTTTTGTCAATAAGTATGTCTATGGCCCGAAAATACCCTTTACCGATGTTCGCCTGCCAGGCGTTAAAACGGTTGATCGTGGCGATATTATTGTGTTCAAGTTCCCTAAAGATCGCTCCCTGAACTATATCAAGCGCTGTGTTGCTGTTGCTGGAGATACTCTTGAAATTCATGGCCAGCAGCTCTCTGTCAATAAAAAACCCTCACCTCTGCCGCCGCATGCCCAGTTTATAGGAAGCCGTATGGCTGCAGGCGAAGGGGATTATATGATTTTCCCCCAGTTTTCAGATTACAACAAGGATAACTATGGCCCTATACGTATTCCCCGTAAAGGAGATGTCCTGCGTTTGACCCCCGCGACCTACCCCCTTTACAGTTCGCTCATTGCCGATGAAGGGCATGAAGTGAGCCTGCAGGGAAGAACGGTTTTTATAGATGGCTCTCCCGCTCAGAACTATACTGTTAGGTCAAACTACTTTTTTGCAATGGGTGATAATCGCGATAACAGTCTTGACAGCCGGTTCTGGGGCTTTTTGCCGGAAAAAGATATTGTTGGTCAGGCACTCATGGTCTACTGGTCATGGAATCCTGATTTGTCGCTTTTCACCGATCTCGTCAGTAAACTCGGTTCAATCCGGTTGCAGCGCACAGGGTTGATAGTTCATTGAGCGAGCCCTTTCTCTGCGAGAATTATATCGCAAAGGGCATTTGTTGATCGTTGACGCTCGGCGCTGCTGAAAAGAACATTTTGAAGATCGGGAAATGGAATTTCGATGGTGTTGATAGTAATTGTCCGGTTCTCGACGTCTGCTTTAATTCCTCGGTTCGCAGCTTTTGTGAGTTCGACATGATTGAGGGTCATGGAGTCAAAACCCCAGCCCGACTTGATTGAGGTGATGTTTGTATGCCAGGTGTTGCCGGTTGCTCGCGCGACCGATTTGGAAAGGTTTGTTTTGAAATCAGCATTCAGATAGATATTGGTAGAGAGATAAAGAAACAGATATCCGGTAGGAAACAGTACACCGGGGGAAAGCATAAGGGCTATAAGCCAGTGTCGGAAAAATTTTTTTCTGAATTTTAAAAGGGGCATTCTTACTGATTACTTTCGGGCTGTTTCCGGGAGAGTGATAGCGGTTCTCTTTTTTACTATACAAAATATTTTTTTATTACGCTGTAACAATAACCAATTCAGTTTCCACTTTTTATGCCAGTACAACAACGGCATGCGCCCTATACTCTAAAGCCTCTTTTCAAAGAGGTACATGCTGATACGGAGACGCCGGTTTCAGTATATCTCAAACTGAAGCGCCCTTTTTCATGCCTGCTCGAATCAGTTGAGGGAGAGGAGCTTCTTGCCCGGTTTTCCTATATAGCTATCGACCCGGTTGCCATCCTCAGAGGTACAGTTGACGGAGCGGCAGATATCGAAATTCTGGATGAAAAATTCAATGATCTTGGAAAAATTGCAGGAGAGGAAAAAAATCTCCGTTTAAAGATTGACCTCTGCCTTGCCGCATTTGATACAGAAGAGATACCCAGAAAAAAGAACGGTGCGCCCCAGATGATAACATCGGGTGTTTTTGGCTATTTCGGTTACGATTCCATGCACCTCGTCGAAAGGATTCCAAAACCGGCACTTCCTGATCCGGCAGGGATGCCCGACATTTTTCTTCTCTTTTGCGATACCCTGGTCATCTTTGATAATATTCTCCGCAAAGTCTTTATTGTCACCAATTACCTTGACGATGTCGATAAGCCAGGCGCCTTAAAGAAAATAGATCTCATAGCCGAACAGATGTTCAGGCCTCTCGATCGTGCAGAAATAGTGTTCCAGCCTGAACGTCCTGAAGAGGTGGTTTCCAATACTCCGAAAGAGGAGTACCTTCAGAAAGTCAGAAAGGCCAAAGAGCATATTCTCGCTGGAGATATTTTTCAGGTACAGGTTTCACAGCGCCTCCGACGCCCCTTGAATACCCGTGCGTTTGATGTCTATCGGATGCTGCGGACCATTAACCCCTCTCCCTATCTCTACTACTTTGATTTAAAGGAGTTTGAGATTGTAGGTTCATCTCCTGAACTTCTTGTAAAAGTTGAACGCGACTCTCAAGGACGGCGAATTGTAGATACCCGCCCCATTGCCGGTACCCGCCATCGCGGCAGCAGTTTTGAAGAGGATGAACGCATCGCTCAAGAGCTTCTTTCCGATGAAAAAGAGCTTGCTGAGCACCTCATGCTTATTGATCTGAGCCGAAACGATATTGGCAGAATTGCCAAAATCGGCACAGTCGAAACCAATGAGATGATGATTGTTGAAAAATATTCGCACGTCATGCATATTGTCAGTAATGTGCGCGGCGAGCTTCGTGATGATCTTGGCACTATGGATGCCTTCTGGTCATGTTTCCCTGCCGGCACACTTACCGGAGCTCCAAAGGTTCGAGCCATGGAGATCATCTATGAGCTTGAAAAGGAGAAACGGGGATTGTATGGCGGAGCTGTAGGGTTTCTTGATTTCAAAGGAAATCTTAAGACCGCTATTGCCATCCGTACTATGGTTATTGAGGATGCTACTATTTACTTCCAGGCTGCTGGAGGTATTGTCGCTGACTCAACACCAGAGGCGGAGTATCAGGAAACCATGAATAAAATGAAGGCAGGGTTAACCGCCGTTGAAAATATTGAGGCTTTATCGTAACATTAATAAAACCTTACATATCCGATGAACAAGAATAACAAGTTATGGAAGTACCTGCTTCTTGTTTTTGCAGGCATAGCCGTTGGAGCCATAGTATTCTCCAACGTTGAGTTCAACCTTTCTGTCAATGGTCCGACTATCTCCGGCCGGCCGAATTTTGCAACGGCAAAAAACACGTTTGAAAATTATCCCATACAGTCTCTCAAAAGCTTTAACGACGCTTTTGTGCAGATCGCTGAATCGGCCACCCCTTCAGTGGTGACGATTTTTACTGAAAAGAAAGTGGCCGAGAGAGGGATTAATCCGATGGACTTTTTTGGACACTCTTTCGACGGTTTTTTCGGACATGGCTTTGACGGCTTTTTCGACAAACCGGAGCGAGGCTCCCGCAATGGTCGTTCCCAGGTTCAGCGTGGCCTCGGGTCAGGGGTTATCGTCACTGATGACGGTTATATTCTCACCAATAATCATGTTGTTGATGATGCTGATGTGGTCTATATCCGCACCTTTGACAACCGCAAAATTGATGCAAAGGTTATCGGCAAGGATCCGAAAACTGATCTTGCGGTTATAAAGGTGAACGCCAAAGGTCTTAAACCTATCCTCATCGGCGATAGCGACAAGCTCAGGGTTGCTGAATGGGTTATCGCTATCGGAAGCCCCCTTGGTGAAAATTTTGCCAGAACCGTCACGCAGGGTATTGTCAGTGCTAAAGGTCGTGCAAATGTCGGACTTGCCGATTATGAGGATTTCATACAGACCGATGCCGCTATTAATCCCGGTAATTCCGGAGGTGCTCTCGTCAATATAAATGGTGAGCTGGTCGGCATCAATACCGCTATAGCAAGCCGCACCGGCGGATTTGAAGGCATCGGTTTTGCAGTTCCTTCAAATATGGCCAAAAAAGTCCTCACTTCACTCATTACTACCGGCAAGGTTTCCCGTGGTTATCTCGGTGTGAGTATCCAGGATATTGATGAAAATCTGGCTAAAGCCATGCATCTCAAGGTGGTTGAAGGTGTGTTGGTCGGAACGGTTGTTGACGGCAGTCCTGCCGCTAAAGCGGGGGTGAAAACCGGTGACATCATTCTCGATTTTAATGGGGCAAAAGTTACAAGCAGCGTTGCGCTTCGCAATGCCATTGCCAGCCAGTCGCCAGGAGCAACGGTGAAGTTCCGGGTGCAGAGCGATGGTGCTATCAGACTTTTCAGCGTTCGTCTTGAAGAACAGACAGGCAAGGAGGACGCGACTCGCTCAAAGGGAGAGGAAAAAGTAACTTCCGCTCTTGGTTTCAAGGCTGAAGAGCTTACTGGCGAAATAGCTCAGAAGCTGAACCGGAAGCCAGGTGTCGGTAAAGTGATTATTACCTCTATTTCACAATCTTCAAATGCATACCAGGCTGGCGTAAGGCGTGGCGATATCATTCTTTCTGTGAACAGGCAGAGCGTCACCTCGTTTGCGCAGTACAGCACCCTTGTAAGCGCTGTCAAAAGTGGCGATCTTTTGTTCCTGCTTATAGACAGGGAAGGGAGCAAAATCTATTTAGCGTTTAATGTGTAAAGTTTTTTTTGCCTGATGGTTTAAGAGTTGTACATTACTTTGAAGTAAAGTCAGCAGCGCCCAGCTGACTTTACTTTTTTTTGTATGCTATCCTCTCCGCTTGATGGAAAAGACACGTTAATGGTAGTTATGTTCTTATTTTTCAACACATAAAGTACAAGAGATGACTGACAGAATTTACCTGACCAACGATGGCTATAACCGGCTTAAAGAGGAATTGTATGTGCTGGTTCATGAAACCAGAAGGGAAGTTCTGGAAAAAATTGCAGAAGCAAGGGCCCATGGTGATCTAAGTGAAAATGCTGAATATGACGCGGCACGCGAAGAACAGTCACACACTGAAGCTCGCATCGCCGATCTTGAAAACAAGCTTGCAGCCGCAACGATTCTTGATCCCAAGCACATCAAGACTGATAAGGTCTATATCCTTACCTCTGTAAAGTTGCGCAATCTTGACGATCCCAATGAGATCATTGAATATACCCTTGTCTCTTCCGAAGAGGCAGATACCGAATTAGGCAAAATATCAGTCCGTTCTCCAGTCGGCAGGGCATTGATAGGAAAAGGTGTCGGCGAGAAAGTTACGATCGTTGTCCCTAAAGGTGAACTGCATTTTGAGATCCTTGAGATTTTCGTCAAATAGTATTTTCCGGTTTCTTCTGAATCTTCAAAAGCTTGGCTTCGCCCCTCACTCCCTGTTCGGAGTCTGGGGCATTTTCATTTCACCTTTGCTCTCCTTCCTTCACAACCCACTCCGCATTATTTGAGATTATGAAAAAGTTCATTATACCTTATTAATAAATTATAAACACTATTAATATACGTCTTGGCGCTTTGGAACTCATCATGGTTAATAGTAAGGTGTTTTCCTGCGAGAAGTTATGAGCGACGAAGACTTTAAGGAACAACTTGAAACGCTGAACGAAGAACTTGCGGCAACTATTGCTGGTAACGTTAATGGAATTCTCAAAGCAAAAGATTTCGCTGCTGAAATTACAATTTTTAATGCACGCGAACATGGGATGAAAAGTGAAGGGAGTATTTCCAGCGAACATATCACAAACAATCATGCTGTAAGGAAAACCTTGCTCGAAAGAGGTGAATAATCTGCATCAAAGTGTACCAGGGATTCTGGCCTAAAGTGTACCAGTAAATCTGGAGCAATGTGTACCACCTGTTCTGGTGCAAAGTGTACCACCCAAGAAGGACGGATTTGTAAC
>Ga0209697_10004986_pt1 | contig 16845 bp, 12 predicted proteins | sample AliMusrvi5mmetaG_FD_184115 | JGI IMG/M metagenome (GOLD analysis project Ga0209697, IMG submission 184115) | Freshwater lake bacterial and archeal communities from Alinen Mustajarvi, Finland, to study Microbial Dark Matter (Phase II) - Alinen... | ecosystem: Environmental > Aquatic > Freshwater...
CCTACAAGGAGATTCAAATAGTGCGAAATATAGGTTGAAGGCAGGGATTCTGTCTGATAAAGTTTCTTAAAATGAGTTTTAAACGTTAAATATTTTTAAAATATTTACATAACACGAAATAATTGATAATGTTCTGCTCAGACAGGCCAGTAATAGCGGTTATTCTGTTATAAAATAAGCATATATGGAGGCGCAACGATGTCACAATCAAGTCGGACCAGCTTTGGTCAAACAGGGGTAAGATTCTCCTTAGCCTCCAAAATCTTATTTGTTGCTGTAGTTTCACTTGTCTTTGGACTGATTATTGTGGGTGGTTCTGCTCTGTATCTGGCAAAAATAGAACTGGTATCGCTGCAAAAGAATAACAGCGCAAATGCTGCGAACATTATTTGCGATGAAGTTAAAATGAATATGCTTGCAAATGATGCAAAAAAAGTTGATGCAACGATTAAAGAGCTGATTGAACATAAACGTGTACTCTCTCTCTCAATTTTCAATGATAAGGGAGTAGAACGGGGTACCGGTGCAAAGGGCAATGCTTCTGTCGACAGGACTATCCAAAGTGGCCAGGAGATTACCAATGAAATTTCTGAGAGCGGAGTAAGTGTTATTGAAACCTTCATGCCACTATTAAATGAGGAGCGATGTAAGGCATGCCACGACAAAGAGTTGAAAGTGCTGGGAGTGCTGAAACTCAATTCAAGCATCGAGCAGGCTTATAATGCCACCAGGCACTCCAGCATTATCATTGCTATTTGGGGCCTCGCGGCTCTTATTTCGAGTATTGTTTGTCTGTCGATCGCTTTAAGGCTGATAGTAACGGGAAAAATTACGGCTTTTGTATCAAAAATAACCGATCTGTCCCATGGAGACGGAGACCTTACCAAACGTCTCGACAGTTCCGGAAGTGACGAGCTTTCGGAAGTAAATAAGCAGTTCAATCACTTTGTCGATACGATTGAGACGATGATAGCACACGCAGCCCGGACTGCTGTCCAGGTTTCCGGTTCTTCCGGATCGATTCAAGCTCTTTCTCAAACCATGTTAAAAGGAATTGAGGATGCAGCAACTCAGGCGACATCGGTAGCCACTGCCAGCGAAGAGATGTCTGTAACCTCCAGTGACATCGCTCAAAACTGTTCAATGGCGGCAGAAAATTCACAGCATTCCAACAAACTTGCAACTGAAGGCGCAACCGTTATTCAAGCTACGGTAGAAGGAATGTCACGGATTTCTGAACGGGTGAAAAACACTGCAAAGGTAATTGAAAGTCTTGGACAACGCTCTGATCAGGTTTGTTCAATTGTTGGAACAATAGAAGACATTGCTGACCAAACCAATCTTCTGGCTCTTAATGCGATAATAGAGGCAGCTCGGGCTGGAGAACAGGGGAGAGGATTTGCGGTTGTCGCTGATGAAGTCAGGGCACTCGCAGAACGAACGACCCGCGCAACACGGGAAATAGGTGAGATGATAAAGGCAATTCAGAAAGAAACAAAAATTGCTGTAGAAGCCATGGAAGATGGTGTTGTCGAAGTAGCCAGGGGGACAGAAGATGCAGCCCGGTCAGGCGAAGTGCTTCAGGGGATATTGCATCAGATCAGTGAAGTGACACAGCAGATACATCAAATCGCTACCGCTGCAGAGGAGCAAACCGCAACTACGAGCGAGATCAGTTCAAACATTCACCGGATAACTGATACATTCACGAAAGCTGCACAAGCCACCCGCGACACCTCTTCAGAGTCAAACAATCTCAACAAGCTTTCGGAGGCTCTTCAAGATACGGTCAGAAGATTCAAGACCAAAGAAAGCGAAGTCCTTATGCTGACCGTTGCCGCCAATGACCATCGGCTGTTTGTCAACAAGATACGGGCGGCTGTCATTGGTGACACTCCTCTTGATCCAAGCGGCCTCCCTACTCACCATACCTGCCGATTCGGGAAATGGTATGACAATGATGGCAAACAGATCTGTGGTCACCTTAATTCCTTTAAGGCAATCGATGTTCCCCATGAACGGATACACTCCCTTTCGAAGGAAGCGGTAGCCGCCGTCAATTCCGGCAACCAGGGCAAGGCTGACCAGTTGATGCAAGAAGTTGAAAATGTTTCTCAAACCATTATGAACAGCCTGGAAAACATAAGGCAAGAACACCTTAGCAAGAGGGGGTGAATCGAAGGATACTTAAACGAAGCATACTTATCCCAGCGGTAGCTCCATCTCCATTATCAGGCCGATACCCGGAGCGTTGAAGGCTCTAAGACTCCCGCCATGAAGACGAACTGCCCGATCAGAGATCGCCAGCCCTACCCCTGTTCCGCCGCTTTGTCGTTCTCGGGCATCGTTTACGCGGTAAAATGGGCGGAAAATGTCATACAGTTCTGCCTCAGGCACACCGGGACCCTGATCTCTGACTTCGATATGGGCCCAGCTCCGCCCACCGGATTCTCTTTTGCGAAGTGAAATCTCCACAGACGTTCCGGGGGCAGTATACCGGACAGCGTTGCGAATCAGGTTTTCAATAGCCTGTCGGAGCAGTTCTTTATTTCCGTTAAGAAACAGTGGATCCGATGCTGCTGTAATAACCCTGCGGTCGTTACTCAGCGCTTCGAAATCAGCATCCTGGGCAATATCACCTATTATGGTGGCAATATCAAAAACTTCCCGTTTGGCGAGGCCGTCATCGCTTTCGAGTTTTGTAAGCATCAACAACTGGCCAATGAGCTCGTTAAGGCGATCAGACTCACGCTCGATCCTGTCAAACGGTGCATGATGAGCCGGTCCTGCAGACTGCCTTGCCAATTCGAGAGCAACATTAAGCCGTGCCAGTGGAGATCGCAACTCGTGTGAAACATCCCGTATCAACCGCTGATGGGCACCCACCAGGTTTTCGATCCGTTCTGCCATACGATCCACATCACGACCAAGATCGGCAACTTCGTCCTTTCTACTTACCAAACCTTCTCCGACGCGCGCGGAGAGATTGCCACCGGCTAACTGCTGGGTAACCGTACGCAACCGACGCAGTGGAACGAGAATGTACCGGTAAAGAACGAACCAGGTCAGGCCGGATGCGATCAATGCGACCGCAAAATATGAACCAATACTCCCTAGATTCGATTTTTCATTCGAAGTAGACATTATATTTGGTTCGGCAGCTGTTTCCGGTTTTGCCTCTTTCCTTTGCTGATGTTGGCTCCCGGTGGATTCCTTTTCCAATTTATCATTTGGAAGGCTCGGCTGTGGCACAGACGCCCGTTGGGGCACAGTTTCGGAATGCGCCGTGGGTCGCAGTTGTTCTGAAGAAGATTTTTGAGTTGTCTGTGAAGACGGTTTATCTCTGAATGGTCGACAGGCAAGGATATGTTCTGCTCCATCATGACAGTCGCCTTCAAGAGTACCCTCCGGAGAATTGAACGCGCATGCTTCTCCCTCCACCTTTCCCCTGCACGCATCAATAGCTGACTGGGGCGGCATTTTTCGGATTTGCTTATCGCGGGTACCATTTAACTGCTGCTGGCCGGCATCGATTTCACGCGGTGGTTCGGGCGGCGCGTCTTTCAAGGCCAGAGCAGAGAAGGGAATTACAGCGCAGACACCTGTTAACCAGAAATATAATGACATCTGCTTGAAACGCCCACGAATCTGTGCAATACCTTTTTTCCCAGAATTCATAGTTTGGTCACCTTCTAACAGTCCGTTGAGTACAAATACCCGACATTCCGAATGGTCTTTATCCGCTCGGATTCACCCTGACGTAAACCAAGCTTCTTTCTGAGGCTGCTCACGTGCACATCAATACTCCGGTCATAGGCAGATAAATCCCGGCCCAGAGACTGTTTGACAAGTTCATCACGATTCACCACCTGCCCCTTGGAACGTAGCAGCACTTCGAGTATGGCAAACTCTACCGACGTCAATTCAATGTTCTGTCCGGAGCGCAGCACCGTTCTGTTTCCTGAAATGAGTTCGATATCGTCAGCGACAAGCCTTCCTGAGCTGGTTGAAACCTGTACCTGCGGCTTTTCCTCGACCCTTCGAAGCACAGCCCTGATCCGGGCCACCAGTTCTCGCGGGTTAAAAGGTTTGGGCAGATAATCGTCGGCCCCGATTTCCAAACCGACAATTCTGTCTACTTCCTCACCACGGGCTGTCAACATAAGAACCGGGACACGAGAAACTGCCCTGATTCTTCGCAGCACCTCAAAACCGCTGATTCCCGGAAGCATTACATCAAGAACCACCAGTACGTATCTGCCGGAGGTCGCCGGTTCTACCCCTTCAATGCCGCTGTTAATTGCCTCGACCACAAAACCTTCCTGTGCAAGATAGTCTTTAAGGAGATCACAGAGGTCATTATCATCATCTATTATCAATAGCTGGTTCATTGTCAGCTCCAATCACTATTTATCAGGTATGTTGTCCGTGGGATATCATTTTACGATGTAGTCTCCCGGAGTAATGGTTCTGCCTTTAAAGGCAGCATAGTCGAGCGGGTATTTATAAATTCTGAACACCGAATTCAGCGTTTCACCCGGATGGGTTGTATCGCTGGCCGGAGTTGTCCCCTGTGTTATTATTCCGGCAGGTTGAATTGGGTTGACGTACTTCCATACCACATCTCCCGAATACGTCACTTCACGGAACTCGCCGGTGCCCCCGGAACAGATGATGGTATTTCCATTCTGCAATCGCTGTGCGCCGGATATGTTCTCAGAGTACATCGGATTGTTTGTATCGCCCCAATAGTTCCAGGTATAGACTGAAGGGCCGAAAGCTGAACCAGAAGTAACCGATGCGTAATTACCGCTGGCATCCACCGCCGGCGTGAATTCTTCGACAGAGGAAGCATTTGTGGTTGAGCGTTGCAGATCGTTATCGAAAACGGTAATGTTCCCGGCGCCCGGGCAATCCGACTTAATCCACTCTGCGTCATGCTGCTGAAAATACATCCGAGAACTCTGGGAAGTGGAAACACCATACATGCCGGCATTGCCCCATCGATAAATTATGTCGCCTCCCTTCCCGCGAGCGCCGCCGGTATGGCCGGCAGCCTGAGCGGTTGTCGTGCTGTGGTCGATGATCCATACCTCACTCATATTTCTGACACTTACAGCGATCTGGTCGAACACAGGATGGTAATCAATGGAATTCATGTGGTTCCAGAACATTGGCCCACCAATGGCCTGCATCAGTTCCGGATGTGCTGATGGGACTCCGTAATTGACTTTTGATGAATTGAAATTCTGAATGAGATGATCCCATACATGCCATTCCCACACGACCGTCCCGCCAAAACCGGAAACATAATCCGGTTTTATCTCGATTATTGAGTCGGGGAGAAGCATCCCAACCGTTGTAACGTCCGGTTGGAATTTTGTGGTATCGAAACCGGCGGCGGTAACCTCGGCCAACGTTTTCTTTTCGACGACAAGCATGATGATATTGCCGTTGGGCAGCATCTTGACATCGTGGTGCTGCCGATACGTGTCGGTAGACCAGTTCAAATACCAGACAAGATTGTCATCCCAGTCATATTCCTCTATTCTTCCTCCCTCGCCGCCACCGCTGCTAAGCCCTCCGCTGGTTATGACGCAGGTGTGGAGCAGATGGCCGTTTTCCAGAAGATACACAGACTGTCCAGGTGAATAACTACTCTTTGACCATTTGTGGACGACCCTCCCATCGTTGTTGATCAGGTACGTCCCTCTAGACTGCTTAGGTGCAAAAAGGGTATATCCGGCAAAGGCATTACTGGTGTTTTTCATCAGTCCAACGGTTCTGGTGACAGTCGAATTTACAATCACACTCTGGGTGTAGTCACTGGTTCCGTTTGAGTTGGCTGCAGTGAGTCTGACTGTATAAATATCATCGCCGGCATAGGTATGGACCGGATTCTGGAGCGTGCTGGTCGTGCCGTCCCCGAAGTCCCAGGAAAATGTTCTGGGAGCCCCGCTGGAGGTGCCGGTAAACGTGACGGTGCGACTGTTTACACCGTAGGTAAACGCTGCTGACAAGGCGTCGGTGGACGCACCGACAGTCACGTTCCGGGTGAAAGTGCCGGATGAACCACTTGCCGTGCCGACGGTCAGTTTGACCGAATATGAACCGGCAATAGTGTAGATGTATTTTGGATTTTGAAGACGACTGATCCCTTTCTGGTCTCCGAAATCCCATAACCACATGGTGGGATTGCCGGTGGATGTGTCGGAGAATGAGAGAGCCAGACCGTTCAGCGGGATATTCGGGCTGTAGGAAAACGAAGCTGCAAGACTTCCCCCGGAGGAACCGGCTGCATTTCGCGCGACACGGAAACCAACGTTACTACTGAATCCCCACTGTGGTACAGCAAAAAACTCAGGTGCTGCCGGACAGCGGTTTGAAACCCTGGAATGCCCGTTATTCACACCGGAGACTATTTCGCCGTTGAACCAACTTCCACCCCGCATGCCATGGTAGGGTTTGCCATCGGTCATGAGTTGGCCCGATGCTGGTCCCCTGGGATTGACACATGCGCCTGAATCAGCGCATGCCTTATAGTAACCTGCATCATACCAGTCGTAAACAAGCTGCCAGACATTGCCAGCCATATCATTGAGGCCAAAGGCGTTGGCGCCGTTGTGAGTTTGGAAGGAAGAGACACTTCCAGGCCAGTTGTAATCAGATTTCGTGCGTAAACTGCCGTCAAAGAAACCGACTGGTGTGGTCCAGGGATAAGTGCCAGTATCCGTTCCCTGGTAAGGATTGCCGGAACCAGGCCAGTTGGCCCGCAGAATATCCGGATCATTGCCCCATGGGTAATCGTAATAAGGGCTATACTGCCCGCCCCGTGCAGCGTATTCCCATTCCGCTTCCGTGGGGAGGCGATAACCGTTTTTGGTAAAATCGCAGACTCCCGTGCTGAGGTTGAAACATTCCTGCAGGCCTGCCTGCCTGCTCAACCAGTTGCTGTAGGCGGCTGCTCCGATCCATGTAACTCCCACCATTGGATGATTTGTCCGGGAATCCTTGATGGCGAAGGTTTTCATACCGCTGTCAAAGCCGATGCTGTATGCCGTTGCATACTTGCCTGTCTGATACTGGTAATTGTACAGGTAACAATAAATATCAGTCCCACCAACAGCATAGACCGCATTGCTGCGAACTTCGATCAAATTCTGGGATATGGAGCTGTTCAGAAAATCCAGAAACTGTTTGTTGGTGGCAACAGTGACAGCTACATAAAATGAGCTTACGCTGACCGCATGGATCGGAATTTCATCGCTTGGATGGGCCGGGTCGACAAAGTTGTAATGGTCCCCCATTTGAAAATCACCGCCAGGGAGAAGAACCTCCGAAATGGACGAGACAGAACTGGACACCGGGAGCATTGTTATTGTACCGGCATCGGTTGTCTGTCCAGCCACTACGGTTAAATTCACTGTTGCTCCCTGATAGACCAGCGTGCCGGAGGTATCCAGTCCTTGAACCGCTAACGTCCTTCCCGTGCCGGCAATCACTCCGTCTATCACGCCGGCTCCGGCACCGGCGGCAAAATCCTTCTGAAGGGCCGGGGTTATGCCGGTTCCGGTTACAATAGTCCGCACCGTGGCGACACCGACAGGTGCTGCAGCAACCGTTTTCGAAACAGATTTTGAAGCTGAACTCCAATTCAGTTTTGCCGCAACAGTGCCGGTTTGAATGCCTGAACCACTCTTGCTGCACCCTGCCACTATGGCGAGCATAACAATAGTAATAATGTTTTTTACCAACAATTTCCAAATAAATGAGTGGTCCATTTCCTGTCCCTCTGTTTTTGCAGTAATTTTCACTCAATATCATGATGTCACTACATGCAATCCGGTCAAAACAATGCCAGATTTCCCTGGCCGGGGAAATCGTGAAAAACTTACCAACCAATTAATATCGATCCGGTATTTGCTGAAGAGAAGTTTTTCCCGGTCACATTTGCCCCGTTCACGGTTACTACAGCGTTTGCCGGGTTAAAGACATACCCGCTAAATGAAGGTGTAATCGTGTAACTCCCATTCGACACTCCCGTAATTACATAGCTGCCAGTGGAGTCAGTCGTTGCGGTATTGCCCCCGCTCAAAGTTACGGTTACTCCGGAAAATTCTGCGCCGTTTAACGTGATTATTCCCGATATCGAATACGTAGTATCGGAACCGCTGCTTTTGATAACAGAAATTATGGCTGCAACTGATGAGGCGATCTGGCCTGGTTCTAAAGAATTCGCAACCGGGGTTCCGGATGAAGAGACGCGGTATATTGTTACAGGTGTGGTAATCGTTGCGGAGGATGTGCCTGAAATAAATTGTGCCGGATCAATGTTGTTAATGATTGCAGCGGTAATAATAGCCGCCAAATTGGCATAGGCTGCAGAAATGGTAGTAAAATTTGTTGCATCAGGAGCAGATGCGGCTGTAATTGCTTGCGATATTTTGATCTCTACAGTTGCCGGGAACTGAGTCTTTAGTGCAGGAGGCGAACCAGGGCCAGCCGGGGTTCCCAATGCTCCCGCTGTAATGCCAAGGTTCTGCTCGATTACCACAACAGCAGTTGTGGTAATGACATTCACGTCCCTGATAGCTCCCAACGTATACGTGGATGAGTCAAGAGCCGCCCTCAAAATCTGGCTGCCACGTACCGCTTTAAGTATGACATCTTTGCTGATGGTTGCAGTGGTTGTATAGGTATAAGTATCAGATGTCGTTCCTGAGCTCACGCTGGCAGTTGCAATCAAATTACCATTGAGATCGAGTAGCTGGAGAGTGACGGTTTCTGTTGATGCTGCAACCTCTTTAGAAGCGACCTTTGCAACTGACGAGGGGAAGGTTAATGTTCCGCTCAGGGTAGGTGCCGGAACGGTTCCACCCGCCTTATTACTGCCACCACCACAAGCGCACAAAAGCGTGCAGACAAACCATAATACGACAGTTTTAGCCATTGTTATTTCTCCTCCCATGGTATCTCAACTTCCGGTCGGGGTTGGCGCTCCAGTGCCATTGCTGACACGGCACACAAATTGAGGATCATTATGTATGCTGCCATTTTTGTGTTCATGGCTAACCTCCGTTGTTCTTCACTTGTCTGGAACAGCTACAATGTTGCTGTTGATTTGACGGCATGTTGCACTTTTGCCAAGGCACGCCTCGAACGCTTCGGGCGGAGGTTCGCGGCGCGTCTGGGTCTCGGCAACTGCTCCGATAACGGTCAATTGGAACAATAAGACTAACGAGGCATTTATTACATTAAACCGTATTGAGTTCTCTTTTGGGGTCATGGTTGTCTCCTTGCGTTGTATTGATTTTAATAACTACCACTTATGCTCTGTGGCCATCATACATCTGGTAAATGTAATATTGTGTTAAGTTAGCAGGTGGAATTGTAAAGAAATGTAAAGAAGGGGCCGTTTGTGATTTTATGAGTGACTTCTTAAGCGGTGATACTCCACATATCATTAACCTGGCCGTTCCTTTGTAGTGCGGTTTCACTTGCCGGCAGCCATGCTCGTACATACTGGGCGGTAATGTTGGTGGGACTGACCGTCAACCGCATATGACCGGAACTGCTGAGAATGGTCCCAGACGCATAATGGTATTGAGCGGCAAGACTCTGCCCGCTTGAAGAGTTTATCGCGCTTGGCTGCGGGATCTCCTGATACACAATGCCATCGAGCACCTGTTTGTCGTAAAGATGATCATGGCCGTGGAACACCGCATTGACTCCGTAGGTCACCAGCAGCTGATGGATAGGCATGCTCCACCCCGGCCTCTTTTGACTAAATCCCGCAGTTTCGTCCGAATTCTTCCCTCCCCACTCAAAATATGGTGCGGCCTCGGTGCCACCTCTCATTTGCCCATCAAGTCCCCCAACCAGATTGTGAATAAAAACCAGCTTGAATGTTGCCTGACTTGTTGCAAGGGTTGTCTGCAGCCACTCGTGCTGTCTGGCTCCCAATGTCATAGCCCACGGGTCTTTGCTGGCCTGGGTCATACTGTTCCAAAAAGGGTCCAGCACAATAAAAAGTGCGCTACCCCACTGCCATGAGTACCAGGATGCACGTTTGCCAACGACAGGTTCTGTCGTCGAGTCGCCACTATAGAAGCTGTCCGGTTCCGGATTGAGGAAATAGCGCTGGCGAGCTTGAGTTGTCCAGATGGCAATGTTTTGAGCCGTGCCGTCATTTAGCCATCCCGCTTCCCCTTCATGGTTACCGTTTACCAGAAACAGTGGTACTGAGTGAGAGATGGCTCCGAAATTGGCTCGTTCGTAACGATAGCGATAATCTACGGTAGGCTGATCATGTGCCATTTGCACAGTAGCTGTCAGCGGGGCCGAATATTTTTCACACATGAACGTGTCGCCCATATCAATGTGAAAGTCCGGGGTGTCAACGCCAATGTTCGAAAGTGTCTTTAAATAAACATTCAGATCGGAATTTCCATCCAGATGTGAATCAGCCTGGATGGTAAAGGTGAAAGTGCCTCCTTCCGGACGAGCAGTTCGAAAGGAGTACCCGATGGTAGGGCCGGAACCGGATCCATCTGAGGTTTGGAAGTAAAGGCGATAATAATACCGGGTGTCTGGTAACAGTCCATTTAATGCCAATATAAGCGGAGTTCCGGCGGCAAGAATGCCACTGGAACTCTGTTGGTCATAACTGCCTGATGATACTCCATACTGGAGCACAACGGTACCACTCTGACTTGAAGAAAATATACTTGCCTTAATAGACGAAGCAGTTGGTGAGCCGAGCAGAATGGTACCGTTGAAAGCCCCCACTCCGTTCCCGTTAGAAGTTGCCAGCATGATAACAGTTCCGACATTAGTGGTCAGTCCGGCAAGAATTGTAATATTTGAAACGCTACCCAGGTAGGTTACATTTCCTGAAATATCCAGCCCCTGAACAGTTAAGGTTCGTCCCGACCCTGCGATAATGCCATCAATGTAACCGGCTCCGGCTGAAGCAGAGAAATCCCGTTGTAAAGCTGGAGAAATATCAGGGGCTGAGACAATTACCCGTACCGTAGAGACACCTGATGGCGCAGACAGCACTCTTTTTGCTACGGAAGCAGTCCCCCAGTCAAGATGTACGCCTATGGATCCGAAAGATCCGGAGTCACGGCTGCCTGATGAAGCACATCCGCTCACAAGAATTGTGGCCGCCACGGCTCCTGTTGCACTCTTAAGAAGAAACTCACGCCTTGTGATGCTTTTAGAAAGTGGAATATCCGGGAATACCGTATCATTATTCTGAGCCATGTGTTGATGCCCCCGCATTTTATACAATGTGACTAACCAGAATATCTGCTTACTGGAACAGAGTGTCTGTATTGCCCATATACCCCTGGGCTGTTGCATCCGAAATAACTGCTGAATACAGATAAGGTGTCGCAGTGTACGTGAAGTCAAAGGAAGTGCCATCCGCATATGTGCCGGCCATGATTGACGCCCGCAGTGCCATAAGTTTGGTCTTCTGAGCCGTCGTCAGAGTTTTATACACATTGGCCATTACCGTTGCATAATTGTAGTTATTCTCGCCGTCAAGCTCTCCATATGTTCCCGACAACGCAAGCACATCCGCCAGTATTCTTCCGCTCGTATCCGGAGTTGTCAGCAGCGTACGCAGTTTTGTGGCTATTGCAGCCCTGATGGCAACAATATTGTTATTTACGCCACCGGAAAGGGTAGCTGTATTGGCATACAGGTTATTACGCTGTGTATCGACAAGGTTTGACATCAGGGTGGCCTGAGTGGAATCGACGTATCCGTAGGTACTATCGCTCAGTGCCCTGCCCGCAGTGGCGGTAAGCTGTTCGTCGATGCTGTATCCTTCGTGACCGATGGCCGGTGCATCCTTCATAAAGAATGAGCCGAAATAAGTTCCGTGACGTTCCGGACAGAAGTAGACATCCGCTTCAACCGAACCGGAATACCAGCTGTAGAGATCACTGGCGTAGGAATAGATGGCTACCATATCTACTGCAGGTCCGAGTGCAGCTTTCTTGGCGTCAACCGCTGATTTGATCGGGTTAACACTGGTGTCTGGCCATGATGTCCACCCCTTGCCTTTCATTTTGGCCAGATATGCCTTTTGATCGGTCGTAAGAGAATTGAGCACCGATGCATACAGCACCGCACGATCATAGCTTACCTGTCCGTCAGTGAGATAGAGCGCCTTTGATGCAGCCTTGACGGCACTCAGGCTCAATCCGGTCGCACCGCTTGGAATATCTCCGGTCATAAGGCGGCGGAAAGCCTGCATCAGCGGAAACCTTTTGGCGCCATAGAGTGAAAAAGTGGTGTTCTGACTGGTAGCCAAGGCGGTCAACTGTGCCATCTGGGTGTCGTTCAGAATATAGAGAACGTTTTCGGCGATTCGAGTCAGGAAGCTGGTGTTGTGTCCCATATTATCCGGATCATTGTCGCGCAGGTACTGGAATCCGGTATAATCAGCAATCTTGCCTGGAGGAAAGAACGACTGTGCTCCCAGGTTCCCCGTTACCATGGCAAACGCAGAGAATGCCAGAGTTGTAATTTGGGCCTGGTCTGAGAGAGTCTGATCCATGTTCATTGAAACTCCGACGGTGTTCATGGTGATTGCTCCAACAGTGGTAGTTTGGCCGACCAGTACTGCAATGTTGTTTGCGGCTCCTTTGTGGGTAATTTTTCCAGCAGCGTCGAGCGCTTCTGCCGTCAAGGTTCTGCCGGTTCCGATTGGCACTTTGTCAATAGAGCCGCTACCACTGGCTGACGAAAAAGTCCGCTGAATCGGTGACGTGATATCGGAGGCTGATACGGTGAAACGCATCTTTACAACTCCGGACGGCGCCAGCGCCACGCTTTTTCCAGTTATCTTTGACGCTCCCGGCCAGATCAGCTGGGCTGAGATGCCACCGGTACCCTGGTCTGCAGAGGATGAGCTGGTTGCCTGCAAGCTGTTTGGAGCACCCCCTGAACTGCAACCGGCGAGGAAAACGAGCAGGCAATAGCTGAAAAAAAATCTAATAGAGGTATTGATATACGTTTTCATGACATCCCCCTTACCACGTAATTGATATTGAACCGATGTTGGTGGCTGTGAAATTTTTGCCGCTCACATTAGCATTGGTAACGATGACTGAAAGAGTTGGCGCCGTAAACGTATAACCGATAAGAGTCGGAGTTACGGTATAGGTTCCGCTCTGTATTCCGGTAAAGGTGTAAGCGCCGGTTGAATCGGTTGTTGTTGTGATCCCACCCGTCAGAGCCACCGCAACTCCGGCAAGCCCACTGCCGTTTAAGGTAATAGTACCCGAAATCGAACGAGTAACTGGATTCATCGTGATTGTGCCGGCATTGGTCGTCTGTCCTGCCGTCACGGTAATATTTGAAAGTGACCCTTCGTATGTCACTATGCCGGCCGAATCTAATCCCTGGGCAGTTACTGTCCGACCGGTTCCAGCCAACACTCCGGAGATTATTCCCGCTCCGGCTGCAGCACTAAAATCGCTTTGAATCGTTGAAAAGTCACTCCCTGAAACAATGGCTCGTACAGTGGCGACCCCGGTCGGAGCCAAAGCTACATTCTTTGCTGTGGTTTTCGATTCCGGGTTCCAATCAAGGCTTACAGCGATATTCCCTGTTTCCTTGCTTAATGATGTCCCATTTATGCCGACTGCCGTGTCAGAGCCGCAGCCACCAATTACGGAGAGAAAACATACAACCAACAGAGTACACATAACCGTCAAAATACTTTTTTTCATAACAGTTCTCCTTTTTTCACCAATTCATTGAGATTGAGCCAGTAATGCTGGCTGTTACGTTTTTCCTTCATCTTCAACATAATCTGAGCAGAGGTAAAGTTGTGTTAAATTGATCGTGGGTTTTGTAAAGTTTTGTAAAGATGGGGATAATTATATTTTACGAAATATTTTTGCGGGAGTGGTTACAAGTATTAGTTGCAAATGTAAAATTAATGTGCAAAAATCGCATTAATTTTACATAAGAGGAGAGTCCCTGAGGGGAAGCAAGCGTCAAAGGTTCTCTGTACTATACTACAGTTGCATACGAAGAACCCAAATTACCCAGGATAGGTTGGATTGATATATGAGCAGTTCAGACTCTGACTTCAACGGACAGCACAAAACTCTGATTAAGGTATTATGGCGCCTACTGGCTCCCGCAGCGCGTCTTTGTCTGGCAAAAGGAGTAACATTTGCAATTGTTGAGGATGTTCTCAAGCGTGTTTTTGTTCAAGAGGCCAAAGCATTGCAGCCAGATGCTCCTGAGCACGGAATGGTAAGCCGTATAAGTACAGCTACAGGCATTAACCGGCGCGAGGTGACACGTTTGACCAAGCTTGGAACGCCTGTAAGACAAACAAAAGCTCCTCTTTTATCCGAGATTATTGCCCGATGGACGACTGATAAAGCTTTGCAAAATGCTGATGGATCGCCATCTGCCCTCAAGCGTCAAGGAGTTGCGCCAAGTTTCGAAGCACTTGCACAAGAGATAACTCGTAATGTGCATCAACGGACCCTGCTGGATGAACTAATCAGATTAGAAATAGTGACCTTTGACGAGAATCTTGATCTTGTCTCACTTGTTCATAAAGATTTTGTTCCAAAGCAGGATTCCCAACAAATGCTTGATTTTCTTGGTAACAACGTCGGAGATCATCTTGAGGCTGCTGTAGATAATGTGTTGCATGGAGGCGATAAACATCTTGAACAGGCAATTTTTGCCGATGAATTGTCAGATGTATCAATAGAGGCATTGCGTCCAATCTTTATGGGCAGCTGGAATGCGCTTCGCGATTCAATGGTACCGGCCATTCGTTCTTTAATTGAAACAGACCAAAGTGCCGAATGCGAAAAAAAATATCGTACAAGGATAGGGCTTTATACATTTTACGAGGCTATTCCAAGCAGCGTTACAACTTCCAAGAAATCCCCTACTCGACAGTATTTTAAGGCGTCAAAAAAAGGTACACGTAAATGAAAACTATATTGTCATTACATCAGTCCATGTGGCGGTTACTTACGCTGATTATTTGCGTGGCAATCATGTCGGGATGCAGTTCTGACTCTTCAACCGGCGGGCTTGGTACAGGAGGGACGGGGACCTTAAGTGGTATAGCAAAAGTTGATATAACCGATGCATCTGGAACCGGTTATGCGAATGTTTATGTAACAATTACCGGCGTGGCATTTCATTCGGACAAAAAAGCACAATTTTCGAACTACAGCAGTGGCAAAGTGAGCGGATGGCAGATTTTTAGGCTGGCGGTACCCAAAACCGTAGATCTGACACAATTATCGGGTGGTACAACGTATTCTGACCTGAATGGCGCTTCTCTGTTTGACGGCCTGCCCATACCAGTCGGGAATTATAATCAGATGAGATTGTTTCTTGCTTCGACCGAGGATGCGTATGTCGGTTCACTAGCCGGGCTCACATACAATAATGAAGTCCTGCTTAACGGCGACAACACAGAATACCCACTACGCGTACCTGCCGCAGGTGAAGGCATTAAGGTACTGCCAGAATCACCTGTAGTCATTGCCAGTGGCAATATTTCCAGCCTCACGCTTGACTTCAAGCTCGGGGATGATGTTGTTGCAGTGTCGCCTAATGGCTCGACCGAGTTTGTATTAAAACCGCGGCTTGGCTATTTTGATATGGGGAACGTCGGCGAAATAAAGGGGAAAATAAGTTTTGGAAACTTAACATCGTCCGGTATCGAGGTTAAAGCAGAACAGATTGACGGTTCTCTCGGATATAGAGTAGTGCGCCGTACCACGTCAATCAACAAGACGTCCGGAAAATTCACCCTGTTCCCTTTGCCTATTTTTGGCAATGCAACAACAGCAGTTTATGACATCCTACTAAGGGGGAACAATGTTCAGACCTCGATAATAAAGGGTGTAAAAATACATCGGCGTAGTTCACCAACAACTGCAACCTATTTAAAAACTATAACTATTCAACCTGGTAGTGAATTTACGGCGCAAGTGGGCTCCGTCATTCATCCTACCGGTATGTGGATGAATTTTTATCAAACAATTGCTGGCGATTCAGTCCCATTTGAAGTCAGATATCGTCATCTTGACCCCTACACCGGCTTGTTTAAATCCGCTCTCGAACTTTCCACCGAGCCAATTCAAGTAGCTACTTATTCACCAGGAATATCACCTGTATTCGTTGCCGACAACACAAGCCAAGGTAAATTTTCTATGGTTGCAAACGCCGTCGATCTCTACACCGGGGGTACTCCCATTTCGGGTATAAGAGGAACTGCCGGCCAAACCGTTTTACTGACTATGGCAACAAATAATTATCCACAGATGATTCCGGGTGCTTCGCCCGGAACCGTCAATTGCGTATTCGATATGACGTTACTGGGAACCGGAACAGGTCCTGGAATGGGCGCAGGGAACCGGACTGTTGGAAATCCCTCTAAAGGTCAGGTATTCATTACGTATGGAGGCATGATCATTGACAGCATTGGTAGTGTGAACAGTAATACCACGATTGCTGACGCGATGCGCGCCGGAGGCGGAACAAACAATCCTGTCACTCTGACTACGAATCTCCCGAGTAATGTTGCCGGAGCGGTCTATGGCATTTATGCACTTGGGTGGGGCAGAGGCGTTTTTGTCGGCAGCAACACACTGAGCGTCGACCTTAGATCAGAAATGAGCAGCCTGGCTACGTTATTGATGCGGTAACCCATTTTTGACAGAACATCGTTTTGTTACTTTAAAATTCAAGCATATTTGCCCTCGAAAAATAAAAATAGTCAATAAAATCAGGGGTTGGTTGCTGAAATCAGAAAATGTAGTGCCATGTTTTTAT